>Ga0302320_10005021_pt1 | contig 29823 bp, 32 predicted proteins | sample Bog_T0_3_FD_202130 | JGI IMG/M metagenome (GOLD analysis project Ga0302320, IMG submission 202130) | Peat permafrost microbial communities from Stordalen Mire near Abisko, Sweden - Bog_T0_3 | ecosystem: Environmental > Terrestrial > Soil > Wetlands > Peat | place: Sweden: Abisko, Stordalen Mire...
TTCCATGCCTTCATTGTCCCGGAGTTTGGAAACGGCCCTGCATCACGCCATCAAACTTGCCAGTGACCGGCATCATGAATACGCGACTCTCGAACATCTGCTGCTGGCCCTGATGGACGATGCCGATTCCGGCCAGGTGATGAAAGCCTGCAATGTCGACACCGACGCGCTCAGGCGCGCGGTGCAGAAATATGTCGATGAGGAACTGGTCACCCTGGTGATCGAGGACGGCGAGGAGGCCAAACCCACCACCGGCTTCCAGCGCGTGGTGCAGCGCGCCGTGCTGCATGTGCAGAATTCCGGGCGCGACGAGGTCACGGGCGCCAATGTTCTGGTGGCGCTTTTCACCGAGCGCGAAAGCCACGCCGTCTATTTCCTGCATGAGCAAAATATGAACCGGCTGGATGCGGTGAGTTATATCAGCCATGGCATCGCCAAGCGGCCCGGCATGAGCCAGCCCAAGCCGGCGCGCGGCGCCGCGGACGAAGAGGAAGAAGCCGAGAAGCCCAACAAGCAGGGCACCGAGGCGCTGGAAGCCTATTGCGTCAACCTGAATGAAAAGGCCAAGTCGGGCCGGGTCGACCCTCTGATCGGCCGCGCCGCCGAAGTGGACCGCACCATCCAGATTCTTTGCCGCCGCCAGAAGAACAATCCTTTGTTCGTGGGCGATCCCGGCGTCGGCAAGACCGCCATTGCCGAAGGCCTGGCACGCAAGATCGTCAACAATGAAGTGCCCGAAGTGCTGCGCGGCGCCACCATCTATTCCCTCGACATGGGTTCGCTGATCGCCGGCACCCGCTATCGCGGCGATTTCGAGGAGCGGCTGAAGACGGTCGTGAAGGAACTGGAAGGCGTCAAGGGCGCCATTCTGTTCATTGACGAAATCCATACCGTCATCGGCGCGGGCGCCACCTCGGGCGGGGCGATGGACGCTTCCAACCTGCTCAAGCCGGCGCTGGCGGCGGGCATCCTGCGTTGCATCGGCTCGACCACCTACAAGGAATATCGCCAGTATTTCGAAAAGGATCGCGCCCTGGTGCGGCGCTTCCAGAAAATCGACGTGGCCGAGCCCACGGTCGCGGACTCGATCAAGATCCTGATGGGGATCAAATCCTATTTCGAGGACTACCACAAAGTCCGCTACACCGCCGAGGCGATCAAGGCGGCGGTGGAATTGTCGGCCAAATACATCAATGACCGCAAGCTGCCCGACAAGGCGATTGACGTGATCGACGAAGTCGGCGCTTCGCAGATGCTGCTGCCCGAGCATCGCCGGAAAAAGGTGATCGGCGTCAAGGAAATTGAAGATGTGGTGGCCAAGATCGCCCGCATCCCGTCCAAGTCGGTGTCCAAGGACGATACCGAGGCGCTCAAGAGCCTCGAGTCCGACTTGCAGCGTGTGGTCTATGGCCAGGACAAGGCGATCTCGGCCCTGGCCTCGGCCATCAAGCTGGCCCGCGCCGGGCTGCGCCAGCCGGAAAAGCCCATCGGCTCCTATCTGTTCTCAGGCCCCACCGGGGTTGGTAAGACCGAAGTCGCCAAGCAGTTGGCGCATATTCTGGGGGTGGAATTCCTGCGCTTCGACATGTCGGAATATATGGAGCGCCACACCGTCAGCCGGCTGATCGGCGCGCCGCCGGGCTATGTCGGTTTCGACCAGGGCGGCCTGCTCACCGATGGGGTGGACCAGCATCCGCATTGCGTGCTGCTGCTGGACGAAATCGAAAAGGCGCATGGCGACCTGTTCAATATTCTTCTGCAGGTGATGGACCACGGCAAGCTGACCGATCACAACGGCAAGAAGATCGATTTCCGCAATGTGGTGCTGATCATGACCACCAATGCGGGCGCCTCGGACGCCGCCAAGGATGCCATCGGCTTCGGCCGCGGCAAACGCGAAGGCGAGGATGAAGAAGCGATCAAGAAACTCTTCACCCCGGAATTCCGCAACCGGCTGGATGCCATCATTTCCTTCGCCCCGCTCAGCCGCGACACCATTGACAAGGTGGTGGAGAAATTCGTGCTGGAACTGGAAGCGCAGTTGGCCGACCGCGATGTCACTTTCGACCTGACGCCCGAGGCGACCCGCTGGCTGGGCGAGAAAGGCTATGACGATGCCTTTGGCGCCCGGCCACTGGCCCGCGTCATTCAGGAGAACATCAAAAAGCCGCTGGCCGACGAAATCCTGTTCGGCAAGCTCAAGGATGGCGGCACGGTGCGCGTGCTGCTGGACCGGGAAGCGGACAAGCTGGCCTTTGAGTTTATACCCTCCGCCGAGGCCAAGCCCCGCGCGCCAAAGGGCAAGAAGCCGGCAGCCAAGGAAGACGTCTGACGTTTTTGCCGGGGGCATGATGGGGCGCTTGAAAACATTCGCGCTTGCTGCCTTGGCCATCGCCTCTCTGGCAGCGGCGAAGGCTGCGCCGGAAGACCCGTCCGCCGTGCATCAGGAAGTGGATATTCCGCTACCGGCGGCGCGCATTTACGCGGCGCTGCTGGATGCCAAACAATTCGCCCGCATCACCGGTTCGCCGGCCAAGATTGACGGCAGCGCGGGCGGCGCTTTTTCCCTGTTCGGCGGCGCCATCGGCGGCCGAAATGTCGAGCTGGTGCCGGACAGCATGGTGGTGCAGGCATGGCGCGACAATGACTGGGCGCCTGGGGTTTATTCCATGGTGCGGTTCAAACTGACGCCGCAGGGTAGCAGCACGCACCTGGTGCTCGACCAGACCGGCTTCCCCAAGGGCGAATTCCATTCGCTGACGGTTGGCTGGCCGGCGCATTACTGGACGCCGCTGAAAAGCCTGCCGCGCTAGAGCGTCTCTTCGTAATGCTCCACGGCGGGCGGGGCGGCGAAGAACGGCCCCAGGTGCCTGCGCCATTCGACAAAGGCTTCGGATTCGCGAAAGCCTTTCATGTGATCTTCCACTGTGTTCCACCACACCAGCAGCAGGAACGAGTCCGCAGTTTCGATGCCAGGACGCATTTCCAGTTTGCGAAAACCCTTGGCGGCTTCGATATGCGGACGCGCCTTGGCAAAGGCCGCTTCGAATTCCTTGGTGGTGCCGGGCTTTATGGCGAAGATTGCGCGTTCGAGGATCATAGGGCACTCCGGATTTTGGCCGCGATGGGTTCCAGTGTTTTCGCATCCACCATGTCGCGCGCGTGCAAATGCATGTCAACGCCGGCATGGCGCGGAATGATGTGGAAATGGACGTGAAACACACTTTGTCCGGCGGCGGTGCCACTCAGCTGCGCCAGCATGATGCCGGGCGCGCTTAAGGCCTTCTGCACGGCCTTCGCCACTTTTTGGGTGGTGGCCATCATCGCCGCCGCGCCATCCGCCGACAGGTCATAGATGTTTTCCGCCGCTTCCTTGGGAATGACCAGGACATGGCCTTCGGATTGCGGCATCACATCCATGAAGGCCAGGGTCTTGCCATCCTCGAACACTTTGACGGCCGGAATTTCACCGCGCAGGATTTTGGCGAAGACATTGCTGGGATCGTACATGGGAGCCTCGTTAAGTTTTCTTGAATGGGCTTATCGCCGCCAGCTGTTCGATGTTTTCCGCCACCGCTTCGCGTTCCTGCGCCAGATAGGCCTCCACCGCGCGGGCCAGGCCGGGATGGGCGATGTAATGGGCGCTGTGGGTTTCCTCCGGCAGATAGCCGCGCAACAATTTTTGTTCTCCCTGCGCCCCTGCTTCGACCTTTGTCAGGCCATGGGCGATGGCAAAATCCATCGCCTGATAATAGCAGGTTTCAAAATGGAGGAAGGGGAGGTAGCCGCTGGCGCCCCAGTTGCGGCCAAACAGGACGCCGCCGCCGAAAAGATTGAGGGCACCCGCGATATAATGGCCGTCCTGCCTGGCCATCACCAGCAGGATCTGGTCCGCCATGGCCGCGCCGATGCGGCTGAAGAAATCGCGGCTGAGGTAGGGATTGCCCCATTTGCGGCTACCGGTGTCCATGTAGAAATCAAAGAGACGGTCCCAATGCGCTTCGGTAATCGCGGCGCCGCTGAGATGCTCGAATTCCACCCCCGCCTCACGCACGCTGGCGCGTTCCTTGCGCAGATTCTTGCGCTTGGCGGACGACAGGCGCGAGAGGAAATCCTCGAAATCGCGATAGCCGTCATTGCGCCAGTGGAATTGCCGGTCGGTGCGCAGCAGATAGCCGCAATCCCCGGCGGCGCGCCACTCTTCTTCGGTAAGAAAGGTGATGTGCAGCGATGAGGCTCCCAGTTGCCGCACGATTTTTTTGCCCGCTTCCAGCAGGGGGCCCGTCATTTCAGTCGTGCCCAGCAGCCGGTGGCCCGTCACGGGCGTGAAGGGTACGGCGCATTGCAGCTTGGGATAATAGTCGCCGCCGGCCCGCTCCAGCGCATCGGCCCAGGCGTGATCGAAGACATATTCGCCCTGGCTGTGATTTTTCAGGTAAAGCGGCATCACGCCATGGATCCTGCCATCCCGTTCCAGCACCAGATGACAGGGCCGCCAGCCGGTGGCGGCCGTTGCCGAGCCGGATTCTTCCAGCGCCGCGAAAAATTCATATTGGGTGAAGGGATGCGGGCTGCCATCGCCGCCGGGATTGGCGCAGGCGTTCCAGGCTTTGCTGCCGATCTCGGCGGCGCTGGAAACCAGCCGCGCGCGGAATTCGCTCATGAAATCCCGAGCTCAAGAAATCTCAAACAGGCCTTCCACTTCCACCGCCACGCCGCGGGGCAGGGAACCGGCGCCCACCGCGGCGCGGGCATGGCGGCCAATATCGCCAAACACCTGCACAAGAAAATCCGACGCGCCGTTGGCGACTTCGGGATGTTGGGTGAAGTCGGGCGTGGCATTGACGAAAACGCCCAGGCGCAGGCAGCGCGTCACCCTGTCCAGATTGCCGCCACAAGCCGCCTTCACTTGCGCGACCAGATTGAGAGCACAAAGCCTGGCGGCGGCCTTGCCGTCCTCCAGCGAAATATCGGCGCCCAGCTTGCCAATGAATTGCGGCTTGCCGCCCTCCATGGGAATCTGGCCGGAAATGACCACCAGATTGCCGGTGATGGTGAAGGGCACATAGCTGGCTACCGGCGCGGGCGGGGCGGGAAGGGTGATGCCCAATTCCGTCAGGCGCTGTTCGATGTTCGGCATGGCGGGTTGCTCGTCGGATGCGTCCCATAAGACCCCATGCCGGCCGCTTTTTCCAGTCATGGCGCAGAGCGGCCTCGGCCGAAGCGCGCGAAAGCGCGCCGGCCCTTAAATAACTAGGGCCGCTCAATAGGAGCGGCCCTTGGCGACAGCCTTGCCGCCGAATTTGGCGCGAATTCTGTCCATTGCCCGTTCCGCCGAAGCCCGCTTGTCATTCGCCGGGTCCACCAGGCTGCCGGGATCAGCCTCGGCTCCCGGCGCCAGATTGGACAGGCCCACGCCCAACAGGCGAAAGCGCACGCCGGTGGCTTCGCGTTTCAGCGCCGCTCGCGCCACCCGGAAGATGCGGTCAGCCAATTGCGTCGGGGCCTCCAGCGAGGCGCTGCGGGTCCGCAGCCGGAAATCGGCGGTTTTCAATTTCAGGACAATGGTGCGGCCCGACAGGTCATGGGATTTTGCCCTGGCGGACACCCGTTCGGCCTGCCGCCATAAGATTTTTTCAAGGTCTTCCAGCCGTGACAGGTCCTTGTCGAAGGTGGTTTCTGACGAAATGGTCTTCATCTTGCCGCCGGGATCGACAACCCGGTTGTCCCGGCCCTGGGCGACGCGCGCCAGCCACAGGCCGGTGGCGCCATAACGGTTCGCCAGGTCGCGGGGATCGGCATCGGCCAGCGCGCCGATGGTGGTAAAGCCATCGCGTTGCAGCCTGGCCGCCAGCACCTTGCCGGCGCCGCGCACCACCGACACCGGTTTGTCGCGCAGGAAGGATTTGGCTTCCGCCTTGCCGATCACGGCAAAGCCGCGCGGCTTGTCGATTTCCGAGGCCAGCTTGGCGAGAAACTTGTTGTGCGACAGGCCGATGGAAACGGTGATGCCGATTTCCTTTTCGATCCGCGCTGCAAGCTTTGCCATGGTGCGGGCGGGGGCATGGCCCTGCATTTTCGCGGTGCCGGAGAGATCGAGATAGGCTTCGTCCAGCGACAGCGGCTCGACCAGCGGCGTCAGGTCCTGCATGAAACCGCGTATTTGCCGCGCCACCCCGGCATAATGGCTGTGGCGCGGCTTCAGGATCACCGCCTGGGGGCAGAGTTTTTTCGCCTGGAACATCGGCATGGCCGAGCGCACGCCATATTTGCGGGCGATATAGCAGGCGGTGGAAACCACGCCGCGCACCTCGCCGCCCACGATCAGGGGCTTGTCCCTGAGCGATGGGTCATCGCGTTTCTCGATCGCGGCGTAAAAAGCGTCGCAATCCAGATGGGCGATGCTGAGGTCATCCAATTCCGGATGGGTGAGGATGCGCGTGCTGCCGCAGGACGGGCAGGGCGCATCCGCTGCGGCATCGGTCAGGCAGTCGCGGCAGAAAGCGGACCAGTTTCTCATTGCGGCGCCAGCCAGGCCGCGCCCCGTACCCCACTGGAATCGCCATGGCGGTTTTGCACGATCTTCGGCGCCGCCTCGGTGCTGAAGGCGTAACGCTCCACCAGCGGCGGCAGGTCGCGATAGAGGCTTTGGATATTGGAAAGGCCGCCGCCCAGCACGATGACGTCGGGGTCCAGAATATTGACCACCAGCGCCAGCGCCCGCGCAAATCTGTCCGTGAAACGGGTCATTGCGGCACGGGCCGCGGCGTCGTCCCAAACCGCGATCTGTTTCGCCGTTAGAGCTGCGCCGCCATGACGGGCATGATCGGCGGCGAGGGCGGGCCCGCTGATCCAGCTTTCGATGCAGCCGCGCTTGCCACACCAGCAGTGCGGTGCTTCGGCCAGTTCTTCGGCGCTCATGCCAGGCAGGGGATTGTGGCCCCATTCGCCGGCAATGCCATGGGCGCCTTCCAGCACCTTGCCCCCGACCGCGACGCCGCCGCCCACGCCGGTGCCGGCGATGACGCCGAACACCGTTGCCGCGCCTGCGCCTGCGCCGTCCGTCGCCTCAGACAGCACAAAGCAGTTGGCGTCATTGGCCAGCACCACTTCGCGGCCCAACGCCGCTTTCAGGTCAGCCTCAAGCGGTTTGCCGTTCAGCCAGGTCGAGTTGGCATTCTTGATCAGGCCGGTGCGGCCCACCGTGCCGGGAATTGCGACGCCGACCCCCTTCTGGGGTCCCAGTCGCGCTTCGGCCCGGGCCGCCAAAGCCGCCACCGCCGCGATGGTGGCAGGGTAATCATGGCGGGGGGTAGGCACGCGTTCGCGGAATATCTCGCCCCCGGAGGCATCCAGCGCCACGGCCTCGATCTTGGTCCCGCCCAGGTCAATTCCGATGGGCATTACGCTCCTGTCTCCGGCTCCAGCAGGCGGCGGGCGCGGTGCAGGGCTGTGGCAGGCGTTCCGCTGCTTTGGCAGAAAGCCAGGAGAAGATCCTCATGCGACAGCAGAAAATTCAATAGCGCCACCGCCAGGCCGGGACTGCCGGCCGCCGCCCTGAGGTCCGCCGCTTCCACCCCGGAGACCGCCAGAAAGCGCGCGATCCCGCCTTCGTCGGCGGCGAGCCAGGCAAGGGCTTCAAGAGCCAGGATTTCCGCCCTTTCCAGGCTTAGAGCATCGGGCATCGTCAAGACGGCGTTAAGACCTTCTCCTTAATACTGCGCATCCAGGGAAATCTGCCATCCCCATGGGCTTTTACATCATGCCCGGGCCGGAGAGAGAAGTCATGGACGCGAAAACCAAAACGGTTCTGATCGTGGAAGACAATGAGCTCAACATGAAGCTCTTCCACGATTTGCTGGATGCCCATGGCTACAACATCCTGCAGACCAAGGATGGCATGGAAGCGCTCGATATCGCGCGCGAACATCATCCCGACCTCATCCTGATGGACATCCAGCTGCCGGAAGTGTCGGGTCTGGAAGTGACCAAATGGCTGAAGGAAGACGATTCCCTCAAATCCATTCCCGTGGTCGCCGTCACCGCTTTCGCGATGAAGGGCGACGAGGATGTCATCCGCCAGGGCGGTTGCGAGGCTTATATCTCCAAGCCGATCTCCGTCACCGGCTTTCTGGAAACCGTTCGCCGTTTCATCGGATAACACATGACGGCCCCTCTCTTATGACCGCAAGAGTCCTCGTCGTTGACGACATACTTTCGAACGTCAAGCTTCTCGAAGCGAAATTGACGGCGGAATATTTCGACGTCGTCACCGCTTTCAATGGCCTGGAGTGCCTGGCCAAGGTTGCGGAATGCGCCCCCGACATCGTGTTGCTGGACGTGATGATGCCGGGCATGGACGGCTTCGAGGTCTGTCGCCGCATCAAGTCCGACCCCAAGACCGCGCATGTCCCGGTGGTGATGGTGACCGCGCTGGACCAGCCATCCGACCGTGTCGCCGGTTTGGAAGCGGGCGCCGACGATTTCCTCACCAAGCCGGTGGATGATGCCGCCCTGTTTGCGCGGGTGCGTTCGCTGGTGCGGCTCAAGATGATGACCGACGAACTGCGGATGCGGGAAAATACCGGCCAGGGCATGGGCCTGATCGATCCCGCCGAAGCGATGACCGACTCCGCCGGCTCCGGCCGCATCCTGGTCATCGAAGACCGCCCCGAATCCGCGGCCTGGTTCGCCTCCGCGCTGGAGCCGGCCCACGAAGTCGCCACCGTGGACACGTTTGAAGAAGCCATGGTGCGGGTCAAGGGCGGGGATCCCGATCTGGTGGTGGTCTCGCTGGGCATGCGCAGCTTTGACGGCCTCAGGCTTTGCTCGCAGCTGCGCTCGCTGCCGGAAGGCCGCAATGTGCCGATCCTGGTGGTGGTGTCCGATGGCGACCGCCGCAAGCTGACCCAGGCCCTGGAAATGGGCGTCAATGACTATCTGACGCGCCCGGTGGACAAGAATGAACTGGTGGCGCGGGTGCGCACCCAGTTGCGCAAGAAACGCTATGCCGACCGGCTGCGCCACAATGTCCAGCTATCGCTGGAAATGGCGATCACCGACCAGCTCACCGGACTGCACAATCGCCGCTATATGAGCCGGCATCTGGACAATCTGGTCGAGACCGCGAAAAAGTCGGGCAAGCCCATCGCCTTTGTCATCATGGATATCGATTACTTCAAGGCCGTCAATGACTCCTACGGCCATGACATCGGCGATGAGGTGCTGAAGGAGTTCGCCGGCCGCATAGCCGCCAATGTGCGCGGCATTGACCTGGCCTGCCGCTATGGCGGCGAGGAATTCGTGGTGGTGATGCCTGATACCGATGTTGCTTTTGCCATGTCGGTGTCCGAGCGGTTGCGCAAGAGCATCGAGACCACGCCGTTCCCGATCAGTCGCGATCCCAGCAACCTGAAGCTCACCATCTCCATCGGCATTGCCGGCTCGGAAGGCGAGAGCGACAGCGCCGCCGCCCTGCTGCACCGCGCCGACCAGGCGCTGTATCGCGCCAAACGCACAGGCCGCAACAAGGTCGTGGCCGACGCAGCCTGACGGAACTTTTGACGCCTGAGGGCGTCGCTCGTCGCTCATGGGACTATTCGCCCACATCGCTCCTCGCTCCTGCTCAGTCGCCAAAATCTCCGGTCAGGCAGTGCCTAGCCTGTCGCTGTTCAAGCTGTTATGTGTCCACCGCCTTCAACGGAGTGGCTTGTCATGCGGACCTCATTTCTTCTTATCGCCGCGGCCCTTCTTTCCTGCGCATTGGCAGCTACCGTGCAGGCCCAGCCCCGTGCCCGCATCGTCCTGTTTGAGGATGCCGATTTTCACGGCGAGCAGCGGGTGGTGGATGGCGAAGTGCGCGATTTCCGTGCCATCGGCTTTAACGACCGCGTTTCCAGCATTCAGATCGGTTCCGGAACCTGGGAATTCTGCGAGGATGCGGATTTCCGCGGCGGCTGCATCACCCTCAGCCGCGATGACCGCAATCTGCAATCCGACGGTTTCAATGACCGGATTTCCTCGGCGCGTCCGGTCGCGGACCGCGGTAATGCCGGGCGCGACACGGCAGGTGGTGGCTCTGACCAGCGCGGCAGCGGCGTGATTCTATTCCAGGATGTGGGCTATGGCGGTGACAGCCGCCAGGTTTCTGACACGGTGGCCGATTTCCGCAGCCTGCGCTTCAACGATGCTACGTCCAGCATTCGCATTTTGTCCGGTACCTGGCTATTCTGCTCCGATGCCAATTTCCAGGGCCGCTGCATGACTTTTGACAAGGATGTGCAGTCGCTGGTGTCGATCAATTTCAACGACACGATTTCCTCGATGCGGCGGGTGCGCTAGGCGCCTCGCAGCACCCTTTTGTGGACCTTCGGGCTATCGCGGCTCATCCCGGCCGCTCGCCCAAATTCGCGGCGTTGATCGCTCGAAATGGTCCACTGGACCATTTCGTAGGCCTTCGGCCTACCGCTCGTTCGTTGCTTGAAACCGTCCACTGGACGGTTTCATTGGCCTTCGGCCAATCGCTCCTCACCCATTCCCAGCGCCTTATCAATCACCATCACCAGCGTATCCGGTTCGCGCGCCCCCGAGACCGCGATCTTGTTGCCGAAGATCATCGCCGGCACGCCGGTAACGCCCATCTCATGCGCCAATTGGTCCTCGCGCTCGACCAGCGCGATGTCGGTGTCGCTTTCCAGCAGATCGGCGATTTCGCCGCCGTCCATGCCGCAGAGATCGGCAATGTCGGCCAGCACCCGGATATCGCCGATATCCTCGCCATTCTCGAAATAGGCGATGAACAACCGTTCCACCACTTCGTCCTGAACCCCTTGCGTTTCAGCCCAGCGGATCAGGCGGTGGGAATCCACCGTGTTGGGCCGTTTGCGGATTGCGCCCCAGTCGAAAGCGATGTTTTCCTTGGCGCCTTCGGCGGCAATGGCCCTATAGGCGTCGTCCAGTTTGCCGTCCGCCCCGAAGCGGGCCGCCATATAGGCGGCACGGTCCACGCCCGCCCGCGGCACATTGGGGTCCAGCCGGTAAGGACGGTAGCGAACCGTGAAGGGGATATTCGGCCGCATCGCCATGGCGCGGCCCAGGCGCCGCTTGCCGATGAAGCACCAGGGACAAACCGTATCGGAAATAAAATCAATCTGCATGGGCGAAACTATTTGAGAATCTGCGTGGTGATTTCGTTTGAACCCGATACCACCCGAACCGAAAACACGCCCGGCCGCAGCTTCAGGGTGGCATTGGCGGCGATGGGCAGCAAACCTTCGATCACGGCTCGGCTCGGCGCTGGCGGGTTGGCCACGAACTCCGCCACGATGGTGTGAGCGTCGCCCGGACCGGTTTTCAGGGGCCGCAGCCGGGCCTCGCGCCAGCCGCCGCTGCCCACGGCGCCCCGCGCCTGGATCACGACATGGCCCTTGGCCGCTATGGCGATCAGGCCATCAATGCGGGCGATCAGCCTGGGCTGCGCCACAGGCGGCTTTTCAGCAGCCTGCAGCGGCACGGCCAGCGTCAGCGCAATCAAAAGAAAAGCCCTCTGCATCCCGTCTTTCCGGATTTTTCGCCATAATAGCCAAAATTGCGGCGAGATTCAGATATCCAGCTCCGCCCAGATTGGTACGTGGTCCGACGGTTTTTCGCCCTCGCGGACCTCGCGGTCTATGGCGCAGGCGCCGAGCCGGTCGGCCGCCTGGGGCGAGAGCAGAATATGATCGATACGGATGCCCTGGTTCTTGCGCCAGGAGCCCGCCTGATAATCCCAGAAAGTGTATTGCCCGGCTTCGCTGTGGCGGGAGCGGAAGGCATCGGTATACCCCAGATATTCGATCTTGCGCAGCGCCGCCCGGGACTGAGGCTGGAACAGCGCATCATTCATCCAGGCCCGGGGATCGTAGCAATCCTTGTCTTCCGGAATGACGTTATAGTCGCCCATCAGCGCCACCGGCTCTTCACTGGCCAGCAGGTCTTTGGCGTGGGCGGCCAGCCGTTCCAGCCAGCCCAGCTTGTAGGTGAATTTCTCAGTCCCCAGCGGATTGCCATTGGGGGCATAGATCGAGGCCAGACGCAGCAAGCCCTTGTCGCCCGCCACCAGCGCCTCGATATAGCGCGACTGGTCGTCGGCCTCATTACCCTTGAGGCGCGGGGTGACGTCTTCCAGCGGCCGCTTGGATAGGATGGCGACACCATTATAGGATTTTTGTCCGTGTACGGCGCAGTTATAGCCCAGCGCCTCGAATGCCTCACGGGGGAAATTCTCGTCCACCGTCTTGATTTCCTGCAAGGCAACGACATCCGGGTTCGCCTGCTTCAGCCAGGCGAGGGCAGGTTCAAGCCGGGCCTTCACCGAATTGACATTCCAGGTGGCGATCTTCACGGCGAATGTCCTTGAACAAAATTGGCGACCATATCCACCACGCCCGGCGCGAGCGGCAGAGCGGGATCGGTGTAGGTTGCGAGGTTGGCGGCACGTTCGGCCGGCGCGAGCTTGAGAATGTGATTCACGCCGGGAAGGATAACCAGCTTGGCGTCCGGTTTTGCCGCAGCCAGCAATCTGGCGTCTTCGACGGAAACCTGAAGATCGGTGTCTCCCTGTAAAATAAGTACCGGGCGCTTGATCCTGGACAACAAAGCTGCCGGATCAAGCGGTAGCCAGGAAATCAGGTAAGGCTGCACGCTGGGGCGGAACAGGGCCATCAATTGCGGCGGCGGCGCTGCCACAGCCTGCCCTTTTTCCAGTGCCGCGACTGTGTCGAAAGCCTGTTGCTTCAAGGGATCGCGAAGCTGTTGTCCAAATTGGACCCGGAGCAGGTCGCCGGCCGTGCGTCCCGCTCCGGACAACAGGACCAAGCCGCAAACGCTGCTCTGATCCTGCGCTACGACTTCGGCCACCAGGGCGCCTTCGCTGTGTCCCAAAAGCCAGACGCAAGGCGCGCCGGTTCGCTGGCGAAGAGCGGCCATCCAGTCCCGCGCGTCATCGGCATAGGTTTGAAAACGCAGATTGCTTTCCGCCGTCATGGCCTCTTTGCTTTCGCCGATGCCGCGTTTGTCGACACGCAGGCTTGTGATGCCCTTGGCGGCGAGGCCCTCGGCGAGCAATTTGTAGCTATCGGAATGCAGGCCGGTTGGCGAATTGCCGTCCCGGTCTGTGGGGCCGGAGCCGGCAATCATCAGTATGACGGGGCTGCCGGAAGGCCTGGCGGGCAAGGAAAGCGTCCCGTGCAAGGCGCCCGGCTGGGTTGGCAGGGAAAGCTGCTGTTCGTCCGCTGCGACGGGCAATGCCGTGCAGACCAAAAAGGCAAAGGCGAGGCGGGCGGACATTTGCGCGTCCGCCATTGCTCAGACCGAAAAACTTGTGCCGCAGCCGCAGGACGATGTCGCGTTGGGATTGTTGACCTTGAAGGCCTGGCCCATCAGATCGTCGGTGAAATCGATCTCCGAACCGGCCAGGAAATCGAGCGACACTGGATCGATCAGGATTTTCGCGCCGCCTTCTTCCACCAGCAGGTCATCGTCCATCCGGGTCTCGTCCAGCGCGAAATTGTAGGAAAAGCCGGAACAGCCGCCGCCGGTGACCGCCAGCCGCAGCATGGCCGGGGCGGGCTCGCTGGCCAGGATTGCGGCGATGCGCTTGGCGGCGCGGGTGGAAACGGTGACTGCTGCCCGTTCGGCAGACATAAGTGCGGTCATGGCGATAAGCCTAGCATGGAATAGCGGCGCACCTTATGTAGTCCTCACCATGGCGTCCGCAAAGGCCCCCCCACTTCAGGGAACAAGTACCCTTAATTCCGCCCCCGCAGGACGCCTTCTGGGCGCCGTGGTTCCCCCGCCGGCCCCGCTTGCCCCTTACGCGACCCTTGTCAGCGGCAGCCGGGGACGGCTTTATCCCGAAACCGAAAGCGCCACCCGCACCTGCTACAGCCGCGACCGCGACCGCATCATCCATTCCAGCGCCTTTCGCCGCCTCAAGCACAAGACCCAGGTGTTTGTGGAACATGAAGGCGACTATTACCGCACCCGCCTGACCCATTCGCTGGAAGTGGCGCAGCTTGCCCGCAGCCTGGCGCGCAGTCTCAAGGTCGATGAAGACCTGGCCGAGACGGTGGCGCTGGCCCACGATCTGGGCCACACGCCGTTCGGCCATGCCGGCGAGGATGCGCTGGCGGCGGTGACCGCCGATATTGGCGGCTTTGACCACAACGCCCATGCGCTCCGGCTGGTCACCAAACTGGAACATCGTTATGCCGAATTCGACGGCCTCAACCTGACCTGGGAAACCTTGGAGGGATTGGTCAAACACAATGGACCGATCAAGCCGCCCGTGCCCGGCCCCATCGCGGGCTTCGATGCGCGCTGGCCGCTTGATCTGGGAAGCTGGCCCGGACTTGAAGCACAGATCGCGGCGCTGGCCGACGATATCGCCTATGTCAATCACGACCTGGATGACGGCCTGCGGGCAGGGCTGTTCCAGGTCGCCGATCTGCGGGAGGCGCCGCTGGCAGGCGCCCATGTGCGCGCCGTCACGGTGCGCTTCGGCGAACTGGAACTGTCGCGCTTTATCGGCGAAATGATCCGTACCCTGATGAGTGCCCTGCTCGATGATCTGCGCGCCGAAACGGCGCGGCGCCTGGCCGCCGCCCGGCCGCAAAGCGCTGCGGAGGTGCGGGCGGCGTCGCAGGCCTTGGTGGCGCTGTCGCCGTCCATGCTGGAACAGCTCAGGGCGCTGAAGAAATTTCTCTTCACGCACATGTACCAGCATCCCCGTGTGCTTGCCTCCATGAACAAGGCCCAGGCGGTGATTACCGGCCTTTACGGGGCTTTCGCGGCGGATACGCAGCTGTTGCCGGAGGATTGGGCGCTGGCCTGCGGTCCCGGCCTGACCGGCGGGGTGGTGCGCGATTACATTGCCGGAATGACCGACACTTACGCCCTGGCGGAATATAACCGCGTTTTCCGCAGCAAAATCGAATTATAAGCCTGCTGAAGTGCAATGGCGCGAGTGCTAGATTGCGTGCCTGAGATTCGGGAACAACGGACCTATGGCTCATTTTGATCGCGGCGTTTACGAACCCAGTGACGATCTGCGCGTTTTTGACGGCTCCGAGGATGATGAGGATGTCGAGGGTTCGCGCCTGCCGCTCCTGATCGTGCTGGCGCTGCTGGTGCTGGCGATGTTCGCCGGGGTGGTCTGGCTGGCCTACACCCAGGGCGTGGCGCGGGGACGCACCGAGACACCCGTGCTGACGGCGCAGAATGGCCCGGCGCGAATCGCGCCGCAGAATCCGGGCGGAGCGGAACAGCCCTATAAGGGCTTCAAGATTTACGAGCAGCCGGCCCCGCCTGATGAAGACGCGGATGCCGTGACCACCGCGGCCGCGGCCCAGGTTGCTCCGCCGCCCGCAGCTTTGCCCAAGCCGGTGGCCGCTGCGCCTGCGCCGATCAAGGCAGCGCCAGTTGTGGCAGCGCCAGTTGTGGCAACACCCAGGCCCGAGGCGGTGAAAATTGCCGCCGCTGTGCCCGCAAAAGTTGCCCCGGCCGCCATCAAACCGCCGCCGCCGGTTGCCGCCAAACCGGCCGCCGTGCCGGCCATTGTCAAAAAGGAATTGCCGCCGCCGCCATCCGCGCCCGTGGGACTGGCCACAGCGGCGCCCCGTTCCCTGGCGCCGGTGCCGGCAAAGCCTGCGCCCCCCAGCGCGCCGGCTGTGGCAGCGGGCGGCTCTGTGCTTCAGATCGGGGCCTATAAGAGCCAGGCCGAGGCCGATGGCGCCTGGAAAGCCTATAAGGCCAAGCATGCCGCGCTGCTGGCCGAGGCCAGCGAAGATGTCCAGCAGGCCGACCTGGGCGACAAGGGCACCTGGTATCGTCTGCGCCTTGTCGGCTTTCCCAGCAAGGACGTGGCCCTGGCCATGTGCGACCGGCTGAAAGCGGACGGAGGCGGCTGCTTCCTCGGAAAATGATGCGAAGCGGTCATTGATGCGAAGCAGGGCCATTTATGGCTGCGCCGGGCCGGTGCTGTCGGCGGCGGAACAGGGTTTTTTCCGGGAAGTGCGGCCCTGGGGCTTTATCCTGTTCGGCCGCAACATCGAAAATCCTCGCCAGGTTCGTGCCCTGGTGGAGGCATTGCGGGAAAGTGTGGAAGACGGTGCCGTGCCCATCCTGATTGACCAGGAAGGCGGACGGGTGGCGCGGCTGAAGCCGCCTTATTGGTCCGAGCGCCCCGCCGCCGCCTTGTTCGGGGCGCTTTACGCCCAGAGTCAGGAAATCGCCCGTGAGGCGACCTATCTCAACGCCCGCCTGATCGCCCATGATCTGGCCAGCCTGGGCATCAATGTGAACTGCCTGCCGGTGCTGGATGTGCCCGCGCCGGGAGCCCATGACATTATCGGCGACCGCGCCTTCGCCGGCGATCCCGCCACGGTGATCGATCTGGGACGGGCCCAGATCCAGGGCCTGATGGAGGGCGGGGTTCTTCCGGTGATGAAGCATATTCCGGGGCATGGACGCGCCGGGGCCGACAGCCATATGGCGCTGCCCCGGGTCATGGCCTCTGCCGAGGAGCTTTCGGCGAGTGATTTCGTCACTTTTCGCAGCCTGGATTCTTGTCCCATCGCGATGACCGCCCATGTGGTCTATGATTCGATTGATCCACAACGGCCTGCCACCACCAGCCCGAAAGTCATTCGGGATGTGATACGCGGTGAGATAGGATTTGAGGGATTGCTGATGTCCGATGACCTCTCGATGAAGGCGCTGGATGGGCCTTTGTCATCGCGGGCGAAGGCAGCTTTGTTCGCGGGCTGCGACCTGGTGCTTCACTGCAATGGCGACATGGACGAGATGAAAGACGTGGCGAGCGAAGTGAAGGAACTGGACGGGCTGGCCCTCAAGCGCAGCGAGCAGGCGCTTGCCCATCTTGCCGCCCCCGATTCCGGCTTCGATCCCGAAGCGGCTTTGGGGCGGCTGGCCGGCCTGCTGCAGGGGCGGCCATGATTACGCCGGCCGAGAATTTCGACGATTTTGAAGTGGCGGCGCCGGAGGAGGGATCGCTGGTGGTGACGGTGGACGGCTTTGAAGGGCCTCTCGATCTGCTCCTGACCCTGGCGCGCAACCAGAAGGTCGATATTGCCCGGATTTCGATCCTCAAGCTGGCCGACCAATATCTGGAATTCATCGAGCAGGCCAAGCGCATCAATCTGGAGCTGGCCGCTGACTATCTGGTGATGGCGGCCTGGCTGGCTTACCTGAAATCCCGTCTGGTGCTGCCGCAGGAAAAGGGGCCGGATGGGGAACCGTCCGCTGATGAGATGGCGTCGCGGCTGCGTTGGCGGTTGCAGCGGCTGGACGCCATGCGGGCCGCCGCCACGCGCCTGATGGGGCGTGAACGCCTGGACCGCGATGTTTTCGCTCGGGGCGATCCCGAGGCGGTCAACGTCATCCGTTTGCGGACCTACAAGGACACGCTTTACGATCTGCTGACGGCCTATGCCACCGACCGGGCGCGCAAATTGGGCGGCAAGGCTTACCGGCCCCAGATGGCGCCGGTCCTGCAGATCGAGGAAGCCCGTGAGCGTCTGGAGCGGATGCTGGGCAAAATATCGGACTGGAGCGGTCTGACCCGCCTGCTGCCGCTGGAATGGCAGGGCGGCGCCCGGCGCCGCTCCGCCCTGGCTTCGACCCTTCTGGCCTGCCTGGAACTGGCCCGTGACGGCAAGGTGGAGCTGCAGCAGTTGGCCCCGTTTGACGAAATTTATGTGCGGGACCGGGCCGAAGCAGGGGAACTTGCCCCGGCTGGCGCGGCCCCAGGGAGTATGACATGAGCAGCGTGGCAAAGATGATCGCCAAGATCGAAGACCAGATGGAAGCCGAGCCGGAAAGCCCCCTCGCCACCGCCAATCCCGAGCATCTGCGGATGGTCGAGGCGCTGCTGTTCGCCGCCAGCGAGCCGGTGGATCAGAGGGCGCTGGCAACATCGCTGCCCGAAGGTGCGGACGTGCCGGGCCTGTTGGTGGCGCTTCAACTGCTATATGAGAAGCGCGGCGTAACCCTCTGCTGTGTCGCGGGAAAATATCAATTGCGTACGGCCAGCGATCTGGCCTTCCTGCTGCGCAAGGAAAAACCAGAACAGAAACGCCTTTCCCGGGCGGCCATCGAAACCCTGGCGATCATCGCCTATCACCAGCCGGTAACCCGGGCTGAAATCGAAGATATCCGGGGGGTCATCATGTCCAAGGGCACCGTGGACACGCTGATGGAAGTGGGCTGGGTGAAGATCCGCGGGCGCAAGCGCACCCCGGGCCGCCCCGTCACCTATGGCACCACCGAGGCTTTCCTGATCCAGTTCGGCTTGGAAAGCGTCAATCACCTGCCGGGCACCGACGAGCTCAAGGCGGCGGGTTTCCTGGAAGCCATCCCGCCCGCCGGCTTTGATGTGCCCAACCCATCGGACGCCCTGGGGCCCGACGAGGACCCTTATACGGGGGAAGAGCCGGAAGATCTGCTGACCGGCAGCGTCAACCTGGACGAAGCCTAGGGCGCCGCTTCAGCGATTTGCTTCATCTTGTCGATACCCGCTTCGAAGCGGGTCTTGCGCCGGGCAATATCCGCCGCCTTGACCTCGGGCGTCGCCAGCGGCGCCGCGTCGTACAGCAGGTCATAGACGATCCGCGAATGGCTGGAATCGATCGCCTCTACCGCCAGATTGCCGTGATAGAGGATCGGCGAGGTGGGCTGGGTATAGGCATAGGAGAGGGGCGTTTTGGCCACCATCAATTCATCCGTGGTGCCGTTAAGGCGGCGATTGGTGCCGATGTCGCCATTGCCCGCGGTGTAGACGCATTTGGCGCCGAACCAGTCCGCGATCTGGCAATAGCCGCCAACGCGCGACCATACCAGGGCAGCGGGCCGGTCGACCGCCCGCTCCATATGGATCACGACGAATTCTGGTTTGGGATTGGTGAAGCCGGTCATGGGCGCCGGAGCGGACGTTGCGGCCTGCGCCAGCACAGGCGCGGGCAGGGCGCCGAGCATCAACAGGATGATTGAGACTGCAATTTTTTTCATTGGCATTTTCCCATTTAGTTCGTACACAGACTAAAATATCAAAACCCGCAAAAGCCCCACAAATAGGGGCTAAGCCCTTATTCGCGCTCCAACTTCAACACCCGGCCGCTCGCCCAAGCTCGCGGCGTTCGTCGCTCGAAATGACCCACAGGGTCATTTCGTTGGCCTGCGGCCAAACGCTCCTCACCCCTCCAGTTCGACCACAACAGCTTCGCCATTTTCCAGCGCGATGGCTAGGTCGCCCTGGCGCAGCAGCCGGGCGTCATTGCCGAACACTTCGGCGCGCCAGCCCGCCAGCGCCGGCACGCCGTCATCCTCGCCCGCGGCCAACTTTTCAATATCTTCGGCATTGGCGATCAGGCGCGGCGCCACTCCGGCGGCTTCCGCCCTGAGCCGCAGCAGGGTCTTGAGCAGGTCTATGGCGGCGGGCGAAGGCTCGCGGCGGCGGCGGGGTTGCTGGAACGTGTCCGCGCCTTGCGGCGGCGGGGCCGTGGCGCCGGCCGCCAGCGCTTCCATCAGGCCTTTGCCCAGGCGGGAATTGGCGAAGCCGTTGGGCACGGAACGGATTCGTTCCAAAGCTTCGCCGCTCTCAGGCGGATGGGCGGCTATCTCGCTCAAGGCTTCGTCCTTGAGCACCCGGCCCCGGGGAATGTCGCGGGTTTGGGCTTCGCGTTCGCGCCAGGCGGCGATGGCCGCCAGCAATGCGAGGAATTTCTTGGAGCTGCTGCGCGGCTTGAGGCGCCGCCAGGCCAGTTCGGGATCCAGGCGGTAAAGCGCGGGGTCCTGCAAGGCGGACACTTCCTCGGCTACCCAGGCGCTGCGGCCGGTCTTTTCCAGCCGCGCCTTCATCCATTCATAAATCACCCGCAAATGGGTGACGTCGGCCAGGGCATATTCCAGCTGACGCTTGGAAAGCGGCCGGTGGCTCCAATCGGTAAAGCGTGCCGATTTGTCGATCTCGACATGGGCGATCTTGCGCGACAGGGTTTCATAAGACGCGGCGTCACCGAAGCCGCAGACCATGGCCGCGATCTGGGTGTCGAACAGAGGATTGGGCAGCACGCCGCCCTGCAGGTAAAAAATTTCGATGTCCTGCCGCGCGGCATGCAGCACCTTGATGATGTCGGGGCGCTTGAGAAGCTCATAGAATGGCGCCAGGTCCAGGCCTGGGGCGAGGGGATCGATGATCGCCTCTACACCCGCCGTGTCGCCATCCGGCGAGGCCACCTGGATCAGGCAGAGTTTGGGATAATAGGTCTGGTCGCGCAGGAACTCGGTATCCAGGGCCAAGTATGGCGCCTTGGAAAGGTCGGCAATAAGGGCGGTCAGCGCCTCGCCCGAGTCCACGATCCGCATCGCACCGTGATAGCGGATTCGGCCCTTAAGGTCCTATATTTCGTGCGTCGTGGAACCCACGGTCCGCCCGGCAGGACCCGCCTTGACCCGTCCCCCATAAACCGCCAAAAACGCCGCCTTTCCCTGATGGTTTTGCCCAATGCACGCCTACCGGACCCATACTTGCGGCCAGCTTCGTTCCAGCGATGTGGGCCAGACTGTGCGCCTGTCGGGCTGGGTCAATCGCCGCCGCGACCATGGCGGCCTGATTTTTCTGGACCTGCGCGATCATTACGGCATCACCCAATGCGTCATCGAGCCTGATGGGGCTGCCTTTCCGGTTGTGGATAGTGCCCGCTCGGAATGGGTGCTGACCCTGACAGGCAAAGTCGTGGCGCGGGCCGAGGGCACGGTGAACAAGGATCTCGCCACCGGCGAGGTGGAATTGCGCATCGAACAGGCTGTTGTGCAGGGCCAGGCCCAGGAATTGCCGCTGCCAGTGTTTGGCGACATGGATTATCCCGAAGAGACGCGGCTGACCTACCGGTTTCTGGATCTGCGCCGCGAAAGGCTGCACAAGAACATCATGCTGCGCGCGGGCATCGTGACCTCGCTGCGCCGGCGCATGAATGAACAGGGCTTCACCGAATTCCAAACCCCGATCCTGACGGCTTCGTCGCCGGAGGGGGCGCGGGACTTTCTGGTGCCGTCGCGCCGTTATCCGGGGCAATTCTATGCCCTGCCGCAGGCGCCGCAGCAATTCAAGCAACTTATCATGGTGGCGGGCTTTGACCGCTATTTCCAGATCGCGCCCTGTTTCCGCGATGAGGATGGCCGCGCCGACCGTTCGCCGGGCGAGTTCTATCAGCTCGATCTGGAAATGAGCTTTGTCACCCAGGACGATGTCTTCGCCGCGGTCGAGCCGGTGCTGGCCGGCGTGTTCGAGGAATTTGCGAAGGGCAAGAAAGTCACCAAGCCGCCTTTCGTGCGCATCCCCTATGCCGAGGCGATGCTGAAATACGGCACCGACAAGCCGGACCTGCGCAATCCCATCGAGATCGTGGATGTCAGCGAAATTTTCGGCCGCGCCGAGGTTGAGTTCAAGGCTTTCAAGAACAAGACGGTGCGGGCCATTCCCGCGCCGGGCGCCGGACCGCAGCCACGCAGCTTTTTCGACAAGATGAATGAATGGGCCCGCAGCGAAGGCGCGCCGGGGCTTGGCTATATCCAGTTCGAAGATGAATCTGGTGTTTTGATGGGCAAGGGCCCCATCGCAAAATTCATTCCCGCCGCAACCTTGGCCGATATGGCGAAACAGGCGAAGGTGAAAGCGGGCGACGCGCTGTTCTTCGCCGCCGACAAGGCCGATCGGGCCGCGACCCTGGCCGGTCTGGCCCGCACCCGCATCGGCCGCGAACTGAATCTGATCCCGCAGGACGAATACAAATTCTGCTGGATTGTGGATTTCCCCATGTATGAATGGAACGAGGAAGAAAAGCGGATCGATTTCTCCCACAATCCTTTTTCCATGCCGCAATATGACCGCGAGAAGTTTCTGGCGCTGACGGACAAGGACACGATCCTGGGCCTCAAGGCCTATCAGTACGATATTGTCTGCAACGGCTATGAATTGTCGTCCGGCGCCATCCGCAATCATGATCCCGATGTCATGCTCAAGGCGTTTGAACTGGCCGGTTACGCCCGCGCCGAAACCGAGAGCAAATTCGCCGGCATGCTCAATGCCTTCCGCCATGGCGCACCGCCGCATGGCGGCACCGCGCCCGGCATTGACCGCATCGTCATGCTGCTGGCGGGCGAGGAAAATCTGCGCGAAGTCACCATGTTCCCCATGACTCAGCAGGCGCAAGACCTTTTGATGAACGCGCCCAGCCCGGCGTCGCCCAAGCAGTTGAAAGAGTTACATCTGAATATCGTCTATCCGGATAAGTAGCGTTATAACCGCCCCATGCATGAAGGCGGACCGGTGCCAGGACGCGAATGCGGCGCTTGCGACGTCTGCTGCGTGGTGTTCGAAATCCGGGAGCCTGCCATTGCCAAGGCAGCAGGCGAGCGCTGCCGTCATCTGACCCGCTGTGGCTGTGCGATCTATGAAACGCGGCCCCAGACCTGCCGCAAATGGTTGTGCGGCTGGCGGTTGATCCCCGGCCTGCCGGAAAATTGGCGGCCCGATCTTTCCGGCATCCTGGTTTATCAAACGCCCTGCATGGAAACGGGCTATGGCCCGGACGCTTTTGTCGTCGCCCTCAGCAGGGGCCCGGCGCATCTGGACGACACCAGCCTGCTGGGATTTGTTCAGAATATGGTGGAATTGCGGGTGCCGCTCTATCTGACCCTGCACAGCGGCAAGGCGGAAGGAAGTTCGGTGTTCCTGAATAATATTCTTGGGCCACCCGTGCGGTCAAAGGATGGTGCGGCTTTTATCGCCATCCTGGCGCGGCAGATCGAAAAATTGCAGCAGCCCGGCTGACCGGTTCGGCGGATCAGTTCAGCTTGCCGACCAGATCCTTGATGCTGCCCTCGATCAGGGCGGCCGCGCGCTTTTCGTCCATGCGCGCGGCGATCAGCCTTTCGGCGGCGCCGGCGGCGGCATTGGCGGCCAGGGCGCGGATTTCATTCATCGCGGCGGCTTCGGCCTGGGCGATCTTGTCTTGCGCTGCCTGGGCCCGGCGCGCGATCTGCGCGTTCAGGCTGGCGCGGCTCTCATGGGCAAAGCGTTCGGCCTCTGCGCGGGCATCGGTGATGATGCTTTGGGCCTCGGCTTCGGCACTGGCGGATTTTTTCCGGTAGTCGGCGAGCAGGGCGGCGGCCTCTTCGCGCAGCCGCCTGGCTTCATTCAGTTCAGCGGCGATCATGGCGGCGCGCTGATCCAGCATCCTGCCCACCAGCCCCGGCACGCCTTTCCAGACCAGAAGCGCGATCACCAGCACAAAGCCGACACCGACCCAGAATTCCGGTTCCACAAGCATCAGCATGTTACTGCTCCCGCACGGCGGCGGCGGCATCGGCGGACGACACGCTCTCGCCGGTCAGCCGGGCCACGATGGCAATGGCGGCCTCTTCCGCTGCTTGCCGGACATGGCCGCGCGCCTGTTCCTGGGTCGCCTGGATGCGGGCATGAGCCGCCGCCATGGCGTTTGCCGCTTCCTCATCGGCGCGGGCCTTGGCCTTGGCCATTTCGGCATTGAGCGTTTGGCGATTTTCGTCCGCCAGGCCCTGCGCCCGCTTTTTGGCGGCGTGCAATGCCGCCTGATAGGCGGCGGCGGCGCCCTCGGCTTCTTCCCGGGCCTTCTGGGCGGCGGCGATATCGGCGTTGATGGCGCCTCTGCGGCTGGTGATCACACCCTTGATGCGCGGTCCCGCCACCCGCCACAACACCACAAACAGGAAGGCGAACGTCACCGTCAGCCAGAATATCTGGCTGGGAAACGTCTCCGTCTTGAACGGCGGGAAGCCGGCGCCGCCCGCGGGCGCCTGCGTCGAAGCCGTGGTGGTGGCGTCGGCCATCTGTGTCTTACGTGAACAGGATGATCAGGGCGATGACAAGGCCGAACAGGCCGGTCGCTTCGCACAGGGCAAAGCCGAGCAGCAGGTTGGTGGTCTGGGTCGCCGCGGCGCCCGGATTGCGCAGCGCGCCGGTCAGGTAGCTGCCGAAGACATTGCCGATGCCGATGCCAGCGCCCACCAGGGCGATACATGCGATGCCGGCGCCGATCATTTTGGCTGCTTGAAGATCCATAGTCAGATTTCCTTTTTCAGTGTTGATCGTGGAGGTGAAGCGCTTCGTTGAGATAGATGCAGGTCAGGATCGCAAAGACATAGGCCTGCAGGAACGCGACCAGAAGTTCGAGCAGCATGATCGCGACGATCAGCGCCATGGGCAGGATGGACAGCGCCGACAGGGCGCCGCCCGCGCCGCCCAACAGGATCACGAAGCCGGCGAACACCGCCAGCATGGTGTGGCCCGCCAGCATGTTGGCGAACAGACGGACGGAAAGGCTGATGGGGCGGGTGAGGAAGGAAATAATTTCGATCGGGATCAGCAGGATCAGCAGATACCAGGGTGCATGCGGCACAAACAGTTTCAGAAAACCGATGCCGTGCTTGGCGAAGCCGGTACCGATCACGATCACCATCACCAGACAGGCCAGCGAGAAGGTCACGGCGATCTGGCTGGTGACGGTGAAGCTGCCCGGCACCATGCCGAAGAAATTGCAGAACAGCACAAAGACGAACAAGGTGAAAACGAAGGGAAAGAATTTCAGTCCATCTTCACCGGTCGCCGAATGAATCATGTTGGCGACGAATTCGTAAGACACTTCGGCCAGGGACTGGGTCTTGTTGGGCACCAGGCGGCCCGGCTTGACCGCCAGGCTGAGGAACAGGCTGGCGGCCGCAACCACGATCACCATCAACAGCGACTGGTTGGTGAAATAGATCGGATAGCCGAACAGGTGGAACAACGGATGTTCCATTCCCATCGCGGGCGCCACCTCGAACTGCTCCATGGGGTGCATTGCCACGAACTACTTCTCCTCGTCGCCGCCAGGCGCAAGCCGGGCGTTAATCTCGGTTGCCGCGCGCATCACATTGCGGATCCCCGCCGCAGCGCCCAGCACAACGCACAAAATCATAAAGACCGGGCGGGTATGGATACCGAAATGGCCCAGCAGCCAGTCAATGCCCCATCCCAGTCCGCCCCCGACTACCAGCGCTGCGACCAGTTCGGTCGAAAAACGCCCGGCGATACCCAACTGGGTCGGCGGCGGGCCTTGTGGCCTACTTACGCGACGCTGCTGGGCTTCGTCGAGCCGCTGGCCCAGTTTGCGCAGTTCGTCGGGATTTTGAGCCATGCTCACCACCCACAAGCCGAAAAACGAGCGAAAAACCGGCCTTCACGGCGTGTCGAAGGCGGGGGGACCATAAGAAGAGGCCTACCCGGGTGTCAAGAAAGACAGATGCGTCTCAAGCCCTTGCTGTGCCTATGAAAATCACCCGCGCGCGTTATGTCGCGTAAGATATTTTGTGCATCGCGTAAATGACGCTACTCGGCCGCCACTTTTTCGGCTTCCGCCAGGGTCACGGAGACCAACTGGCTGATGCCGCGCTCGGCCATGGTGACGCCGAACAGCCGGTCCATGCGCGACATCGTCAGGGCATGGTGGGTGATGACCAGGAAACGGGTGCCCGATTCCTCGGCCATGTGTTCCACCATCTTGCAGAAGCGCTCGACATTGGCGTCGTCCAGGGGCGCATCCACTTCGTCCAGCACGCAGACCGGGGCGGGATTGACCATGAAGACGGCGAAGATCAGCGCCAGGGCAGTGAGGGCCTGTTCGCCGCCCGACAGCAGCGCCAGGGATTGCAGGCGCTTGCCCGGCGGGCGGGCGAATATCTCCAGCCCCGCTTCGAGCGGATCTTCCGATTCGGTGAAGGTGAGGCGCGCTTCCCCGCCTTCGAACAGCTTGGTGAAAAGCTGCTGGAAATTGGCGTTCACTTTTTCAAACGAGGCCAGCAGCCTTTCGCGACCTTCCTTGTTCAGGCTCTGGATGCCCCGGCGCAGACGCTCGATGGCGCCGGTGAGGTCGTCGCGGTCGGCGGTCAGGGTGCCGAGGCGCGCTTCCTGCTCGGCGGCTTCTTCCTCGGCGCGCAGATTGACGCCGCCAAGCTGTTCGCGTTCCTGCTTCAGGCGCTCGACCCGCTTTTCGGCCTGATCAAGCGGCGGCAATTCCTGGCCGTCCTCGATTTCGGCGCGCTCGCGCAATTCTTCCGGCGCGGCGTCGATTTCGTCCCGGATGCGCAGGCGCAGTTCCTCGATGCGGCCGGCCGCCGCTTCGCTCATGGCCTGGGCGCGGGCGCGTTCCTCGCGCGCGGCCGACAGGATCGCATCGGCGGACTTGGCGTGCTTGTCGGCTTCGGCCAAACGGCTTTCGGCTTCGGAAAGGGCATCGCCCGCTGCCTTGCGCGCCTCTTCCGCCTTGGCGATGGCATCCAGCAGCGTGATGCGTTTGTTGGCAATTTCCGCCGGGACGGATTCAGCGTTCGCCAGTTCGGCGCCGAGTTCGCCCTGGCGGCGGCTGAGTTCGGAAATCTGCTCGGCGGCGGCGGCGCGGCGCGCGCCCCAGCGCTGGGAATCGCCCGCTATGACGGCAAGACGGTGCGTGCGCACATCGCCTTCGCGCCTGAGCCCGTCGAGCGTGGCGCGGGCCTCGCCGCTGGCGATGCGGGCATCGGCCGCCCGGCCGCGGGCTTCGGCAACTTCGCGTGTCAGGGCGAAGCCGTCGCCAAGTTCATAGAGCGCGGCATCGGCCTGGCTGCCCGCTTCTGTCGCGGCTTCGACGGATTGTTCCAGGCGGCGGATTTCGGCTTCCAGGTTGGCGAGCTGGGCGCTGCGCTCGGCGCTGGCGCGGGCGGCGCGAGTGCTTTCATCCTGGGCCGCGATCAGTACCTGTTCGGTCTGGCGAACATCGTCCTCGGCCTGGCGCGACGCCTGGCGTGCCGCGATGGCGGCATCCTTGGCGCTGGAATAGACAGCGAAAATTTTGTCGCGGCTGTCCTTGGCGGCATGAAGCTCCTGATCGAGCACCGTCAGGCGGTTGCGCTGTGACAGGCGCAAGGCGGCGGGCGAGGGCGCTTCGGCGGAAGCGGCATACCCGTCCCAGCGCCATAGATCCCCCCGTGCCGATACCAGGCGCTGGCCCGGCTTCAACTGTTTTTGCAGGGCGGCGCCCTGATCCGGGAATACCAGGCCCGTCATGGCCAGGCGGCGCGTCAGGGCGGCGGGCGCCTTGACGAAATCTCCCAGCGGCCTGGAGCCGGCCGGCAGAGGTAGCGTCTCGTCGAATGCACCGAGATCGCGCCAATGATGCGGCGCAGCCTCGTCCAGCGGTGCCTGCAGATCGTCGCCCAGCGCGGCAGCCAAAGCCGCTTCGTACCCATCCTGCACCCGCACCGCGTCGATCAATGGCGGGAACAGGCCTTCGCCTTCGGGATGGAGCAGATCGCCCAGCGCCTTCACTTCGGCGGCGCGGCGTTGCACCTCGTGTTCAGCTTTTTCCAGCGGCGTGCGCGCTGCGGCTTCTGCGGCTTCTGCCGCTATCAGCTGCTCACGCATGGTGGCGGCGCTGTCGCGCAGGCTTATCCAGGCGGCGCGCGCCGCCTCGGTCCGGCGGTCTGCGCCGGCCACATCGGGGGCGCTTTTGGCGGTTTGCATCGCCTCCGCCAGACGGGCGCGGGCATCGGCAAGTTGGCCGTTGGAGGTTTCCAGCAGGGCGGATGAAACTTCGCGGCCGCGTTCGTTGCTGGCCTTGTTGGCATTCCAGTCGGCCAGCCGGGCGGTGAGAGTTTCCAACAGAGATTCCGCTTCCGTCAGCGCTGTGTTCAGCCGTGTGGAGTCCGTTTCGGCCGCCGCGATGTCGGCAGTGGAACGCGCGGCTGCCTCGGCCAGTGTTTTTTCTTCCTCCGACAGGGCGGAAAGCGCCGCCCCGGCATCATTGTCCAGACTCTGTTCGCGTTCGATATCGGCGGCGCCCTGGGCGATAAGCTGGCGGATGCGCTGTGCGGCTTCGCGGGCGCGGGCTTCTTCCTGCTCCAGTTGCTCGCGCTGCACGATCAGGCGGTGATGGGCTGCGGATTTTTCCGCTTCGGTCTGGCGCAGCGGCGGCAGCAGCGCCGCGGCCTGGCCTTGGGCCGTGTTGGCGCGGGCGGCGACCTCAGTGGCGGTGGCGACGCTGGCGGCGGCGGCGGCGAGATCGCGGCTGGCTGCTGCGGCGCGGGCCTCGCTGTCGGCCCAGCGCAGGAAATGGGCCAGCGCCTCCGCCTTGCGGATATGGCCCGAAAGGTTGCGATAGCGCGACGCCTGACGTGCCTGGCGTTTCAGGCCGGCAAGCTGGGTTTCGATTTCCCGGATCACGTCCTCAAGCCGTCCGAGATTGGTTTCGGCAGCGCGCAGCCGCAGCTCCGCCTCATGGCGGCGCTGATGCAGCCCGCCAATGCCGGCGGCTTCTTCCAGGATGGCGCGGCGCGCCAGCGGTTTCTGGCTGATCAGAAGGCCAATCTGGCCCTGGCGCACGAAGGCGGTCGAGCCGGCGCCCGACGAAGCATCGGCGAAGAAAATCTGCACATCGCGCTGGCGCACATCGCGGCCATTGATGCGATAGACGCTGCCGGCTTCCCGTTCGATGCGGCGCGACACTTCGATCGTGTCGAAATCGGCATAGGCACCGATGGCCTTGCGGTCGGCATTGTCGATGAAGAGCGTGACTTCGGCGACATTGCGGGCCGGCCGCCCGGCGCTGCCGGAAAAAATCACATCATCCATCTCGGCGCCGCGTACCGAGGAGGCCCGGGTCTCGCCCATCACCCAGCGCATGGCATCGAACAGGTTCGACTTGCCGCAGCCATTGGGGCCGATCACGGCGGTCAGGCCGGGCTCGATGAACAGCTCCGTCGGTTCGACGAAGGATTTGAAACCGGAAAGTCTGAGCCGTGTGAACTTCAAAATGATGCGCCTTGGGTTAAAACCGGCTCGTCATTTCTTGGCGAGCGCGGCATCGAGTGTCTGTTTGAGACTGTCATAGGGAATATCGCCCGACGGCTGGGCGACGCCGGCAACCACGATGGTGGGTGTGCCGGTGATATTGTATTTGTTTTCGCCGTCCATGGCGATCTGGTTGATCGTGCTGTCCGAACTCGTGTCATTCATGCATTTGTCGGCCTGCTCCGCGCTCATGCCTGCGACCCTGGCCATACGGACCAGCTCGCCATGAACGTCCTGCACGCCAAACTCCACATCCCATTTGCTTTGATTCCGGAACAGCAGGTCAATGAATGAGAAGTACTTATCCTCAGGCAAACACCGGGCAATTTTCTCCGCCGCGCCATCATCCGAGCGCAGGGGGAAGATCCGCAGGACGTAATAGACCTTGCCGGTGTCGATATAATTCTGCTTGAGCTGGGGAAAGGTGTTCTCGTTGAAATGGGCGCAGACCGGGCAGCTTGGCGCGGCATATTCGATCAACACCACCGGCGCCTTGGGGTTGCCCATGGTCCGGTCATGGGCCGTCAGGGTGTAGCCGGGGCCGCTGCCGGCGGCGGCCGTGGCGCTGTCGCCGGAGGTTCCCAGGAAATACCAGGCGATACCGCCGGCTGCGACCAGCACCAAAAGGCCTAGAATGATAAAAATCTGTCTTTTGGACACGGGTGATTCTCCGGCGTTTACTCCCTGCTTGTGACAGAGGGCCAGAGCGGGTTCAACAATGTGCTTCAGCCGCCCTGAGAACGGCCCGCGGCACGCCAGCGGGCCAGGCTCTGCAGCGCCGCCTTGACGCTCTCGGGTCCCCGATAAGTATTTGCCGGGTCTTTGAAATCCAGTTTGGTGGCGGGCCGTGGCGGGATCGGCAGGGC
>Ga0302320_10005022_pt1 | contig 29819 bp, 20 predicted proteins | sample Bog_T0_3_FD_202130 | JGI IMG/M metagenome (GOLD analysis project Ga0302320, IMG submission 202130) | Peat permafrost microbial communities from Stordalen Mire near Abisko, Sweden - Bog_T0_3 | ecosystem: Environmental > Terrestrial > Soil > Wetlands > Peat | place: Sweden: Abisko, Stordalen Mire...
GACGAACGCAGGTTGGGTGCCAGACCCGATTGTGGTTTTGTCGCTCGAATCTGAGCCAATCACCTGATTTGCGGAGTCATCATGAAGAATCCCCCAAAAAGCATTTTGACGATGAGTGTGCTTGCTTTGGCCCTCGCGGTTTTGCTAGTGGGTGCCGCGGTAGCCCATGCGGATAACCTCGTAACAACTCGACCGGCAGGAACCGATTCAGTGAACTGGTCGCAACTTGGAGTAGCCCAACCGGCAACGATCATTCCGAATCCATTCAGTTTTGTGACAGCCAATTCTGTGTCGGGCACGGGCGCCTATACCTACTCCACTGGCACGAGCTTTGTGAATCAACAGGACAATGGCTGGGGAGGAAACTTCGCACCCGGCGACGTGTTGAACTGGTCCAATGACAATGGCCCGTTAACCTTGAGCTTCGCAGATGGATACACCCAGATCGGAGCGCAGATCCAGGCCGACTTTTGGAACGGGTTTACTGCTCAGATCTGCGATATTAACGGCTGCTTCACCGAAGACGGCACGAGCAACAACAACGACGATAACAGCGCCATCTATATCGGAGTTTCGAGCTCATCGCCAATAAACCAGGTCACGTTCAGTCTGACAAGCGCAGGCAATGGGAGCGGCGATATCAACAATTTCGCTATTAACGAGGTGACGCTCGACGGAGGGATCCCACCTGTCCCAGAACCCGCCAGCCTGCTTCTTCTCGGCACCGGCCTGGTAGGCCTGGCCGGCGCCATGCGCAGAAAGTTCGCACGATAAGCGCATAAGGAGCAAGTCGTTTCCAAACCGAACCATCAAGCTGAAAGAGCCTTGACAGTTGAATCTGTCAAGGCTCTTTCAGCTTGATGATTCCATGGTCGATCCAGCACTGACTGGAGTCTGGTGCGCGGCTATTTTCGGCAAAGAACTTTGGCCCACTGGCGGACCGAATCAGGGCTGAGCGCCGCGCCGTTGGCTTGGCTGGTGGCCAGTTGCACGGCAAGGTTGCCGATGGTCGAGCTTTCCGTCTCACCGATTTCGACGGGCAGGCCGGTGCGTTGCGCCGTCAACTCGGTGAGCATTTTGTTGCGGCTGGCGCCGCCCAGGATATGAATGCGCTCCATCTTGCGGCCCAGCATCTTCCCCAGGTCTTCCAGGGCCAAAGCATAGCGAGCTGCAAGGCTCTCGAAAATAACCCTGGCAAAGACCGGCTCGTTTCCGGCAATGTCGGGAATGGTGGCCCAGCGACGCCGCCACAGCTGATGATTGATGCGCTCGGGCATGTCGGAGTCGAGCAGCAGAGGCTCTGCGTCTACGTTGATAACGCCTGGAAAGCTGGAGCTGGCGGCCTGCGCGATCAGGTCTTCAATCTCCCAGGCGCGCCCCTCGGCGGCCCAGGCATCCATGCATTGCTTCAGCAGCCACATGCCGTTCACCTGCGAGTGAAAGCAAAGGTCTCCCGTGGAAGCGCCGAGATTGGTATAGCGGGCTGCGAGTGCTTCGCTGGTGGTGACAGGCGCGGTGGTGAGCGTGCCGACGAGCGACCAGGTTCCGGAGCAGATGTAGGCAGTGGAATCGAGGCTGCTGGGAATCCCGGCGATTGCGGATGCGGTATCGTGGCAGGCGGGCGCGATGATCTGAGTTTCGCGATACGCGTCCAGCGCAGCCAGTGGGCCCTGCACCCGGCCCAGAATGGTTCCCGTGCGCACAATGGGCGGCGCGGCGTCCAGAGGAATATCGAGCAGGCGGAAGAGATCCTGGTCCCAGTCTTTGGTCTTGAGGTCCACAAGGCCGGTGTGAGTCGCGTTGGTATATTCGGCTACGCGTCGGCCGCCGAGCCAGTAGAGAACGTACTCGGGCAGCATGACCCAGGGGGCCTGGGGAGCAATGCGGTGTTTGGGGTCGGCCAGCAGTTGGTAAACGGTGTTGATGCGGTGCGGGAGCGCGCCGGTGCGCTCAAATATCCTGCGGGGCGAGAGGATCGCATCGGCGGCGTCTTTCGTTTTGACTGTGCGCTCGTCGCGGTAACAGAAAGGTTCGGCCAGCGGCTGGCCGTCCGGGGCCAGCCGGACGTAGTCCACCGACCAGCCGTCGACGGCGATGGAAGCGATGCCTTCCGGCGCACGATCCGCGGCCTTGCGCAGACCCTCTTCAAGCCCGGCAAGGATCGCATCGAGGGGCCAGTGCAGCGACAGGCCGCGATGGACAGGGCCGTTGGGAATACGATGGACGACCTCGATTTCCGGCCGTCCATCCTTCCAGCGAAGCAGGGAGACACGGCAGCTTTCAGCGCCTAAATCAATGGCAATTCGTGCAGGTTCTTGCATGGGTGGAGCCTTGTCTCCCTTGGATTCAACGCAAAAAAGCCTCAGAAAGACCACCATCGACCGGAATCAGATGGCCTGTGGTGCAGCGCGCGCGCGGGCTCGCCAAAAACAGGATCGCCTCAGCGCAGTCGCTCGGTTCGATGGGCTGGCCAGTCAGCGTCCGCTGGGCATAAAAGCCTGCCAGCAGATTGCGCAATTCGTCGTCTGAGAGCGAGTCTTCAAAAAGAATATCGTACTTTGCAAGCGAGGCGCGGACGCGATCGCCGGGAAACATCGCCGAGCCCTTGACGACAGTGGCGGGGCTGATGCCGTTGACGCGCACGCGGGGCGCAAGGCTTATGGCGAGTTCGCGCACCAGGTGAGAGAGCGCGGCCTTGCTCACGTCGTAGGCCTCGCTGCCGTGCTTGGGAACCACCGCATTGGCCGAACTGGTGAGGACGATGGAGGCATCGAGACCTTGCTCGGCGAAGAGCTTGGCGGCTTCATCGGCGAGCAGATAGTTGGCGGTCACGTTGACTTCGAGCGTGGTAGCCCAAAGGGCATCGGGAATCACATCCTCAGCCGAGGACGGGAACAGGGCTGCGGTGTTGATGAGAATGTCGATGCCGCCAAACGCCGCGACCGTGGCCTGGAGCGCACCGGCAATGGCCTCGCGGCTGCGAATGTCGACTGCGGCGCTGGTGGTGAACTCTTTGGCTGTAACCGACTGCAACTCGGCGGCAACGCTTGCCGCGGCAGCCTGGTCGCGATCGGCCACCACAACGTGAGCGCCGCGCTCGGCGGCCAGCAAAGCGGCTTCGCGGCCGATTCCGCTGCCGCCGCCCACCACCAGCGCGATGCGGCGGCTCAGTTCCTTCTCCGGCGGCTGACGGCGGATCTTGGCCTCTTCCATCGCCCAATACTCGATGCGAAAGGCTTCGACGGCAGGCAGAGCCACATAGTTGCTGAAGACCTTGAAGCTCTCCTGCGCAATTCCCTCGCCGCATTGCGGCAGCGTGCCCGAGACGTCGCCTTCGGCCAAAAGCGTAGCGCCTTCCATCACGTGAATGGCGTTGGTATAAAACTCGCCGGTGATGCGCGCCTCGGTCTTGCTCTTGCCAAAGCTGAACATGCCGAGGCCCGGAATCAACACAATCGTCGGACTGGCGTCGCGCAGAGCCGGCGAATCGGGCGTGGCAAAGGAGTGGTAGTAGTCGCGGTACTGCTGGCGATATTCGTCGAGAGATGCATCGATCTGCTGTTTGAGCGCCGCCAGGCCTGCAACTGGGTCGGCTTGCGGCGTCCAGGGAACGAAAAGTGGGCGAATTTTGGTGCGGATAAAGTGGTCGGGGCAGCTTGTGCCCAGGAAAGCAAGGTTCTTTGCATGGACCGAGTTGACGAACTGAAGCACGTCCTCGGCATCGGTGAAACTAGCGATCCAGAGCTTTTGGGTGCTGACGCGCCCGCGCAGATACGGCGCGATCTGGACGGCAAGCGCCTTCCGATCCGCAACCGAGGCGACGGCTTCGCCGCCAAAGCGGGTTTCGCCTTTCTCAATTCCGTGCCGGGCGATGAACTGGCCGATCTGGTCAATCACCGTCAGCGTGTTCAGGTAGCACTCACGCTGCGTCTGGCCCCATGTAAACAGGCCATGGCCGCCCAGAACGATGCCGTCGCAGCCTGGATTGGCAGCTACAGCCTTGCGCATCGTCAGACCCAGCTCAAAGCCGGGGCGTAGCCAGGGCATCCAGACCAGGGAGTGGTTGAACTCGCGGTTGAACTCCTCCATCTTGGCCTTGCCGTTGGCGGAAGCAGCCAATGCGATGCCCCAGTCGGGATGGAGATGATCGACGTGGGGAAAAGGGAGAAACCCATGCAGCGGAGTATCGATCGAGGCCGCCACCGGATTGCCGCGGAAGGCGCACAGGGGATACAGGGCGACCATGTCATCCTCGGTGTCAACGCCCTTGTAGCTACGTTCCAGCGCTAGCAGCTTTTCCTGGTAGAGGGTGGCAAACCCGGTGCGCTTGATGCTGCCGAGGTCGCCTCCTGAGCCTTTTACCCAAAGAATCTCGGCGATTTTGCCCGTAAGCGGGTCGATCTCGGCAATCTTCGAGCTGGTGTTGCCGCCGGCAAAATTTGTGATGCGCAGGTCGGAGCCGAGCAGGTTTGAGCGATAGCGCAGCAGATCTGGCTCGTCCAGAGCGGCTGCAACGGTAGGATCCCAGCGATCTTCGAGGAGTTTGAGTTTTGGGGAAGCGGGAGTAACTTGGGTCATATATACCAATGTACGAGGATTTGGAGAAGCATAGTCAAGATAGCATATAAAATAGCAATAGGAAATCTATTTCGTATGTGAATATCTGCGCTCCTCGCCGGTCCCTCTTCGCATATCGCAGGACTTCGTGGATCAGCACACGTTCACGGCTCGAAATGTCATTGCATTAACACCGCACCGCCGGCCGTGCGTGATCCGTGCTAATATCGCCTTCATTCCGTGGTGACGCGGCATGACGATGCTTTCACTCTTTAAGTTTGTTCCCTATCGGCGCGAAACCGCACTGCTGCTCCGCGGACTGGCAGTCTCAGCCTTGGTCGCGGTGTTCTGCCTTGCCCGTTCCCAGGCGCAGGACAACCAGCTCGACAAGGTGCATGTGACCCAGCCGTCGGAGACGCCGGCGGCGCCGGCCACGGGAGCGCCCGCGGGGGCTGAAGCGCCGGCCGTGTCGGGGCCTGATGCGCTGAAGATCCACCCCGGCGCACGCATCCGCATCAACGCGGACCTGGTGCTGATTCCGGTCACCATCACCGACCCCATGAACCGCCTTGTCACCGGCCTGGAAAAGGAAGACTTCCAGATTTTCGAGAACAACGGCAAACAGAAGATCACTTCCTTCGCCAGCGAGGACGCGCCTGTCTCGATCGGCATCATCTTCGACCTCTCCGGCTCCATGACTTCAAAGCTCATCCGCGCCCGTGAATCCATCCTCCAGTTCATCAAGACCGCCAACCCGCAGGACGAGTTTTTTGTCATCGGCTTCAACGACCGGCCCGAGCTAATCGAGGATTTCACCAATTCGGTTGAAGATATCCAAGCCCGGCTGGCTACCGTGCGCAGCGGCCATCGCACCGCGCTGCTTGACGCCATCTACTTTGGCCTGACCAAGATGAAGGACGCGCGCCACGAGCGCAAGGCGCTGCTGGTGGTCTCGGACGGAGGGGATAACCGCTCCCGCTACACCGAGGGCGAATTGCGCGCCCAGGTGCGCGAAGCCGATGTAGAGATCTACTCCATCGGCGTCTTCGATCCCTATGCGGACACCCCCGAGGAGCGCACCGGGCCCCAATTGCTGAACGATTTGAGCGAAGAGACCGGCGGACGCCTCTTCCGCGTGGACGACATTGCCGAGATGAGCGACATTGCCGAGAAGATTTCTTCCGAACTGCGTAACCAATATGTCATCGGCTTCAAGCCCCAAAACCTCACCCGCGATGGCAAGTGGCGTAAAGTGAAGGTAAAGGTCAATCCTCCCGAGGGGTTGCCCCCACTCACGGTCCATGCACGCACCGGTTACTATGCGCCTTTGCAATAACGCGATTCTTGCGCTTCTTCTTGCCGGAGCGGCTCTCTCGCTTTGTGCTCAGCAAACATCGTCCTCCGCTGCCCCCGCGCAGGCTTCGCCGGGCCAGACGCCATCTCTCACCGTGGACCGCGACCCGGTCCGCTCCCCGGATGCCGAGCCGCCCGCCTCCGCGCAAGGCCCATTGCGCAAACAGGGCGAGGGCTACGTCCTGCATACCGACGTGGAAGAGGTGGTGCTCAATTGCACGGTGCTGGAGGGCAACCGCCTGGTTCCCGACCTGAAGAAGGAAAACTTCGACGTCACGGAAGATGGGGTCAAGCAGACCCTCATCAGCTTTCAGCACACGGACCTGCCCGTCTCCATCGCCATCGTGGTCGATAACTCGGGCTCCATGTCCCGCAAGCGCCCAGCGGTCAACAAGAGCGCCCTCGATCTGATCCTGGCCTCGAATCCCAAAGACGAAGCCTTTGTCGTCAACTTCTCCGACGAAGCCTACATCGACCAGGAGTTCACCTCGGATGTGAACAAGCTGCGCGACGGCCTGAGCCATATCGAGTCCCGAGGCGGCACCGCGCTCTACGACGCTGTGGTGGCCTCGGCGGATAAGCTGGCGGCCGACGCCAAGCGCCCCAAGCAGGTTCTCATCCTCATCACCGACGGCGAAGACAACGCCTCGACCCTCAACCTGGAGCAGACCATCCGCCGCGTCCAGCAGCTCTCCGGCCCGGTCATCTACTCCATCGGCCTCTTGTTTGGCGACGAAATGACCCGCGCCGAGGTGCGCCACGCTCGTCGCGCTCTGGAAATGCTCTCGACGGAAACCGGCGGCATGGCTTTCTTCCCCAAATCCATTGAGCAGATCGACCAGATCGCCGCCGAGGTCGCCCGCGATATTCGCAATCAGTACACGCTGGGCTACCACTCCACCAAGCCCACCACGGAACAGGGCTTCCGCCGCGTGCAGGTGACCGCCGAAGCCAAAGGCATGAGCAAGCTCAACGTCCGCACCCGTACCGGATACTTCCCTGTCGTCCGCGTCGCCAAACAGCCTGCGGCTGAGAAGAAGTAGGTTGAGGATGCTTGCGAAGGTGATGTTTTTTGACAGACTGAAAGCGCGGCGGTCGTTCAGCCGACTCGGAATCGTTGTTGCATTACAGTTCGGTCTGCTTACTGCGCAAGCGCAGTACGAGCTTATAACAATAGAGAGTCCCTTCCGCGCCCAGAACTTGGCAGGAATTGTTGTGGACTCGACCGGAGCACCGGTACCTGGGGCGTCGATTGAAGATCGCGATGCCACATTCACGCAAGTGCTGGCTTCCACGACAACCGATGCAAATGGGAGCTTCGAGTTTCAACGGGCGAGAGTTGGAACGACACACTACCTGCACATACAATCAAATGGATTCGATCCGATGCACATCACTGTTACTCTCCGGCATCTTGCAAAGCTCAAACTCAAGATTCAGCTCCACATTGCATCCTGAGCTAAACCAAGAGAATGCCGTCCTTCGACTCCGCTGCGCTCCACTCAGGAAGACAGCTTTGTGGGAAGGTAGAAATGTTGGGTTCCCAGTTGTTTCAATTGACCCTTCCAGCAGCAGGAAGCGCGCTCAGCGGAATCTCCAGTGTGCCAGCCTTGCGCGACGACGTATCGAAGATGCCGGTGCGCAGATAAACCTCTCCGGGAGGCACGTCCATCTCCCAATGGAATGAAATGCCCGACTTCTGGGTCGTTGCATATTGGTCGGGCCGTATGACAAGGGCAAGAAAGTGGACCATCCAATTCAAAGGCTTGCCGTCGTTGCTATAAGCAATCTGCTCCACTTCGATTTTGCCTCGGCGCACGCCATCCGGCCCCAGGGCGAGGGCGAGACCATCTGTCGCCAGCGTGAAATCGGCGCCATAGCGCGTAAACGGCGCCTTCAGCGCGGAGTTATCGCCGGCGCGCGCCGCATCGGCTGTGGGCTGGGGATGGACGCGTACGACGTGCGCCTGGTAGCGAAGCTCGGTAAAGTTAGGCATCCCGCGATCCATCAGAGGACGCAGCGGATCTTTCAGCTTCACCGCTTCCGCCATCTTCAGTTCCTTGTCGGTGTCTTCGGAGTAACCGCGGCGATAGGCCAGATTGTACTTGCCGGAAACGAGCTTGACCTCGATCTTATGCTCCTTGCCTTTTTCACTCGGCTTCGCGGGCGTATAGGCAACCGTATAGTAACGCGCGCCGTTGTCGATGTCTTCCGCCAGCGTCTCTTTCAGGCCGTTCTGGTTATAGGTCGCCTTGCCTCCTGTGTCCCTGGCCAGTTGATCCATGGCAAGATGATTTGAATTGCGAATCCTGGCCTCTTCCGCCAGGGCGTATGATGCCGCACGGTTGAATGGCACGCCGGGGGGGCGCGGGAGGCCTGATGTTTTCACTATTGTAGGTCGAGTCTGCAAGCAATCCGCCGGCTTTGATCGGATAGAGCGAGACCTGCGCGTTGTTGAGTGAATTGATGGTGCTCTTGATCCTGTCGAAGTAAGGACAATCGTCGGTGTCTTTGGCAAACATGCACAGCGGGATGGAACTCGTAAACCACATGACGTTTTTCCGTCCGGGAAGCCCGGCCAGATAGCCAGCAATCGCCTGGAGTGCGTCCAGCGTCATATTCACACTCTGGTTGCGGTCGGAGGCTTTCATTTGGTCTTGGAAATCCTGAATCGCGGAGAGCTCCTGAACGGCGGAAGTGATAGAGGCGATCTGCGATGCCTCGGCTGGGCCGTGGAGCAGTGCCGAGCGCTCCGAATTGGCGGCACTGTGGGCGATAGCGGCAAGCAGGACCGAGGAGTCTTCCGTAAATCCCTGCACAATGCGCAGCTGGCCTCCCAGCAGGAAGACGGCGATGCGCGTGCCTGGGGGAATGGTGGCCAGATACTTGATCATTTGCTTGTGTACGTAGATTTGGTCTGCTATGGGCGTGTTCAGCGCATCCATGAGGAGGACATTGACTGAATCGGCCGGAAGCGCCCGCGGAACGTTGATGAAAGTGCCGGGCGGAAGCGGTGCCGGTTCGGCAGGCGCGGCAGTCGTGGCCGCTCCCGCGTGCTCCTCAAAAAAGGTGACGGCTTGCGGCTTGCCATCCTCGAAGACCTGGAAGTTCTGCCTGGGTATGCCGGTGACAGCCTTGCCGCTCTTGTCTGTGACCACCACATCGACAACCACGCTCCGGGCATTCACACGGAAAGTAGCAACAGAGCTTTCAGAGTCCGGCGCGGCGGGGGTCTGCGCGAGGATTTGGCTGGCGAAAGAGGCGGAAAGAGCAACCCAAAGCGATAACGAACGGCGACGCGGCACAGGCTCATCTCCCACGCAAAATCATACTCCCAGTTAAAAGCCTACCCCCCGCTCCGCTCAAAAGGATGACAGCCATTCAAACAGGGTAGCGGATCGACTCCGGACAGGATTCAGCACCCGCTATGCCCCCCCGCTGCGATAAGCTGGAAGTCAGGAGACGATGCGCGAAAGATGAACCCTTCCTCATACAGATACTCGACCCTTGCCGTTCATGCCGGGCAGCACCCCGACCCGCAGACAGGCGCCGTGAACGTGCCTGTGTACCTTTCCTCGACCTTCCAGTTGACCGGCATCGGCACGGACCGGGGCTGGGATTACTCCCGCGCCGGCAACCCCACCCGCGACCGTCTTGAAGAGGCGCTAGCTGTGCTCGAGGGCGGCCACAGCGCTCATGCCTTCACCACCGGCATGGCGGCCATCTCAGCGCTGGTGGCCATGCTGCGCGCGGGCGACCACCTCATCTGCTCCAAGGATGTCTATGCCGGCACCGTGCGCCTGCTCGACCAGATCGTCTCTGGTTACGGGATCGCCATCGAGTATGTGGATACCAGCAACCTGGCAGCGGTCGAGGCGGCCATCCGCCCCGCCACCAAACTGATTCACATCGAGACGCCCAGCAATCCGCTGATGGTGCTTACCGATATTGCCGCCGTCAGCCGCATCGCCCACGCACACGGCATCGAAGTCAGCGTGGATAATACTTTTCTCTCGCCAGTCCTCCAGAGTCCGCTGGCCCTGGGCGCGGACATCGTCATGCACTCCACCACCAAGTACCTCAACGGCCACTCCGACGGACTAGGCGGCGCGCTCATCGGCTCCAAGCCCGAGCACAAGGAGCGCTTTCTGCTCGTTCAAAAGGCCGCTGGCGGCGTTCTATCCCCCTTCGAGTGCTTCCTCGTGCTGCGCGGCATCAAGACGCTCCCCTTGCGCGTGCAGCAGCATGAGGAGAATGGCCGCGCCGTGGCGGAGTTCCTCTCCACTCACCCCAAAGTGAGCAAGCTGGCCTATCCCGGACTCAAAAGCCATCCGCAGTACGATCTGGCCGTACAACAGCAAAAGGGCTTCGGCTCCATGATGAGCTTCGAGGTCGAATCGCAAGCGGCAGCCGGGCGATTCCTGGCGGCAATCAAGATCTTCATCAGCGCCGAGTCGCTGGGTGGGGTCGAGTCTCTGGCCTCGCACTCGGCAACCACGACCCACGCCTCCATCACTGAAGAGCAGCGCGCGGCGATGGGCATTACCCAGGGGCGCATTCGGCTTTCCGTCGGCATCGAGGACAAGGAAGACCTCATCGAGGACCTCAACCAGGCGCTGGCGGCAGCGTGAAGGGTTCTCGCGCAACTCGCTGAAGAGCAGCATGAATGCTATCGATTCGCCTATTCTCCCAAAAGAGGACTATGCGAAAAATGGTAAATTCTGATTCAGATCTTCGGGAGTTAGTGGGCGCTGTCATCAGAGGCGATCGCTCCAGCACTTCAAGGCTGCTGGCCGCATCCCCAGTGTTGACGCGTGCGTGCTTCCAGACCGGAGCGAGCCGAGGGTCGGAGGAGGAATATTTCCTCGATCAGATTAAGCGGTACATTTTCGCCGGCGACACTGCATTGCACTTTGCGGCCGCGGCGTACCAAACAGAATTAGTGCGAGAACTCATTCATGCCGGCGCCAACGTCCACGCGAAGAATCGTCTCGGCCAGCAAGCATTGCATTCCGCCGTGGTCGGCATTCCAGGTTCATCCTTCTGGAATCCGTCAGCGCAAACGGCCACGATTGTCTGTCTTATTGAAGCCGGGGCAGATCCAAATGCTCTCGACAAGAGCGGTGTAGCGCCAATTCACCGCGCGGTTCGAACTCGTTGCGCCGCAGCAGTGCGGGCTCTTCTCGATTGCGGCGCAGATCCCGCACTCCGGAATAAGCGAGCTTCCACACCGATGCTGCTTGCGATCCGCAATACTGGCAGAGGCGGCACGGGCTCGCAGGAAGCAAAGTCGGAGCAACAAGAGATAGTACGGCTGCTTGGGCAACGTAATTGAGGCTTGTCGCGGTGCAATCGTGCCTCAGTGCCCCACGGATACAGGCGCGTTCTTCTTTGGCCGCCGCATCAGAAATGGCAGCGGGATCAGCAACGCGGTCAGCGCCACCATCATCCAAATCACGTCCACATAAGCAAGCAGGCGCGCCTGAATCTGCGCCATGCCGTAAATCTGCGCCCCCGCGCGCTGCATTGCATCCGGCAAAGCCACGCCGTGGCGCCTCCATGCGCCTGCCAGGCCCGAGCTAATAGCATCGAACGGCGGATTGCCGGCCGCCGTATGCGCGCCCAGCATGGCCAGATGCTTCTGCGCCTGCCGGGCCAGCAGCGTGGTCACAAAGCTGATGCCTACGCTGCCGCCCAAATTGCGCATCAGAGCTGAAAAGCCGCTGACCTCGTTGTACTTCTCCTGGGGAATACCCACATAACAAAGAGTATTGATGGGGATGAACAGGAAGGGCAGGCCCAGCGCGATCACCACCCGCCAGCTCACCGCCATGCCAAAGCTGACATTCAGATTGATTCCCGTCATGCGCCACAGGCCGAAGGTTGTAATGCTGAATCCCATAGCCACCAGCCATCGCGGATCGAATTTGGGTGCAAGCACGCCAGCCACCGGGAACAGCAGCATCAGCGCAATGCCGCCGCTGGAGACGGCCATGCCCGCCTGCTCGGCGGAGTAGCCCATGATCTCCTGGAGAAACTGAGGAATCAGCACCGTGGAGGAGTAGAGCGACACCCCCACCATGAACATGACAAACATCGTTGTCCCCACGTTGCGCTGCGCCAGCAACCGCAAATCCAGAATCGGATGCTCCACGTTCAGTTGCCGGACGACAAAGATCACCAGCCCCACTGCGGCCACCAATGCGCAGGTGGTGATAAGCCGCGAGCTGAACCAATCGTCTTCCTGGCCCTTGTCCAGCATCACTTGCAGTGCGCCGATCGCCACCACCAGCAGGCCCAGGCCCCAGTAGTCCACGCCTTCGCGCCGCTTGCGGATAGCCGCCAGATAGGGCGGATCCTCAACCACGCGATTGGTCAAGTAGAGCGACAGCAGCCCCACCGGGATGTTGATAAAGAAGATCCATCGCCAGCTGTAGTTGTCCACGATCCAGCCGCCCACCGTAGGCCCCAGCACCGGAGCCAGCACCACGGCCATGCCGTAAACCGCAAATGCCATACTTCGCTTTTGCGGAGGAAACGTGTCGGCCAGAATGGATTGCTCGCTGGGTTGCAGCCCGCCGCCAGCCGCTCCCTGCACCACGCGGAAGAAGACAAGGATGCCCAGCGTGGGCGCCAGCCCGCACAGCAGCGAGGCCAGGGTGAACAACATGACACAGCTCATGTAGAAGCGCTTGCGGCCCATGCGATTGGCGATCCAGCCGCTGATGGGCAGCACCACCGCGTTGGCGACCAGATAACTGGTCAGCACCCAGGTAGCTTCATCGCGGCTGGCGGAGAGCGAGCCGCCGATGTGCCCCATCGCCACGTTCGCAATCGAGGTATCCAGCGCCTCCATGAACGTTGCCAGCGTCACGGTGATGGCAATGACCCACGGATTGGCGCGGGGCCGCCATGTGTCGTGAAATGAGACTGTCGCCGCCGCGGCCAAGGCTGCTCCTTTTTCCGGCGCTTGGGGGCGGCCGTCGATGTGCAATAACGCTCTCTCCAGAGTAACGGATGCCCGGCGGGCTGGAATCACAGCTTGCGCTGTGTCATGCTGAGGAGGTTATGTTCACTAGCCCAACCCTCCCGGCAGAGTCCGCCAAGGCCGCCCCCTCATGGTGAACTCCCAGTTATTGCTGGCCATCGACACCTGCGGACCTACCGGTTCCGTTGCTCTGGGGCGCTACGCCGGCGGCTCAGTCGAAATCCTTGGCCAGATCGAGCTCGAAGGGCGCAGCTATTCCGCCACGCTGGTTGCCGCGGTCGGTGACTTGCTGGTTCGAAGCGGCGTCAAGTTGGAAAACCTGGCTGCCATCGTGACCGTCAACGGCCCAGGCAGCTTTACCGGCGTGCGCGTGGGCATCAGCGCCGTCAAGGGGCTAGCCGAGGCCGCGTATATCCCGGTGGTGGCTGTGTCGCGGCTGGAAGTGCTGACCGCCAAAGCCTCCACGTCGTCGGCCGCTCTCGATGCGCATCGCCACGAAGTCTTCCTGCGCCTCAGCGAGCAAGGTCTCGCCGGGCAGAGTCTCGACGCAAGAGAACTGCTGGCCAGCGCAGCGGAGCTTGAGGCCCTCGTATTGGCCGGCGTCCCAGTAGGCATCCAGATTGCCGTGTGCGATGAAGCCGCCGCCTCACTGCTGGCCTCGTCCTGGCCGGCGGCGGAGTTGCTCCACACCTTCGCGCCCACCGCCGCCGATGCCCTGCAACTTTGCGCGCCGCGCGTCTCGGCAAGGCACTTTGTCGACCTGGCGCTGCTCGACGGCCACTACCTGCGACGGTCCGACGCTGAGATCTTCGGCGAACCAGCCAATGCTGCGCCGCAACGCCTATGAATCCCCCATCCCAAGCGAAATTGCGGATTCGCCGGATGATCCCTGCCGACCTGGACCCCGTAATCCGCATTGTGGCGAGCCTGGAACAAGCGCCGCACTGGCCCCGCTCAGCCTACCTTGCCGCGCTCAACCCCGAAGCCGCTCCGCGCCGCATCGCACTGGTAGCCGAAGCCCAACAAGCCGCTATTCTTGGATTTGCGGTGGCCAGCCTGCTGCCGCCGCAGGCCGAGTTGGAGTCGAGTGTGGTAGCCTCCAACATCCAGCGCCAGGGCATTGCACGCCAAATCTTCTCCGCGCTGGCCCAGGAACTCAAAATCGCGCAGATCGCCGAGCTGCTGCTCGAAGTGCGCGCCTCCAACGACGCGGCGCTCGCTTTCTATCGTGATGCAGGATTCGTCGAAACCGGCCGCCGTCCTCGTTACTATGCAGATCCTGTTGAAGATGCCGTTTTGCTGAAATTGAGCCTGCCGTGATCCGCCTCCGTTCCGGTGCCGCACAGCCAGCTGTGATTTCCGTCACGCATGTGACCTCTTTGCCCAAAAATCCACAGCCGCAAGTGACTTTTGCTTCTTTTTCCCTCTTGCCGTTTGCAATCTATTGGCGATATATGTAAATGTTCTGTTACTACAGGAGGTGCTTGATGGATGAAATTCAGGATCCAACGTTGAGCGCAGAGCTCGATCGCCTGCACGCCGAACATCTTGACTACGCTCAACGGCTGGAAGAGTTGCTCCAGAAGCCCTATCTCTCGGCGGATGAACAACTTGAGGAAGTCCGCCTGAAGAAGCTGAAGCTGCATGCCAAGGATCTGATCTTCGCCTTGGAACGCCGCTCGCCAGCACTCGCTTAGGCACTCTTAGCCCTCGTTACCTCCCGGCGAATCGCCTGCGGGCCAGCCGCAGGCGCGCCGTTGCGGTTAGTGTGGTCCTATCGTGTTTCTTGTGCCTTGATCGCCGAGTCTTTTCGTCTTTCCACTCGGGCTGCGCCGGCTGTTGGATGAGCCTGCCGGTCAATAGGTCCGTATAGCGAGCGGAATCACCGTATAATCGTTTGGGACAATGGTTCGTGACGGTTACATCTACGGTTTGAGCTTGCTGGCAGTGGCGATTGTGCTGGCCTGGGCTACGGGCAATTGGGCGTGGAGCATCGCGCCCGTGCTTCTGGCGGCGTTTTTCCTCTGGTTTTTCCGCGATCCCCCGAGGACGGTTCCAACTGGCGAAGGCTTGATTGTGTCGCCGGGCGATGGGTTGGTTACCGAGACAGTCAATATCGCCACGCCCGTCGGGCCCCGGCAGAGAATCAGCATCTTCCTCAGCGTCTTCGATGTACACGTCAACCGCTCCCCGATCGGCGGCACCATCACCCATGTCAGCTATCAAAAGGGCGAATATCTCAATGCCATGAACCCGGCTTCGGCCGACCGCAACGAACAAAACGCAGTCACCGTCCATGGCCAGGGTATCGAGGTCACCTTCAAGCAGATTGCCGGCCTGCTGGCGCGGCGCATCGTCTTCAATTTCACCGAGGGCCATTCCGTGGAGCGCGGCCAGCGCGTCGGCCTCATAAAATTCGGCTCCAGGGTCGATGTGCTGATCCCCATCCAAGCCGTGCTGAGGGTCAAAGTCGGCCAGCGCGTCAAGGGAGGATCGAGCGTGCTGGCAGCCATGCCTCAGGGAGACCGCCCGTGAACCGCGGCGACACTGCCCTGGCCAAAGCCAAAGCCCAGGCCCGGCTTCGCCGCGGCATGTTCCTGCTGCCTTCCTTGTTTACCGTCGGCAACATCGCTGCCGGCTTCTTCTCCATCACAGAGACAATCAAGGCCATCAGCGGCGACGCCCAAACTCATCTGGATTGGGCGGCGATCGCTATCGTTTTCGCCATTCCCTTCGATGCTCTCGATGGGCGCATCGCCCGCATGACCAACACCACCAGCGAGTTTGGCAAGGAGCTGGATTCGCTGGCCGACGCCATCACGTTTGGCGTGGCCCCCAGCCTGCTGGCGCTCATCTGGGGATTCCATTTCCTGCCCGATTCAATCAACCCGCGGTTGCACCAGCATTTGCAGCAGGCTGGGGCATTCATCTGTTTTCTGTTTCTCATCGGCGGGGTCTCGCGGCTGGCCCGGTTCAACATCAGCCACGATGCCCAGCCGCGCAATCCCGGCCGGCCCGATCGCAAATATTTCGTTGGGATGCCGATTCCAGCGGCTGCGGGGCTCCTGGCTTCGACCGTACACTTCTGCTACGGCATTCCCATCGAGGACTGGTGGTGGTGGATTGCCGGTCCCTGGCTGATTCTGGTTGGGCTGTGTGGCTTCCTGATGGTCAGCACCTGGCGCTTCTGGTCGGCCAAGGAGATCAACTTCTCGCGCAGCCATCCGTTCCAACTCCTCTTTGTGCTGGCCCCGGTCTTTTATGTCGTTTTCCGGTATTCAAACGTCTCATTTTTCGCGATTGGGCTGATCTACATGTTCTCCGGTATCTGGGCACGGGCGGCCTATTCCTGGTCGCGTCGGCGAAGAAGAAAGCCAGGCGGCCTTCCCGGCCCCGAACCAGGCGCGCCCGAGCCGGATACCGAAACACCCGCATAATTCCTCGCATCGAAAAAGGACGCCCGTGTATAAGATCGCCATTGCCGGAGCCTCAACCCTGCTGGGCCGGGAGCTGAAGGAAGCGCTCGAGGAGTCGCCTTTGGCAGCCGCCAGCTTTGTCTTGTTGGACGATGAAGCCGTGCAGGGCCAGTTGCAGCAGATAGGCTACGAGGTCACCTTTGTCCATGCCATTGGAGAAGACGCTTTCGACCGCATGGACTTCACTTTTTTCTGTGGACCGGAGGGCTTGACCCGTAAGCACTGGCGTCAGGCGCTTCGAGCAGGCTCCACTGTGCTTGACCTCTCCGGCGCGCTCGACCAGGAGACCGGCGTGCTTGTGCGCGCTCCCTGGCTTGGCGCCGAGGCCTTCGCTCCCGACCTGTTCACCCCCGCTGTGGCCCCTGCCCACCCCGCGGCGTTGGCTCTGGCGCTGCTTTTGGATCGGCTGCAGCAGGCCGCGCCCATCCGCTTTGCCGCCGCCACGCTGCTGCTGCCCGCCAGTGAATTTGGCCGCGCCGCCATGGACGAACTCCACCAGCAGACCGTGAACCTGCTCAGCTTCCAGGATCTGCCGCGCGCCGTTTTCGATGCTCAGGCGGCTTATAACTTGCTCGGCAGCCTCGGCGAGAACGCTGCCATCAGCCTCGGCGCGGTCGAAGCCAGGGTGCGCCGCCATTACCATGCACTGGCCGCCGGACGCTGGCCGGCGCTGGCCTTGCAGGTCATTCAGGCTCCGGTCTTCCACGGCCTCACGTTTTCAATTGCCATCGAGATGGAGCGCCTTGTAGAGATTTCCACGCTGGAAGAGTCTCTCAGCGGCGAGCGCGTTGACCTGGTGCTAGAAGACACGGATTCGCCCTCGAACCTTGCAGCCACGGGCCAGAACGACGTGCTGGTCCGCCTTCGCCCGGAACTGGGCGCCAGTCGCAATACGAATTCAGCTTCCCGCCTGTGGCTGTGGGCCGCCTGCGACAATTTGCGCCTCCACGCCCAGAACGCCGTCGAGTGCGCCCTGGACCTGCGCAGGCTGCGACCGCAAGGGAAGGTGCAGTAGCACTGCTTACCGCAACTAAGATGAATTTTCTACGTCTCACTGAACAAGGATAGAAGGCAGCAACCCGCTTGACTTAGCTGTCCCGATTGCACCAGGATCACCTTTGCTTTCCACGATGACGATCGTCCCAGCCGGAATGACCTCGGCGATTCCATTTTGCGAGAGTCCCCCACCCACATGACCAACTTGCGCTCAAGAATCGCAGAAATAAACAAACACACACCGCATGACGATGCGCTGCTGGCCCTGGGCCGGAAATCCGCAAGCTATGCTTCGCTTCTGGCACAGATAGATGAAACCGCGCGCTGGCTGGCTTCCAGAGGAATAATACGGGAAGACAGAGTGGCCGTGGTCATGCCCAACGGCCCTGAGATGGCAAGCCTCTTTCTCGCGGTCTCCTCTGTCGCCACCTGCGCGCCGCTCAATCCGGCCTACAGAGCCAGCGAATTCGAGTTTTATCTCTCCGACCTCCAGCCGAAAATGCTCATTGTCGATCATGCCATGGACTCAGCTGTGCGTGGCGTTGCCCAGGCTGCCGGCATCGAGATCGTCGAGTTGCACCGCAGGGATCAAGACGATCTTGCCCCGGCTGGCAGCTTCCGGCTTGACCCCGAAGCGGGCCTGCCCGCTCCCCATGTTGTGGTGGACTACGCCACGGCAATTGACGTTGCCCTTGTGTTGCACACATCCGGCACCACGTCCCGCCCCAAGATTGTGCCGCTGACCCATGAGAATCTATGCGCCTCCGCGGCCGGCATCGCACGATCGCTTGAACTCGCCGCCGGCGACCGCTGCCTGAACATCATGCCCCTTTTTCACGTGCATGGCCTGGTTGGAGCCTTGCTTTCTTCGCTCTTTGCCGGCGCAAGCGTTGTATGCGCGCCCGGATACCAGGCAACCGAATTCTTCAACTGGCTCGCGGAGTTTCATCCCACGTGGTATACAGGCGTTCCCACCATGCACCACGGCATCTTGACGCGCGCAGCGGCAAATCGTGAGATTCTCGCCGCCCATCGTCTGCGCTTCATCCGCTCCTGTTCCGCTGCCCTGCCGCCCACCATGATGGCGGATCTGGAGGCGGCCTTCGGCGTGCCTGTGCTTGAAGCCTACGGCATGACGGAGGCATCGCATCAAATGTCGTGCAACGGCCTGCCGCCGCGCCCGCGCAAGCCGGGTTCGGTTGGCCACGCCACTGGGATTGAAATCGCCATCATGGATGAGGCCGGCGCACTGTTGCAAACTGGCGTCGAGGGCGAGGTTGTCATCCGCGGGCAAAGCGTCACGCGCGGATACCAGAACAATCCAGAAGCCAATCTGAAGTCGTTTACCGATGGCTGGTTCCGCACCGGCGATCAGGGACGATTCGACAGCGATGGAGACATCTTTCTCACCGGACGCATCAAGGAACTGATCGTGCGCGGCGGCGAAAAGATTGCTCCGCGCGAGATTGACGAGGCTTTGCTTACCCACCCTGCTGTAGCGCAGGCTTTGGCCTTCGCCGTGCCGGATGCCGTACTGGGAGAAAGAGTCGCGGCCGCCGTCGTGCTGAAAGCTCAGGCCGCTATAACTGAGTTCGAGCTATGCGAACACGCAGCCAGCGTGCTCGCTGACTTCAAAGTGCCGGAGAAGATTGTATTCCTCGCAGAGATTCCCAAGGGACCAACCGGCAAGCAGCAGCGCATTGGCCTGGCAGAGAAGCTGGGACTCGCAGGGCTTGGCGAGACTCCCGCTGCGGCGCATTGCGAATACTGCGCGCCGCGCAGCTCCACGGAGACCCGCCTGGCGGAGATGTGGCGCGAGGTTCTAAGGCTGGAGCGCGCCGGTATCCACGACAACTTCTTTGCACTAGGCGGCGACTCGATTCTTGCTGGCCAGCTCATTACCCGCATCCGTTACGCCTTTGGCGTTGAACTCTCTGCTCCGCGCATGTTTCAATTGCCGACCATCGCTCTGCTGGCGGAGTTCATCGAGGGGCAATCGGCCAGCACTGCTGCCGATCGCGCTCTGCCCACTGTCAACCGCGGCGGCGGCCTGCAGTTGACAGCCGCGCAGCAGCGCATGGGTTTTCATGCGGAGTTGGAGCCCGAGTCGCCTGTCTACAATCGTCCCTTTGCCTACCGCCTCAAAGGATGCCTCAATCTGTTTCGCTTGCAGAGCAGCTTGAACCCTGTTGTGAAACGGCATGAAATCCTGCGCACAAATTATCGCAAGCACGATGGCATCCCCATCGCAATCGTTGGCAGTCCTCAGCCGGTTTCCATCGCGATAGAGGATCTCAGCGGCCAACCCGCAACCCAGCGGGATTTCCTGCTTCTTCAGTGGATGCAAAAGGAATCGGCGCGGCCATTCAATCTTGAGACTGACCCCGTGATGCGCTGCAGCCTGGTGCGCCTGGCATCCGATGAGCACATTCTTTTTCTGGTTATCCATCACATCGCCTGCGATGCATCCGCGGAGCCGGTCATCGTCAAAGATATCGCCGATGCGTATAACGGCGCACTCTCCGATACGCATAGTCCGCAGTATGCGGACTATGCGGCTTGGCAATGCTTGCGCGAAGCCGCCGCCAAGCAGGAGCAACTTGACTGGTGGGTGCGGCACTTGGCGGGTCAGGATCATGCCTGCGAAATTCCCGGCGACTTTGCGCGAAAGCCGATCGCTGGACACAAGGCGGGATCCGTTCCAATGCGCGTGGATTCAGCCACGCTGGAACGGTGCAAGGCAGTAGCAGCCGCCGCGAACACCACGGTGTTTACTGTCCTGCTGGCGGCCTTCAACGCATTGCTCCATCGCTACACGAGCGCCGAGGAGATTGTTGTCGGCACACCGGTCTCGGTTCGCAACCACCCCGCGACGGAGTCGATGGTGGGCCTGTTCATCAACACGCTGGCCCTGCGCACCAGTGCGGCCGGCAACCCCTCCTTCCGCGAGTTTCTTCATCGGGTGCGAGAGACGGTGATCGGCGGACTTGAACATCAGGAGGTTCCCTTCGATGCCGTCGTCAGCGCGGTGCGTGCCCAGCACGATCACGCACGCGCTCCTCTTTTTCATCTCATGTTCGAGTATCGGAACATCGAAACATCGCACCTTGACATGGAAGATATCGTTGCCGAGCGCATTGAGTTCGACCATGGATTCAACGTCGGTCCCTTTGACCTCACGCTGGACATCGAGCCGTTCGAAGGCGGGTTGCGCGGTAACTTCTACTACGACGCGGACCTGTTTCTGCACGCAACCGTTGATCGTTTCGCGAAGCACTTTGCCACACTCCTCGACCACGCCCTCCATTCTCCCGAGGTCAAACTCCTGCAACTCCGGCTCATGACTCAGGATGAAAAGACGAAGGTTCTAGCCTTGGGGCAAAGAACCGGGGTCTATCCAGGGGCACTTATCCATCAACTCTTCGAGGAAGAGGTTGAACGCTCGCCGGAGAGCGTGGCGCTGGTATGTGAAGACAAGCGGATGACATACCGCGAGTTGAACGCCCGCGCCAACCGGCTGGCAAATTACCTGCGGCGTCTGGGTGTTGGCCCTGAATCCCTGGTGGGCCTGTTCACCGAGCGTTCGCTCGATACGATTGTCGGCCTGCTTGGAATTCTAAAGGCAGGCGGCGCGTATCTGCCCATTGATACCGCCTATCCAAAAGACCGTATCGAGTTCATGCTCGAAGACGCGGAGGTGCGTGTTCTCCTCACGCAGAAATCCCTGCTTCCCTCGACCTCGGACTCCAAGGCCCGCGTGGTCTGCCTCGACACGGACTGGGAGTCGATCGCGCCGGAAAACACGGACAACCTCTCCATCGGCATCGACCCGGACAGTCTCGCCTACGTCATCTATACCTCCGGTTCCACGGGCAAACCAAAAGGCTGCCTGGTCACCCATGCCAACGTCGCAAGGCTGATGCGGGCCACGGAGCCATGGTTTCATTTCGATGCCAGCGATGTCTGGACTCTCTTCCACTCACTAGCCTTCGATTTCTCGGTGTGGGAGATATGGGGCGCGCTGCTCTATGGCGGCAAGTTAGTCGTCGTGCCTTTCATGATCAGCCGTTCGCCCAACCTGTTTCATCGCCTTCTTTGCGAACAGCGCGTGACAGTGCTCAATCTAACTCCCTCGGCGTTTCGCCAGTTCGATCATGCCGATGAAGCAGCCAAAGACGCGGACTTGGCGCTGCGCTGGGTGATCCTCGGTGGAGAGGGACTCCAGATGAAGACTCTGCGCGCCTGGTTCGGCCGGCATGGTGATCGAAAGCCGCAGTTGGTCAACATGTATGGCATAACGGAAACCACAGTGCATGTGACCTATCGGCCTCTCTCCATGCAAGACGCGGAGGATGGCCGCGGCAGCATGATTGGCGTGCCCATTCCCGATCTCAGCCTTTACATCCTGGATTCTCAGTTGCAGCCCACGCCGATAGGCTTGCCTGGGGAACTCTATGTTGGAGGAGCAGGCGTCGCGCGCGGATACCTGAATCGTCCCGATCTCACGCGCGAGCGTTTCATCGCCGATCCCTTCTCTCCGCAATCGGGAGATCGTCTCTACCGCTCGGGCGATCTCGTGCGCAGGCTGGCCGATGGCGACATCGAATATCTCGGACGCATCGACCAGCAAATCAAGATGCGCGGCTTCCGCATTGAGTTAGGTGAAATCGAATCCGCTCTGCGCCAGCATCATCAAGTGATCGACGCTGTCGCGATTGTGGAGGGAAGCGAGGCCGAGGCGCGGTTAATCGCCTATATCGTGCCTGAATCGCCAGCGCCCTCAGCAGCAGAGCTGCGCAACCACTTGAGTGCTATGCTGCCGGATTACATGCTGCCGTCGATGTTTGTTGTCATCGGCGCGGTTCCGCTGACTCCGCACGGCAAAGTGGACCGTCGCGCGCTGCCCTCGCCAACTGCGGGCAATATCGCCACTTCTGCCGAGTACATTGCACCTCGGACAACCACCGAGAAAGAACTAGCCGCGATCTGGCAAGAGTTATTAGATGTGGAACGGGTTGGAATCAGCGATAACTTCTTTCAGATCGGAGGACACTCCCTTTCCGCAATGCGTGTTGTAGCCAGAATGCGGAGTATTCAGGATCTGGATATCCCTGTATCGGGCATCTTCCAGCATCCAACCATCGAGTCGCTGGCGGCGGAAGTCGATCACATGCGCGTATCGGCGCACAGCGACGAGGAGCTTCTGCGCATTCTCGATGAGATTGAAGCAATGCCCTCATTGAAAGCCGAAGGCAAGTAACAGCTCATGACAGATATTGCTCAACGAATTGCCGATCTTTCTCCCGAAAAGCGAGCCTTGCTTGAGGCCAGGCTGGCGCAGGCCTCTGCCGCGCGCGCTCGCCCGAAACCACTGGTGCGCAGCACCGATGGCGTTCTCGTGCCGTCCTTTGGGCAAGAGATGTTGTGGGTCATCGAGCAAATCGAAAGCGGCGTCGCCCAATACAACATCTGCTTCATGCTCCAGTTGCGAGGCAGCCTCGCGGTGGACGCTCTGAAGAAGGCGCTGAGCGCTCTGGTCCGTCGGCACGAAACGCTCCGCACCCAGTTCCAGATGAGCACGGAAGGCAAGCTGCGGATCAAGCTCGCCAATGTGGATGAATTCCCGCTGACTATCGCAGATTTCAGCTCAAAACCGGCCGCCCAGCGCGAAGGGCTGCTTGCAATCGCGCAGCGCGCGGAAGCAAACACGCCCATCGCCCTGGAGAGCGGCTTGCTGATGCGGGCTATTTTATATAAGCTTGGGTCACTCGAACATCGCTTGCAATTCACCGTGCACCATGCCGCATTGGATGGCTGGTCCATGGGCGTATTCTTTCGAGACTTATCCGCTTTTTACAATGCGGAAGTAGCTGGCTCCGCGCCGCAACTGCCGGATCTTCCCATTGCATTTTCCGACTATGCGCGATGGCAGCGCGGCCAAATGGCCGGTCCTGAAGGCGAACACCAGCTCGCCTACTGGAAAAGGAAGCTACAGGGAAGTTCCTTCGCGCTGCATTTGCCCACGGATCGGCCACGCCCTGCCATACAGACATTTTGTGGCGCGTCCCGCTGCTACTCCACCTCTGCTTCGCTCGCATCGGCGCTTCATGCGTTCGGTCTTCGCGAAAAGGTCACGCCATTCATGGTGACGCTCGCCGCCTTTTTTGAAGTGCTGGCTCGCTATTCAGGCCAGAGCGACATTGTCATCGGCTCCCCGATGGCGGCGCGTCCTCGCGTTGAGACCGAGAATATGGTCGGCTTCTTCATGAATACTGTAGTTTTGCGGGAAAACCTGGAAGGCAACCCAACCTTTCGCGAACTCCTGCACCGTGTTCGAGAGACTGCGCTCGAAGCTTACGCACATCAGGATCTGCCTCTGGAAATGCTGATTCGAGAGCTTGCTCCCGAGCGGGATATGAGCCGTTCCTTGCTCTTTCAGGCGATGCTAGCCTACCAGAACGCGCCTGTGCATCCATTGGAATTGCATGGGTTGACGGCGTCTGTTCGAGGCATCCAAAACGACACATCGAAGGTCGACATCTCCATCGAACTAACTCCCTCCGCCGAAGTGATGGATGCGGTCATCGAATACAACACGGACTTGTTTGACAGCGCCACTATCGATCGCCTGTGGGGCCACTTCACCAGCTATCTGCAACGCGCCATCGAATCGCCCGAACAAACTGCCGGCTCGATCCCCATGCTGACAACGGCTGAGCAGCGGTGTCTCGCGGAGTGGAACGCGACAGAGACGACTTATCCGCGCGAGACTTCACTCGCTGCGTCGATCGAGGCACAAGTTGAGCGCGCTCCCCATGCAGTTGCCGTGGTGCATGGCGAGCACAGCATGACTTACCAGCAGCTGAATGAGCGGGCCAACCAACTGGCGCATGAGTTGCGCAAGCATGGCGCTGGCCCGGACCAATGGGTCGGCCTTTGCGTTGAACGCTCGGCGGACATGGTCGTGGCATTGCTGGCGATCGTAAAATCGGGGGCTGCCTATCTGCCGCTCGACCCGCTCTTGCCCAGCGATCGGCTGCGCCACCTGCTCGAAGACAGCAGCGTTCAGTTGATGATTACCGAGCAGGGCCTTCGTGACCGGCTATCGACTTATCGTGGAACTGCGATTCTGCTTGAAGATCGCTCCTGGCTTGCGAACAGCCGCGAAAATCTTTCGGTGCCGGTGCAACCTGAGCACCTGGCTTACTTGATGTATACATCCGGCTCGACGGGAAGGCCCAAAGGGGTCCAGGTTTCCCGAGGAGCGCTGACTAACTTCCTGTGGTCCATGCGCGACTGGCTTCAACTTGGCGAGAGTGACCGCTTGCTCGCAGTCACCACCATCTCATTCGACATTGCCGGCCTTGAAATCTGGCTGCCGCTTCTCACCGGGGCGCAGGTCGTGGTAGCCAGCCGCGAGTCCGCAATGGATGGCCGCGCGTTGCAGGATTTGATCGCGAAAAATAACATCACTTTTCTTCAGGCGACTCCAATCACGTGGCAAATTCTCTTCGATGCCGGCTGGCAGGGCAAGCAGGATTTGCAGGCTGTCTGCGGTGGCGAGGCCATGCCTCCGGAAACCGCCGCAAAACTGGTTCCTACCGTGAAGCGCCTGTGGAACCTCTATGGTCCAACCGAAACTACCGTTTGGTCCACTGGGTGCGTGGTCACTGACACTCACGCGCCGATCTTGATCGGCCGCCCGCTAGCCAATACGCATTGCTATATTCTAGATCGCCAGAAACAGCAGCTTCCGGTTGGCGTCACCGGAGAGTTATATATTGGCGGTGACGGCCTTGCCGACGTCTATTTGAACCTCCCGAGACTTACGGCAGAGAAGTTTGTGGCGGATCCATTCCAAGGCGGCAATGCACGAATGTATCGCACCGGCGACCTTGCCCGCTATAAGACCGATGGCAACATCGAATTCCTGGGAAGAATCGACCATCAAATAAAGCTCCGCGGCTATCGCATTGAACCTGGCGAGATTGAATCAGCACTGCGGGAGCAGCCGGAGATCGAGCAGGCAGTGGTGCTCCTTCGCCAGGATGCGGCTGGCGACAAGATGCTTGTCGCTTATCTGGTCTCGAATGCCGGCAAGACACCCGAGCCCGCAGAGTTGAGAATGCGCTTGAAGCACTTGTTGCCGGATTACATGGTGCCTCATGCTTTCGTCTTTCTCGAACAAATTCCACTCTCTTCCAACGGCAAGATTGATCGCAATGCGCTGCTGGCCCACACACAAGCAAAGACTGCGCAAGCAAACTCTTTTGCCGCTCCCCGTAACTCGGTTGAGGAGAAGCTGACACAAATCTGGGCAGAGGTTCTTGAAGTGCCGGTCGTGGGAGTTAACGACGATTTCTTTGCCATGGGCGGTGACTCGCTGCGCGCGGTTCGGCTCATGGTCAAGATCCGCGCTGCTTTTCCCGATTGCCGGCAATCCCTGGTCGAAATTCTCAAGGCGCCCACTGTCGAGCAGTTCGCGCGCACTCTCTGCACAGAGCCAGCCGCCTGGTCCTGCCTGGTTGGTGTGCGGGAAGGAAATCAGCGGCCGCCATTCTTCTGCATCCCAGGCGCAGGCGGAAATATTCTGAGCTTGTACGACCTAGCCATGGCTTTGCCCGCCGATCAACCGTTCTACTGCCTGCTCGAGCGTGGACTCGACGGCAAGTCAACACCGTTCTCCAGTGTCGAAGAGACTGCGGAGTGCTATGTAAACGAAATCATGAAAGTCCAGCCCCACGGTCCATACAATCTTGTTGGTGCGTGTTATGGAGGCCTGGTCGCCTTTCAAATGGCTCACAAGCTTCGCGAACTCGGTGAATCCGTCGGCATTGTGGCGCTTGTCGATACCCGCAATCTCACCTTTGGCCGCTTTCTTCCCGTCACTACGCTGCTGTTCGTGAACATGCGCTTCTTTCTGCGCCGAACCCTTCATCATCTGAAGGAATTGGCGCGGATGAAGCACCAGGAACGCAGCAGATACTTTCGCTTTCGCGCCAGGATATTTCTGCGGTACCTGGCAAATATGGCCCTGTTCGCATCCGGAAAGAAAGCCGCATGGATTCTGCCAGGCGACAAGCCTCCCGGGGGTGAGATCGGTGAAGAGCAAAACGATCCGGGCGCCGTATCGAGCCGAGTTGCAACTGCCAGCATTCAGTCGGCGTGCAAGTATCTTCCAAAGCCCTACGACGGCCATCTACTCGTATTTCGAGCAGAGAGAAGATACGACAACCCGTATCAAGACGATGCATTGGGTTGGCGTCCTCTGGCGCGAGGCGGAGTATCGGCTTTTACAATCGACGGGGATCACATTTCCATTTTTCGCCACCCCGGCGTGGCTGGAATTGCGCAGAAGCTTGACGCGGCTCTGCTCCAATCGCTTTCCGGGCAACGGCGCGGAGCGGCAGCCGATGTCGCCATCGAGAGAAACCAGCCGCGGGAGGACCGCAATCAGCCATGAATACGATCTGGCGTGAACCGCGCGGAACCAAAATGCCCATCGGCCCTGAGGAGATACATATCTGGCGGGTTCCCCTTTGGACGGGAGCCATCTGCCCGCCGTCATTCAGCAGCCAGGAGCGCATTCGCGCCGAGCGGTTCCACTCTGAGCAGCCCAGGCAGCGATACATAACTTCTCATATTGCCCTGCGCTATATTCTTGCCAAATATCTGCTAACTCCGCCGGCTGAGGTAATCATCGTTCAACCGGAACTGAAGAAGCCATATCTCGCAGGCAATGCCAGCGATCGCGCCATCTCTTTCAACCTGTCGCGCTCAGAGGATATGTGCCTCATCGCGGTTACTGAAAGCGTGCAGGCAGGCGTGGATATTGAATGCCTGCGGCCGGAACGCTACGAGCCGGGGATGGAGAGCCTGGTATTCACTGCCGATGAGAGTGCCGCGCTCGCTGCCATCGAGCCTGAAGAAAGATGGCGCGCCTTTCTCAGCGGATGGACGCGCAAGGAAGCCTACGGAAAATGCATCGGCCTCGGGCTCTCCGCGGATCTTGCTCATGCGGAACTCGGGCTGACTGAGGAAACCATCCGCTTCCAGGGCATTACGGTTGCAAGCTTCGTGCCGTGCGATCGGTTTATCGCGGCATGGGCGGCTGCCGATGCGCTCACTCCGTCATTCTGGAACTGGATTCCGTAGAGTCTCTTGGCGCCGGTGCGGCCCTGCCGTTCCTCCGCTATTGCGTCGGTTCTGCGCCGCCAGAGGTCTTCACATTCGCCTGTAGAAGCGCAAGGCATTCCGCCACGCCAACGCTCAGGCCATTCGGATTTCGAGGGAGTATGCCGCCGCTCTTCACCAGCGCTTCGAGCGCCTCGGTCATGGCCTGCTGTGCCGTAAACAGCAACGGGGTCGAGTATTGCACCAACCCTATCCCGTGCGCCCTCAACTGTTCAATCGAGAGATTCGGACTCTTGCCTCCCGCAATCTGGTTAAACAGCAGTGGCTTGTCCGTGCAGTTCCTCACTTGCTTCAAGGTCTCAATGGAGTCAATGCCATCCACCATCAGCACATCGGCATCGGTCGCCGACATTGCCTCAAGCCTCCGATAGATCTCATCCCCGGACGCATCCGTGCGGGCCAGTACACACATGCTCTCGCGCTCGGCAAGCAGCGCATTCAACTTCGCCATGTAGGCAGGCAGCGGCAGCAACTGCTTCCCGTCCACATGTCCGCAGCGCCGCGGCCTGCTCTGGTCCTCAAGCATCGCCATTGCGGTCCCCATGCGCTCAAGCTGCTTCACAACGTGCAGTGCCGTGTGAATGTCCACATACCCATCGTCAATATCCACCAGCAGCTTGTGCTCGGGCAGTATCTGCCTCACTCTCCACGCTGCCGCCACCATGTCGGCCCAGGCAATGTAGCCAACGTCCGGAAGCCCATAGAACCCCGCGCTGAAGCCGAATCCGGAAAGAAAAAGATTGCTGGAATATCGCGCCGCGATGCTTGCCGAGAAGCAGTCGTAGATCCCCAGGAACGGATCGATGACCTTGCCGTTCGCCAATTCTTCGCGAAGTGCCTGCCCCGGATGCTTCATTGCGATAGCCTCCAATGGATAAAAGCCTGCCCGCTCGCGTGTTGCATCCCTGCCAGCTGGGCTTGAAACCAGACCCGGTCTTTGCCGCGCCACAGCTCGGCTCAGCAGTCCGGTCTGCGCAGTCGAAGTATCTATTCTATTCTCCCGGCAAACGCCGATCGACCTCCCCAACCAAAGTGTCAGCCCAGCTCCGCATGCAGGTGCTACCATCGAATCTGACAGATGCAAACTAAAAAACTGAAAATCATTCCCCTCGGTGGCCTCGGCGAATTTGGCATGAACTGCCTCGCCCTCCGCTGGGAAGACGACATTATCGTGATCGACGCCGGCTTGATGTTCCCGGAGTCGGAATTGCTCGGCGTGGATATCGTTGTTCCAGATATCACCTACCTCATTGAAAACAAAGCGCATGTCCGCGCCATCATCCTCACGCACGGCCACCAGGACCACATCGGCGGCTTGCCCTGGTTTCTCTCCGAGCTCAAGGTTCCCGTCTACGGCACAGAGTTCACCCTGGCCTACGTCGAGGGCAACCTCGAAGAGAATCACCTGCTCGACGAAACTACGCTCATCGAGATCAAGCCAAAAGAAAAGTTCACCATCGGCCCCTTCACCATCGAGCCGATCCGTGTCACCCATTCTCTGGTGGATTGCGTAGCCCTAGCCGTCGAAACCCCCGTCGGCGTCGTCATCCACACCGGCGACTTCAAAATCGACCTTTCGCCCCTCGACGGCCACGCCTTCGATCTGCACACCTTTGCCGAATACGGCAAGCGCGGCGTGCTCGCCCTGCTTCAGGACTCGACCAATGTCGATCGCTCCGGCTACACGCCCAGTGAGCGCGCGGTCATCCCCCGGCTCGACGAGATCTTTTCGCAGACCAAAAAGAAGCTCTTCTTCAGTTGCTTCTCCTCCTCCATCTATCGCATCCGCATCGCCCTCGAACTGGCCCGCAAGCACGGCCGCAAGGTGGCCATCGTCGGCCGCTCCATGATGGAGAGCACTGAGATTGCCCAGGATTTCGGCTACATCGACGTTCCCCAGGGCCTGGTCATCAACCCCAGCCAGATGCGCGACTTTTCGCCCGAGCAGTTGATGGTGCTTATCAGCGGCACCCAGGGCGAGCCCATGAGCGCCCTCAGCCGCGCCGCGGTAGACAACCACAAGCACGCCCGCATTGACGCCGGCGACACCGTGGTCCTCAGCTCCCGCATCATTCCCGGTAACGAGAAGAGTATCTTCCGCGTCATCGACCATCTTTGCCGCCGCGACGCCAACGTCATCTGCGACGACGGCTCCAACGGCCTCATTCACGTCAGCGGCCACGGCGCGCAGGAAGAGCAGCGCCTGCTCATCAACCTCGTCCGGCCCAAGTACTTCATCCCCGTTCACGGCGACT
>Ga0302320_10005023_pt1 | contig 29816 bp, 25 predicted proteins | sample Bog_T0_3_FD_202130 | JGI IMG/M metagenome (GOLD analysis project Ga0302320, IMG submission 202130) | Peat permafrost microbial communities from Stordalen Mire near Abisko, Sweden - Bog_T0_3 | ecosystem: Environmental > Terrestrial > Soil > Wetlands > Peat | place: Sweden: Abisko, Stordalen Mire...
GCCTCCTCGCCAAACTGGGCGCGGAACTCGCCCACCGTGAGCATACGAACGCCTTTACCCATGAGACAATCCCCCTGCTATAAGAGTATCGCCTTTTGTTCGCCTGAACAAGCTAAATAATCATCTTGAATTTTAGGTGGGCTTCTACAATTTCAAGTAGTTTCCGGATTGCAGGTTATTCAGGCACAACACGGCTCTAGACAGCAGCGCGCTGGAGTCGTTGCCAGCCAACGCGCACGGACCCGATAGCTAGGAGGGCCAATCCCGCGCAAAGAAGAACAAACGTTATGGTGAACCCGGTTGCACCGGACCAGTCATGCGGACCCGTCGAAAGGAAGTCGAAGATCAACGAAGCAAAAGCACCGCCAAGGGTCAATGCCCCGACTTTAAGCACGGTTCCACTTGTGAGCGTTGCGGACAGTCCTAGGCAGCCTGCTAATCCGAATTTGGCTGCGGCGAAGAACATTGACCAGAATTGGGCATGAAACCTTGCCATTGCGACTTGACTGGGTGCATAGCTCCCCGAAAGGTCCGCATCGAGACGATATGCCCAAAGCAGCATTCCAAACATGAAGAGAATGCTCCCAGAGATCAGGAGGATCGAGACGCAGATCAGGGTGCGGCGAACTATGTTCATTGAGTTGGGCTCATCAGCGAAATCGATGTGGCTTGATTATCCAGCTTGTTTGTCCTAGCCGCAAGGAAGGAGATAACCTTCCAACACGCATCGGGACGAATAGCGATTCGTAAGTCAGCCAAACGCGATTCGCTGATATCAAACTCATTAGCGAGTTCATCGGGCGACATCATGTTTTGGCGTCCAAAACGCATCAACCCTCATCCGTAAAGTCATCCGAATCATGTTGAGCATGATTCAGCGCATACTCCGCCAGTTCTCCCAACCTAGTTGGCATCGGTGGATTTCTGACTGTTAGCTAAAGCTTACGGGTGGAAGTATTCGAACTCCGATGCTACAAATGCACAAAGATGGGTTGCTTACATTTTTCTGCTTGCGACCCATCCTTGACCCATCATTGGTGAGTCGGTACCGAGAGCTGAATCCTCGCACGCAAAGCGGCAGTTTGCTGTTGTAAAGGTCAAAGCGACTCGGCTGGTGGACCACCTAGAAGCTCGGCAAGCCAAGGCCGAAGAGTCGAAAGAAGCCTGAGAAGAACACTCTGCTCTTCAGCGATGTCGAGATATTCGTTGTCGCTGGCGGGTGCTTCATCGACTAGATCGAAATTGCGATCCTCGGAGTCATTACAGGTTGACGCCGCGACAATAGCGTTCCAGAGTTCGTCCTCCAGTGCTTCATTGGTGATATCTGTCACTTGAGGTTGTGGCCGTTCCATCCATTCGTTGGAATGGTGAATTCTCTTCTGGTCCATATTGATGCCTCCTCGGCATGTAGTCAGGTATGCAATAAAAAATCGAGAGGGGGAACGCAGAGATGGTCAAAAATGTACCTGATTTGGCTCGCTCGTATGTCCAGCGCTCTGTTACTGATGCCCGCGATGAAATGCCCCCGCAGTGGGCGCACACATCGTGACCTGGAGAAAACGTAGCATTCAAGAAATTTTGACCGAAACCAGATCCCCTTGGGATGCGGGACGGTGTGGCAGGGAGGAGCGACTTCCCGCTCCCCCCTAGGCCGATCCTGTTGCTTTGCAGGGCGGAACCGCACCCGGCTGCCGATTACCTCATGGATGGCCAGGACTGGACCTGGAGATCAAGCGGGAAATTATCCTTGCACGTTCCACTCGCGTCCCGCTTCCCGCTCGGTTTTTTGTGGACGTTTTTGAATTCATTGCCATCGTCGAACGGTTTGGCGCCAGTTTGCTTGAAGAAAAACCTCGTTGAGGACTCTGTGCACTTGGCCTTGATCGTGCGCGCCCATGCGAGATCGAACGGCCGCGCGCTGGCACCGGACTCTCCACCGACAATTGCCCAGTCGATCCCGTCCAGATTAAGGCCAGGAAGGTCCTCTAGTAGTGGTTCAAAACTCGCGAATCGCAGTTTCGCTGGCGTATTGCACAGGATATCGAGGCGCTGGCGTGCGAGATACCTATTTTCTGCGGTGACTCCTATGTTCCTCATTAACTCCGGCGTTGCACGTGCCATTGCGATGAGCTTCGCCGAATGATCGATGAGCTCGCAATCAGCGCGGCGTACCCTCGCTCAGTTTCGCGATCGGTCTCAACGAGACCCTACGCAGGCATTGCTCAGAGCCGGGACCGGGGCGCGGTCGCTTTCGACGTCGCGAAGCCGGTGCGTCTTTGCTTGGTGCCGCAGGAAATAATCGGGCTTAAAGGCGTATGACGGAGTGTGCGCCTTGTGCTCAAGCAGACTCCTTCGGGTCACTTGGGAAGAGGAAATGGATTTGCTGACCAGGGAAAGCGGATGGCTTGGTAAGGCTGTTGCGTTTGCGGGGGCTCTGGTTCTTGCGCGCGCGTTTCCTAGATGCAATACGCTCAGCCATACGCAGCGAGCTCTCAATCGAGGCCCGGCAGTCGGGCCCGGGGTCAGGGGCCGCGGCGACTTGTTCATCTCCGTCCTTTGCATCCACGCGAAGTCGATGGCGGTCGTCAAGTTCCTTCTGTTTCTCCAGCTTCAGCCAGATCGTTTCGAGGCGGCACCCCCTCGCCTCCCTGTTGATCCGCTTGATTCTTCCGACCATACGCTCGGTGAAGCTATTGGTGATGCGCTTCTTAGGGGAGGGCTCGATGAAGTAGTTGAAGATCTCGTCGCCCCAGTTGGTCATGGCGCTCAATGCGGGCTTCCAGAAGCGCTTGTGTTCCTCGGGAATCGAGGCTTTCCACTTGGCATACATGGCACGTGCTTCCGCTGGATCCGGCGCATCATCCCAGATCGCGTAGAATCGTTCCTTGAGATCGTAGGCCGTATCAATCATGGCCTCCGCTGCACGAAATCTTCCGCATTTCTCCATGTCACCGGCATTGAGCTCCTTTGCTCGGTGAAGAAGCACCCAGCGGTTGTGGAGGAGATAGAGGGCCTTTTTCTTCGCTTCCTTTCTGATATCCTTGAGCGCCTTCTGGTCAGTGATACCCTTCTTCCGCGCGGCGTCAAGCGCCTCCGGCACAATCTTCCCCTGGACGAACTTTCTCACGGAATCCAGACAGTCATTCGCCTTGCTAACGATGTGGTACACGTCGATAATAATGATGGCTTTCGGAAAGACGCGGTGCGCGAGAAGCCTGAATGGCTTCCACATGTCGATGCAGACCACCAGTACCATTTTGCGTGTCTCAATGGGGATGTTGCTGAGTACGCGCTGGAGGTAACGAATGCGGCGCGTAGGAAAGAGCCCGATGAATTTGTGCGCTTCCAGATTGGTGAGAACGGCACGATATTTGCGGCCCTGGCGGGGTTTGTCCTGTATTCCACCCAAATGAAGATCGTCCAGACCCATCACTTTCGTGAGCGCAATTGATCGAATCAGATCGTCCAGGCGGCGAGAAGGTTTACCAGCCTTCTTGCCGCCCTTCTTTTTGGTGGGCTTAGCCTTGGACATGGCTGTCCCCGATCACATTGCGCACCGTCTTCTCGCTGAGGCCGACCATGCGGGCGATTGCTGCGAAGGTCTTCAGAGCCGCCGCATCACGGATGTAGTTGAACAGCCGGAGGGTCATGCGCCGCTTGGGATGCAGTCCAGGCAGAGGCATACTGGAAAAGTGCTTACACTTCTCGCAACGATAACGCTGGCGGTCGATGGCCAACGTGCAGGGCTTGCCACGAACAGGCACGTCGCTGACGCTCTGGATCTTGGAGCCCCACGGGAAGAGCGCCTCCAAACCGTCATGGCAGTAGATGCACACCTTGTGGTCCCCCGTGAGACGGATGACGATGTTGCACTTCTCAGCCGTTTCTTCGATGTGAATGGGCTCATAGTTTTCAAAGTTGAACGTGTCGATTGGGCCCAACAGCCGCCCAGCCCGTTTACCCGTCCTTCGGATGTTTCGTGCATTGTCTCTTGCAGCCATTCATGGCCCCCTTGCACCACCGGGTTAGCTACTTTCGGTGATTTGCAGGGTCAGTGTCTCTCGGGGCTGGGTCGCTTGAGAACGTGTTCGAGAGCAAAATTTACGTGCATGGGTATGATCATGGGTAAGATGTTTTTGATTGACCCATCGCGCGGACGGGGAATGTTCTTGGAAGTTGATCACGAATTGCTGCCGGGGTCGCGCGGGGCTCGCGACTTCCAGTCCCAAAGTCCGGCGTTGCGCTCGACCGCATAAGGAAGTCGCAAAATCCGGAAAGCCCCAATGCAGAAATCGGATGCTAGTGCTGATCAAGCACTGAAGTCCCGATCCGCGACGAGGATTCAGTGCTCTTCCAGCCGATTAATCCTGCTGCGACTCTCTTCTGACGAAATGTGATGCGTCAGATAACCTTTGCCTGCCAGCCGAGTTTTGAAAAGTTTGTGCGCGCCAACCGCCAGGCGCAGTTTCTCATTGCCATGGAAGCTGCAGTTCCCAAGTCTGAGCTGGAATCTTTGATCGAGCCGCATTATTCCAAGGCGGGCAGAGACAGCCAGCCCGTGAGCCTCGGGATCTTGCTGAGCATCGACTTTCTGCAGCAACGGTTCAGTCTGTCGGACACCGGCACCGAGGCTGCGCTCTATGACTCGCCCCTACTGCGCGGCTTCGCTGGAGTGGATCTGTGCCGCTCGGTAGCGCCCGACGAAACCACCATTCTGAACTTTCGTTACCTTTGAAGTCTGAGATTTTATGCGGCCAGATTCTCGCTAAAGTGAACCTCTATCTGAATCGCAAGACAGCTTCTGGCTAGCCCAACTTCCGCAGTTTGAATGACAAGTGATTTGTTTTCAATGCAGGTATAGCGAAGTCTTCACTACACGTCTGCAAATTGGAGGCGGGTGGGGATCTCCAGGCCGAGCCGTTGAAGCAGGATGGCTTGATGGTCGGTGGGGCGGCTGACGCAGTTCGCATTCGGACTTCATACTGATCGAAGCAGGGACTGGACGCCGCACACTGTTTACTACCGCGATTGATGGACCGTGGACAGACCAGCCTGGCCGAGCCCGCAGTTTGGCTCCGTTCTTCGTTCGTCAAGCTGCGCCATCAGCCACGTGTGCAGTGTATCCATCACCGGCTTGCTGTGTTCCTGATGAAGCTGCAGTCGTTCTTCAGGATTCAGGCCCTGCTCACGCGCTTTGGCATCGTGACCGTAGACCTGGCCCAGCATCTCCAGCACATAGCGGCATTCAGCGGGGAAGTTCTCCGCCACATCCACGAACTGCCGGCGTCCATGCGCGAGGCAGTTGGCCAGCAGGATCTCCGCTCCCGCAGGCAGCTTTGGCAAATTGCGCGACAGCGCGTCACACATTTGAATCGGGCCAGGCAGTTCCGCCCGGCGCTTCTTCAACACCTCGGCGAGGTTCTCGCCGGCGTGACGGCTGCCCGTGAAGTACAGCGCGATCTTCCGCTCTGGGCCGACAGACACGATCCCGCTGGTAAACACGGCTGTGCGCTCGTCCTTGGGATCGCGCTTCAGCGTCAGCACTCGCATGCCTGTATCGTCGTTATGCACCACGTCGTCCTGTGCCGACTGTCTAATCAACTCGTCCAGCGCCGGCTTGAGCGGCTGCGCAGCATCTTCGACGATCTCCCACTGTGTAGCCGCCGGCAGCGGGATACCCAACTGACTCTCCAGTTGCTCCAACCGATTGAACGGCGTCCCGGCACCGTACTTGAGCTGGGCGATCATGGCCGACGCCGTTTCATCGTACTTCCCCTCGCCCACGCCTTCCGGTTCTTGTGCCGTAAACAGCTGGCCGCAGGCACCGGAGCGCAACGGTTCCAGTGAGTAAACCGTGGCTGCGAGCGGCGCTTGGCCGACGATCCGCACCAACACCTTCGGTTCGTTCTGCCCATACGCGTTGCCTCTTCCACACTCCGGACAGCGGTCCCCATGGGTCAGCTTATGGTGCTTGATATTCACCTTCCGCGCACCGACGAACGCCTCTGCGCCATTCCGGCCGTGTCCGGGTGGCGCTGGCGCATTGTCATCCGGCTGCTTTGAGCTTCCCGTCTTTTCCAGCACCTCACTAGTCTTCTCCGTATTGCGCGACCGGATCAGCAGCGCCGCCATCGCATGCAGTGTGTCTTTGAGCTTGTCGTGATCGGCCTCGCTCAGCGGTGCCTGCCGCGCATCGTCCAGTACCCGGTCCAGTTCCTCCAGGTTCACGTCGATGCGGCGCCGGGCGGTCTTCATTCCACGCCTCCGAGCAACTCGCGAAAACGCTTCGTCAACGGTAACCCGAGAACCGCCTTGATCGACCGGTTCGGAACATAACTGTTGGACTGCTTGCCACGCCCCGTCGTCCTGCCCAGCAACACCCAGTTAGCTGCTCGATAACAGGTTCCGCGGAACCGCTCCGGATCGATAAACGTCTCCAGGAAGTAAATCGGATGCCCGAAGTAACTCTTCCCGCGATCTTCAACTCCAGAGAATCACTTTCCTCCGGCCTGCGATGCGGCGACCCCCAATGGCTAAGGAAGATCAATGGCATAGACGCTCTGGCTGGCGGTGAGGACAAGCAGGGATTTGCTATCGGGAATAAATCGCGCCGCCATCGGAAGTTGGTCCACAGTCACGCGCTTCAATTCCCTGCCGGTATTCGCGGAGTAGAGAATCACTTCCTGATCGAGGTTGGTAGCCGCAATGAGGCCGAGTTTGCCGTCCCCGGCAATGGCCCGGCCGAAGAAGGCTCCCAGACGTTTTCCATCCGAGAGACGGTAGATGGTGCTGTTGTTATAGTTACCGTGCACCACCAGATAATCGCCGTAAAGCACCGCAGAACGCTTATCGCCAAATTGATCGTAGTAGTGCGGTTGAGGCAGGGCAATCTGACGGCGCACCGCCCCGGTACGGCTGTCAAGAACCTCGACCAGCAGGCCTTTCTGGATCCACTCTTCAACCTTGTCCGACGCCTTTTCCAATTTGTCGCCGGAGTGCCCGGTATCGTCCTGCGCCGTCTGCGCCGCAAGGTCCATGACCAGCAAAAGATCGTCGCCGTCGGTTTTGCGCAGGGCGGGCGTCTCGTGCTTGAAGCGCCGGCTCCATAGCTGTGCCCCGGTGGTGAGGTCGAATACCTCCATCTCCGAGTTATCGGTGCCATCGGTGAACTTGTCCATGGGGCGAAAGCTCACCAGAACGTTGCCCACCTGCTTCTGTTTGTCGTCGAACTTTGCGCCTTCGGTCACTTTGCCGGTCGTCAGGTCGAGATGAGAGTTTTGCCCTGGCTTGGAATGCGAATTCTGGTATTGCGCGAACATCTGGTTGTTCTGGTCGAAGCGAACTCCCTGGAAGGGCCGCATCAGTGCGACCCGCTTCTGCGTTTTCAGATCCCATATGGCGCTGCGCGAGCGGTTGGAAAAAGCAAGAAACCGCCCGTCAGGACTGAAGTCGGCCGCCGGCAGATCTTTCAACGGACTTACGGGAAGCTCTGCCAGATCCGCCTTCTGCCCGCCCAGGTCGCCCACTGTAACTGCGCCGCTCGCAGTTTCGCTGGCGAACGCCTGGTCGTAGAGATCGAGGGCATCCAGCTTGAAGGTCGCACTTGCTTTTCCGGTGGACGGATCCACCAGCGCCACGGCGCTGTCGCGCATCGGGCCGATCAAGATCCGGCTGCCATGCGCAACCGAGTCGATCCACTGGTAACCCAGTTGAAAGTTATGAATGGGATACCCGTCAGGGAAAGTGCTTTCGCACATTTTGAAGGTATCTGTGCCATCGGACTTTTTGGTACCGGTATCGCAGGTGAAGACCAGTTTGTCGGAATCGACGAAGGCCATTTCGACCTGGCTTATCCCGGAAAGATCCCCTTTCGTAGCGATCCGCGTGCGCTGAAAGAGGTCGAAGGCTATGGACCTGCCTCCGGTTGCGATAATCATCAGGCGCCCATCCTGGCTGTAAGCGATGGTTCCTATCCCGAACGCCCCAGCCGCACGCACAATCGGGGCCAGCATTTCCACGTATTCCGACCCGTAAAAGTTCTTGTTGTCATAGAAGAGCTTGCCGGTGTCCACGTCCATCATTTTGACCCAGACCCCGGCGCTGCTCATCGACAGGCACACGAGAGTCTTGCCATCCGGGGAGAGGCTGGTTTGCGAACAGCCTCGATAATCGACCAGTTCAAAGAAGTCCTGGCGCTTGCCAGAGGCAATGTTCCACCGCTCCACACGCATGGTTGGGAAGTCGAAGACAACCTGGCTAGAGTCCGGGGTAAAGTGCGCGGATCTGGCTCCCGGTGCATCGATGGAGAAAAGCAGTTTCAATGGAGAGCGGCTCAGCACATGAATGGCGGTTTCGTTCTGTGCCAGCACGTATTGCCCATTGGGACTGAAGCGGACCTGGTCGAGCGCCGGGCGCATCGGAGGATCCATCTTGAAGGACTGCAAACCTTGCGAGGGAGGAACGAGCCAGTGCACTGGGACCGAGCGGATCTTCTGCTGGAATTCTTTGAATTCAGGAGTCGCGGATACCGGTTGGCTTTTGCATTCGGCGGGCAGTTCGCTGGCCAGGGAACGCGCCGCCCGCACGCGCCGGGTTTCAATGCTATTGATGTCGAGCATGTCAGTCAGAAAGCTGCCCAGGCGCCCTTTGTTGGCGCTGATACGGTCGAGGCACTCCGCAAATGCGCGCGGCGCGTACCCGGCGCGCCCCATGGCGTACATTCCCACGCGGTCGGCAAGGAACTCGTCCTTGTTATCCTGGTCCTCGCTCTGGTCTTCATCCCTCTTGCGGTGTACGTTGAGCAGTTGCTGCAGCTTGTCGTTTACGTCGTCTTCGTCGCCAAGAGAGGTCAGCCCCATGCGTGCCTTGAACCATCGCGTATAGACGGTTGCGACCTGGTGGGTATAAATGTGGCCGATCTCGTGGGCCAGAACTCCCGCAATCTCATCCTCATTGTGCAGATCGGTAATCAGCTTGCGGCTCACATAAACGTAACCGCCGGGGCCGGAGAAGGCGTTGGCATCGTCTGACTCATAGATACGGAAGCGGTAATGAATAGGCGTGGGCGGCAACTGGGCGAGCAGTTTCTGGCCGATGCGGGTCAACTCTTCGGAGCCCTTCTCGGGCAAAAGGACGTAGTCCGGCTCCTCTTCGCGCGCCTGTGCGTCGCCAAGCCACTGCTCTTGCTGCGGGCTGAAGATGTTCGCCTGGTTGATAGAGAAGGCCGGAGCTGGCAGCGAGCAACCGGGCTTCCTGCCGTCCTGTTGCCCCTGAAAGGAAGCAGGGGTCAGAAGAACAAAGCTAACAGCAATGAGAAACATACACTTGCGCATATTCGCGAACGCCTGAATTGGAGTGGACACATCTTAGCAGACGATGCAGGGGCACCGGTGTGGCGATGAGATGTCGCTCGACGAAGTCGAGAGGATTCCGATTCCAGCAGAGCGGGAATCTCCGGAATATTCAGCACACGTCAAGCGCACCGCGACAAGCCCGGTAGCCTTGCACCTTTAGCAGATTGACGGGAGAATCTCGACGTTCTGGGTGTATCACCGCCCATGATCCGTGATCACGAGAGGATCACCGGCATTCAGGACAGAACACAGATTCTGAGCTTTCTAGTAATTCCGACGGGTGCAAACTGGGGTTTGGGGAGTGGCGAAAGCACACCATGCATAGCCACGCGTGCAGGCGACTGCGCAACTCGAAAGGTAGTGACGCCTCTATGAATCTGGTTTGATAGGATAGGCGATGATTCGAGCGCAACATGAGCGGAACGGCGCAAATCTCTCTATGCTGCTGTAATGCTGCTCAAAACTTCGCCTTCCAAGCTCCTGGGAATTGTGGTGCTCGGTGTCCTTTTATTTGGCGGCTTGAGCATTCTTTGGTACCGAACAGGTAGCAACTGATTGAAGCTTCACACTACTCGAACCTTGGAAAGAAACAGAAGGAGAGTCCCGCTGATTCAAGGCCGCGCTGCGACTGAAGCTGACTTTCATAGCGGTGTGGCGGTCTTCTACATACCAGATGGCCGCAGCGCACCGTATTCGTTTGGGCGCGACTTGCCGATCAGAGCTGAGATTGTGAGATCAGACGGAAATGATTGGCCCGTAGGGCGTCAGGTTTCTATCGTCCAAGCTGAAATCTCGGACGGCCAGCACGTAACACTCGGCGTCCTCCACGGATATGAGCAAGGAGTGTGTAACCTCGAAGACGTCAAGTTGCTTGAGTAACCGGCATCTCGGACACGATCCGGTTTTTGTCCTTCCCAGGAACCCGCCCCGGTCTGTGGCCGGGATCGTGTCCGGATCGGCGACCATCCAGGAATTTGGCTCTCCTTAGTGTGAAGCTTTTACGCATACAGCCCTCTCCCCCACCCGCACTGTCGGGGACGCCTGGTCCATTACGAATAGTTGTTGACGATAAGTGTATCTTCTGCATAGGCAGCGCGAAGTCGCCATGGCGACCGGGATGAATGGGCGGAGCCGGTCTCGGTGCTTTAGTTGCCTTGGTAGTTCTTGCGTGCCTCATTCTTCCAATTCTTTCAGTTCCAAGGCTCACCTGCAGTCTTTAACAGATTCAGCAACCTGCCAGGTCAAACGCAATAGCGATATCCCTTGCCGCGGTATGCTCGTGGGAATCAATATCCGATCGATTGGAACATCGATCCACTGGGGCGATTGAAGAAGCTGTAGTTGCCCTGAGGCTTTCAAATTAGCGAACTGGCTCTTTGTGGGATGCTGTGGCGACCCCATGGCCAGCCACGCGGTGTATGCATTGCTGTGCGCATCATCGATCCGGTAATGCTCCAGCAAAACCCTGTGCACGTTTGCCGGAATTCCAGTGACCGTCACCGTAGTGTTGGTGGGCTCAGCGGCGCCCTCTACATCGTGATAATTCCATACGAGTACGGCGGCTTCATGATCACCGTACGTGGCGAGTGCATCTACATCCGGCGTCTGTCGAACACCGGTCGTGATCTGAGTCTCCAAGGGAACCCTGCCGGAACTGATGGTGCCAACGCGATTGCCGGACATCAGACCGAACAGGCGGAAAAGGTTCAGCACGGGCTTGTCGATGCCGTTCGTCGCCAGCGAGCGGAAGCCTTCAAAGTAGTCCATGCCCTCAAATTCGAACGACCAGCTAAGCGCCCCCAGCAGATTGACCGCGTGGCGATCCTGGAGTTCGACCAAGGCTTTGAATGCGGCCGCGGTGTACGCGGGGTAGAGCGTGCCGTTGCGGTAGTTGTTTGCAGGGTTCATCTTCGCGGAGCAGGCTGCACAGCCCTCGGGATCGGCTTCGCTGAGGATGATGGGGAGCTTTCTGAATCGCGGATACGAAGCGATCAGCGCGAAGCCTTGATCGGCATCGTGGAGTTCGCTGTGGATACCCATGGTCACCTTACCGGCGTCGATCCTGGGCGCACCCTTGCAGTGAAAGGAGATGAAGTCGATTGGGATGGGTTTGCCATCTGCGGCGCTCCTGCCTGTGTTCACATGATCGAGAAAGTTCTGAAGGAACGAATACGCGTTCGGATTTCCGGGGCCGGTCGAAGCTGGCCCACCTACTTTTGCGCCGGGAAGCGCCGCCCTGACGCCCGCGACAGCGTAGTCATAGAGTTTCCAATAGTCCTGTGGCGCGGCATGCCAGTAATCAATGTCGGGTTCATTCCAGACCTCGAAATACCACTGCAACACCTCATCTTTACCGAATCGATTGACCAGGTGGGCGGTGACAACCCGCACAAGCTCTCCCCACCTCGCATAGTCCTTCGGTGGATTGTTGCTCTTACCCGATACGGTCGATTGGGGAAAGTGAACCTGGTAAGGCTCATGCCGTTCCGGAAGATCAGCTGCCAGATCCCTGGGCATAAATCCAAGCTCGACCATCGGCCTGACCCCTGCCGCCTGATAGGCGTCGAAGATTGCGTCGAGGATCTTGAAGTCGTAGATCGCTTTGCCGTTTGCGTCTTCTGAGTACACATTGGTCGAACTAAACTTCAGCTCCGCTTTGCCGTCACCAGAAGTTAGCAGATGATGCGTGCGGATGTAGACGGGGACCGGACTGAGATCATGCAACTCGGCCAAAAGCTCTTTGCCGTGGGGCATGGTCGTATAATTCGCTTCGTCGTAACCAAACCAGCTGTAAATGGGCTTATAGACGCCAACGGTCTTGGTCAAGTCGACCTGAATCGAGACCTCTGGCTCGTAGGATGCGGGAGCGGGAGCGACGTCCAGAGCGGTGAGCGGAACAACCAACGACACCACCAATGCGGCCGTGCAGATGGTAGAAGTGATATCGAGCCGCTCGCGGAATCCACTTGAAAACTGCACCATCTTGCATCGCCTCTGCCTCAATGATACTCATGAGTGGGTGATGGGTATCGAATTGTCGTCTCGGAAGTTTTCCTTGGTCGCAACGCGGACTCGAGCAATTGACAGCAGCTCGAGCGACATCATTTTCGAGTAAGATGAACTACGCACGCAAGCTGAATCCTTCATCAAGGCACCGCCCTTCGTCATGAGGTCCTCGATGCCGCGCATCAATTTTCAGTTTCGCGAGGAGGGCCACGAAGCAGCTCATCCCATCAATGTGCTCTCCGGCCATTATTGAGCTCGTGAGCTTCCGGGACGGAGTGGGACTTGTCGACTGAAATGCAATGGGATATCGGGGAGAAGCATCTCACTAGAGACTGGACGCAGGAACTCGGACAAAACAATGGCTGGTGCGACACGCATATCGAGGTCTCCTCATCTTATGAGATGACCCCAACTTATAAATGACTCTATTTGTGGCGGACACCAGTAGGATGAACAACTTGCTCACTAACTGGAGCAATCTGGAGCAACGGAGAACCGCATCATTTCCCGTAAGTTATTGATAAATATGGTAGGCACGATTGGACTCGAACCAACGACCTCTTCCGTGTCAAGCATCTTACCTGTACTTTCAACAACTTAACCGCACGCGGAATACCACCTAAGCACCTGTATTTACGTGTAAGCCGTCTCAATTTTGGGTGAATTCTTGGGTGAGTTTGAAACGCCACCAGAGCGAGTCGATCAACTTGTGTGTCTCTCCTCGATTTCGGGTAAGTCGTCGGCAATCCGGACACGATCCTGAATTGAGCCTGCCGAAACCTTGGAAAGGGCAAAATCGGGATTCTGTCCGTCATGCCGATCAATCGCCCGTGACCGCCGCTCTTTCGGCCGCAAAAGCATTTGCCACAACGTAAGACTCACCAAAGTGAAGGACTTTCGAACTCTTTAATTCCGGCTTCGGAGCACGGCAATTGGTGATCTTTACTCGTTCACCAATTGCTTCAAGTGCCTTCGCGTAGGTATGGACCAAGAAATCTGGACCTCTACAAACGAAATTGCTGCCAGAAGTTGGCGCGAAATAGGACTGAAAGGAAATGCCGGTACTCGGAGTTTCGATAGGCAAATAACGATCTAATGGAATCCAGTCGTCTACTGCCTTGGAGTGAGCCCTGCGAAGTGCAAGGAATGCCTGCGCCTCGTTACAAGGGCGAGGCCACCGTAATTCGGACCATCGCGCAGAATATTGGCGTGCGGCAGGGTGAGTGCTCGGATAGAGACTGAAGCCTCCGAGATCGCAATCCGTGATCATTGCCTCGTGAACTCCTTGGCAGGTGACACGCCACTGGTCAACTCTTTTCCCTCGTTTACCCTTGTGAACACTGAAGCAGATCTCAAGGCTACCGGACACCCTACGAACCTGCATCACCCGCGCCCAAGAGTCTGGTACCGACTGGACGATCTTGACTGCGTTCTGGATTAGCATTGCGATTGATCCCACTTGCTAGGGCCGTTCGATAGAACCCCAAAAAGAGATTGGCGCCCGGCCCATTGTATCAAACCGCCTAGTGTCTAGATGGGATGAATCCCGCCTGCCTTGAAATCGTATTTTCCGGCTAGGCTGTGTTCTGGGAGGATCGTCGGCGATCCGGAAGGCCTAGCGGCGTTCGGCGGGCGGGCGAATGCGGCTGGCTTCGAAACTCACCACTTTCCATTGTCCGGCAGTGCGAACGTAGACTCGGGTATAACGAAGGCTTCCGGAGATTTCGCTCTCTGCGTTGGTTCCGGAAACGGTGGCCAGCGAAGTCACTACGGCGGTGGCTCCATAAAATCGCACCTTCCGGTCCGAGAGGACCATGGATGTGATGTGCAGCCGTCCACTGCCCATGCTGGACAACATCTGTTCCTTGTTTTGCAGCGTTCCTGAGGGTGAAATTCCGATGAAATCATCGGCCAGCAAAGCTTCCATCGCGGCCGTATCCGATTTCACGAAGGCAATCCGCCACGCTTCTTCAAGCTGATCGATTTCGTGTCGGCCCTCGTGCTTCTCGGCACGCGGCAAACCGCTCTTGTGAGCGGTTTGAAAGGCAAAGACAGGGACTGTAAGGAGGAGGAGACAGGCGAACAGCCAGCCCATCTTTCTTGCGGTGTTGGTCAGGGCGTCCGGCATACGCGTATCGGATGGTATCGCCACCCAAGCCGGGCGGTCAATGCCTTTCGCTCGCGGCCAGGGCAGAATCCGCCAGAATCCGGTAAATGCGCTTGTGGGGATCAACCTCATCGATTCGGGCATGTTTTCAAGATTCCGTCGGTTTAGACAACAGCGACCAGATCTTCGCGGCTGCGTTCGCGCATTCGCTGATACAGCCCGCCAACGGCATACTGCTTGAAATGCGCCGACTCGTTATGCGCTGCCAAAGCCTTTGCGTCCTTGTATTGCTCATAAATCAGCACCGTATCCGGATCGCCTTCCAGGTGGTGGGGGACGTAGCTCACGCAACCGGGCTCCAGTCGAGAAGCGACGGCAAGCAGGCGAAGGGTTTCAGTAATATCGGCACGATCTTCGGGGGAAAACTTCAGCCGCACAAGAAAGCTGATCATCTGTGTTGTATCCTTTTTGCGCCCGGAGAAGCTCCCCGGGCGCTTTATCAGTTTAAGCGTGGATACTATCGAGAGCCGCCGCAAACTCCGGCAGGATCATCGTCTGGTTCCGATCCGGACCGGTGGATACCATTCCGATACGAGCACCGCTCTCCCGTTCCTGAAAGCGCAAGTAATCCTGGGCCGCCTTGGGTAGTTTGTCGAACTCCGTGATGCCTTCGGTGGACTGCTTCCACCCCTTCATCTTGGTATACACCGGTTTGATGGATTCCAGTCCCTGCACGTCGGCGGGAATCGTATCCGTCACCTTGCCGTCAATATCATAGGCTGTGCAGACGAGGATCTCGTCCAGTTCATCCATCACGTCCATTTTGGTGATCACCAGCCATTCCGCGCCGTTCACCTGGTTGGAGTAGCGCAGGAGCGGGATATCCAGCCAGCCGCAGCGCCGCGAGCGTCCGGTGACCGCCCCGAATTCGTTGCCCCGCGCCTGCAGATGAGCGCCCACGGCATCATGGATCTCGGTCGGGAACGGCCCTTCGCCTACCCGGGTGACATAAGCCTTGGTCACGGAGATCACGGTTCCGATGGCGGTGGGACCAACGCCTGTGCCGGTCGCCGCTCCGCCCGCAGTTGCCGAAGAGGAGGTGACGAAGGGGTAGGTTCCGTGGTCGATATCCAACATGGTGCCTTGCGCGCCCTCAAACATGACGCTCTTGCCTTCGGCAATGAGCTTGTGTAACATGCGGCCGGTATCGGTAACAAACGGCCTGAGTTCTTCGGCAGCCGCGGCATACTCGTCGAACATTTTGGATGGATCAATCGGGGCGCTGCCAAAAAGAGCATGAACAATGGCGTTCTTCTCTGCGCAGGCAGCTTCGATGTGGGTCTTGAGCAGTTCGGGGCGGAGCAGATCCACGACACGCAAGCCGCTGCGTGCCATCTTGTCTTCGTAGGCTGGTCCGATGCCCCGGCTGGTGGTGCCGATCTTCTGTCGCCCGGGCGCGCTCTCCGCGGCCAGTTCGATCATGCGGTGGTAAGGCAAAATCACCTGTGCGCGATTGGAAACAAAAAGTTGGTCGTCCAATTCGATGCCCAGGGCGCGCAGTTTGGCAACTTCTTTGAGGAAGGCGATGGGGTCCAAGACAACGCCGTTGCCGATGACGCCCTTGGTCCCTTTGCGCAGCACGCCGCAGGGAATCAGCTGAAGAACAAATTTCTGCTCGCCGATGATGACCGTGTGGCCGGCGTTGTGTCCGCCGGCATAGCGGGCCACGGCGGCAAACCGCTCGCTGAGAACATCGACAATCTTTCCCTTGCCTTCATCGCCCCACTGGGCACCCAGCACAACCGCTGTCTTTGCTCGCATGTCGATTCGTTCCCCGCCGCTTGTCTTCCCGAGTGAGATACCCGGCGCCGGCATTTCCCCTCCTTGGGGTGTCTGCACTGGGCCTGGGCTGTGCGAAACGCAGGCGCAACCCTTTCGGATTGCACCAAACACCTTGCACCAACCATGATGATAAACCCAATCTGCTTGCGGTTACCGCCGCCGCCTGGGAGACAAGCAATATTCGTGCGATTCAGGATCCTCCGATTCCGTCGACGCCGCTTGCGGGCATTCCCGCGCCGCTGCTGCCGGTCGACATCCTTGCGAGCCTGCCTCTTTCCGGTCGAAAACGACGCCCTCCGATAGCCTTCGACACCGGCAAACAACAATACCTGCATTTTTCACCTCATGCGGCTTCTAAATATGCGAAACTGCAGGGGTTGTAAACTTCATCCCGGAGCCGTTGCCTAGAGCGAAACCAGAGTTCCTGGGGCCCGGTGAGTTTCGTACAAGGTCGCCGCTCTCTGATGGTCACGTCGACTTTAGGGCAGTGCCTTCGAGATACAGCAACTCTGGTTTCGCTAAAGCTCTTTTTTCACGGAAATCCTAACTCGCACGCCGCAATGAAACACGAAAGAAAGGAAGAGTCATTATGCCGGACACACAAGCAAGAACCCACAAATTCCACGCCGAAGCCAAGGTTCTCTCAGGCCGCATCCACCGTCCGCTGTCACGGGAGATCCAACCGCAGGCGCATATCAAACTCCCCCCCGAAGGCGGGTACTTCCATACCAACGCCCTGGAGTTTCGGCTGGAAAGAGTGCTGAGCTTCGCCTCAGCCTATACCCAGGTTGCCGGCAATCCTGGGAAAAAGCCGGGCGAAGGCTGGAAGACCTTGTCCACGACCGTCATTGAGGGTCTCAACGTGATGGAAGTGCTGACCGCCGATCGGGTGGTGGGCCAGATCATCACCGAGCACCCACTGCATGGCCACGTGCCGTCTTTTCATTTTCTCGGCACGCGATTCGAAAACCTGCGCATCGCCGGGAAACTGATCGATCTCGACCTCGATCTGGATATCTTTGGCGATAAGCCAGAAGACGACGGAGTTTATACGAAGCAGCCCGACGTGCTGGATCGGATCTCGAAACAGTACAAACGCATCACTGCGAGCAAGGATCTACCGGACGAACTGGCCGGGCGCTACAATCAACTTGCCTCCAGTTTAGGGAGCCCGGAGACTGTGGAATGCTCGTTAGTGAACCAGGCGGCTGGATCGTATCCTGGGCGAACCCATGGGCACATCATCCACGTTCGCGACTTCGGGACAATCACGCTGGGCAAGGTGAACGTGACGCATTCGGACTTCCACGCCGAAACGGGAGTCTCGCAGAAAACCCTGGTGGAACTGACCATGATCGATCTGAAGCTGGGTTGCGCGATCGACGGGGACATTCCGGTAGGGACGGGAAGCAACAACGGGGGCCCGGGGCACTGATCTCCGAAGCTCGTAGTGATATGGGCAGTCGGATTTCAGTCAGGGCGCTGATGCCTCAGGCCCGACTGCCCAGGAAATTTCATGGGCTGGTGTGGATTTTGTTGCTGATGCCGCTGATGTTCCTGCGCGATACCGAGCCGGGACGCATCCAGAAGGCATTTGAACATGCGCTTGCACTCTACCATCATGGTCGACTAGCCAATAGCCAGCAGGCGGCGGAATTGGGTTATCTGCAGTTCCGCCGCTGGGACCCCACCTGGGCGGCCCGCTTCAAGCGTCTGGAGGCTGAGGTGATGCTTTGGCGTGGCCTGGACGGGGATGCGCTCCGGACGCTAGCCGCCTTTCCAGCAGATGCGGACGATGTGGAAGGAGGCGTCGCAGTTCGGGCGCTCGAAGCCAACGCGTTTAGGCACCGACGCCAGTGGGCGGAAGCGGACCGGCGTCTGAAGGAGGCGGAGTACATTTGCCAAAACAGGGATCTCCCCTCCTGCGGCGAGGTGCTCAAGGCACGCGGCTCACAGGAGAGGATTCAGGAAGATTATTCGGGGGCGATGCGGGATTTCAAGAGGGCCTATGCCTTCGCCTTGGCGCACCAGAACCTGAACCTGCAGGCAACGTCGTCTCTGAATGCCGGTTTGACGGCGAATAGTCGGGGTTTGTTCGATGAGGCGCAGTACTGGTTGCGCATTTCCTATCGCGATGCGACCGCGCTGGGAGATGAAGATCTGTTGCAGTTAGCGTCGGTTGGACTGGGGTGGGCCTATTTTCAGTTTGGAGATGCCGATGAATCGCGTCGGCTTTTTCAGAATGCTGCGCAGACTGCGGAGCGCCTCGGTAACTTGCGCGGCCAGTTGTACGGGCTTAACCCGATTGGCGAGATGGACGCCTATGCACAGCGGTATTCGAGTGCGATCGAGTCTTACCGGCTGGCACTGAAACTGGCGCGTCAGATCGACGAAAAGGAGGAAACCGCCGCGGCAATTCTGGACCTGGCCGATGTTCTGACCAAGACCGGAAAACTGGACGAGGCCGGAAGGCTTTTGGATGAAGCGATGGGCTTGCTGAAGGGGCAAGGCAGTACGCAGGAACTGGCGTTGACCTTATTGCAGGGCGACCTGGCTCTGGCGCGGCACGAGGATGCGAAGGCAGAGGAGCTTTATCGCAAGGTAGAAGCGAATTCTGGCGACGTGACCGCGATCAACATGATCGCGATCAAATCTAGGGCTGGGAGTGGACTGGCGGAGATCCTCGCGCAGCACGGACGGACGCGGGATGCGGAAGCCGCATACAAGAAGACGATGGCGGAGTTTGAATGGGCGCGCACACATGCCAATGGCGTGACCGCACAGCTTTCTCTGCTCACTGTCGGCATGCCGCTCCATGCGGGGTACATCAAATTTCTGGTGCAGCAAGGCCGCGTCGAGGAAGCGCTGGCGATCGCCAACCAGAGCCGTGCACAGACCCTGGAACGAAGGATGAATGCGGCTACGCAAAAGAGCGCGCAAGCGGCCAATGGAATCGATCCGCGCCGGATCGCAGCGAAGACGAAGGCTACGCTGCTGTTTTATTGGCTGGCTGAAAGAGAGTCCTATCTTTGGGCCATTACTCCCCAGAAAATCCAGATTTTCAAGCTCCCGCCCCAAAAGGAGATTGAAGACCGCGTCGATCACTACCGCAAGGCTTTGCTGGAGCTGCAGAATCCGTTGGCTTCCCGCAATGCGGATGGCTTTGCGCTGTACCGGGACTTGGTGGCTCCAGTTGCCGGGATGCTGCGGCCCAATGCGCCGGTGATCTTGCTGGACGACGGCAGCCTCAGCAAACTCAACTTCGAGACGCTTCCGGCTCCGGGTGCGTCCCCCGGTCTTGCTGCTTCGACTGGCAACCATTACTGGTTAGAGGATGTGACTCTGCGCTCCGCCCCGTCGCTGTCTGTGCTAACGGAGAAAACGACTGATGGAAAGGCGCAGGGCAGACTCCTGCTCATGGGGGATGCGCGTTCTCCGGGCGCGGACTACCCGGAACTACCCATGGCTCCACTGGAGATGAAACTGATTCAGAAGCACTTCTCCGCCGGCGACCAGACAGTGCTTGCGAAGACTCAGGCGACTCCCACGGCCTATCTCGACAGTTTTCCGGTCCGCTATTCGTATATCCATTTTGTGACGCACGGGGTAGCCAGCAGCACCGATCCTCTGGACTCCTCCATCATCCTCTCGCCAGCCAGTGACGGCGACAGTTCGTTCAAGTTGTATGCGCGCGATATTTTGAAGCACCCGATCCATGCTCGGCTGGTCACCATCTCCGCCTGCTATGGCACTGGGTCCCGCGCCTATTCGGGAGAGGGGCTTGTGGGGCTCTCCTGGGCTTTCCTCGGCGCCGGGGCGCGGAACGTAATCGGAGCGCTCTGGGAGGTCAGCGACGAGTCGACTCCGCGCCTGATGGACAATCTCTACCAAGGCATCCAGCAAGGTCTGGAACCCAGCATCGCGCTGCGCCGGGCAAAGCTGAACCTGCTTCGCAACTCGGGGAACTTCCAAGCCCCGTTCTTCTGGGCTCCGTTCCAGATCTACACCGTGCACTGAGAGTTTTCCACGCAAGGGTAGCGCCGACCTCCCGGTCGGCTGTCGTTCGGGTCTTCTGACCCTCGTTGCGCGCGTGTCGGCGCAGCCGGCAGATCGTTCTATTGATTCGACCATTTAACAGTGTGATTGGCTTCCCACGCTTTCAGCAGAAAACGCGGAAAGGGTGGGTACGGAGCGCCTACATTTACGGGCCGGCGCAATAAGCTGCACCCGACCGGTGAAAATCACTCCGCAACGGCCGAGCTTATACCCTTCTCCAGCGTCCGTTTCCTGCCCTGAGGGCCCAAAACAACGGACCTCACCACGCGCGGCTTGGGAAATCCGGTGATGTGGGCGCGGGGGGAAGCGAGCAGTTCGCTGATCGAGACGCCTTTCGCGTTCATGGCCGCGACAAGAATCTCTCCGGCGACCCGTGCATCCTCAAGGGCGTCGTGTGCGCGATACTTGATGCCGAAATGTCTGGCCAGGCTGGTCAGCTTGTGATTGGGCAGGTTGGGCCAGGCGCAGCGGGCCAGCCAGCAGGTATCGATCCACTTGGAATAGGCTAATGCCGGAATTTCGGCTCTCAGGCAGGCTCCGTTTAGAGCACCCCGGTCAAAATCCGTGTGGCTGGCGACGGCGGACCCGCCGAGCATTTCTCGCACTTTCCGGCAGGCCTCGCTCCAGTTGGGAGCTCGCGTTACTGCTTCCGGGCGGATTCCGTGGATGCTGATATTGATCCCGGCAAAATAGTCCTGGGGATTGACCAGCGTCTCCCAGCCATCCACCATCTTCCCGTCTACAAAGGCCGCGATGCCGATCTGGCAAATGCTGTGCCGGGCTTGGTTGGCTGTTTCCACGTCCACTACGAAGAAATCTGCGATCATCGCCCTGCTCCGTTTTCAAACGCCTCGTGCTTCTCTGAGGTAGATTTCCGTGTAGTCGAGGTAGTTTTGCGCGTATTGCAGGATCAGAGCGCGGTCTTCATCGCCCAGAACGCGACGCTGTTTGGCGGGCACACCGGCCCATAGCGTACGTGGCGGCACAACAGTATTTTCCGGCACAAGCGCACCTGCGGCAATAATTGACCCTTCGCCGATGCGGCAATTGTTTAGCACCGCTGCGCCGATGCCGATCAGCACCGCATCTTCCACGACGCACCCGTGCACCGTGGCATTATGGCCAATGGTCACCCAATCGCCCACGATGACCGGATAGAGATGGCGCTGGCCGTGGAGCACGGCGCAGTCCTGCACATTGGAATTGGCGCCGACGCGAATCGCATTCACATCCGCGCGCAGAACCGCGTTCATCCACACCGAGGAGTGCTCGCCCAGGGTGACGTCGCCGATGAGCTGGGCGGAGGGATCGATGTAGCAACTCGGTGGGACTTCGGGAAACTTTCCCTGGTAGCTGCGAATCATCTCGAAGACGCCTCCCTAGAAAAGTCTAGTTTAGAGCATTTTGGCCCTGCGGCTGCGATCGTCCTGGAGTTGCGGCGACCGGGCGCAAGCACCGATCGGGACGGGCGATGGCCCCGGGAAGGGAGCAATGCGGTTGAGCGAGCTCTCGGCCCGCTCTGCTTTGGAGCATTTTCGAAAATTCCGAGGGCAGGCACCCATTTTTCTGAGATACGTTACCTAAGCGACGTATTTCGGTGGAATCTTGCCTTTGGTTTAGCGGCTCCAGTATGATAAGCAAGCCCACTAGGCAGGATTGGAGGTGTGACCACAATGGCAGAGGTTCGTGTTCAAGAGGGTGAACCACTCGAGAATGCACTTCGCCGGTTCAAGCGGAAGGTTCAGCAGGAAGACATCATCAAGGAAGTAAAACGTCACTCCTACTACCTGAAGCCCGGTGAGAAGAAGCGCGTCAAGGCAGCACTGGCGCGGAAGCGGAATCGCAAAAAGGCTCGCAAAGAGCAGGACTAATTTGGCAGCCGAAGGCGCTCACGGTTTCAGCTTCGCTTGCGTCGAATCAGGGGGTGTTTCACCTCCCGCGTTCGATGCAAGGGATGCCCTACTTTGAGCGCTGGCTCGCTTTCAGTGTCTTACATCGTAAGATGAATTGATTCGGCAGCCTCTATTTCAGAGTTTTCAAAGTAGAGGTCAGACCGGGCGATCTGGTTGATCCAGCTTTGCGAAATCATCCTTTACTCCGCAGACGCGTTTGGTTAATATGTTCTTCAAATAAAGAAGAACATTTAGAACTCGCCGCAAACTATTTATGCGGCCCGGGCCCTTGATCAGTACTTCGCACGACGACGGGGCAACGGGAGCTGCTGCTTATTTATTAGAGCTGTCTCTTCTGGATCTCGTCCGTTCAGGGAGCGGCCATGGAATTCCGCGATCGTGTTCTGAAGTGTGTCGATTGTGGCACAGATTTCGTCTTCACTTCAGGCGAGCAGTTCTTTTTTCACGACAAGAAATTTGTCAATGACCCGAAGCATTGCAAGCAATGCAAGGCGAAACGTGCGCGGGGTAGCAGCAGAGTCCGCCCCGAAACCAGAACGATATGTTCTCAGTGCGGGCAGGAGACGACGGTCCCCTTCAAGCCGACACAAGGAAGACCTGTGCTCTGCCGAGAGTGTTTCCAGATGCAGGTGGCACCGGTGTCGTAGACGCGGAAGGCAAATGCAGAGGGAGCAATCTATCGTATTCTCTTGGTTTGCCTTAGCGCCTTTCCTTTTCCCGCAGGCCTGCGGAACCTGACCTGGAGGGGATATCCCACTTTGAACACGCCTTTGTCGGCACTTTCGTGCCGGCCTCTTCGCAGAAGACCGGCTTCAGCGAAGAGCCAGGCTGAAAAGCAGGTCGCCTTTGAACTCTGTCGGGTGCCCCGCAGCTCTCAGGAGCGTGGCCAGCTGTGCCCAGTGCCGGTGGCTGTGAAAAAGCGCATGAGCCATGACTTTGCGTCTGGAGGGGTGGCGCGCCTGCGGAGGCAACCAGTCAAGGTTGATCGTCATGACCGCATCCCAATCCTGGGAGGGGTCGGCCAACAAGTCGCTGTAGATCCCAAGAGCCATGATGTGAAGCGCGAAGATCGCGTCCAGGGGACCGGTCGGGATGTCCTCCTTGGCTATCACGGGAAGACCGGCCAGGCGCTGCCCCCAGCGTAGCTCGACTCCCCAGATATGGGCGACAAACGCCCCCACGCTGGCCGCTCCGCCGATGCAGCAAGGCAAGTCCAGAAGCTCGGGATTCGCGACCAGGTGCGCCCGCCAAAAATCGGATGCCTCTATATTCCAATCCAGCAACTGGTCGAAAGTGATGCCTATGGTCATGATTTTTTCCTCAACGCCCGGTGGCCGATGTCCTTGCGATAGTACATTCCTTGAAACTGAATCTCTTCCAGTGCCTGGTAGGCGCGGCTCAGCGCGGCTTCCAGCGAATCTCCGACTGCTGTGACGCCCAGTACGCGGCCTCCGGCGGTTAAAACCTGATCTCCTGAAAGCGAAGAGCCGGAATGAAACACCTGTACTCCGGGAACCTTGGCCGCCGCCGGTAGCCCACTGATGGGCAGACCGGTCTTGTAGCTGCCGGGATATCCGGCCGAACTGGCGACCACGCAGGCCGAGGCACCCTGGTTCCAGCGCATCTTCGTCTCCGCCAGTGTTCCGTCGATGCAGGCATCCAATGCGTCGAGCAGATCGCTCTCCAGGCGCATCAGGATAGCCTGCGTCTCCGGATCGCCGAAGCGGGCGTTGAACTCCAGCACCTCGGGCCCGCGCGCCGTCATCATCAATCCAATATAGAGAACACCGACGAAGGGGACACCCTCTTCCGCCATACCCCGGATCGTGGGGATCGCGATATGGCGCAGAACCCACTCCGTCATCCCCTCGTCGAGCATGGTGTCGGTCGAATAGACGCCCATGCCGCCGGTATTTGGTCCGATGTCGCCCTCGCCGATCCGCTTGTGGTCCTGTGCGGGAACCAGCGGGGCAACGAATTTCCCATCGCTGAGGCAGAGAAAGCTGATTTCATCGCCTTCCAGAAACTCTTCAATCACTACCTGCGCCACAGACTCGCCGAGCATCTTGCCACTGAACAAACCGTCGGCGGCTTCGATGGCCGTCTGCCGCGACTCGCAGATGATGACACCCTTGCCCGCCGCCAATCCGTCTGCCTTCACCACGATAGGCGCGTGGAACATCTCAATGGCCTTGGCAAACTCGGTGGCATTGGTACAAACGGCATAGTTTGCCGTGGGGATCTTGTGCCGCTGCAGGAAGCGCTTGGCAAAGGCCTTGCTGCTCTCCAGCATGGCGGCGGCACGGGTTGGCCCGAAAACCCGCAGCCCCTTGGCCTGAAGGGCATCCACGATCCCCAGTGACAGCGGCAGCTCCGGCCCGACGATAGTGACCGACGGTTTTTCCGACTCAACCAGTTGCACCATGGCGTCCAGATCCTTGAGGTCCACCGGTACACAGCGCGAGATTTGGGCCATCCCGCCATTGCCGGGCGCACAAACCACTTCCGACACCCGATCGCTGCGTTGAATTGCCCAGGCCAGAGCGTGCTCCCGGCCTCCCGAACCCAGAATCAAGACTTTCATTATTTCCTTACCCACTCTCTCTATCCGCATTAGCCTGAAAATCTATCTGAGCAAACCGTGGAGGGGGAAGTCAAACTCACGCGGCGTATTGGGAAGGAGGAGAAGGAGCAGGGAAAGGCGTACGGGCGAGCCTGGCTATCTGCAGTTGACGATCCGCGATTGGCCTTCCGCGATGGACTAGCCACGATATTGCTCGTCGTTGACCTGCTCCAACCATTCAACCGTCTTGCCATCGAGGCTCTCCTGAATGGCAATGTGCATCATGGCGGTGGCGTGCGCGGCGCCGTGCCAATGCTTCTCGCCAGGCGGGAACCAGATCACATCCCCGGCGCGAATCTCTTCGATCGGTCCGCCCCAGCGCTGCGCGCGGCCGCAGCCAAACGTAACCACCAGAGTCTGCCCCAGCGGGTGAGTGTGCCATGCGGTGCGAGCTCCGGGCTCGAAGGTTACGCTGGCACCCACCACTCGTGCCGGTGCGGGCGCGGCGAACATCGGGTCGATGCGCACCGTGCCGGTAAAGTACTCCGCGGGACCCGGGGATGAAGGCTGCGAGCCGGCTCTTTGAATCTCCATCGCTTTTTCTCCTTTGTGTATCGGATGTTAGGACGCGTGAAGTCGCAAAGCACTGCACGCGCCGCCTCACCGGAAAGATTCGTGTTCTATTCCGATTTGAGAGAAGCCATGTCGATCGAGAAGCGGTATTTCACGTCGGACCGGAGCATTCTTTCGTAGGCTTCATTGATCTTCTGGATGGGAATGATCTCGACATCGGAGGTAATGTTGTGTTTTCCGCAGAAATCGAGCATCTGCTGGGTCTCTGCGATGCCGCCGATCAGCGACCCGGAGATGCTATGCCGTCCGAAAATCAAGCCGAAGGCATTCACGGCGTAGGGCTTGTCTGGCGCGCCGACAAGGGTAAGATTCCCATCAATGCCGAGCAGGTTGATGTAGGGCTCCAGTTCATGGTTGGCCGCAACCGCGTCGAGAATGAAGTCGAAGCTGAACGCGTGTTTCTTCATTTCGTCGGCGTTCTTCGAGAGGACTACTTCATCCGCGCCAAGGCGCAAAGCATCCTCTCTCTTGCTTTCAGAGGTAGTGAAAACCACCACATGCGCACCCATGGCGTGGGCAAATTTGACGCCCATGTGTCCCAGTCCGCCGAGTCCCACCACGCCAACCTTCTTGCCCTTGGTGATTCCGGCGCGGTTCAACGGCGAGTAGGTGGTGATTCCGGCACAGAGCAAGGGCGCGGCTCCGGCGAGGTCGAGGTTGGATGGCACGCTCAGAACAAAACTCTGGTCGACGACGATGCTGTCCGAGTAGCCGCCGTAGGTGACGCCGCCCAGATGCTTGTCGGGTGCGTTGTAGGTAAAGGCGGCGTTGGGGCAGAACTGCTCCAGATCGGCCTTGCAGGCTGGGCAGGTGTGGTCGGAGTCGACCAGGCAGCCAACGCCGACGCGGTCGCCGGCCTTGTATTTGGACACAGCGGAACCCACTTTGGTGACGCGGCCGACAATTTCATGACCCGGAACGCAGGGATAGACAGTCGGCATCACGCCGCTCCACTCGTTGCGAACCTGGTGCAGGTCGGAGTGGCAGACGCCGCAGAAGAGAATCTCGATCTGGACGTCGGTTTCGGTCGGCTCGCGGCGCGAAATTGTAGCGGAGACCAGCGGCGAGGTTGCGCTGGCAGCGGAAAAGGCTTTGGACTTGTACATGGGACTCCTTTTGAGGCTATACGGCGAAAATTGCGGATACCCTTCGTTGACGGGCAACCAGGGGGGAAGGATTCAAAAGCATTGGTCTGGCGTTCAACGGCCCGACTTCGGACCTCTGCCGATCATGCTTCTACCAAGAATACGAACGAGGGTATGTGCAGGACTTTCCCGATCCTTCCTATTTCTTGCCTGATTCTCTCGCGGGGTATTTTTTGGGCACAGGGGGATTGAATGCTTCTATGCACGCGCTTCCGAGGCCACATTGCACGGAGTATCGAAGATCAGAGCATTTTCGCAAATAGTGTCGACCGGAATTTCATTGGCTTCCCACCCATTCCGCAGAAAATCGCGGAATGGATGGGGCACCGAAGTCCACAGTAAAAGCAAAAATGCTCTATCGTATTTATCTCCCAGTCGCTCGCGTGAATGAGAATCTCGCGCACCGGACAGAGGGTCTCTGTCCGGTGCGCGGGTAAGGATGCGGAGAGTCGTCTTCGTGCAGGATGCGGAGACAGCTATTGCACGAAGACGGCGGTTGTGAGTGCAGGCACGCTGGCCGTGCCTTGCGTTGCATTGAAGCTGGACTGTCGCACTATCGGATCGCTGGACTGCTGCAGCACTGGATGGAGGTGCAGGTGCAATCCTTTGAGCTGTGCATCGGTGAAATTGACGGCGGCGGAGGTCGCATTGAAGACCACCACAATGTGATTCAGTCCGCGCGAGTTTCCGTGGCTGTCATCGAGTTTCACCACGATGAGGCCGGGTGTCTGACTCGGTCCCGTATTGAGGAAGGTGAGGTTGTGTTGGATCGAGCCCAGGTTTGTCATGCGGAACAACTCAGAGCTGTAGCGGATGCGAAGGAACTCTTCGAACGCCGCGCTGGCTGATGCGATATTGGCCGGCTGAGGAGTGTAGGCCGCGTTGGCTAACAAAGGTTGCATGATCGGCCATTGACCGCTGTTCTGGCTGGCAATGGGCAAGCCTATGCCCCAGTTGGCGGTTTGGCCGCTCCAGTCGATTTTGTTGAACCAGTCGCCGGAGTCATAGCTATTCTGGTCCATGTCCTTGGAGCGCAGCATGTCGTCGCCACCCTGGAAGAACGGAATGCCTTCTCCAAGTTCAATCAAGCTCATGGCCAGAACCTGCCGTCGAGTGCGCGTGGCGATGCTGTCGTTGTAGCTTGTCTTCAACTGCACGGCATCGAAGAGGTCCTGATTGTCGTGGACAGAACAGTAGTTGATGGCTTCGATCGGCGTCTTGGTATATCCCGTCGGTTGCCCGTTGTAGTTCACCTGCGCACCGGTGACCGTTGCGCCGGTGCTGCTGACGAAGGAATAATCGCGCAGGTTGCCGGTGAGACCAACGCGAATCCAGTCGGCATATTGCAGCAACTGGCTCTTCTGGTCATTCGCGTTGGTATTGCTGTTGGTGTAATCGCTGGGGTCAGTGAAGAGTCCCGTTGCGAACCCCTGCACGCGCTCATCGGTAAAAGGACTTCCCCCGCGAATGCCGTCGCGGATGCGGTCGTTGAAGGTGCCGATGCCGAAGCCGTAGAGATTGACCTGGTCAGCGTTGGGACCGATCTGGTTGTTCACCGTGTCGCCAAAGTTGAACCCCTCGCCGTAGAGATAGATTTTCGAACCATCCACACCATCCCGCTCCGGAGTCAGTGCGGCGAGCGCCTGCTGAATGTGTTGCATGTTGTAGGTGAAATGGAATCCCATAATGTCGAACCGGAATCCATCGATCTTGTACTCGCGTGCATTGAGCACAAGCGTGTCGATCATCAGCTTCTCCATCATGCGATGCTCGCTGGCCGTATCGGCGCAGCATGAACCTGTTTCGAGGAAGCCGTTGGCGTCGAGTCGATGATAGTAGCCCGGTACCACCTCATCGAGATTTGAGTTGGGCGACTCTCCAGAGGCGTTGGTGTGGTTGAAGACCACGTCCTGGATGACGCGCAATCCCGCATCATGCAGACCTTCAACCATGGTGCGGTATTCCAGGACCCGATTGTCCGGGTTGATGGCATAGCTGCCTTCTGGAGTCATGTAGTGCACCGGATCGTATCCCCAGTTATACCCATCCTGCCCCTGGATGGTGGTCACCGCCTGCTCTTGTTGCGTACCGTCGGGCGCATCGAGCGAGAGATCGCCGGTGGTTAACCATGTTGACTTGTCTTCGTTGATGCTGGCAAAGTGGAAGGACGGAAGAATGTGCACGGCCTTCAGCCCGCTTTCGGCGAGAGCGCGAAGGTGCTTCATGCCGTTCGAGTTCTTGTCTTTGAACGCGTCATACATGCCGCGATCCTGGACCGGCACAGTGCCATCGTTGATGCTGAAATCGCGAACATGCAGTTCATAGAGGCTCATGTCGCTTAAGCTGCGCAATGGGGGTGCGTCCGACTCCTCCCAGCCAGCAGGCTTGGCGGCATCAGACTCCAGGTTCGTGATGCGGCTTTTGGTTCCGTTCACCGAGATATCGATTGAGTAGGGATCGGTGGTCAGGTTGGTATCAACGGCGCCATCGCTGGGTACGTAAACGCTGACGCTGTAGAGATAGTATTTCCCGTCCCAGCCTTCGTCGCCTTTGGCCGTCCAGACGCCGTTCTTTTCGTGCATGGGAATCACCGCGGAAGGCGTCGAGTCGGCGGCCTGATCGAAGATCTGCAGCGAGACGCTTTGCGCGGTAGGCGCCCACAGCTTGATCCGGACTGGAGCCGAGTCGCGGTCGTCGTCCCCATCGTCGTGGCGCTCACCCTCATCGCGGCGACTGCGGAAGATCACGCCGAGCTTGCCGGGATAGTAATAGAGGTCGTCCAAAACACCGGCGATTTGAATGCCCGTGGCGTATTGCAGCGTGCCGGTTGAGTCAACGGCTGACAGAGCAACCTGGCCTTTCAGGAATTGCTCGATCGCCGATCGCTGCTCGGATATCGGGATCTCAAGTACAGCGTAATTGGCGAGTTGCGGATAACGTGCGAGTTCCTCCGTCGTGAGAGTGCCGCCGATGTTCAGTGGCAATGACGCCCCACCGGTGACACCGTTGCTGCTCAGTTGCAGTCCGCCATTGAGGCTGGTGTTCAGGAAATAGGTCCAGCCTGCTCTCAGGTCTTACATTCCGCAGGTCGCGTCGCCAATATAGCGTGAATTTCCTGTCTAGCTTGCCGACTGGAAGGCCTGTTCTGGAACGCCAAGTAGGGCAAGCGTCTTGAGCTGCAGTTCGGTAAACTCGACA
>Ga0302320_10005024_pt1 | contig 29809 bp, 22 predicted proteins | sample Bog_T0_3_FD_202130 | JGI IMG/M metagenome (GOLD analysis project Ga0302320, IMG submission 202130) | Peat permafrost microbial communities from Stordalen Mire near Abisko, Sweden - Bog_T0_3 | ecosystem: Environmental > Terrestrial > Soil > Wetlands > Peat | place: Sweden: Abisko, Stordalen Mire...
ACCTTTTCCAAGGCCGGCGTCGTCCGCCCCTTCAACGCCGGCGACGTGATCTTCGTCGAAGCCAAGACCGAACACCGCTTTGAGACCTTCAGCGAGGAATTCGAGACCTGGGTCATCTTCTGGGGCCCCGACGGCGGCGAGCGCGACGAAGCGTGACCGCGGTCGGCAGGCTGAACTCTACGCCTCTGCAATTACGGCGATTGATACTCTCCGCATTGCTGGACGCGGGCTCAATAGCGCCAGCTCGTCAGATCCGCTCCCGCCGGGGCCGTCTTCTTGATCTGCTCCAGGATCTTCGGCAGATACTGCGTGTTGTAGTGCAGCCGCGAATAAGCATTCGGCAGCGTCGGATCTCCATTCCAGCAATGCTCCGCGCGTGGCCCATAGGTCACTTCGCCGCCGTACGCCGGATTCTGCGTCGTGTTCAGGAAATCCTCCATCCGGTACACGGCATCGTTGAGGAAATAGGTGTCGTCGGACCCAACATAAATATGGACTTTGCCCGCTAATTGCGGTCCCAGCTTGGCCCAATCGCGCTCCAGAATCGCCTCCAGATCGTAGTGCTCCCGCCAATAGTCGGCGACAGAATGATCGATCTCGCCCGTCTCCTTATTGAAGATCGTCGCCGGATAACCGTCCGCCCCCACAGGCCCATAGACCGCCTGCCAAATGTCCCACTGCTCGCCGCTGCGTCCATGGTCGCCCAACGCCAGCTCGTACGCATTATTGTCCTTGGTCGTAATCAGCGTGTGACCCAGATAGTCGCGCATTGCCGGCTGCTCTACCCGCTTGTGCGCGCCTTCCAGATAGAACGCGTTCTTGTCGTCATAGAGGTCGATGTTCGTAAAGGCATGAAAATCGATCGGATCGGGGCAAGCCGCAAACGCTCCGTTGTAATGATCCGGATAAAACACCTGCACGGCCAGTGACTCCCATCCACCCGTTGAACCCCCGTACACAAATCGCGACCATCCCTGGCCCAGGCCGCGAAACTTCTTTTCGATTGCCGGGATCAACTCGTTCTCGATGGCGTCGCCATACGGTCCCACATTCGCCGAATTCACCGCGTACGAGTCGTCATAAAACGGGTTGGCGTGCTGGATCTTCACGATCAGGACCCGCGGAAATCCGGGCGCAATCCATTGCTGATAAAACCTGTACGCTTCCTCCTGCTGAATTCGGTTATAGCCGGCCAGGTGAAACCGCTGGCTGTAATCCGGCTTCAAATCCGGGTCCGGCGGTGTCGTACGGAAGTTGTCGAAGTCGGACACAAAGTGGTCGTGGAAGATGATCAGCGGGAAATGCGCGGCGGTATGTTCGTCGAATCCTTCCGGGACCAGCACAATCGCGCTCAGGAACATCGGCCGACCCCAGAACTTCGTCAGCGCCTCGCTTTGAATGCGGATATGACGAACATACGTCGTATCCGCCGGCGTCGGGATCGGCGGGATCACTTCCGTCAGCGACACGGCAATGGGTGCTCCGCCCGGCTTCAGGGTGATCTTCACCGGCTTGGAGTAGAAGTTTCCCGGTGAGATATTCCAGTGCTGACCCTCGCCCTGGTCCATGTGCAGCTTCACCGTCTTGCTGTCGCTGCGGTGAAACGTCTCGTACCTGTTCAAGACAGCCTGCACCGTGTACTCGCCCGCCGGAACGTCCTTCAGGCTGCGGACGGGATAGCCCCATGCGCTGCCATCCACAACGGCTGCCTGTCCGGGCCTCCATCCATCCACGGTCAGTCCGAAGATCATTTGCGAACGCGGCGTGTCGTCAACCTGGTTGCGTGGCTCGTCGCTCGGGTCCGTGGACAGCACGAGCAAGAGCCGCCCGTCGAGTGGCCCGGCGCTTGTCCCGGCAGGGAAGCTGACGGAGAAAGACTGCGCAGTCATTGACCCTGGAACGAACAACAGGCCAACCAGAACAAGTGCCAGCAATGTACGCTTCATGCTCGCTACTATATCGCGGAAGAGCCCGGAACCCAACCCGCGGGTACATCGCGGGTTCATCCTCTCAGCAGATGCAAAAAGGGCCGGTCCATCTCTGAACCGGCCCATGCCATTAACGCGCGGGGGAAGACGCGCCTTAATTGTTAAGTTACATTCCGCTGGAACCGCCAGCCGGCATGGCTTGATCGGTCATGTTGGTCAGCAGTTGAACCTCCACGCGCCGGTTCTGCTTGCGTCCTTCGGCGGTGTTATCGGGCGCTACCTGCTTGTCCTTGCCGATGCCGATGAGGTAGAAGCGATGTGCTGCGATCCCAAACTTCGCAGCCAGGTATTGCACCACGGCGTCCGCGCGCCGCTGGCTGAGTTCGTAGTTATATTCAGCCGAACCAATGGAATCCGTTCCGCCGGTCACTTCCAGAATGTAGCTCTTGGCCGCCCCAAGCTGCCCGGCAAATGTGTCCAATTGGTCCTTGTCGTCTTTGGTGAGCACTGCTTTGTCAAATCCGAAGGTCACCGTCACGTTGGCGACCGACTTGTAGCTGTCCAGGCCCTTCACGACGCTGTCCAACGAGTCCGCGCGGTGCACGGCATCCACCGCGGCCACTTGCGCGTCTCCGGCCGCCTTGTTCGCGCCTTGAGCATTCTGATTCGCCGCATCGGCCGCACTTTGTGCCTTGCTGATGCCTTCTTGAGCCCGCTCATCCACCGCTTTGATCTGCTGGTTGTTGGCTGCCGCTTTGGTTTCCAACTCGTCAGTATGCTGCACCAGCGGCGCGGTCTGGGTCTTCACGTAATTCTTGGTTGCACAACCGGAAGCGCCCAGCACTGCCAGACTTGCAGCCACGCCCCATACTTGCATTCGATTGAAGATCATTCGTTCGCTCCTTTGAACCTGCCTGGGACGACCGCCGGCGATCAGGAGCCAGCTTATCCAACCCCAGTGCACCGGTCATCTCCGCAGAACCGAAGGGAGCCGGCTTCTCCCCATGGTACTGTTGTGCACGTCCGCTGCCAAATATTATTTCTCCTTAAAAGACTGATAGGAATAAAGTTAGATTCCTCCCCTTCTTCCAGACAAACGGCCGTGCATGGAAGTTTTTACGCAATCAGGTAAGCTTTGCGCTGCGTTCCCCTTCAAGTCGTGGGATTTCAGGGTGTTGCGACCCCAAGAGCCGGTACTTTTCCACAGAGTAGCCGGCCACGCAGAACGTCATTCACAAGCGGCCCACGTGTTGGGTCGCATAATCATCGGGCTTGTATAAGGCATGGCTTGAGCCGTGGCACCAATTCCGCCGAAATCGGGGTGGACTCTAACCCTGCGGGTGTTTGGCAGCGGAAGACAACGTCCCAGGAATGCGCCGCTGGCCCATCTCAAACAGACCCACGAAGAGGGTCCCGGCCGAGGCGCGGCCGCCCAACTCGAACTCAAACTCGCTGAGAATGCCTCGGATCACCGGCATTGTCCGCACCCGCTCGGCGTCGCAACTCAGAGGTGTATATTTCTCTTTGGCTTCAAGTGAAACCGGGCAAGGAGAGTGTTGAGATGGCAGCGCAAGGGGATTACGCAATCAAGCCGGCGGACGATGAAGTGCTCCTGATCACCAGTGGAGATTTGCGGTTGTCCGCCAACCAGGTCTGCTGGCCGGCTCAGCGCGACATGGAACAGGCCCTGACCGCAGCCTTCGCCCAGCAGGGCATCAAGCTGGTGCGGGCTCACGCCTACGACGCCACACTCAAACACGGCTTCATATCCTCGCAACGCAAGGGCATGGATGTGTTCATGAGCATTCATCCCGAGGCCCGCTTGGTCTTCGCGACCGCGGCTTGGCAATACAGCCACCATGTCCTGCCCGGACTGCGCAGCCACCAAGGGCCCATCCTCACTATCGCGAACTGGTCGGGACAGTGGCCCGGTCTCGTCGGCCTGCTCAATCTCAATGGATCGCTCATCAAGGCCGGGCGGCCTTTCTGTTCCATTTGGAGCAAGGACTTCACGGACACGTACTTCATTTCAGCGCTCAAGGAATGGTTGCGCGGCGGCAAGATCACCCACGATCTATCCCACGTGCGCGCGCTCGATACAGCTCAGCTATCCGCGGAGACCGCGCGCCTCGGCGTCAGGCTCGCCTCTGAGCTCAAGCACCGCAAGGCCATCCTCGGCATCTTCGATGAAGGATGCATGGGCATGTACAACGCCATCATCGACGACGAACTCCTCAACCCGGCCGGGATCTTCAAAGAGCGCCTCAGCCAGTCCGCGCTCGTCGCCAAGATGCGTACCGTCTCGCAGAACGAGGCCGAGGCCGTCTACAACTGGCTGGTCGCCCGCGGCATGCAGTTCGACTTGGGAACAGACAACGCCACCGAACTCACCCTCGAACAAATCCTCGACCAATGCAAAATGTACATAGCGGCTGTGCGCATCGCCAGCGAGTTTGGTTGCGACGCCATCGGCATCCAGTATCAGCAGGGTCTGAAAGACATGACTCCGGCCTCCGACCTCGCCGAGGGCCTTCTCAACAACGCTGATCGCCCTCCCGTCTTCGCCGAAGGTACGTCCAAGGAGCTTTACGCCGGCGGCCCGTTGCCCCACTTCAACGAAGTGGATGAGTGCGCAGGTGTCGATGCACTGATCACCAATCGCTGCTGGACCGCGCTCGGCCTCGATCCCTCCACCACCCTGCACGATGTGCGCTGGGGCGAGCGCTACAAGGGCGACGGCATCGATGATTTTGTCTGGGTCTTTCAAATCTCCGGAGCTGCTCCGGCCAATCACTTCGTCGGCGGCTACGCGAGCGCGCGCAGCGAACGCCAGCCGGCCATGTATTTCCCCCTCGGCGGTGGTTCCCTCAAAGGCATCGGAAAGCCCGGCGAAATCGTCTGGAGCCGCGTGTTTGTCGAGGAGGGCGCTCTCCACGCCGACATGGGCCGAGGCACCGTGGTCTCTTTGCCGCAAGAAGAAACCGAGCGTCGCTGGCGCGAGACCACCCCGCCCTGGCCCATCGTGCACGCCGTCCTGCACGGCGTAAGCCAGAATCAGATGATGGCCCGCCATCGCGCCAACCATGTCAACATCGCGTACGCACCCACTCCCGAAGCGGCCGAAAAAGCTCTCGCCACCAAGGCAGCCATGCTCAACGAGCTTGGCATCGTCGTCCACCTTTGCGGAGTGTAGTTTTTCCAACCGCTGTCATCCTGAGCGAAGTCGAAGGATCTGCGGCTGTCCTTCATCCGCATGAGAGAGGTGAGCGCTCCATCCTTGGCACGTTCTTGTTCTTGCGCCGAGGGTAGGAAACTACCCTTGCCGCGTCAGCGGCGGCTGCCTCACCGCAGGTGATCTGGTGGCAGGATTCCCATCTCGCGGTATATCGGCCGCATCGCGTCGCGTACCGCTGGTAGTTGTGTCCAGAACCACGCAGCTCCGAGCAGTACGGCACAGCCATTCAGAACCACGGTCGACGGCGCGCCCAAAACGTGCGCCATCGACCCCGCGAGTAAGCTTCCGAATGGCGCCATCCCCACAAACGCCATCGTGTAATAACTCATCACCCGACCGCGCTTGTCTTCCGGCACAATGGTTTGGATGATCGTATTGCTCCCTGCCATGCCTTGCATCATGCCTGCGCCCGCAATCAGCACCGTCACCGCCGAGAGCCAGAACACGCGCGACAGGCCGAAGCCGATCAGCCCAGCCCCAAACACAACGGCGGCAATGGGAATCATGCGCGCCAGCCCGCGCACACTCCGGCGCGCCGCCAGCGCCAGCGCCGAGATGAGCGCGCCCACTCCCATTGCGCCCATCAGGAAGCCCAGCGTGTGCGGTCCGCCATGCAACACCCGCGCGGCGAAGATGGGCATCAGCACCACAAACGGCATGCCCATCAGGCTCACCATTGCAAATAGCAGCAAGATCGTCCGAACCGGCACGGAGGTCGACACATACGTCCAGCCAACCTGCATCTCTGTCCATGTGGAAGTCGGTTTCCGCGCCACCACCGGCACATGCAGCCGCATCATCAGCAGAGAAGCAATCACGGCGATGTAGCTGATGCCATCCGCCAGGAAGCACCAGCCCTCGCTCGATACGGCAATCAGCATGCCCGCCAGAGATGGTCCCACCAGACGCGCCATGTTCACCATCGACGAGTTGATGGCGATGGCGTTGGAGAGATCGCGCCGATCCTCCACCATCTGCACCATGAAAGCCTGCCGTCCCGGCATGTCGAATGCGTTGACAAGACCCTGCACAACGCTCAGTGCGATCACCCAATGAATGGTGATGTGATGCGAAAGGGTAAGTCCGGCCAGGGCGAGCGATTCTGCCATCGACACCGCTTGCGTCCAAATCAGCACCTGGCGCCGGTCCAGCCGGTCCACCCAAACCCCGGCGAAGGGAGCGAAAAGAAACGTCGGGATCTGGCCCGCAAAACTCACCGTCCCCAACAGCAATGCCGAGCCGGTTAGCCGATAGACCAGCCAGCCGGTGGCAACGCGCGTCATCCAGGTCCCAATCAGCGAGATGCTTTGCCCGCCGAAGAACAGCCGGAAGTTGCGATGCTTGAGCGCCCGCCACGCATGCGACGCTCCGCTGAATTCAGGTTCCTTCTCCGCGCTTGGGATCACGGGCGCTTCCACGCGGATGCTTCCATCTTCTGGGCTCAACTGTTTTGTCCGTCCGCAAAGCTATTCAGCTAGGATGCGTACCGTTCATGAATTCGACCAAACATTCGCTTGAGTCGAGGTTTTCGCCACGATGACTGGCATTGGGTGCGCTCCGGGTCTGGCATTTGATACCAGGGAAACCCCTCCTCGATTCGAACGCGGTTCTAGCTCAAAATCCCCAATTCCCGCAGCAGAAACGCGTAATCGAACGCAATCTCTTTCAGATAGTGGTACCGTCCGCTCGCCCCGCCGTGGCCCGCCTGCATGTTCGTCACCAGCAGCAATGGGTTGGTATCCGTCTTCAGTGTTCGCAGCTTGGCTACATACTTGGCCGGCTCCCAGTACATCACCTGGCTGTCGTGCAGCGATGTCTTTACCAGCATTGCCGGATAGCTCCCTGCCTTCAAGTTATCGTAGGGCGAATAACTCAACATGTAGTGGAAAGACTCCGCCTCATTAGGGTTGCCCCATTCCTCGTACTCTGGCACGGTCAAGGGTAGGGAAGCATCCAGCATCGTATTCATCACGTCCACAAACGGCACATGCGAAACCACCGCGCGAAAAAGATCGGGCCGCAGGTTGGTCACCGCGCCCATCAGCAGTCCGCCGGCTGATCCGCCTTCAATGGCTACCCGCGCAGCATCGCCGTACCCCTCCGCCGTCAAGTGCTCCACAACTGCAATAAAGTCTGTGAACGTATTCCGCTTCACTTGCATCTTGCCCGCATCGTGCCACGGCTTGCCCAGATCGCCCCCGCCGCGAATGTGCGCATACGCCATCACCACGCCGCGATCCAGCAGGCTGAGCCGGTTGCCGCTGAAACCGAGCGGAAGCGCATATCCATACGAGCCGTATCCATATACATAAAGCGGATTGTGCCCCACATCCCGCTTGTCCTTGCGATAGACCAGCGAAATGGGAACCTGTACGCCGTCGCTTGCCGTCGCATGCACGCGCTCGCTCGCATACAGGGTGCGATCGAAGCTGCCCGGAATCTCCTGCTGCTTTAACAATGTCGACTGCGCTGTGGTTGTGTCGTATTCGTACACAGAACTCGGCGTCACCAGCGATTGATACCCATAGCGAAACGCCGTTGCCTCGAACACGCGATTCACATGCAAATGCGCGCTGTACGCAGGTTCAGGAAATGCGATCTCGCCTGCCGGCGATGCTTCCGGCCCTTCGCCCGCAAAGTGCCAGACGCGCAGCCGCGACAATCCATCTTCTCGTTCGCTGGCCACGAAGAAGTTGGCGAATACATCCACATCCTCCAGCATCACGTTCTCGCGGTGCGCGATCAGTTCCGTCCAGTTCTCTCGATCCGGCGTTTCAATCGGCGCACTTACCAGGCGGAAGTTCCGGCCCTTGTCATTGGTGCGGATATACAAACGGCCGTTGCGATGGTCAACTGAATACTCCTGTTCCTCCTGCCGAGGACTGATCACTGCAAATGCGCCCCCCGGCTCGTCGGCGCGCAAAATCCAAGACTCGCTGGTCGTGTGGCTCGCCGATTCCATCACCAGATAGTGCCCATCCCGGGTACGGCCCGCGCCCAGGTTGAAGCGCTCGTCGTCTTCTTGATAGATCAGAACGCTCTTGTCCAGCTGGTCGCGCTCACCCCTCCACAACTGGTACTGCCGCTTCTGTTCTTCATCTTCCACGGTGTAGAAAAGGGTCAGGCTGTCCGCGACCCACACCACCGATCCCACCCGCTCCACCGCGCCGGCCAATGTCTGACCCGTCGCCAGGTCCTTGATGTGCAGCGTGTACTGCCGGAAGCCCGTCGTGTCCGTGGTGTATGCCAGCCAGCGTCCGTCGTCGGTAATGTCTGTATCGCCCAGCGCAAAAAAAGCATGTCCTGCCGCGAGCAGGTTTCCGTCAAGAAGCACTTCTTCAAGAGCATCCGGAGCCGGTGCGTCCTCACGTCCTCCGGCGCTCGCCGCCTTGCGGCAGTGAATCGCGTATTGTCGTCCCTCCTCGGTGCGCGTGTAGTACCACCAATTCCCGTCGCGGTAGGGAACCGAGACATCGGTCTGCTTCACATGCGAGAGCATCTCCTCATAAAGTTCTGGGCGCAAACCGGCCAGCGCCGCCATCACCTGCTCCGCATAGGCGTTCTCCGCCTCCAGATACGAAATCACCTCGGGATTCTCTTTTTCCCGCAGCCAGGCGTAATCATCGGTCAACACGGTTTCGTGGAGGGTTTTTTCTGTGTGGATTTTGCGAGCGACAGGGGGAAGTGTAGACAAGGGTTCGGTCATTTCTCTCCCAGTGTAGTGGAACGGCGGGTGGCCGCGGATCCAGCGATCTCTCCAAAACCAAATGGCGGGTGCCCCCGGTCCCTCGCTCTTGGGGACCGGGGGATGCTCCAGCCTCCCATCGCCGAGGACCGCCCGACCTGCCATGGAACTTTCTTCACCTCGCCCGCGTACAATGGAGAGCGATGAAAGGCTTGCACCGCGCACATTCGATCGTCTTTCGGCTCGTTCTCGCCGTTTTCCTGATTTCCATTGCTGGACACCTTTCCGCGCAGAAGGTTGACCAGCTTCCCAAGCCAACCGACTACGTCAGCGATTTTGCCCACGTCCTTTCGCCGGAAGCGATTGCGCAGATCGATCGCACCTGCACCCAGCTCGATCACTCCCAGGCCAATGCGCAGGTCGCTGTCGTTACCGTGCAGAGCCTGGATGGAGATGACGCAGCCGACTACGCCAACCAACTGGAAGACAAGTGGAAGATCGGCCGCAAGGGCTCCGACCGCGGAGTTTTGATCCTCCTTTCCATCGGTGACCACCAGCGCCGGATCGAGGTGGGTTACGGCTTGGAGGGCATTCTTCCCGACGCGAAACTGGGCGATATCGGCCGCGAAATGGTCCCTGACCTGCGCGCCAATGACTTTGACGGTGCTGTCAACCTGGCTGTGGGAGAGCTCGCCGAGGTCATTGCCACGGATGCCAAAGTTACCTTGGATCAGGATCCATCCATGGCCGCTCCTCGGCCCGTCAGAAGACAGCAGCCTTCGATTGCCAAGGTGATTTTGATCCTCCTGATCCTGCTCTTCTTCGGCGGCTCCTTCCTGGTCCGTCTGCTGATGAGTTTCGGCCTGTTCTTTGGCGGATGGGGACGCGGACCCTGGACAGGCGGTGGGGGCGGTTTCGGAGGCGGTGGCGGCTTTGGTGGGGGCGGCGGCGGTTCAGGCTTTGGCGGCTTCGGTGGGGGCAGTTTTGGCGGCGGCGGTGCCGGGGGAAGCTGGTAGACCTCGGCTGTCGCCGCTGGAGTGCGCGTGAAGTACGCACGGTCATCGCTGAGCGCAGCCGAAGGATCTTCGGTTGCACTTCGGGTACCCAAGCCACGAACGTTTGAGGCGCCATAAAATTTTTGCAGAAAGGGGTCCGCAGCGTCGGACCGGAGGAGAAGGGGAACGATATGAGCAAGGGATTGCTAGCTGTATTGGGAGTGTTCGGTGTGCTCGTTCTTGCCGTGATCATGGTGTTCAGTAGCTATGTGAGCGCCAAGAACCAGATGGTCGCCAAAGATCAAAGCGTAAAGGCGGCTTGGTCGGAAGTCGACGTCCAACTCGAGCGCCGTGCGGACCTGATTCCGAACCTGGTGGAAACCGTGAAGGGCTTCACGAAGGAAGAAAGCACTGTCTTCGGGGACATCGCGAATGCGCGTGCGGGCATGTTGAATGCCCAGGGTCCGGCTGCCAAGATTGCCGCCAACGGCCAACTCGACGGCGCCATCGGACGCCTCCTCCTGCTCACGGAAAACTACCCCCAGTTGCGTTCGAGCGAGCAGTTTATGCGGCTGCAAGATGAGTTGTCCGGGACCGAGAACCGCATCGGTGTCGCTCGCAAGCGCTACAACGACGCCATCCAGGACTACAACACCTTCATCCTGCAATTCCCCAATAGTATCTGGGCCGGAATGGCCGGCTTCCACCAGAACAACGATTACTTCAAGGCCAGTGAAGCAGCCCGGACCGTCCCCGGCGTCAAGTTCTAAACGGGTTCCCCAGGGAGTTCCCGGCGACCCTCCGTGCCCCATCCTTTCGCAGCTATGACCGCGGAAGGGTGGGAAAGCACCGTTCCTCAACCAGCCCCATTTGACCGAACAGCAAAAAGGCCATCCGTCGCAAGACGGATGGCCTTTCAATTTCGCCTCCCCAGGAAGGCCCGATTTGCCTACTTGAACGATGCGATGGCGCTGGCTTCGTCGTCGTAGATATCGAATACGGTATAAAGCTTTGTCAGCTGCAAGAGATCGTGGACTTTCTTGGTCAGCTTGAGCAGCTTCAGAGAGGCGCCTTGATTCTTCGAGGTCGTAAACGCACTCACCAGCTCGCCGAGACCGGAGCTATCGATATAGTTGACGTCGCCCAGATTCAACAGGATGCTCTTTGACCCCTTGCTGATCAGGTCGCGGATGGCATCGCGTAACTGCACACTGCCTTCGCCCAGGGTGATCCGGCCGCTCAGGTCCAGAACAGTCACGCCATCCACTTCACGGGAAGCAATAGTAAGTGCCACGAGAATTCCTCCTTGTTTTTGGTAGTTCGGTTATAGCACTTCCGCCCGATGAATTGGCGGAACTCAAGCCAATTTCTCCATTCGTCGCCAGGCTGGTCGTCAAACTGTTCCACGATCAGATTTGCGAGCCATCGGCACACAAGTGCCTCAAGTTGTTTCGCCAGCCGGCGCCAAGTGCTTTACCAGCGTCAACTCGGTTCCGGGATGCAGTTGTCGAAAGTGTACCTCATCCATGAAGGATCGAATGAGGAAGATGCCGCGGCCCGTGCCGCGCAAAAGATTCTCCGGCGCCAACGGGTCGGGAAGGGTGTCCGGGTCCAGCCCCTTACCCTGGTCCGCAACCTTGATCACCAGCGACGCTCCTGTATTCTCCAGGCTTACCGCAATTTGTTTGGCCGGGTCATATTCATTGCCATGCAGAACGGCATTTACTGCCGCTTCCCGCACTGCCATGGTGAACCCGAAACGCGTGTCTTCGTCCAAACCGGCCTCTTCAGCCAGCTTCTCCGCGGCAGCCTCCACCGTGCTGACGCTTTCCATCGTGGAGTTCAGCGAGAAACTCATCGGTTCTTCCTTAGGTGCGTCCACCGGTCTCGTATACTCCTCGTCGAAAGCGTTCGCGCCGGCCGGCTCGCCTCGCGCTTCAGCAACCTTGGAGGCAAGTTTCGTTGCTAAAGGCACTTGTGTCAAGCGTCATGCCGTGCAAGCCGCATGGCGTCCAACCCAAAGGAATCACGAAGCGGGTGCCTCGGGCGTGGAGCTGAAGGCTCGCGGCGAGCACCTGTGCGTCCCAAACTGCCGTCAAGGCGATAGACTCATCCCATGCAACCCCGCACCATCGCCCGTGTCAGCCTTACCGCGCTCCTCGGGACGCCGGTCACTGACGCGCAAGGACATCTGCGCGGGCGGCTCAAGGACATTGCCGTCGCCACCGGTCCCGATGCCGGCAAGGTGGCTGGCCTGGTGCTCAAGACCCGCGCCGGACTCTGCATCGTTCCCTCCCAGGACGTGATGGAAACTCCCGCCGGCACCCTCGAACTGCGCACCTCCGGCGCTCTTGTTCCTTTAAAGGACGAAGGCAACTACCTCTATCTTCGTCAGGATCTGGTCGACCGGCAGATCATCGATCTCAATGGCCGCAAGGTCGTTCGCGTCAACGATGTCGACCTGGAATGGATGGGTCGCGGCGCCGCTCACCTGCTGCGCGTGGCCGAGGTAGAAGTGGGCCTGCGCGGAGCCTTTCGCCGCGTCTTCAAGGGTCTCCTGCCGCGCGGTACGTTGGAGACGCTCTCCCGCCGTCTCGCCGCCAATGGCATTCCGTGGCAGTTTGTCGACGTCATTGAAGTGGATCCCGCGCGGCGCGTCAAGCTGCGCATTGAATATGAGCGGCTCGCCGAGATGCACCCCTCCGATTTGGCCGAGATCCTGGAAGACCTCGCTCCTGCCGAGCGTGAAGCCGTCTTCACTTCGCTCGATGAGGAAGTGGCCGCCGAGACACTTGAAGAAGTCGATCCCAAACTGCAGAAAGCACTGCTCGAAAAGCTCGACGAAGAGCGCATCGCCGACATCGTTGAAGAGATGGATCCCGGAGCCGCCGCCGACCTGCTCGCCGAGCTCTCCGAAGAACAATCCGACGCCATCCTCGAAGAAATGGAGCCGGAGGAGCGCCACGAGGTCGAAGAACTCCTGGAGTTTGACGAGAACTCCGCTGCCGGTTGTATGACGACCGACTTCGTACAAGCTGGCGTGAACGCGTCCGTTGCCCAGGCCGTTCAGGCTCTTCGTAACTTCGAAGGCGATCCGGAAAGTGTCACGGAAGTCTACCTCCTCGATGAAAAGCGGGTTCTTCGCGGCGCCGTGTCGCTGGCCCGCCTGGTCATGGCCCTCCCCGACTCCCGCCTCGCCGTTCTTGCCGAGACGCGCGTCCTCTCCTGTCCCGCAGACCTAAACCAGAACGAGTTAGCGGAAATGTTCGACAAGTACAACCTCCACGCTTTACCTGTAGTTGACGCCCAGGGCCGCATGGTCGGCGTGGTCCAGGCCGACCACGTCATCAGCTTCCTGCGCGAAAAGCTCTAAAACCGGACATTCTGTCGTTTGGAGCCAGCGAAACGAGTCGAAGGGCCTAGGGGACCGCGCAACCCCAACCTTCCGGGCGGGGTATTTGCTCGCAAATCGAAAATTGTGGTCAAAACAGAACATCTGCAGTCCACAGGTCCAACGAAAGTATCAGAAAAACTAGTTCACCTTATCCGTACTTGTGAAACAATTCATAGATGGTGCAAATCCCCAAGATCATCCAGGGCGGAATGGGTGTCGGCGTCTCTAATTGGCGTCTGGCCCAGGCGGTTTCCAAACTTGGCCAACTCGGAGTTGTCTCCGGGACGGCGCTCGACCAGCTGTTTGTGCGGCGGCTCGCGGACGGGGATGAAGGCGGCCACATGAAGCGGGGCATTGATGCCTTTCCGTTTCAGGACATGGCCAAGCGCATCTGGCAGGAGTATTTTGTCCCTGGCGGCAAAGCTGAAACGGCGTCCTACCCGAACGTTCCCATGCACCAGCGTGTCGACCCCCGCAAGCTCGTGGAACTCTGTATGGTTAGCAACTTCGTCGAGGTCTTTCTGGCCAAGGACGGCCACAAGAACCCAGTGGGAATCAATTTCCTTGAAAAGGTGCAGATTCCTCACCTGGCGTCAATCTACGGAGCCATGCTGGCCGGAGTCGGCTATGTGCTGATGGGTGCGGGCATTCCGCTCCATATTCCCGGGGTCCTGGATGCCTTTGCCGCCCACCACGCGGCAGAGTACAAGCTCCAGGTGACGGGCGCGGTCGTCGGTCAGGACACCATGATGCGCCTCGACGCGTCCGAGTTTACTGAGAATCTGCTGCCCATGCTGCAGCGGCCCAAGTTCCTGGCCATCGTATCCTCCAACACCCTGGCGACCACCATGCTCCGTCGCGCAAGCGGCCGTGTCGACGGCTTGGTGATCGAGACTCCGACCGCCGGCGGACACAACGCGCCTCCCCGCGGCAAGCTGCTCTTGAATGCGCAAGGCGAGCCGGTCTACGGAGATCGCGACCACGTGAACATCGGCGAGTTGCGGACGCTGGGCGTCCCCTTCTGGTTGGCGGGCGGGTTCGGCAACGCCGAGAAACTGCGCGAAGCTCTCGAGCAAGGCGCCGCTGGGATCCAGGTCGGAACCGCCTTCGCCTTCTCTCGCGAATCTGGCATGCGTCCCGATCTGCGCTTTAGGTTAATCGCACAAGCTCTAGAAGGTAAGGGAGTTGTCTTTACTGACCCGCTAGCCTCACCGACCGGCTTTCCCTTCAAGGTGGCCCAGGTCGAAGGCACTGCTTCGGCGTTCCCTATTTATCAGGAGCGGAAGCGCGTCTGCGACCTTGGCTATCTCCGCGAGCCTTACGCCACCTCTGAGACCACCATCGGCTACCGCTGTGCCGCGGAGCCGGTCGCCAACTATGTCGCCAAGGGCGGCAAGGTGGAAGATACGGTCGGACGCAAGTGCCTCTGCAACGCTCTCATGGCCAACGTCGGCCATGCTCAAATCCGCAAAGACGGTTTCGTCGAGCTACCGTTGGTTACCGTCGGAGACGATCTCAACTCCATCGCCCAGTTCCTCGCTCCTGGGCAAAACTCCTACGGAGCCGCCGACGTCGTGGAATCTCTCCTCAGCGCCCTGCCCGTAGAGTCAGCCATGGAATACGAGCCTGTCCTCCTCGCAACCGCCTGAACTTTCGCCTCGTCGGCAACTCCACCCACGTCCGGTGCCCCGTTCTTGCGCCTTTTTTCTGGCGCGAGGGCGGGAGACCCCCAATCTCAACAGGAACGAACGGCGTCGGTCAGCGGGCGGGCGCCCCGTCCTTGGCGCGTTCTTGTTTCTGTCCTTTGCGCGGTACGATTTGCCCTTTCCGATCCCCGGGTCGGCGGACACAAACTCCATCGCCCGTCACCCGGCGATCAAGCTCCCGGAGGCTCGGCAACCCCCGGTCCACCCTCCCGGAACAACCTGGGAATCCGGTCCGCGGCCGCCGGCAAGGCTGGGAACGCCGCATGGGGCTCCGTCTGGTACCAGTAAGCCGTGGAGTAGAAATTGTCCGAACGATGGTTCGCGTGCCCGTGCTCAATCGTTACCCGAATCGACTTCTCAAATGTGATCGGACTTTCCGTGTGCCAGCGATATAGGCAATAGCGGCCACCAATCCGTTCCGGGTCGGAGATATACGGCGCGCCATTGTGCGGGTAGGCGAACGGTTGTCCATTGAAATCCCAGGCCCCATTGAAGTAATCCTCGCTGCCCGTGCCGTTGATTGTTGGCAACGCGTCGCCGTCGATGAAAATCATGTCGTCGCCCTCGCCAAACCATCCGTCCTGGTTCTGCTGCACGGCGTGCGTCACACCCACAAAATGGCCTCTCCCGGTCGCTTCCATGTAGACGTAGTTTCCAGCCCCGTCGAGGTTCTTCTTGTCTCCCACCGGATCGTCGCCGTTGGTCTTCCAATGATCCGTCCACCCCTTGCACGGGGCTGCCTGGCGATATTGGGCGTGGAAACGCCCCACCTCAGCCGGCAACGCCGCCAGGGTCACGTAATCGACGGCAAAATAGAGGTTGTCCGTGCGAATCGTCCCTTCATTACTCAGCGTCAGGCGCGCTGACTTTTCGAATGGCATCTGGAAGTAGGCATTCAGGGCCTTGACCGGCGCGACGGCCAACAGCGCTGAATTGTAAGTGAAATACTCGCCCAGCCCCAGGCCGAAGAAGTCGCCAATCGGCACTTCGATGGACGGCGCGGATTCCCCATCCCACCACGCCCGCAGCACCAGATTTTTCAAATGTTGCTCGTCTCGCGAATTGATGGTGAACCAGAGATGCGTAATCACGCCCGCTCCGGTCACGTCCAGCAGTGTGGATTCTCGGCCGCCTTCCACGCGCACCCAGTCATCGTTGCCACCCGTACGGTCCCAGCTCGAGGAGCGCCGTGTCTTGTAGCTGCGGAGGCGCGCGTCGGCAAACAGTTCGTCGGCTCCGGATGCGGGCAGGTCCACGGCAAGCCCAGCCGCGCTTGGACCAGGTTCAGCGGCAGAGTAGCTCGCTTCCATCCCCAGCAAACCAGCGGCCGACGCTCCTGCCACGGAAGCCATGGCGCCCAGCAGACGACGGCGCACGGGGTTACTTTCATTCGTTCCGGACCACGGCATACGAAATCTCCTTCACCAACTCAAAGGTCGAAAGCAAGGTGTAGTCCGGAGCCCTGGGCGCTGTCAAGCCGAACGCGATGGCTGGCGGCTGGTTTCCCGCTTGCTCTGCCGCAAGCTGCGCCGTTCATCTCTTCTTCTCCTTCAAGTGATGGCTGTCGCTCGCCTTCAGCGTCATCCCATAGAGTCCCTTGAACTGTTCAATCTCCTTCAGCGTTTGAGCGGAGAAGGGAACCATCTTGCCCTCGAATGCGTGCAGGACAATTCCTTCCAACAGGTCTCCGAGCGTCATGTCTTTTTGCTCGGCAACCGCCTTCAAAACTTTCAACATGCTCTTTTCCATCCGCACGCCGGTTTGCACGCGCTCCACCAAAATGGGTTCGCGGTTCTGCAGTTCCTGTGCCATTTCCCCTCCTGCTATATAGGTACCAATGTACCTTAGTAACAGAGCTACATCAAGCCATTTCCTTCATCCCGAGAATTCACGCTGCCGGCGCTCGTCGCACCCCGCCCTTGCCTGTTATGGTCAGGAAGGAAATCTGCGATGAATCCCCCATAGGAACCCGCGGGCATGTGGAAGCATTGGCGAACCCGGATACTGCTGTTCTTAGCCGTCCTCGGCCCCGGTTTTATTACCGCCAATGTCGACAACGACTCCGGCGGAATCCTCACCTACTCCCAGGCGGGCGCCCAGTACGGCTATTCACTGCTCTGGACCATGATCCCCATTACCATCTCCCTGATTGTCGTGCAGGAGATGTGCGCGCGCATGGGTGTGGTTACCGGCAAGGGTCTCAGCGATCTCATCCGCGAGGAATTCGGGCTGCGCCTCACGTTCCTCGTCATGGTGGCCCTGGTAATCGTCAACTACACCAATGTGGTGGCCGAGTTCATCGGCATCGCCGGATCGTTGCACCTGTTCCACGTATCCAAGTTCATTTCCGTCCCGTTCTGCGCCGCGCTGGTCTGGTACATGGTGGTACGCGGCAGCTACAAGAGCACCGAGAAGATCTTCCTTGTTGCCTCGGTGGTGTACATTTCCTACATCTTTGCCGGCGTACTTTCGCAGCCCAGCTGGCACGACGCCCTTCTTGCCACCGTTCAGCTTCCGCAGAAGTCAGTCTGGCGCAACAAGGAATACATGTACATGGCCGTGGGCATCGTGGGCACCACGATCGCTCCCTGGATGCAGTTCTACCTGCAGTCTTCCATCGTGGAGAAGGGAATCCGCGTCCGCGACTACGCCGCCTCGCGCCTCGACGTCATTGTCGGCAGCCTGTTCACGGACATCGTCGCCTGGTTCATCATCGTCGCCTGCGCGGCAACTCTTTACGTCCACGGCATGGGCGCCATTCAGTGGGCCTCGGACGCGGCTGAAGCCATGCGTCCCCTTGCCGGCGACTATGCCTTCGTCCTCTTCGCTTTCGGCCTCTTCAACGCCTCGCTCTTTGCCGCGTCCATCCTGCCCCTTTCCACCGCATACACAGTCTGTGAGGGGCTAGGCTTCGAATCAGGCGTTGATAAAAACTTCAAAGAAGCGCCATTCTTCTACTGGCTTTACACATTACTCATCGTCGGCGGTGCGGCCACGGTGCTTATCCTGCCTGACGCACAACTCATCAACTTCGCCATCCTCTCCCAGGTCCTCAACGGCGTCCTGCTTCCCGTGGTGATCGTCCTGATGTTGCTGCTCATCAACCGAACCGATCTGATGGGCACGCACAAAAACTCACGCATCTGGAACTGGATCGCCTGGGCCACCAGCGCCATTGTGATTGCCATGACCCTCGTCATGCTCTGGGGACTGATTCCCGGCCACTAAAAATTGAGCACGCACTAGACGCCGCTGATTGTCCCGTCTGCATCCACATCGATGGACAGGGCACGCGGCACTTTAGGCAGTCCCGGCATCAGCATCATGTTCCCCGCAATCGCCACCACAAACCCTGCGCCCGCCGAGAGAGAAGCGTCGGTGATCTGCAGGGTCCATCCCCTCGGCGCTCCCATCAACCGCGGGTTGTCTGAAAGCGAATACTGCGTCTTCGCAATGCACACCGGCAAGTTCGCATAGCCCCACGCCGCATACTCGTTCAACCGCTTGCGCGGCGCTTCGCTAAAAGCAACATCCGCCGCTCCGTATACCTCTGTCGCCACGGTACGAATCTTGTCCTCCAAGCTCCCGCTCAGTTCGTAGATCGGCTTCACATCGGGCGAAGGGTAAGCATCGATGGCCGCCACGACCTTCTCCGCAAGCTCGGCCGCACCCTCTCCGCCCTTGGCGAAAGCCTCCACCAGCGCGGCAGTCACTCCCAGGCGCCCGCATTCGGCAAGAATCAGTTTCAACTCCGACGTTTCATCCCCAGGAAAGCGATTGATCGCCACCACCACTGGGACGCCGAACTTCCTCAGCGTGGCAACGTGGTGTGCAAGGTTGGCGAACCCATCCGGCAGGGATCCCGAACCCTGCGCCCGCAAACTCTGCGCAGTCGTCACCAGGACCGCTGCCGCCGGGTAAATTCCGGAAGTTCGCATCACGATATCGAAGTACTTTTCCGCGCCCAGGTCCGCGGCAAACCCAGCTTCATTGACCACATAGTCGGCAAGCCGCAAGGCTATCTGCTGTGCCACCACACTGCTCGTCCCGTGCGCAATGTTGGCAAACGGCCCGGTGTGGATGATGGCCGGTGTGCCCTCCGTCGTCTGCACCAGGTTCGGGAGCAACGCGTCGTTCAGAAGCGCCATCATGGCTCCGGTTACACCCAGTGCAGCAGCTCGAATGGGCTTTCCGTCGTGCCCCACTCCCATCACAATCGCATCAATGCGCCGCCGCAAATCGGCACGGCTCGAAGCCAGGCCAAGGATCGCCATAATCTCCGATGCCGCCGTGATGACGAAACCAGTCTCGCGTCCCGTTCCTTCGCCTTTTGACCCAAGACCGACCACGACGCGCCGCAATGCACGGTCATTCATGTCCAGCGTGCGCGGCCAGAAAATCTGCGCGGGATCGAGCCCCAGCTCATTGCCATGAAAGAGGTGCGAGTCGATCGTCGCCGCCAGCAGGTTGTGCGCGGCCGTGATGGCGTGAAAATCTCCGTGAAAGTGCAGGTTGATCTTCTGGCTCGGTTCCACCTGCGAACGCCCGCCCCCCGCCGCGCCACCCTTCATCCCAAAGATCGGGCCAAGCGATGGCTCTCGCGAAGTCACGATGGTCTTGTGTCCAATGCGCTCCAGCCCTTGTGCCAGGCCAATTGAAACCACGGTCTTTCCCTCGCCGGAGACCGTGGGCGTGGTCGCGGTCACAAGAATGAATTTGCCTCGAATCGGAAACCGGGCGTCGTTGAGAAGCTCAAGCTTCAGCTTCGCGCCGTAAGGTCCTACCGCTTCATATTGTTCCGGGATAAGGGCAAGTTTGCAGGCAATTTCCTCAATCGGTAAAAGGGCAGGAGTCATAGCGATCTTCCACAACTATACGTCGTACACCGGAAATTGAACTGGAAGGGGGGAACTCATCCGGCAAGCCGGCGATTCATCCTGTAGGCCGGTGGATTCATCCCCGGCGATGTGCGCCTCATATTAAGCGGGCTTCAGTCCCTGGAGGATGCTTGCCACAATCGCATAACATCGATCGAAGTCTACTTCGGCAGCGCATTCAACCGGTCCAGCGTCCGCTTCAAATCGTCAAGCTTCTGCCCCGCATCCGCCAGCTTCCCTTCCGAAGTTAACCGCTGGTAATCGGAAAAGTCCTTCCCCGCTTCCGCAATCAGGGATTTCAAATCAACCGCCGGTTGCGGATGCCCCGCGCTCCCCGGTTCGGCCGCGGGCCGTGCATTGGCCGAGGCGCTCAGCGACGAAGACTCCGAACCGAAGAGCGAGGCAAGCGCCGCCTCGAAGGTCGGTGCATACGCCAGCCGATCCTGCAACGCCAGCACCACGAGCCGCAACTCCGGCATCGGGCTGCGGTCCGCCTGCAAGTAAATAGGCTCCGCATACAGCAGCGCCCGCCCGCACGGAATCACCAGCAGGCTTCCCCGGCGCACATGCGATCCCTGCTGATTCCATAGCGTCAGTTGCCCGGAGAGTTGCGCATTCTGATCGATGCGCGCCTCAATCTGCTGCGGCCCATCCACCAATCGTGTCTTGGGAAAATCGTAGACGGCGGTGGTTCCGTAATGCGCTCCATCGCTCCGTCCCGCAATCCAGCCAATCAGGTTGTTGCGGTTCGCCGGCGTAAACGGCAGAATCTCCACAAACTCCAGCCCCGCTTCGCCAGGTAGTTTCATCAACACAAAATTCGGTTGCATGGCTTGAGTTGTTTGTTCCCCGCCGGAAGCCATCCCCGTTTCGGTGGCCACGGTCCAAAGGTCCTCTCGGTTATAGAAGACCTCGGGATTGGTCATGTGGTAAAGCCCGTAGACCTCGGCCTGCAGGCTTAGCAACAATTCGGGATACCGCACATGCTTGCGCAGCGACGCCGGCATTGCCGAAGCATCTTTAAACAGGCTAGTGAAGATCCCGCGGTATGCGGCCAGGATCGGATCCTGGCTGTCAAAGACATAGAAAGTAGTCGAGCCATCGTACGCGTCAATCACCGCCTTCACACTATTGCGCATGTAATTCAGCGGCACGCCGTCTACGCTTCTATGCGCGGAGTAGGGGTACGAGTCGGACGAAGTGAATGCGTCCATCACCCACGAGAGCCGACCATCCTCACCCACCACAATGTACGGATCCTGATCGAAGGTCAGGAACGGCGCCAGGGTCGCCACGCGGTCTCGTACATTGCGGCGCATCAGGATGCGGCTGTCTGCGCGCACATCGTCGCTGAACGGCAGCTTCGTTAATTCTCCGCGATCGAAAGCGATCAGCAACCGGCGAACAAATCCGCCCAGCTCAATGCCACCTTTGCCCTCGTACGATGTGAGATTGTTGCTTTGCCCCTCGGGATAGTTGAACTCCTGCTGGCGCGTCTTCACGTATACATCGGTATTCGTCATCTCGCCGAAGTAGATCTCCGGCCGGCTCACATGCAGTCCAGCAACGGTGCTCTGCACCGGCATATTGCTCAGCATTAAGGTTGGCAGGCCTTCCGACGTAAATCCGTTCACCGGGTTCATCGTGATCCCGTAACCATGCGTATAAATCAGCTTGTCGTTGATCCAGTTGCGGCTGCTCTCCGGCAGTTTGTCCACGTTGAGTTCACGGACGGCTAGCATCACTTCTTTCAACTGACCATCAATTTCATACCGGTCGATGTCGATATCGGGAAAGTCATAGTATGTGCGGATTTCTTGGATCTGCCTGAGCGTCTGCTTGAGCGCTTCCACATCCCACAGGCGGATATTCTGCAGAGTCGCCTGGTTGTTCACCGGGTCCGTCGCGCCCACCGTAATCTCCGCGGGAAACTCCTGCTGCGTAAACGCATCCAGCCCATACGCCTGCCGCGTCATCTGGATGTTGTAGCCGATATACGGCTGCTCGCGGACGAGCTCGTTCGGCTTCACAATGAAGCTGCTCACATACCAGCCAATCATGCCGGTGGCGACGTAGCAGATTACGGTCGGCAGAACAGCAAGAAACAGCAGCCGTCCGCCTGGCTTGAATATGCCGCTGAAAATAGCAACCAAGCCGCCGGCGCCCAGCGCCATCGCGATCGCCAACATGCCGGTCAACGTGACATGCGCGTCTGTATAGGTGACTCCATCGAACACCGTGTGGTGCTCGAAGAGCGACTCAAACCGGCTGAGATACTCGCGCACCGCCAGCACCAGTAGCAGAAACCCCACGGAAAACGAGAGCCCTCGCCAGGGCAGGGAAATGCCATCGCGAAATCTTGACCCAATCGCCCGCGATCCTCCCGTCACCAGCACAAAGAGAATGGCGAGGATGCATGTAAGAACCGCCAGCGTCAGCACCCATCCGGAGATCACCTGCCACGCCGGCAAGGTGAAGAGATAGAAGTTCAGTGGCCTGCCGAAGATCGGGTCCTGCGTGCCCGCCTGCGGTGGCGGCGCATACCAGTAAAGAGCCAGTGTCGACCATTGCGCCTGCATCGCCGCGCCCGCTGCCAACGCGATCAGCGCAGACGCAACCAAACCGGCAAGCCGCAGGACCGTGGCAACCGGAAGTTTCATCGGGTTTCCCCCAATGAAAACCGTATGGTCCTGCGGCAAATCGGCCGAGTGCGCCTTACGGAAAGCTGAGAAGATCCCGAATAGATAGAGGAAAGTTACCACCGCGAACACTGCGAAGATTCCCCATTCAATGCTCCGCGCCTTCCAGAACACTTCACCATAATCGAGCGATCGAAACCACAGCAGATCGACCCAATACGAAAGAACGGTCCGGCTTCCCAGCAGAACAACTGCAAATAGGGCGAGGACGAAGAAAACAAAACGGCGATTTGACTTGGAGTTCTTCGGGGGGAGCGGCCAATCGATCGAATCGGACAATGGGTTACCCTGCCTTGCTGAATGCGTCATGGGTGCCCGCCCTGCCACCCGATACCTGTCCTGAATTGCTCACCTTCAGTTTCGGCGTACCGCGGGCGTCGCGAACGCACCACCTACACTCTAGTTCATTTCCTCCCATCCTGCAGGTTCTACACGGTTCCCCCCGTCCCCATGGCCGCGTGTTTGTGGATTGTCAGGACGGTAGCGTCGGTCTCCACACCGGCTGTTGTGCGGGCGTTCGCGCCCGCACCCACTCGGCAGCAATGACCAAATCAAACGGTCTAAACACGATTCCCCCTACGATGTGCGTCCGAATCGATCAAAAGTGAAACCGGTACTTCAACTCCCCTGACACCATACGCGGATCGTTGTAGTGGAACCCCCCGATTGTCACCGAATTGTCCAGGAGAACGCGATGGTTGGTCAAATTCACCACATTCACCGCCACCTTCCAGCGCTCGCCCAGCGCGTGCCCGGCAGACGCGTCAAACGTCGTATGAACGGGAAGATTCGCTCCGTTGTAAGGGCCTTCATTGGCGCCGGCCAAACCATTCGTAAATCCCGATCCGTAGTACACGTTCGATGAGAACCATGTATGCCAGGGCAAACTCGCCGTGAACCCTGTATTCAGCGTGTTCCGTTGATCGTGATCGACCGGAGAGTAGCTGAACCCAAGCGCACATGCCGGATCGCCCGGAAGGCTGCACGTGAATCCGCCAATAATGTTGCCTCGCTGCTCTGCAATCTGATTCGCATACGTCACATGAAATTGCCCAAGATGCGCCAACTGCGGCGAACGCAGCGTCATCTCCCAAGCCCGCACCAGAGCCCCATCCACCGCGATGGGGAAGTACATGTTCGATTCGCCCAGGTTGGAATGGTCAAGGAAGTTGTTCACCCGGCTCTTCACCGTGTCCACATCCAGCACCCACCCCCTCGCGGGGATCTGAATCCCGAACTGATGCTCTTCGTCGCGCTCGGAGGGAATCGGTGTGAACGTGTTTTCTCCGCCCGTCAGGCTGCTGGCATAGTTCAGCACGGAAGTTGAAACCGTCTCCAGCGGTGCCGGTTGAAAGAAGTGTCCATAGAATCCGCGCAGCACCCAGTGCAATCGCGGAATCTCCACCGTCGCCCCCATGCGCGGGTATACGGCCGACTCATCCAGCCCCGCATGAAAGCTGGAGAAGCGCATGCCCCCCAGCAACGTTACATACCGTCCCAGCCGCAGATGGTCGGAGACATATCCCTCATACAGCGCTGCGCTTGCGGCTCCGCGTGTGTTCGGCTGCGAAGCCGCGCTCCCGTCGTTCACCAGCACCCCGAACAAATCGTGCTCTGCTTGATAAAACGTGTACGCGCCAGCGGAGAAGTTGTTGGCTCCCGCGTCGAGATGCCCATCCGCCTGCCCGCCCACATAGTTCGACCCCTGATGCCACGTCGTGGCCACCGGGTTATCGAACGATGGCGAATCGTAGTCGGCTTGGTTGAAGTGGTAGAACGGAGCCACGGAAAACAACGCTTTCGCGGAAATTGTGTGCACCCAGTTGCCGATCGCAAAGGCATCGCGTTCGGTCTGCCTGTCGCGCAGTCCGTACGACTCGTAGTATTGGCTTGCCTGCTCCCAATCGTTGGGATTCGGGTCGTAGGGAACCTGGAAATAATCCTGCCGAAACTGCCCATCGAGGCGCAACTGATCTCTCGGCGTCTGGTTGTGAATGAACGAAACAAAGCCGCTCTGCGAGTTTGTCGCATCGTGGAAGATGGAAGCCGCCGGTGTAGCCAGCCCGTAGTTTGACCGCGATCCCGCCACGCTTGCGTACCAGGCAGTCGCAGCCGAGTGATCGCCCAGCGAGAGTTGTGTTTCTCCGCTGTACAAATTGCCGCCGGAGATCAGGAACTCGCCGTCGCGGTCGCGCTCGAATCCATTGCGCGGCAGTACGTTGAATACCCCATACGTGCGGTCCCCCACATCGGACGCATACGACCCACGCTGCGTCTCCAGCGAATCAATGTCCTTCGGGTCGATCTGCGGGCCCACGTTGGAGGCAATCTTTGTATTCGGAATGGCAATGCCGTCAATCAACCAACTCGTCTGGTGTCCGCCGCGCATGTGCAGCATGTCGTGCGTCATGTAGGCGCCCGGAACATAATCGGTGATCATCTCCATCCCCAGTGTCCGCTCGGCGCCCGGCGTTTGTTCAATGTCCGTACGCGTGATCAGCGTTGTCGGTGTTACTGTGTCCACTGCGGAAAAGGAACTCGCCGCGCCCTCCACCACAACCATCTGTGCGGCCGTTTCAATGGACAACTGCATGTGCAGAACAGGATTCGTCCCCGAGGAAACGGTGATCAACTCCTCGCTCGACGCAAACCCCCGTGCACTCACACGGACTTTGTAGACACCAAGCGGAACCTGCTGCAGTTCAAAGTCGCCGTCCGCGTGGGTTTCAGCCTTTAGTGTGAAGTGAGAATCGGCGGCCAACAGCGTGCATTCCGCTCCGGACACAGGACGGTGCTGGGGATCGTGAACAATCCCATGCACCGTCGAAAACACCGTGGCGCGCAGCATAAGCGGGCATAGCACCGCTGCTCCCATGAGAGCGATGCGGATTGCCTTCCCGCCGCGGAATGAAGGGAAAGAGCATCCCTTCATCGAGCCCCACCTGGATGCGCGAATCGAACTTCGTGTGCTGTCTCTTTCCCATCCACCTTCACCGCGTGGATCACCACGCGATCTCCCACTTTCAAATCGGCCGCCTTTGCCGGCTTGCCATTGTTCTCCCACGTAGTCGTGGGAGTCAGAATGACTTCGGTGGTCTGTCCGTCCTTCTCCACCGAGATGGTGTTGCCTGCAATCTGCTTGACCGTTCCCAGAACGTGATCCATGTTGCCATGTGCATACGAGCGGGCGCTTAGGAGGAGAAGCACCAGTGCCAATGCAATATAGGTGCGTTTCATCGAGGTTGTCCTTTCGGTTGAGCCGAGCCGCCAGACAGGAAGTCGTCTTCCTGTTTGCGCTCTTCAAGCTCGGTTGGGGAAATGGGATTGGCCTTGCGCATCGCCAGTTCTTCCGCTGCCGTCAACGCAGGAAGATGACGAATGAAAGCCACCAGCTTCCAGGTCGATGCATCGTGTGCGCCAGGCGTGCCAAAGGCAGGCATCCCTGTCATGCGAACTCCGTTTTGGATAATCGAGTAGAGTTCGCCATCGGTCTTGTTTTGTGTGGCAGCAAGGCGAAGGTTGGGCGGCGCTGGATTCAGTCCATCGCCATACAGCGTGTGCCCGTCCCCGTTGTTTGAATGGCACAACGCGCAATGATCGGCAAAATGATCCCGCCCTTCATCCAGCACTTCGGCAGACGGAGCGATCGGATTCGTCATCGCACGGTCGGCCTGCGATACCGCGTGCCGCAGAGCGTACCGCGCCATCCAGCCCTCAACGGCGCTCGGCTTGCTCCGGGACGAGAAGCCATCCTGCAGCAAAAACATCGCCGCCAGCAGCAGCGACGCCGCAAGGGCCAAAGCCCCGCACACGAAGCTGTACATAACGATTCCGCGTTGTACCAACATGGATCTTTCAACCTCCAATGGCGTTCTTGGGGAAGCACGCAGACGCCTTCGCGCTGGGAACCGGGTGCCCCATCCTCGCGCAGCATCATCGCGCAACGGTGGTTGAGCACAACCCTCAAAGCAGCATTGTCTTGTTGGACGTCCTCTTCCGTCTTCACGGAGATACGCGTTCTCGCCTATCGCCCCAAAGGTTTTTCCCCTCTCCGCAGCTTGCTGGAGACGGCGTGGGAAACAATGAACGAACCCCATGACGGGTGTGCCAGATCTCGCTCTTGAAACCTGGAGAAAAGCGATCGATGCAGTTACGGCACTAGAGAAGGTTGGGGGCTGGCGGCGCGCGCCCAGAGCGCGTACGAATCTGGCTCACGAGCGCTGCTGCTCGAGCGGCAGCAGCAGAATGCGGCTCGGCCAGCAGAACCGGCAAGCCCATTCCTCCAGCCATCTCCGCGTGTACCGGAGCGGACGGAGCAGTTGCACCATGCGGGAAGAGCGGACAGTGCGAAGGAGCCTGCAGGGCAGGAAAACCGCGGACCGTGCCCATTTCATCGCTCGACATATTGCAATGGTGCGCTCCATGTCGGCGGCAACAGGCGGGCAAGCGCGACTCTGCATTGGCGGGAAGTACCGTGACAAACGGTCCCACACAATACAACAGAATCAGAAATCCGCCGAGCGCGCGCCTCATCCCGTTCCATCCTACATCAGACACGGCGGCTGGGGTTGAATGCCTGTCCATGTCCCAGGGCAATCGCATTTGGAATTGTTGGAGCCCCTTCATCGTTATGTCTTCCTGAGAAACGCAGCGACGAAGGATCCGCAGTTGCCATTTTTTCATCCTTCACCGTGAAACAGCGGGAAAAACAACCGCAGATCCTTCACTACGTTCAGGATGACAGACGTTCGACACGGAGAGATTTGAAATGCGATTGCCCTGATCCCTATCCCGATTTTGGCTCACTCCGGATAGCCCCTTATCAAGGATGTCTACGCCTTTGGTGTCAATAGCAACGGGTGCTCGTCGGGTATCATCGGGATATTCGGTCTTTGATCGTTCCCAGAAGGAATTCTCTGTGTCTGAAGCAAATCTCTCCGGATCACCCCTGCCGGATTCAGGGGAAGCACCCCGTGATCGCCGGCCCCTGCGCATTGCCCTGTTTGGATTTGGCACCGTGGGCAGTTCGGTGGCCCGCATCCTCGTGGAGTCCCAGCCCAAAGAACTGGAACTCACCCATGTCTTCAACCGGGATGTGGCCCGCAAACGGGTGGACTGGGTACCCTCGAGTGTTCAGTGGAGCGAGGACGCAGACGCCGTGCTCGCTGCCGATGTGGATGTCATCGTAGAACTGGCCGGGGGACTCGATCCCGCCGGCAGTTGGGTTCGCAAGGCCCTGGACACAGGCAAAAGTGTCGTTACCGCCAACAAGAAACTGATTGCCTTCCATGGGGTCGAACTCGAACGCCTTGCCGCCGCCAGGGGCGGCCATCTCAAATACGGAGCTGCCGTCGCAGGGGGCATTCCCGTCATCCCGGGACTTGAGCAAGGCCTGGCGGGCGACCGAATCGAGCGCATTGAAGGCATTCTCAACGGAACCTGCAACTTCATCCTCAGCAAAATGGAAGCTGGCGCCGACTACGCCACTGTCCTTAAGGAAGCGCAGGCCGCAGGCTACGCCGAGGCCGACCCCACTGAGGACGTCGGCGGATTCGATGCCCGTGCCAAGCTCTCCATCCTCATGCGCCTCGCCCTGCGCGTCACGGTCGATCCCGAAGAGATTGTCCCGCGTCCCATTACCGAATTGGCCGCGGTCGACTTCAGCTACGCCAAAGATCTGGGGTGCACCATCCGCCAAGTCGCCCGCGGCGAACGATCCACAGGAAACATAGCCGCCACCGTCGGACCAATGCTCGTCGACCTGCGTTCTCCGCTCGCCTGGTCCCGCGGTACGGAAAATATGGTCATCCTCACCGGGCATTACGGCGGAGACGTGGTCTTTAGCGGCCACGGTGCAGGCGGCCATCCCACCGCGGTCGCCGTGGTCAGCGATCTTCTCGCCCTCGCCCATGGCTCACGGCGCGTGGAGATTGCCTCGGCCCCCGCTGCCGTCACCACTGAGTTCGAAGTCCCCCACTACATTCGATTCCTGGTCAGAGACCGTCCCGGGATCGTTGCCGCTATCACCAGAGCCCTGGCCGACGAGAAGATCAACATTCGCGCCATCGTGCAGAAGCCCGGATTCCCATCCGACGCCCTGCCCTTTGTCGTGACCGTCGAGCCATGCAGGAACTCATCCTTGAAGAAGGCGCTGGAAACCACGCGCTCGCTGGATTGCATGATCGCCGAGCCCTTGGACTTGCAAATGTTGGAATAACGCAGGATTCGTCCCGAATCGAGGCGTTCGCTCATGAGCACCCAACCGGGTTCCATCCGAGGCGTGCGCAAATACCGCGGCCTGCAGATCCTCCGCTTGACCGCTGCCTGCATGGTCCTGCTCACTCACTCCACCTTTTACGCATCCGAGCGCCTTGATCCTGCCTTTCCCGTCTGGGGAAAAGGCGCCACCGGCGTTGAAATCTTCTTCGTCCTCAGCGGCTTCGTCATGGTCTATTCCTCCACCGGGCTCGTGGATCTTGCCGGCGGCTGGAAGGCATTCGCCGAGCGGCGCATCGTGCGCATCGTCCCCATCTATTGGATAGCAACCTCCCTCAAAATCCTGGCCATCCTCGTCACCACCGGCCTGGTTCTCCACACCCATCTCTTGTTTCGGCAAGCTCTGGAGTCCTATCTCTTCATTCCCGCGCGCGGTTTTGCCGGAGATATCACCCCAATCGTTGGCGTCGGTTGGACCTTGAACTTCGAGATGTTCTTCTACCTGCTCTTTACCTTGGCCCTACTCTTTCGCGTGAACATCTACAAATTTGTCGGAGCTATCCTGATCCCACTAGCCCTTGGTGCTTTCCTGCGCCGCGCCGACTGGCCGCCCATCGCCTTCTATCTGGATACCCGCGTGCTCCTGTTCTTTTACGGCATGATCGTTGCCAGACTCTGTCTGTCCGGCAAGCACCTTCCGCGCATTCCTGCGATTCTCTTGCTCTGCCTCAGCGCGGTCGGACTGGTCGGTCCATGGCAGTCTCCACGCGGTTTTCACGCCCTGCCCGAAGGAATATCCGCTCTCTTCCTCGTCTATTCCATAGCTTCGCTGGAGGACCTCCTCCCCCGCATCCCCAGCATCATCCTCTTCGGCGCCGATGCTTCCTATGCCATCTACCTCTTTCACCCATTCATCGCCCCCGCAGTCCCCGTCGCCCTCTTCCGGCTTCACCTCCTGCATCCCTGGCTCTCGGTTGCCTGCAGCGTCATTCTGGCTCTTGCCGGTGGCGGTCTCATCCACCTCTACATCGAGGCTCCCCTCAATGCGTGGTTGCGTAACCGTCTGCACTGCCC
>Ga0302320_10005026_pt1 | contig 29803 bp, 6 predicted proteins | sample Bog_T0_3_FD_202130 | JGI IMG/M metagenome (GOLD analysis project Ga0302320, IMG submission 202130) | Peat permafrost microbial communities from Stordalen Mire near Abisko, Sweden - Bog_T0_3 | ecosystem: Environmental > Terrestrial > Soil > Wetlands > Peat | place: Sweden: Abisko, Stordalen Mire...
GCCGATGAACCAGCCGCCGGCCCCGTCGCCGGCCACCGCCCGCACCGCGCCGCCCGCCACCTCGGGCCAGCCCGCGAGCGGGCTTCCTGCGGCCGGATCCAGGGCCACTCCGCCGCCGGTCTCGGGGCCCACGCGCGTGAAGGTTCCGCCCAGGTACAGCACCCCCGCCGATTCGGTCAGCGCGTACACCGTGCCGTTGGCCACCGGGAAGTTCACCGGCGCCCCGGGGCCCTGGGGAGTGACCGTGGGCGTCGCGTTCTGGGTGGGGGTGTTGCTGATGGAATAGGTCGGCGTGATGGTGAAGCTGGGCGTGGACGTGTCGAACGGAGTGGCGCTGAAGGTCGACGACGCCGTCTGGGTGGGCGTGGCCGCCGGCGCCGCAAAGGCGTCGAATCCGACGGCCGGCAGGTTCTGCACCGTGGCGAAGACGCCGCCGGCGTAGACGTTGGACGCCGCCGTGGACGCCAGGACCGCCTCGACGGCGGCGTCGGTGTTGGCGATCCAGGGCAGGGCTGCGCCGCTGGCGGGATCCAACGCCCCGAGCCGGGCCCTGGGCTGCCCGCCGAGGTTCTGGAAATAGCCGCCCACAAACAGGGCCCCGTTGAGCAGGCTCAGCGCGTTGACCTGGTTGTCCGCGCCGCCGACAAAACCCGGCAACGCCAGTCCCGTGACCGGATCCAGGGCCGCCAGATAGGAGTAGCTCTGCTCACCGATCGTCCCGAAGCTGCCTCCCGCGTAGACCCTGCCCCCGCCGACCGCGAGCGCGTACACCGTGCTGCCGGGGTTGGGGGCCCATCCTGATGCCAAGCCCGTGGTCAGGTCCACGGCGCCGAGATTGTTGCGGCTCCCGCCGCCGACCCCGCTAAAGCCGCCGCCCACGTAAAGCGTGTTGCCGCTGCTCGCCAGAGCGTAGACGTAGCCGTTGACGGCGGGGTTCCAAGAGGTCGCCAGGCCCGAATTGACGTCCACCGCCGCCAAGTAGCTCTGGCTGGCCCCGCCGATGCTGCCGAAGCCGCCGCCCACCAGCACCGTCTCGGTCATTGGGGCCGCCAGGGCGTACACCGTGTAATTGGGGTTGGGGGCCCAGGCCGACACCGTGCCGCTCACCGGGTCCACCGCCGCCAGGCGGGCGCGGGGCAGGCCGCCGACGTTGGCGAAGGTGCCGCCCGCGTACAGGGTCCCGGCGCTGACCGTAAGGGCGTAGACGGTGCTGTCCGCGCCAGGGTTCCAGGCCGTCACCTGGCCGGTGCTCTCGTTGATGGCGGCCAGGTTGTTGCGCAGCTGCCCGCCCACGCTGTTGAAGGCGCCGCCGATGTACACGGCGCCGGCGACGGCGGCCGCGCAATAGGCCTGCCCGCCGTCGGTCTGGGGGGCCCAGGACCATGCCGCCCCGACCCCGTCCGTGGTGTTGAGGGCCGCGATGCTTTGGCGCAGGGCGCCGCCGATGATGGTGAAGCTGCCGCAGGCGTAGAGGCTGCTGCCGCTGAGGAAGATCGAGCCGACGGTGTTGTTGGCGTTGGGGTTCCAGCTGGTGGCCAGCTGGCTGGTGGTGTCCACGGCCGCGATGCGCTCGCGCACCTGGCTGCCGATGAGGGAGAACGCCCCGGCGACGTAGATGGGGTTGCCGGAGGGGTCGATCGCCGGGGAGTTCACGGTGGAGTCGGCGTTGGGGGCCCAGGGCAGGACGTTGCCCGAGGTGTCGGTCGAGGCGATGTAGCCCCGCAGCTGGCCTCCCACCTGGGTGAAGGATCCGCCCAGGTACACGGTGCCGCCGTCGGGCGAGAGGACCACCGCATTGACCGCGTTGTTGGGGGCGGGATTGTAGGTCGGCAGGGCCTGCCCGGTGGTTCCGTCCAGGCAGGCGGCGTAGCTGATCGACTGGCCGCCGATGGTGGTGAAGGCCCCGGCCGCATAAAGGTGGTTGTTGGAGTCCGGGGTGAGGGCGTAGACCACGTTGTTGACGCCGGGGTACCAGCCGGCAAGGGCGCCCGTGACCGGATCGACCGCGCTGAGCTTGGGCTCGGTCGCGCCGTCCACATAGTAGAAGTTGCCGCCGATGTAGAGCCTGTTGTTCACCAGGGCCATGCAGTAGACCGAATTGTCGGCCGTCGCGGCGAACAGGGGGTCCAGGCTTCCGTTGGAAAGGATGTGGGCCAGCCGCGTGCGGGCCTGCCCGGCGACGTAGGTGAAGTCGCCGCCGATATACCAGCCGCCGGAACCATCGGGGATGACGCAGCGCACGGCGCCCGCCACCACCGGAAAGCCCGCGCTCGGGAGCCCGACAGAGTCGTCCACCTGCACGCCGCCGCCGGTCCGGGGACCGACCTGGCTGAAGGTGCCGCCCAGGAACAGGGTTCCGTTGAGCTCGGCCAGAGCATAGACCGAACCATTGGTGATGACGGCGCTGTCCATCACTCCGGGCCCGAAGGGCGTGGACGTGGCCGTGGGCAGCGCCGTTGGGCTGTAATCGGGGGTCGGGGTGATGGTGGGGCTGAGGGTGCTGCTGGGGGTGGTGCTGGGGGTGTCCGTGGCGCCGCGCAGGGGCGCGCCGGCCAGGAGGCCGGCGCAGAGCAGTCCAAGGACGCCGAAACGGTTGACGGTCATCATGTCCTGGGCCCCGGGCTGGGGCACGTGGCCCCACCATCGGGGGCGTCGCAGGGCGCACCGGCGCTCCGCGGGTCTGACAAGGGAATCAACCCGGCCGGCCTGGGCGGGCCGCCGGTCCACGGCGCGCTAGTGCGCGCCGGACTGCCAGGCGTACACGAGCCCCAGGCCGGCGTTGTAGTAGCTGTAGCTCGCCAGGATGCCGTGGGCGAATTCCTGGTTGGAGAGCACTTCACGAGCCGCAAAATCGGCCCGCACTTTCAGTCCGGCTCCAAGGGCGCGGTCCGCAGATAAGCTGAGGCCATGCTCCACGTCCGCCTGCAGGCCCTCGGTGTAGGTCCCGTCCGGGTCCTGGATGTAATGGTTGGTCTGGCGCAGCAGCAGCTCGTAGGTCGCCCCGGCGCTCCAGGGCCCGGACAGCCAGTGCAGGCCCGGGTCGATGCGCAGGTCGTAGAAGTTGTCCCCATTCTCCGTCGCCTGGGCCGGTGCGACGCCGGTGTCGAAAAGATTCTGGTTGCTGGCCAGCTGGTCGTAGCCCAGCCCGAAATCGACGCTCCAGGCCTGGCCCAGGCGCCAGGCAAGGCCCAGGTCGACGTTGGCGTCCAGATCGTTCTGCTTCTGGCCCGTCAGGGTGCCGTCGACGTCGCTCACCACATAGCTGTCGGTGTAATCCCGCTCGCTGAGTCGGACATTGGCCGTCAGCACCTTGTCGTCGGAGAGCCGGTCCCGGTGCCGGAAGCCCAGGCGCCAGAAGTAGCTGTCCTTGACGTAGTAGTTCCTGTCGCCGGTGACGTCCGCACCCGGGTCGTGGTAGTTGGGGTAGTCGCGGTGCGAGAAGTCCAGGTTCAGCTGGTCGTCCAGCGAGCCCGCGGCCTTGCGCAGCAGCAAGCCGCCGCCGAATTCCTCATAATCGTAGACCCCCTGGCCGAAGGTCTCGTCCAGGGCCTCCTGGTTCCATACATGGGTGGCCAGCAGGCGCGCTCCGGCGGACCAGCCTCCTCCCAACAGAGTCCAGCCCAGGGTGTGGGTGTAAGTCGGCCGCATGCCCAGCGCGTAGGAGCGCACGTAAAGCGTCTCCTCGTCGATGGGCCGGCTCTGGCCGTTGGCGCTGGCGTAGATCAGGGGATTGAGCAGGCCCCCATTGTCGAACTTCAGGGCCGGCGCCAGGTCCACGTCCCCCAGCAGGGTGCCGGACACGCCGCTGTTCGTGTCCTGGGGCACGGACACCACGCCGCCCTCCAGGTCCGCCTGCAGAACGGTCTGCCATTGAGCCGCGCCCGCGGGCGCGGCCGCCGCAAGGGCGGCGATCCAAAGCCAACGTCTCATCGAAAGCATCAGAAAGACCCCACAAAGCTCGCATTAGGGACAAGGACATCGACGCTGCCGCCCGTGGCCGGGGACACCGACAGTTCGTTCAGGGTGCCGGCGGTCAGCAGGCTCAGGGAGGCAAGTCCCTGGCTGGGATCGCTCAGGCTGACGGCAGGGAAATTGCCTATGAAGCCGCCCGGCAGGATGTTGCCGGCCTGATCCAGCAGCCAGACCTGGGCGGTGAACATGGTCTTGACCGTGGGCGCGCCCAGGCCGACCGCAGTGGACGAGGAATAGGTGAACAGCCAGCTGTCATCAGCCTGCGGCTGGGCGGTGATCTGCAGGGTCGGAGTCCCGGGCGGGGCAGGGACCGGCGATCCGGCTGCGGTGAAGCTGAACTGCCCAAGCAGGCTTCCGCCGGACACATACGAATAAGTGTATGGCACACCCCAGCTGCCCGGGGAAAGCTGGGTCAGCCCCAGGCTCCCTGGGGTTTCCTGCTGCGTCATGCACAGGTTGCAGCCCGTGGGCCCCAGCAGGGTTTCCTGCTTCTCGACGAGGTAATAGCTGGGCGTGCCGTTGACCAGATTAGCCGGGTCGTTCAGGCCGCGTCCAACAATGCCGGTCCAGTCCTGGGGGAGCGCCTGGTTGTAGCTGTACAGCACGCTGAACACGCTGGTCCCGGCGTCCGGCCCGGCGCTCCGCTTCGAGGTCGTGACCTGCTGGACCGTGTTGGCGTCCGGCCTCAGCACGGCCTGGCCCTCCAGGACCTGGTAGCCATGGCGGTCGACAAAGGCCGTGCCGTTGTACAGGTCCTGCGCCCGCTGCTGCTGCTCTTCCTTGGCTGCGGCGGCCTGCTCGGCCTTGAGCTCAGCCAGCTGCTCGGTGATGGTCGTGATGAGCTCCTGGGCGTTAGACTGGGGCGTCCCCGCCACGGGCGTGGGTACCGGAGTCTTCTCGCCGGGCTGGCCCGTGGTGCCGGGCGTGCCCTGGGGGGCAGGCCCCTGAGGGGCGCCCTGCAGACCCTTGGAATCCAAGCCGGTCTGGGCGGCGATCTCCGACGCCAGGTTGCCGCTGATGGCGGCCAGCTGCTTCAGGGCCGCCTCTTCAGCAGCCTCGCCCGCCGGCCCGCCGAGCTTCTCGGCGGCTTCCAGCGCGGCCTCGATGCGGGCGGTGGCCGCGGCCAGGGCGCTCAGGGTCGAAGCCTGCAGGGCCAGGGCGTCCTGGACGTCCAGGTTCGTCAGCGGAGACGAGACCCCGTTGTTCTTGATGCCCTGGCTGGATTCGATGTAGGTCACCAGGTCCTTGCTCTTGCCGGGATCCAGGTTCAGCTGTCCCTTGGCGTCACCTTGGGGACCCGGGGCCAGGGCCTCCTTTTCGATCGCGGCGTCGATTTTGGCCGCCAGCGAAGAGGAAAGCCCGTCCGCGACCAGCACCTGGGTAAGCGCCGTGTCGGGCCGGTAGCCTTCGGCCAGCTCCTTGGCGAGATCCGGGTTCTTGTCGATCTGGCCCAGGGCGGCCTCTAGGACCGCCAGCTTGGCGGCGTTGGCCTGATTCTCCTCGGACTGCCGCAGCAGGCGGTCCAGGCCGGTGATGCCCAGCACTCCCTGCTTCACCAGGTTCGCGAGGGCCGCCGCCGCCTTGGGATCCGCAGCGGCGAGGCCGCTTCCCTTGAGCAGGGCCTGGGCCGCGGCCAGTCCGGCCGAGCCCTTGGGCGACCCGGTCGGGGTGCCCTTCTGCCAGTCGCTGGGGGTCTTGGGCAGGTTGGCCGGCGGCTGGGGCTGTTTGAAGCCCTCGTAGGTCTCCAACGCGGAATATTCGGCGGCGCTGAGGGGCCGTTCCAGGAGCGAGCCGTCCGCCTCCCGCTCAACGGCGACACCGGCCCCGGCCAGCAGGAACCACTTGCCCGAAGGGTCGCCCACCTCCACGCCGTCATGCTCGGTGCTCCAGGTCTGGACGGTCAGCGAACCGTCCGCCCCGTAGGTCGCCGTGAAATCGGTGCCCTTCACCGCGGCCACCGCGTTGGCGGTGTAGAGCTCGTAGTCCAGGTCCTCGGACTGGGTGCCGGCAAGCCGTCCCACGGCCCAGCGCACCGCGCCCTGCACGAGCTCGAGCGTGGAACGCCGCCCATGCTTCGGAATCAGCGACCCCAGGGTCAGCTCGCTGTTGGCGTTGAGGCCCAGGTGGCCGCCGTCGGGGAGCTTCAGGGTCACGGCCCCGCCCTCGCCGGTCTTCAGGGTTGTTCCGCGGGACAGCTGCATGCCGACCAGGAGCGGGTGCAGGTCGGTCTTGCCCCAACGGTGGAACTCGGCTTTGCCGCGCACCGACTGCACCAGGGCCGTGGACGGCGCCTCAGCCCCCAGCCGGGCCAGCGGCAGGAGCAGCAGGCCGACGAGCAGGATTCGCTTATGCATCATGGCAACACCGCTATTTTGCGGATGTCGGCGTGGGCGCCGCCATCCTGGTCCAGGACCTGGCTTGAAAGGAAGTAGATGCCCGGGCTCGCGGGGGCCGGCACGCAGGACAGGCTGCCTTGCGCGGGCCAGGCGCCGAGCGCCCTGCCGTCGAGTGTGTACAGCACCAGCCGGCCCTTGGTCACCGGCGCCTGGAAGGACACGCACACCGAGCCGCCTGCACGCGCCGGATTGGGCACGGCCAGAGGGGCCCAGGTCTGGGGGTGCCAGGTCGGCACCGCGCTCCGGGCGCCCAGCTTGGACTGGAAGGCCTCCAGCTGGCTCAATGAACAGAGAGGGAGCGCCGGCGCCGTATAGCTCGGGGCGCAAGCGCCCAGCAGCGTCGCCACGTGGGAGCCGGGGACGGCCACGGCCAGGCCGGCCGGGCCCACCGCGAGCCCGCCCAGGGTCCCGCTGAAGACCCCGTCCGTGCCCAGCGCGCCGTTGCGCACGGAGCGCACTTTGGGCGTCCCCTGGTTCTCGGTGAAGTACAGGGTTCCTGCCGCGTCCAGCGCCACCCCGGCCGGTCCGCTGATGGGGCTGCCGGCTGCTTGCTGCCCGTCGGCGCTGACGGCCGCCTGGCCCAGCTTGCCGGCCGCGACGCTCGCCTGGCCCTGGGGGGTCACATGCCACACCAGGCTGTTGGCCGCGTCGGCGACGTAGAGGTCGCCGGCCGGGCCCGCCGCCAGGCCCTGGGGCGAAAGGTTCACGGACAGGGCGGCCCCGGACACGGTGGACGCCGTCGGCGTGCCGCTGCCAGCCACGGTGCTGATCATGGCGGTGCCGCTGACCACGCTCACCTCACGCACCCGGGCGTTGCCCCAGTCGGCGATGTAGAGGTTGCCCAGCCCATCCAAGGCAAGGGCCGTGGGGCTGGCCAGCTTCGCGGACACCGCGGGGCCGTCGTCCCCGGCGAACCCGAACCCATTGCCGCCGGCAACCACCGCCGTGTTGCCCAGGGCATCCACCCGGACCACCCGGTTGTTGCCGGTGTCGGCGATGTAGACCACCCCGGCCGCGTCCACCAAAAGGCCCTGGGGCCCCGAGGCAAGGCCCGCGGTGCCGGTCAGCGCCTGGATGATGCCGTTGGGCGCCAGCGCCAGCACGGCGTTGTCGGCGGAATCGGCGATGTAGAGGCTGGCCTGACCCTGCGAGGCCGGCCCCCAGGCCAGGCCCGCGGGGGAACCCAGCTGTGCCGCGGGGCCGGACACGCCGTTGTAGGTGGATCCCGCAACGCCGCTGCCCGCCAGCGGCGCCTGGTAGCAGGGCGTGAAGGTGGCCGTGGGCGAATCGGTTTCGGTGGGGCTGGGGGTGTAGGACTGGGTCGCCGTCGGCGTGGCGCTGATGGTCGGCGACGCAGTCACGGATCCCGTGCCCGTGCCCAGGGGGCTGACGGTGCCGGTCGGAGCGGGGCTCGGCGACTGGGTCGCGCTTGCCGACGCGCTGGCGCTGGCCGTGGCCGTGGCGCTCACGGTCATCGTGGGGCTGGCTGTCGGGCTCGCACTGGCCGTCAGCGAGTTGGTCGCCGTGGCGCTGACCGTGGGCGAGGGGCTGGCGCTCGACGTGGCCGAGGGGCTGGCGCTGGACGTGGCCGAGGGGCTGGCGCTGGGCGTGCCCGTCGGGCTGGCGCTGGGCGTGCCCGTCGGGCTCGCGCTTGCCGTGGCGCTGGGCGTCGGCGTGACGGTCGGACTGACGGTTGTTGAGTCCACCGGGCTGGCCGTGAAGCTGGGGCTCGCCGTCGGCGACGCCGTGACGGTGGGGCTCTGTGTAGAGGTGCTGGACCAAGTCGGGGTCGGGATCACCGGCGTCGCCGTCGGGACCGGCTGGGAGGGGCCGCAGACCAGGTACTCGAGGCTCTCGGATTCCGGCGTGTTGAACCCGACCCACAGGCCCGGGGTTCCGGGCAAGATTTCGGCCTGGGCGGTGTTGCCGATGAAGGGCAGGGTGAACGACTGCACCAGGGGCGGCGTGCCTCCCACGGTGTAGTCGAACTGGTTCACGGTGCCGCCGGGGTCGACGACATACACGAACTGGTTGTCCGCGGCGATGGAATTCACGATGGAACCCGTCAGGGTGCCGGTCCAGGAGCCCAGATAGGCGCCTGCAGCCGTGTACATGTCGATGTTGTCCGACGCCGTGGAGTTGTCGGCGACAAAGATGTAGCCGCTGGCCCAGGCGATGGCGCCCAGGGCGCCGGTGCCTTCGGGTGTCCATTGGTTGAGGAGCTGGGTTTCCACGGACCCCGTCTGGGAAAGCGAAACCTGATACTGGTCGATGACCGTGCTGTAGCTGTCCGCAACATAGAGCGAGGACCCGTCCGACGCCACCGCCGCCGGGGCATTGACCTCCTGGAAGGCCGCCGTGACGTCCGGTTGCAAGCCCGTTCCCGGGTCCAGGGCGTTGATCGGCGTCGGGCCGGAGACGCCCCGCCGGCGCAGGCTCACCACCTGGCCGGAATTGGGGTTCGGCGCGTAGATGAGTCCGTTGAGCATCACACCCTGCCCAAACTCGGCCTGGCTGGACCAGGCGAAACCGAGGGAGCCCAGGAAGTTTCCGGCGCCGTCGTAGTGCATGATCACATCGCCGGCGATCTGGGGGTTGCCCAGCATGAAGTACAGGCTGCCGTCCGCAGGGTTGAGCACCGGCCCGTTGTTGTACTGGTAGGTCTGGTAGCTGTCGGCCCAGGGATCCAGGACGGTGGCGATCTGGCCGCAGGACGGGACCGGCGTGGGCCGGGGCGCAGCCGCCGTCCCCCCGCAGACGGCGTATTCGGTGAGGTTGCCGCTCAGGTCCCCGGCCCAGATCACGCCGCTTCCCGGCAGGGCGGCGATGCTGAACACCGCGCCGGTCTCGTTGATGCTGTTCAGGTTGGCGAGCACGGCCACGTTCTGGGGGTCGCTGTCGTCCATCTGGTCAATGGACGCGTTGCCCACCACATAGACGTAGGTCCCGTCCGTGGCGACCGCCGTGGCGGGCCCGTCGAAGCCGGCCACGGACCAGCTGTAGAAGTCGGCGTCGCTGGCGCCGGGGAAGGCCTCGATCTGGTTGTTCGCCGCATCCAACGCATAGAGGGTCCCCTTGCCCCAGGCCAGGGCGATGATGTCGTCCCCGGGCAGGGTGGAGATCGCGCTGATGTAATCACCGTTGAGGTCGAACTGCAGGATCTGATTCGTCCCAGAGTTGGCCACGAAGAGGAAGGCCCCGTCGCTGGCGATGCCCGAGGGGCCGTTCAACTGCGCCCCCAGGCCAAGAGACCCGTTGCTGAAGCCGCCCAGATAGATCTGGTTGCCGGCGAGGTCGGTGACGATGACCTGGTTGTAGTTCGGGATGGTGGCGTACAGCCTGCCCCCGGCCACCGCCAGCTGGCCATAGGGCTGCCCCGGTCCGTCGGAGAAGCTGGTCATGAAATTGCCCGCGGAATCCAGCTGCACGACCGTGCCCAGGCCCAGTCCGCCGAACACGCTGCCGTCCGGCGCCGCGGCCAGGGGGTTCAGGGCCCCGACCGAATCGATCAGGCTGGGGACGTTGACGTTCACCGCGCCTACGCTGTCGCAGACGGCGGGAACCGGGGTCGGCCCGGGGGCCAGCGCGCAGCTGTTGAGGTCGACTTCGATGCTGTTGAAGGTGGCGGCCCCTTCGTCCAATGCCGCGGAGCCCACCTGATTCGGGAAGGGCCCACCGGCGTAGTCCAAGACTCTGAAATCGCTGTAAGCGTCAGGATTGACCTGAAGGTAATACAGGTTGGCGGTGCCGGTGAAGGCGACCCAGACGAGGCCGGACGCGGGCAGGGTCACGCCGTTCGGCCCGCCGATGGGCATCGAGGTCCAGGTGGAGGTGGAGTACATGTTGTTGGTGAAGGTGCCCACCGAGCTGGTCCCGATCAGCTGGCCGGGATTGCCGTTGCCGTCGTCGGCGTAGAGCGCGCATTGGAACTGGCTGGGGACGGCCGATTCGTCCTGGTTCGAATTGCCCGAACCCAGGCTGATCGACACCACGGCCAGGCCGGAGGTCACGGACAGCGGGGTGAAATAGATCTCCTTGCTGTAAAAGGCGTCCGAGCCTCCGCTGAAGTACTGGCCGCCCTGGCTGCACCCCGGGGTGCCCACTGGCGTCGGGACTGTGTTGCCCCAGGACGGGGTCGTGGAGCCGGACGGACCGCCGCAGACGTCGAAGGCCCCGGCAAAGTTCTGCTCATCGAGGGCCCAGAGCACGCTGCTTCCCGGCTGCACGGCCAGCCCCTGGATCGAGGGGAAAGGCAAAGCAGTGGAGAGGTATGGATCATCCCCGCCGGTGTTGGCGTACTGGTACACGAAGATTTCCTGGTACAAGGGGTCGCCCAGATACACACAGGTGTTGTCCGCGCCAATGCTTTGCCAGTCCGCCCCCGTGGTGCTCCAGGATCCGACGTAGTTGCCCAGGCTGTCATACATGTCCACGTCGTCCGGGCCGTCGAGCACGAACAGGAAGCCCGATGCATAGGACACTCCCGTGGGCTGGTCCGTGTTGCTCAGGGGCCACTGCCCCAGCATCAGGGTGTGGATGGTCCCGCCCTGGTTGGTCACGTCATAGCGGTAGACGGTGTTGACGTAGGTGACCCCACCATCAGGGGTGTAGGAACCGACCACCCACAACGCCGCCCCGTCTGTGGCCACGGCCACCGGAGAGACCACTTCGGCGAAGGCCCCGGCCGTGACGAGCGCCGGCGCCGAGATCGACGCCGCAGGGTCCACCACGGACACTCCCGCAAAAGCCGTGTTCGTGACGGAATAGATGTAGGCGCCCAGCATCACGGACTGGGCCTGGAACTGGGGCGCCTGGCTGCTGGGGTTGAAGGAAAGAATGCCGCCGTTGGCCGCCACATGGGCGTAGCCGTACTGCCCGGTGGCCGTCTGGTAGCCCTCAAAATAGGCGCTTCCGTCCAGGGCCGAGGACAGGATGGGGCCGCTGGCCGAAGGCGACAAGCTAGGCGGATACCCGAAGACCGCCGGCGCCTGGGCCAGGTCCGTCTCCACGATTTCGTCCCCGCACTGCGGCGTGTAGGCCGGGATCGAGGGCGCGGACGCCCCGCCGCAGGTGTCCACGGCCTGCACCAAGCCGCTGCTGAAGCCCATCCACAGCACGCCCGTGTTGGCCGCCGCGGCCAGGGACTGGACCCCGGCGGGGGCCGCGAACTGCTGCTGCGGGTCCAAGGTGGTGGTCGCGTCCACCCACTGCTCGACCACGCTCGCGCCCTGGTAATTGGAGGCGGTGTAGACGTAATTGCCGTCGGTCGCCAGGCCCGTCAGCGTGCCCACGGTCGGGGACACGAGCCCGGGCGTCACCACGTCGTAGGTGCCCGAGTCGTACACCCCGTTCGTCACGGTGTAGATCTCGATGTCCTGGTAGTTCACGTCAAGAGCGTACAGGTGGCCCGTGACCGCGGAATAGGCCATGGCCGTGATGGTGTCCCCGGCCGAGGTGGACCAGCTCGTGACAAAGTCGCCCGAGGCGTCGAACTGGGCGATGCTGTTGTTGCTGGTGTTGGCGACATAAAGGTAGGTCCCGTCCGTGGCCACCGCCCCGGGGCCGGCGATGGTCTCGGACGGGTTGTTCTGGTTCAGGTTGCCGAAATTGGTCTGGAAGTCGCCCTGGCCATCATAGACGTAGACGTTGGCTTCCTGGCTGTCGGGCAGGTAGAGGTAGCCGTTGAGGAAAGCCCCCTGTCCCGGGCTGAGAAAGGCCGGTCCGAACTGCGAGCTGCCGAAGTCGTTCATGACATTGCCGGCCGCGTCGATGCGGTCGAACCAGTACTGCGCCGGGCCCTCGCCGCCGTTGGTGACCACCACCCCGCCGTCGGGAAGGGCCACCATATTCGGGATGGGATTGGCCTGGGACCAGTAGGTGCTCATGTTCACGGAGCCCGGGCCGCTGGAACCGCAGACCACCGTCGGGACCGGCGTCGGCGCCAGGGGGCAGCTGTTGATGTCCACCTGACCGAGGTTGACCATGCCGCCCAGCAGGGCCAGGCCCGCGTTCACACCCAACACGGACGGGAAGGCCCCGCCGTCAAAATCCAGGGTCATCACCGGGCCCACGCTGGCGCTTGCGCTCACGTTGAACGGCGCCGTTCCGAAAACCGCCAGCCAGTAGGTGCCGCCGGCCAGTGCCGGGGTCGCGGTGAGGGCCATGGCGGCCCAGCCGGTCTGGCTCACGGGCACCGCCACGCTATTGGCGATCAGCTCGCCGGGGTCGCCCAGGCCGTCGTCGTAATAGAGGCCTGCCTGGACGATGCTTCCCACCGGCGCTATCGGGTCGCCGCTGAGGGGGGCCAGGTTCAGGCTGATCTGGCTGACCGTGCCGGCGGCGATGGACACCGGCTCGAAGTACATCGTGGCGAAGCCCAGGGTCGCGGCGCCGGGGCCGGGCGCGTAGTAGCCTCCCAGCGAGCAGCCGGGCGTGGCCACGGGCGTGGGCAGGATCGACGGGTTGGACGGGCCCACCACGATGCCGTAAGGGCGGAATGAGGGGAAGGCGCCGAAGCTCGCGTAGGCGGTCCAGGCGCTGGTCGCGGGATCGAATTCCTGGATGCGGCTGTTGCCGTTGTCCGAGACCCACAGGTGCCCGCCCGAATCCGCCTTGATGAACATGGGGCTGTTGAACTCGCCGGGGGCCGTTCCCGCCGAGCCCATGGCCCGCCAGGCTCCGCGATAGAACTCCTGCACTCGGTTGTTGCCGCTGTCGGCCACCAGCAGGTCTCCGGCCGCGTCAAACGACAGCCCCCCGGGGTTCGCGAACTGCCCCAGAGCCGCGCCGGGCCCTGCCACCAGGCTCCAGGCCGTGTTCGTGACGTTGTATTCCACGACGCGATTGTTGCCGCTGTCCGACACGAAGACGTTGCCGAAGGGATCCACGGCGATGCCGCCGGGATTGCTGACCTGTCCCAGGGCCGTCCCCGTGCCGGCGATGCTGACGGTCCCCACCGGGCCAAGGGCCGGAGACGTCAGCTCCACGATGCCGCCCGAGCTGACATAGGCGACCCACATGTCGCCCGCCGGATCCACGGCGACGTCCTGCGGCACGCCCGGATATGCTCCCCCGTCGGCGGACCAGCCTCCCAGAACGGCCCCTGTGGCGGCGCTGAATTCCTGAATGACGTTGCCCGGGTCCATGGCGGCGTAAAGATTGCCCGAGCCGTCCAGGCCCAGGCCGTCAGGGCCGCTGGGGCCGGCGAACTGGGTCCATTGGCCGTTCTTGAACTCCAGGATGCGGTTGTCGGCCTTGTCGGAGACGAAGATTGGCCCGGCGACCAGCGTCGCGGTGGCCGTGGGCGTCGGAGCCGCGCCTGGGGCCCCCGCCGCGACGCCTGCCGGGGCCGCGAAGGCCCCGATGCCCGGGCCCGCGGACGCGTAGGTGTTCCACCCTCCCGCGGCGAATTCCTGGATGCGGTTGTTGCCCGCGTCCCCGACCCACAGCCTCCCGTCGGCGTCCACACTGGGCTGCTGCGGCGAAAGGAAGAGGCCGCCCTGGGCCCCCTGCGTCACGCTGCCGTAGGTGCCCAGCACGGTCCATGCCTGGGCGCTGGTGTATTCCTCGACGGTGCCGGCCTGGCTGTCGGTGACGAAGACGTTTCCAAAGGGGTCCGCGACTACGCCTGTGGGCGCCTGGAAGGTTCCCGGTCCGGTTCCGGAGGAGGCGATGATGAACCAGCCGTCCGAATTGAGCTCCTGCACCTGGCTGTTGCCGGTGTCCGCGACCCAGACGTTGCCCGAGGGGTCGACCGCGACGCCGGCGGGGTGCATGAAGTAGCCCGGGGCGCCCGGGCTGCCCTGGCCGTTGCCGAGAACCGTCCACTGGTAGCGGGAATACTCCACGACCCGGCCGTTGCCTGTGTCCGCCACGTAGAGGTTGCCGGAACGGTCCAGCGCCAGCCCGTTGGGGGACGTGAAGCCGTCGCTGAAGCTGAACCAGGCGCCGTCCGAAAGCTCCTGGACGCGGTTGTTGCCGCTGTCCACCACCCACAGGTTGCCCGCCGCATCCACCGCCGCCGCGGAGGGTGAGAGGAACTGGCCGACGGCCGTGCCCGAGACGCCGGCGAGGACGGTCCAGCTGCCGTTGACGTGCTCCAGAATCCGGTTGTTGGCCGTGTCGGCGACGTAGACCGGTCCGGCGCCCAGGCCCGGGGTCGGCGCCGGGGTGGCCGTGGCCGTGGCGCTGAAGGTGGGCGAGATCGTCGGCGAGATGGTCACGGTCGGGCTCACCGTGGGCGTCGGCGCCGGCGTGGGGATCCAGGCCGCGCCGCTGCCGTAGACCAGGCGCACGACATTGTTGCTGGTGTCGGCGACGAACACGTCGCCGCTGCCGTCGACCGCAACTCCCTCGGGGTAGTGCAGGGCCGCCAGGCTGGCCGGGCCGCCGTCGCCGGAATAGGCCGCGGTGCCCGCGGTGCCCGCGACCAGGGTGATGTTTCCGCTGGAGGCGACGATCTCCCGGATGGTGTCGCTGGTGGTGCAGGCGATGAAGACATTGCCGTTGCCGTCGACCGCTATGGCCGAGGGCGCATTGACCTCGGCCAGGGTCGCAGGCCCGCCATCCCCGCTGTCGCCCGCGGTGCCGTTGCCGGCGATGGTGCTGATGGTTCCGGCCGGGTTGACCTTGCGCACCAGCGCGTCGTAGTAGTCGGTGATGTAGACGTTTCCGCCGCTGTCGGCCGCCACGCCGTTGCCGATCTGGTTGAACATGGCCGCGGTGGCGGGCCCGCCGTCCGCCGCCGTCCCCGCCAGGCTGCCGCCGCCCGCGAAGTTGGTGATGATGCCGGAGGTGTCGACCTTGCGCACGGCCCCGTAGTAGCCGTCCATGATGTAGAGGTTGCCGGCGCTGTCCGTGGCCAGGTGCACGGGATTGGCGAGCCCGGCGGTGGTGGCCGGGATGTTGCCGCCGGTCCAGGAAGTGGTGGTGGAGTTGCCGGCTACGGTGCTGATGTTGCCGGTGGCCTTGGTGATCTTGCGGACGCTGCTCGAGTCGGTGACGTAGACGTTGCCCGCGGCGTCCACGGCGATGCCCTGCAGGTTGGCGAAGGATGCCAGGGTCGCCTGGCCTCCGTCGCCGCTTCCCTGCGAGCCGGCGGATCCGGTCCCGGCGATGTCGGTGATGAGCCCGGTGGCCGGGTTCACGGACTGGACCAGGTAGCTGCCCGCGTTGATCAGATAGATGACGCCGCTGGAGTCCACCGCAAGGTCGACGACGGCCGAAAGCTGCGCATTGACCGCCAGATTGGCGTTCGCCGCCGTTCCAGCGATGCTTCCGCCGCCGGCCACCGTGAAGATGGTCCCCGCCGCCGGGGCACCCGCCGCCAGGGCCGTCGGCACGAGCCCGAGCAGGGCGGCGCACAGCCATGTGCGGCCCACGGACAGCGAGGTTTTCGGCGATTGAAGGAACATGCTGGTATCCACCCGGACCCGGAATGACGGTGCGTTCAACGGCTTGGATCAGAAGGCCGCCATCATAGGGATAGGCAACACTCCGGTCAATGCACGCGGGACGTGACACTCGTTACTATTCAGAAAACTGGGGCGGCGGCGGCGCCGGCGCCTGCGGCCATGCATACGGCGGCGGCGGAGCGTGGCTCATCATGGAGCGGTTTTGCACAGCTGTGGACGGATTCTGAAACTTCCTTGCTTTGCTCCCTAAATCCAGCCCACCTTGCCCAGAGTCTGATGAGACCTGACAATAAACTTCAAACTTCCCTCAACGCGTGCAGGCGAGGTTCACCCAATAGCCGCCCTGCGATCCGTCCACCCCGCTTGCCTTCACCGTGACGATGTAGATGCCCGTGGCCGTCCGCGCGCCATAATCGTTGACCCCCAGCCATTGGATGTCGTTGGGACCAGCCAGGCACCCGTAATCCTTGCGGAAGATGATCTCGCCCGCGACGTTGAAGACCTCGACCCGCACGTTCGCGTCGACCCGCAGCATGAAGTAAAGGTTCGCCGCGTTCGTGAAAGGATTGGGATACACGGCCTTCTGCTGGATCAGCACCGGCTGCTGGTAGAAGGGCTGGTACCAGGTCGGCGAAGCCGAGAAGGTGGGGGTGATGGTGAAGCTCGGCGTGCGGGTGGTGGTCAGGGACACCGTGGCCGTGACGCTGAAGCTGGGGCTCGGCGTGAAGGAGGCGGTCCGGGTGGCCGTCACCGTGGCCGTGCGGGTGGCCGTGAAGCTGGGGCTGACGGTGGCTGAAGCGGTCAGCGTGGCCGTCGTCGTGGCCGTGCCCGAAGCCGTGGAGCTGGGGCTGGCGGTGGAGGACGCGGTCTGGGAGGCGCTGGCCGTCAGCGTGGCGCTGGGGGAAAGGGTCGGTGTGGCCGTGGCGCTGGCGCTGGCGCTCGGGCTTGCGGTGAGGGTGGCGCTGGCGCTGCAGGTCGGGGTGGCGCTTTCCGTCGCGGTCAGTGTCGGGGTGTCCGATGCCGTCGGCGAGGGCGTCGGGCTGGACGTGTCCGTCGGGCTGGACGTGGGGGTGTAGACAGGCGACACGGTGGCCGTCGAGGTGACCGTCGGGGAGCTCGTGGGGGTGAAGGGCGGGCTCAGCGTCGGGCTGGCCGTGGAGCTTGGGCTCAGGCTCGGACTGGGCGACACCGTGGGTGTGGCGCTTTGGCTGGGGCTGGACGAAGGCGTGGAGATGGGAGTGGCCGGCTGGGTCTGGGTGGCCGTGTCCGTCACGCTTGGGCTGGATGTCCTCGAGACGCTGGGGCTGGGCGTCGCCGTCACGGTAGGGCTGCCCGTGGCGCTGGGCGAAGGGCTCAGGCTCGGGCTGGCCGTGAGGCTGGGTGTGAAGGTGGGCGTGCCGCAGGCCACCGTGGTGGTGAGGGCGTTCGAGGCGAGCTGAGGGCCCGCCAGGAAGGCCTGGTTCGTCACAAATCCGCCGGCCGGGCAGGTGGCCACCTGCACCACCAGAGTCACGGATTCAAGGGTGCCCGACACCACCGTGCCGAGGCCCCACACGACCGGGCCCGCGGCGCCGATCGCGGGCTGGGATGTGGAGTTCACCGAGCTGACATAGGTGGTGTTGGCCGGGGTGGTGTCGTAGATGCTCATGGTCATGCGGTCGAGCGTCGCCGAGAAGTTCTCGAAGTCCACGCCCGACGGCTGCACCATGATTCCGGCCAGTCCTGGTCCGGCGATGCTCGAATCGGTGATGGTGCCCAGGGGGTTCACCCAGCCGGCGCCGGTGTCGTATTCGACGATGAAGGTGTTGCCCTGGGCGATGACCCGCAGCTGAAAGGTGGTCGTCGGGATCGGCTGGTTGGCCCCGGTGGTGGCGAGGACGGTGGCGGTGCCGGCCACCACCTTCTCGAACTCGACGGTCCCGATGGCGCCGTTGGGCGAGGCGATGGCCTCGTAGTAGCTGCCGCCCGAGGACCGCAGGATCACGCCCGCCCACTGCGAGGCCGGTATCTGCAGGCTCACCGTGACCGTGGTGTTGACCGCGTTGGTCTGCGAATCCTGCATGGCGGTGCTGGCCCAGTTGCCGTCGCTCAGCACGCCTCCGCTGATGGTCCAGGAATTGGCGGCGCCGCCTGCCAGGCTCCAGTTGCCCCAGGACCCGACCCCGCTGACGTTGGTGGCGAAGGAGTCCGCCACGGTGGTGATCGGGCTGGGGGCGGTGTAGCTCAGGTTGTAGGTGACGTTGCCGCCGACGTTGGCCGAGGCCGGCTGTGCCGATTTGAGGAAGGCCGGCACCGGGGTGGGCAGCGCGTTGCAGGTGAGCGACACGCCCACGGCCGAGCTCACGGGGTCCTCGTTGGTGGCCTGGATCACGGCCTGGTTCGTCAGCAGCTGGTTGACCGGGCAGGTCACGGCGTTGGTGGTGGCCCAGAAGGAAACCGTGCCCGACTGGTTCACCTCAAGCTTGGGGAAGGTCCAGGTCAACGTGCCGCCGCTCTGCACGCCGGGCGTGCCGATGAAGCCTCCGAAGGTCTCTCCCGCGGGCAGGGTGTCCGTGAGGGTCACGTTCGTCATGGGCCGCCCCGAGACCGGGCCGTTGCCGAAAGCGCGGCGCCAGGTGTAGCCGTCCCACTCCTCGATCAGCACGTTGGTCACCTGGTGCGGCGACGGGTTCACCGGGGCGCACTCGTCGGGGTACACCTGGGTGACCGGGATTCCGCCGCTGCCGTCGGTGGTCCAGTCCGGGGACACCGGGTACCAGGGGTCGCCCTGGTTGCCCGCGTCGTTGGCCAGGGTGTCCGCCGACCAGTCATTGCTCCAGTTCACGCTGGGATAGCCCGTGGCGTAGACGTTCCACAGGGCCAGCAGCTGGGCCGTCCCTCCCTGATGGATGCGCGCCCCCATGCCCGAGTACTCGAAGAGGTGGGGGGTGATCGTGGCCATCTCGTTGGCGCACTGGATGATCAGGCGCTGGTTCCAGTTGGCGCCCGGGGTGAGGTTCTCCTGGGTCACGGTCACGCCGCCGGGAATGCCGCCCATATAGACCGTGTTCTGCAGGTTCCAGCTGCCGGCCGGGTAGGAGGCCTGGTTCATGTAGTAGCTCAGGCGGTAATTCTGGTAGTTGATGTAGGCCAGGTCCGCGTCGTGCCAGATCTTGATGCCGAGAAGCAGCTGCGAGGCCGACGCCGGAACGCCTCCGTTGGCGAAGGACACCACCACCCCCGGGCGGCCGCCGTTGAGGAAGGGCACCTGGTTGTTCTGGTAGGCCAGGGTGTAGGTGATGGTGTTGCCCGGGTTGGCCAGGGTGGTGGAGGCGCTCTTGGTCAGGCTCAGAGCCGTGGGCACGATGTCCACGCAATTGCGCTGCATGACGGCGTTGGTGTAGTTCGTGACCGCGCCTCCGTCGAACACTCCGTCGGGGTCGTCCGGGTACCCGTTGCTGGTCCAGCCCGTGCCGTTGCCGCAGGCGACGCTAGCCGTGTTGCAGATGATGTCGCCGACGGTTCCCGGGTTGACCGTGGCCACCAGGGTGACGCCGCCCATGGTGGCCGCGTAGGCCGCGTTCTGCAGGCCCGGCACGGCGCCAACGGCGAAGCTGACCGTGCCGCCCACCTGGGTCGAGGCCGGGGTGGAGGAGAGGAAGCTCAATCCCGCGGGCAGGGTGTCCGTGATGGTGACCCCGCTGGCGGCGACCGAAGCGTAGTTCCGGTAATTGAGCCAGTAGGTGAGCGTGTCGCCCGGGAACGCGAAGGTGCGGTTGACGCTTTTGTAGAGCTTCATGTTGGCCGGGATCACCGCGGCCGTGTCCGGCTCCGCCATGCCCAGGGGGTCCTGGAGGTTGCCGCTCAGCGCCGCCATGCCCAGCCAGCGGAAGAAGCCGTGGAAGTAGACGGGCACCGAGCTGAGGTAGTTGTCGCCGGCGGTGGTGACGTCCCACTCGATCGTCAGCTCGCGGAACAGCTTGGCCATGGTCGGGAAGTCCTGCGCCGCCACCGCCGACACGGACCCCGTGCCGAAGGGCCAATTCAGGTTGAAGGCCCCGTTGGGGGTCCCGCCAAGGTTGTAGTCGTAGACCATCGTCTGGGTGCCCTGGTATTTGATGGGCGAGGAGCCGAAGCTGGAGCAGGCCTGGCCCAGGCTCTGGGGCAGCTTGATGAGGTTGTCGAAGCGGGTGGCTTCGCTGACCTCGTAGGTGTTGGTGCCCGCGGCCACGGCATGGGCGGCCGGGTTCCAGGACTGGGTGGGCGCGCCATGCCAGACGTAGTTGAGCACGGTGCGCCAGGCGTTGCGGAAGTCCTCGCCTTGGCTGAAGTTCGAGAAGGTGGCCGTCGTCCCGGCCACCTGCACGTTGCCCGCGAAGGGGACGTCGTTGGCCAGGTTCTCCTGGCCCATGAGCCAGTCCCCGGCGGTTTCGGCCCTCTGGAACTGCGTGGGTTCCCAGGCGCCGGGGGCGACGCCGAAGACCGAACTCTGCAGAATGGCGCTGAAATCGTGGAAGTAGGAGGGGGCGTTGTAGTCCATGTACTCGGTCGTGGGCCCGCCGAACTGGGGCTGGGGGCACTGCCCGGCGGCCCAGTTGGTCATTTCGCCGAAGGTGTCCCCGCTCTTCATGTAGCCGTCGATGCCGACGTCCCCCGTGGCCACGGTGCAGGTCACGCCCGAGGTTCCGGCCGCCGTGTCCACGAGGGCCTTCATCATGTTCAGGGCCTCTTTCTTATAGCTGATCGGGTTGAGGCAGGCGTCGGTGTAGCCCGAGTTGTCCCCCCACTGGTACCAGGCCAGCACCAGGGCCATGGCGATGTCCACGTCGCCGTCGCCGGCCGAATCGGAGGTATTGTCCTTGGGCAGCCGGCCGTAGGGATAGGTCGGGTTGGCCACGACGCAGCCGGCGTAGGTGGGCTCCATCTGGAACTTGGCGTCATGAATCTGGAACCAGAGCCCGTCAAAAATGGTCTTGTCCGCCATGTAGGCCGCGGCCAGAAGCGCGTAGCCGTCGCCTTCGGTGCAGTCATAAGGGCAGCCCACGTTGCCCTGGATGAACTGGACCCCGGCGTAGCTGCCGCCGGTGTAGGTGAATTCGTTGGCGAATATCTGCCATGCGTCCCGGATGCGCTGTTCCATCTCCATGTGGGTGACGCCGACCGCATTTTTGGAAGCGAGGCTTGCCAGGCCGTTGGGGTAGTCGAGGAACTAGGGGAATGGATAGCGCGGAATGCCTGAATTGATGGCCACCGTCACGATGCCAGCGTTCAGCAACTCGGACCAAAGGCCAAGAATCAGAAGGACACATGAATGCAGACAAAAGCGGCGCATGTTTAATCGTTCAAGGGCAGAAAGATTTGTTCCTGGGAGCAGAGTCTGCTTTCATTATAGCGAAAGCGCCCGCAAAAACAAAAACAGTGTTCCATATTGCGCACTTACTTACACGTTAACGTTATTGATGAAAAAGGGCTTTTGCTTAATTGTAGTTTTTTGAAGCACGAAACAGCTGAATGAATGCATCGCCTGCTGCTTCGGGATCAATGAGGGATGGAACCGTATCCCAGTGACGATTTTTGAACTTTCGCTCCAATTTCGAAGCATTATCTCGCATTTTTACCAGATATCGGCCAAAGCCGCCCCTATGGACCCTGATCAGGCCCGGCAACTCATCCTTTTTGAACCCAAAGTTTGACGGTCCTTCCAGGCGCAGCTGCGCTTCCCTTTTTCGCCTTCAGAGCCACGAAATACAGGCCCCCCTGCCAGCCCGGCTCTGCGGACCCCAGCGGCGTCTGGCTCCATCCGGCCGGGCAAAACCCCAGGCTCCCCCTGGCCACGCAAACAAACGCCCGGTTATAGCAGCGCCACTCGACGGAATCCGCCGGAGCGCTCAGGTCCATGGCCAGAACCAGGGACCCGGATCCGGGGAAAGGACAGGGCTCAAAGACCGCCTTCAGGATGACCGGAGGGCCGCTGCTTTCAGGAGACAGGGCTGGCGCCAGGGTCCCGGTCGCTGTCAGGCCGGGACCGGGACTCGCTGTCAAGGATGGCAGGGGTGATCCTGGGGTCATGGACGGCGTTGGGGACTGGGTCGCCGTCAGCGGGACGCTGGGAACTGCGGACTGGGTCGCAGAAAAGGTCGCAGAAAAGGTCGGGGACTGGGTCGGGGACTGGGCCGGGGATTGGGTCGCGCTGGGCTGGGCGGAGGCTGTGGCGCCCGGCGTCGCTGTCACGGAGATGGACGGGGTTTGCGTGCCGGATCCAACCGGTGTGATCGCCGGGGTCGGAGATCCGGACAGGGTAGGACTGCCGTCCGGAGACGGCGACGCTGTTGCCGACGGCGTCGGGCTGGCCAACGCCGGGGGCGTCGGAGTCGCAGTGATGGTCGCGCTTGCGCTGGGCGTTCCGGGCGTGACGCCGGTCGCACTGAGACTGGGGGACTGGCTTGGGCTCGGCGACGCTCCGCTGCCCTGGGTTCGGGTCAGCGACGGAGTTGGGCTGGGACTTTGGGACGGCGAGGCGCTCAGGCCGAGCGACGCAGTGGCGCTTGGGCTCGGCGAAGGCGTCGCGCTCGGGCTGAGCGATGGCGTGGAGCTCGGGCTGGCCGACGGGGTCGCGCTTGGGCTGGCCGACCGAGTCGCGCTTGGGCTGGGCGAGAACGTTCCCGTCCGGGTCAGGCTCAGGGTGGCTGAAGGGCTGGCCGTCGGCGGGATGGAGGGGGTCACCGTGCTGGAAAGCGTCCCCGCCGTGAACGTCGGAGTGACCGTCCGCGTGCAGCCGTCCCCGGACTGCACGGCAATCGCCTGGACCGTGGCGTTGTCCACGGACGCCGTCAGCAGCACGGTGACAAGGCCGTTGGTCACGGCCACGGGGAAGGTTTGCACCAGGGCGACGTTCTTGCCCCCTGCGGCGGCGAAGATGTCGAGCGCCGGTTCCACGACGCTGCCGTTGATGTTCACGCTGAAGACCCGCTGCCCGGGCCCGGTGTGGTAGGTCTCGGCCCAGCAAAAGGTCACCAGCGCCGGCCCGTTGGGCACCGTGAAGGCGTAGCCGACCTGGGACCCGTAGCGTTCCGTGAGGTAAAGGGTCGGGTCGTTGGTGTTGGTGACCGGCCCCGCGCTGCTGGTGGCCGTGCCTGCGGCCCAGGTCAGGGTGCCGTAGCTTCCGGCGGTGAAGGTCTGGTCCGCGGCCCAGGTCAGGCCGCTGCTGCCGCTGTGGTAGGCTGCGGAAGCGGCGCAGTCGATCCGGTCCACCAGGGTGCAGGCGTCGGGCGTGGGCCAGGCGGTGAAGGTGGGGCTGACGGTCGGGGTGACGCTGGCCGTGGGGCTGGCGCTGAATGTCGGGCTCTGGCTGGGGCTCGGGCTCGCCGTCGGGCTGTCGGTGCGTGTCCAGGCCGGCGTTGCGGTCGCCGTCACGGTCGGCGTGCACAGGGGGCCGGCCTGCACCGAGATCGCCTGGATCGTGGCGTTGTTGGCGGACGCCGTCATGAGGATGCTGATGAGCCCGGTGGTCACCGTCACCGGGAAGCTCGCCACATAGGCCACGTTCTTGCCGCCGGCCGCGGTGTAGAGGTCCAGGTTGGTCTCCACCGGGGCGCCGTTGATGCTGACGCTGAAGACGCGCTGGCCGGCGGTGCTGAAGTAGGTCTCGGCCCAGTAGAAGGTCACGGTCGCCGGCCCGTTGGGGACGGTGAAATCGTAGCCCACCGTCGGGCCGTAGCGCTCGGTGAGGTAGAGGGTGGGGTCATTGGTGTTGGTGACGGGCCCGGCGCTGCTGGTGGCGGTGCCCGCGGCCCAGGACACGTAGCCGTAGCCGCCCGCCGCGTACAGTCGGTCCGCGGCCCAGGTGAGGCCGCTCGCGGAGCTGACGTAGGGCGTGGACGCCCCGGCGTCGACACGGATGCGTGCCTGGCAGGCGTCCGGCGTGGGTGAAGGGGTCGGCGTCGGCGGCAGCGGGGCGTAGTCCAGATAATTGCCGCTCATCATCAGCAGGCTCATCACGTCCCAGCTTTGGTCATAGTACTGCCCGCCGATGAGCATCGGGCTGGCCAGGTTGCTGGGCTGCCACTGGGCCGTGGTGAGCAGGTCGTAGCCCGCCTGCACAAAGGCGGCGTCCGCCGGGTTGGGCATGGCCGCGCAGGTCGCGGGCCCCACGAACGAGGCGGCCTGGCCGGTGTTGCCGGCGGTGTCGTAAAGGGGGTGCGGGCTACCGTCGAGGTTGTAGCCGTCGATGATTCCCGCCGCGCCGATGGGGACAAAGAAGGCGTTGTTCAGCGCCGTGTAGCTCAAGGCCCGGGGCTCGCCGAAGAAGACCCAGTCCTTGAGCACGCGGAAGGGCGTGCGGCAGGCGTCGTACTGGTACCAATCCGGCGCCCCCGTGAAGGCGGCGGTGGTCGGGACTCCGGCCGGGGTGCACCAGGCAGGGTCCAGCCCGTTGGACTGGTTGCCGCTGGCGGCATTGAGGCTGTTGAAGAGCACCGTGTAGCACTCGTTGACCACGCCCAGCCAGCCGTTGTTGCCCGTGAACTGGGCGAAGACCCGGTATTCGGCCGGGTCGAAGTAGCTGGGGTTGAGGGAGCCCTGGCCCCAGCCGTCGCCCGGCAGCACGTCGCTGGTGGCGGCGTTGATCTCGTGGGCGTAGATAGCGTTGATCTGGGCGGTGGCCAGGCTGGTGTAGTTGAGGGCCGAGGAGCTGTCCCCCCACTGGTAATGGGCCATGACCAGGGCCCAGGCCATGTCCTCGTCCGCGTCCGTGGCCGGGCCGCTGCCTTCGACGGCCCCCGTGGGCCCGATGTACCAATTCATCAGCCCATCACCGCCGGCGTACAGCTGCTCGTAGGCCCATAGGTTGTTGAACAGCTGCTGCTGGTTCATGTACACGGTGATGATCATGCCGTAGCCGATGCCCTCGCTCACCGTGCTGAAAGGGGTGAGGGTCGGGTCCCCGTTGCGCTGCACCCGCTGGTACTGGGTCACGCCGCCGATGATTCCGGAGCCGCCCCCAGGTCCGGCCCCGCTTGTGGTCACCTGCTCGGCGACCCAGGCGTTGTACTGCTTGACCACGTCGGCGTTGCTGTAGGACGGGTAGAGCACTGCGTTGGGCTGGGCCTGGTTCTGGGGAAACGGATAATTGGCGGCTCCCGGCGCTGACGCCGGGGCGAAAAGGAATCCGGCCAGGACCATGAAAGCGGTCCGTCCCGTGTGTCGAGTTAAACGATAAAGCACAGGATGCCACCCATTTCTTTCCATCCGTCGCGGCGGGGATTTTTCAAACGTTATCGCGGCCGTGCGCCGGAATCCGCAAGCGGCGTCCCTGGATCGAACCGTCCATGGCCCGCACCGAAAGCGGCCAGGCCCTAGCGCATCACCGCCAGCCGGCCCAGAACTGGCGGCGTGGCACTGGCGCCGCGCAAGGCCCGCACACGGTAATAATACAGGCCGTTGGCCCCGTTTTCCAAGCAATCTGGCAGGGGCAGCCCGACCCAGCCGGCTTGAAAGGGTCCCGCGCTGCAGGTTCCAACCAGCACCATGGACTTGGTGAAGACCTGCACCAGGACCTGATCGCAGGATCCTTCGAGATCCACGGCGATGATGCCTTTTCCGCGTCCAGTGTAGGGGTCTGGCCAGGCCCTATGGTCCAGGATCACGAGGCTTCCCTCTGGTCCGGCCTGCGGAACAGGGGTGGCGGGGGCCTTCACGGTCAGGGATTGCGGCGCCGAATCCTGCCCATCAGAATTCCTGATTTCAACCTGAACCATGCCGGTCGAAACCAGATCCAGGACCGCAAAGATCCGGTTCGGGCCGAGATAATGGCTGCTGGCCGGAGTTCCTCCGAGCAGAACCTGGCTTGCGGGGGTGAAATTGGTTCCAGTCAGGGTGATCCCCAGGGCAATACCCGCCGTGCCGACGGCGGGTGATAGCGGGTTAAGCGTGGGCGGCCCAGGGGGAGGGGTGGCGCTGGGCGCCGCCGTGGGACCGCTTGTGCCGGTAGGCACCGCTGTGGCTGTCGGCGGGACCGTGAACGTCGGCACCGCCGTGACCGTTGGCAGGACCGTACCGGTGGGCGCGCCCGTATGGGTGGGCACAGCCGTGACGGTCGGAGGCACCGTGCTGGTTGGAGCGGGGGAGTTCGTCGGAACACCGGTGTTTGTGGAACTGGCGCTCGGTGTGGCGCTCACCGACCAGGTCAACGTTGCGCTGGGGGTGGCGCTGAAGGCGGGGGTGTCGCTGGATGTCGCCGTCGCCGTGCTTCCGGGCGGCACGAGGGTCCAGGTCGGCGTGGCCGTGGGGCTGGCCGTGGACGTGGGGCTGCCGGTGCAGGTGGCCGTCTTCGACGGGCTGGGCGTGGCGCTGGGGCTGTCCGAGGGGCTGGAAGCCGGGCTGTGCGTGGAGCTGGCCGTGGGCGTCTGCGAAGCGGAGGCCGAGGGAGTTGCCGAAGGCGTGTCCGTGCGGGTGGACGCAGGGGTCGGAGTGGGAGTCGCCGACGGCGTCGGGCTGGATACCGGCGAGGGGGACGCGCCGCCCACCGTCACGTTGAAGGTGTTCGAAGAGGCTGAGGGGTAGCCGGACGCGGCAATGCCGGCGCTGTTGGGGATGACCTGGCCATTCGACGCCGTGGCATTGACCTGCACCGTGAGGGTCACGCTGCCCAATGCCCCTGGCGCCAGGCTGGCCAGGGTCACCGAGAAGGTGTTGCCCGAACCCATGCCCCCGGCCGGCGTCGAGCCGACGAACGTATAGCGGCTGTCCAGAACGTCGGTGATGGTGACGTTCGTGACGGGCTGCGAGCCCCCCGGGTACTCGCCCGCCACAAAATTCCAGCTGCCGGAGACGTTCTGCTCGAGCACGCAGTACTGGGCCGCAACGTTGGACGCCACGGAGCCCGGGTAGGACCAGTCGTCGGTCATCGTCATGGTCCAGGAATCCCCGCTGCTGCCGAACTGTCCCTGAAAGTTGCTGCTGCTCCCGTTGCCCAGGGAACTGGAGCCGAAGGTGACGTCCTCCTCCATGTTGGCATCGCGCGTCCCAAGGTAGGTGGGAGCATAGACGGCCATGGCGGCCGCGGCCACGCCGGTGCTGTCGTAATTGAGGTAGGTGGCGTAGCTGGACGCCGCCGGGTGGGCGGGATCGTAGAGAAAATAGCGGATGCGGTAATTCTGCAGGTTGATGGCCCCGCCGGAGGCGTTGACCACCGAGAAATTGGTGCTGCAGCGCGTGCCGCTGGCCCCCTGGCCGGCGTTGTTGAACTGCAGGCTCACGCCGGGCGTGACCCCCTGGGTGTCCGGCCCGCTGCTGAGGTTGGCGTAGGACAAGGTGAAGCTCAGGTCCGTGCCCACGGCCGCGGTCGACGCCGAACCGGATTTGGACAGGCTGAAGGCCGGGGTTGGGGTCGGTGTCGGGGAGGGTGTCGGCGAGATGGTGGGGCTGAAGGTGGGCGTGCAGGCGGTGCAGCCGCCGCTGCAGGGTTCCTGGAACTGCCCGGTGAGGGCCATGAGGTAGATGACCTTCAGCGAGTCCGAGAAATAGGAGTTGTTGTCGTTGGCGACCAGGTTGCTGTAGATGGCGTTGGCGAATGCCGAGTTGGTGCTCGTCATGGCGGCGACCCCGACCGCGCCGACGAAGCAGTTCTCGTGGTTGTTCGAGTCCTTGGCCCCCGACGAATAGCTGTAATCGTCGCCGATCGCGGCGGCGGCGGCGGCGGGGCTGCCGCCGCCCTGGGTGTAGAAGCTGTTGGTGAACTTCACCCCCCAGTTCTGGGCCGTGGCGTTGCCCCACCACAGGTAGTCCATGCTGATCACCCAGGGGGTGCGGCAGGCGTCGTAGCCGTAGCCACCGCCGGCGTCCGATGCGCCGTAGGAGCCGCCAGCCTGGACCCAGTCGGGGGTGAGCGCGTAGCTCGTGTAGGCGGTGTTCAGCACGGCATAGGACTGGGTGCGCACCGCCTGCCAGCGGGTGCCCCCTTCAAAGCAGTCGAAGCTGTGCAGGTAACCCGTCCTGAAATAGCTCGGATTGTAGTTCTTCGGGCTTCCGTTGCCGCAGCCCCCCCAGGCATCGCCGTTGGCCAGACCCTTGCAGCCGTCCACTTCCCTCGAATAGATCTCGGAGAGCAGGCTGGCGGCCTGGACCGGCCAGTTGTTCGAGCAGGAGCCGGACGACACGCTCCAGTTCATGAGATGGTTGCCGTCCATGTTGGCGCTGTAGAAGGTCCACAGCTGCTCAAGCAGGGTGTCGTTGCTCTCGAGGTAGGCGGCCATGAGCATGCCGTAGCCCATGCCTTCGGACACGGTGGTTCCGCCCGAACCGTTGTCGACGCGTTCGCCGCAGCCGGCAGTCTTGAGCCAGCGGCTCTTCCAGAGGTTGTAGGCATTGCTGCAGTCCGTCGCGTTGGCGACGCTCGGCAGGGCGCCGTAAGGGTATGGGGTCAGCGCAGCGGCTGTCGCGGGGAGCAGCAGCACGCAAAGGGCCGAAGCCACGAGGAAGGAACGGAAGCGTCGCATGGGAGGCGTCGATGAAGGGTGTTCAAACGATTAGACCAATTTTGCGGAACGATGTTTCAAGAAAACGCTACGAACTTGAAAATTTCTTCCAGGCCCAGTCAACGCATGCTTAATTTCATGCCTGCCGTCATATTTGACTCGCGATGATCAATAGGCGGAACCATTTCCAGGCGACCAGGAGGCTCCTCCGTGCGCTAGCGGACCACCGCCACCTTCAACAGGATCCGGCTCACCACGGTGGACTGCTGCTGCAGGCGTTCCACGCTGAGCAGGTATACACCCGCGGCAAGGCGACCGGTGGGGAAGGCCAGCCATCCCGACTGGGCCGGATCCACGGCGACGCCCACCTGCTCCCCGGCGAGGCTGAACAGCCGGGCTCGCACCGAGTAGGCCGGGGCCACCGGATAGCTGACCTTAAGGTCCGCTCCGTTCAGGGCCGGGTTGGGAACGGCGAAGGCCCCGTCCAGAGCCGCGGCGCCGCCCTTCTGCAGGACGACGAAACTCTGATCCTGGACCGTCTTGGCCCCCGCCGGCGCGTTGTAGACCAGCTGGGCGGTGTAGCTTCCGCTGGCCACCGGCTGCCCAAGGTCGTTGAGGCCGTCCCAGTCCACCGGCACGGCGTTGCCGACGTCGTCGGTCAGGTTGAAGCGCAGGCCTTCCTTGGCGGTGCCGGAGACCGCGCTGTAGACGGGGGCGTAGGCGTTCGCGGGCAGGCTCATGGCGATGTAGCGGTGGCCGCCGTCGTAGGGCAGGGTCACGTGGGCGACCACTTCGCCGGCGCTGTTGTAGATGACCAGGGAGTTCTCGGGGCTGACGTTGACCACCTGCACGCTCTTCTGCAGCGACGTCGTCTGGCCGAAGGCGTTGGTGATGTCGATCTTGATGGTGTAGACCCCGCTTGCCGCCAGCTGCCCGTTGTTGTTGTCGCCCATCCAGGTCACGTTGCTCAGCTGCTGGCCCTGGCTGTTCTCGATGAACCCGTTGAAGGCCAGGGCCACCCCGTTGACGCCCGCCGCGATCAGGGTCGAGGAGCCCCCGCCCGTGCTGCTGACGGCGACGTCGCCGGGCAGGTTCTGCAGCGATCCCGTGAACAGCTGTTTCACCAGCTCGCCGGCGCTGTTGTACACGTTGATGATGACGTGGAAGGGCACCGGGATCGGCGTCTGCGTGATCGTGGGGCTGGGCGAGAAGGTCCAAGTCACCGAGAAGGTCGTGGTGACCGTGCAGCTGGACGTCTGGCTCGGGGTCGCGGTCAGCGTCGCGCTTGCGGTGGCCGTCGGGCTCGGCGTCGGCGTGGCGGTGAAGGTCTGGGACGGCGAGAAGGTGCTCGACTGGGTGCTGGTCGAGGTCGCGGTCGGGGTGTAGGTGACCGAGGAAGTGGGCGTGGAGGTGGTCGTCGCGGTGAGGCTGGGCGTCGGCGTGAAGGTCGGGGTGGCGGTGGGGGTCACGGTGGGCGTGTACATGGGCGAAATGGTGTAGGTGGGCGTGGCGGTCGGCGTGGGGGTGTCGGTCGGGGTGGGGGTGTCGGTCGGGGTGGCCGTGGGCGTGT
>Ga0302320_10005028_pt1 | contig 29800 bp, 31 predicted proteins | sample Bog_T0_3_FD_202130 | JGI IMG/M metagenome (GOLD analysis project Ga0302320, IMG submission 202130) | Peat permafrost microbial communities from Stordalen Mire near Abisko, Sweden - Bog_T0_3 | ecosystem: Environmental > Terrestrial > Soil > Wetlands > Peat | place: Sweden: Abisko, Stordalen Mire...
GGAATTAGTAATGGTATGGATATTACCTTTCGAGTAGCCTTCAAACCTGTTGCTACTTTAATGAAACCACAAATCAGTCACGGCACTCAGGGAAAGAGGACTGTGATCCAGGGACGAGGGCGGCACGACCCTTGTGTAGTTTCTCGGGCAGTTCCTATTGTCGAAGCGATGGCAGCAATTACCATTGCAGACCACCTACTTCGAAATCGTACCTGTAAAATGCAGGAGAACCAGTTATGAGCATGCTATTAAAAAATCTGACCTTAGATTTTATGCCACTGGCTGACCCACTTCGGGTTGCAATTCAGGGTGTCGGTGCATCATTTCACAATCTGGCGGCAAAGAAATTTTTCTCAACTCGAAATATTGAAGTGGTCCAGTGTTCTTCTTTTCCGCTGCTTTGCAAATGCCTTCGAGATTACGGTACTGATATTGCTATTATGGCAATTGAGAATACCATTGCAGGGAGTATCCTGCCTAATTATTCACTTTTAGAAACCAATCAGTTTAAAATTATGGGTGAGCTCTATTTAAGAATAGAAATGTCCCTGATGGTATTACCAGGACAAAAGATGGAGGACATCCGATTTGTTCAATCTCACCCAATGGCTCTTTTGCAGTGTCAAGAGTTCCTTTTAAATTATCCTGAAATCAAAATGATAGAAGGACCCGATACTGCTCAAAGTGCTCTAGAGCTTCGTAAAAAAAATTTAGTGGGCCACGCTGCTATTGCTAACCGTCTCGCTGCTGAAACCTATGGGTTAGAGATCTTGAAAGAGAACATCGAAACGAATCAGCAAAATTATACTCGTTTTTTGGTGTTATGTCGTAGCGAGGATTACCTGCCTGACAAGGCTTCCAATAAAGCATCTCTGCGCTTTGAGGTGCCTGATCATCCAGGTACTCTTGTTCAAGTTTTGTCCATTTTTCATCAATATTCCGTGAATATGACGAAGCTGCAATCCGTGGTGATACCGGAGCGACCCGGTCAGTACTCGTTTCATGTGGATGTGGAGTGGAAAAACACGGCACTCTATGAAGAAGCTTTGTCATTAGTACAAAAGAAAGCCTTAAATTTTATTCACTTTGGAGCTTACTCCCGTGGAGAAGGGTTATGAAATTAGCAGTGATTGGATTGGGTTTAATCGGTGGCTCTCTCTCTGTGGATCTCAAGCGATTAGGATTTGCAGAAGAAGTCATTGGAGTTGACAATGATCTAGCACACTGCAAACAGGCGCTGGATCTTTCTCTTGTGGATCGAATTGGAAACCTCGAATCCGATCTTCAAGAGGTAGATATGGTAATACTAGCAGTACCAGTGGATGCGATTTTAAAAATTCTTCCAGAAATTTTAGATCTTGTAAAAAGTTCTACCACTGTCATAGATATGGGTTCTACTAAAGAACTCATATGTCAAGCAGTAGAAGGACATAAACATCGGAAACAATTTGTTCCGTCACATCCCATGGCTGGATCAGAAAGCTCAGGTCCTAGCGCGGCAGTTGCAGGATTGTTCTTTAAAAAAACAGCAATCATTTGTGATCCCTCTCAGAGTGGTGAGTACCATTTAAGCCGCGCTAAAAGTCTCTATTCAGCTCTTCATATGAAACTGATCTTTATGTCTCCAGCAGAACATGATGTTCATGCGGCCTACGTATCTCACCTTTCTCATGTGAGTGCTTTTGCCCTGGCTAACACTGTTTTGGAAAAAAGGAGTGACTTGACAACTCTATTTGATTTTGCAGGAGGGGGGTTTGTGTCAGCGGTGCGTCTTGCAAAGAGTTCACCGACGATGTGGTCTCCTATTTTTGAGCAAAATTGCAACCATGTGATAGATGCACTGGATTCCTATATCGATCATTTAAAATTGTTTCAAAAAAGTTTGGTGACCCGGAAATTTGAGGAAACTCGAATGCTGATGGCAAAGGCAAATCAGATCAAGCAGGCTCTCCATGCGATTCATCAGGAAGGTGGACTCAATGGTGGTTAATAGGAAAGAGTCTCAACAAATTCATCGGCTGCGAAAACAGGTGGATCAAGCAGATAGAAGATTGTTAGGCTCACTCAATGTCCGCTTCGATTCTGTCAAAGAAATTGCTCGCATAAAGAAAATAATAGGCCTACCAGTTCTGCAAAAAAGTCGTTGGCAAGAGCTGATCAAAAATAGGGTTCAAGTAGCCCAGAAAGAGTTCAAGTTAGATCCACGGTTTACTAAAAAATTATTTACGTTAATCCATGAAGAGGCACTGAGGATGCAGAGAAAAATTGTAAGACGTTCTCGCAAGCGCAGTTGCCTTGTGGGAAGGGAAGAGTGAGCAGTATGAAAACAAATATTTGGAGTCCCAGTAGCTGGAAAAATAAGCCCACCCAACAAATGCCAACCTATCCTAATCCTAAGAAGTTGGCAGAAGTGGAAGCGAGACTTTCTCATTATCCTCCGTTAGTTTTTGCAGGAGAAGCAAGGCAACTCAAGACACGCTTATCCCAAGTTGCGGAAGGAAAAGCTTTTCTGCTGCATGGAGGGGATTGTGCTGAAAGTTTTGCTGATTTTCAAGCAAACACGATCAGAGATAATTTCCGGATTTTACTTCAAATGGCTACGATACTTGCTTTTACAACAAAGAAGCCCGTAGTAAAGATCGGACGAACGGCGGGCCAATTTGCTAAACCTCGCTCCAATGACACTGAATGCCTGAATGGAGTTACTCTTCCGTCTTATAGAGGAGATTGTATCAATGGTTATCAGTTTGACGCTCAGGAGCGCACACCTGATCCAGAACGAATGGAAAGAGCTTATTTCCAGTCTGCTTCTACATTGAATCTGCTTCGAGCTTTTTCACAAGGGGGTTATGCTGATCTTAATCAGGTTCATGCATGGAATTTAGATTTTGTTAAGCAAAGCCCACAGGCTGCACTTTATGAGAGTCTTGCAACTCGATTGAATGAGGCTCTTGCGTTTATGTCAGCTCTAGGTATTTCAAGTGAAACAACATCCCAAATTCGTGAGACAGAGTTTTATACTTCACATGAAGCTTTGCTGCTTCCTTATGAACAGGCATTAACTCGCAGAGACAGTACGACAGCAAAGCCAGAGGATGGTTACGAGGGAGATTGGTACGATTGTTCTGCTCATATGCTTTGGATTGGCGAAAGAACTCGGCAAATGGATGGAGCTCATGTTGAATTCTTGCGTGGAGTAAAAAATCCGATTGGATTGAAGGTTGGTCCTAGTATGAAACCGGACCAGTTACTCCATCTGATTGATGTGCTGAATCCCGCGAACGAAGCTGGGCGCCTGACACTCATTACGCGTTTGGGGCATAAACAAATAGAGACGCACTTGGTTCCTTTGGTGAGAAAAATACGCAGAGAAGATCGGAAAGTCATCTGGTGTTGTGATCCGATGCACGGGAATACGATTACCGCATCCAATGGTTACAAAACGCGAAATTTTCACCATATTTTGAGTGAAATTCAAAGTTTCTTTTCTATCCATCAAAGCGAAGGTACCTATGCTGGAGGGGTGCACTTTGAGCTCACAGGTCATAACGTCGTAGAATGCACGGGGGGTGACCAAAAAATTACGGAACAGCACCTTGCCGAAGGCCTCTATGAGACCCTCTGCGATCCGAGACTTAATGCAAGTCAAGCTCTGGAATTAGCGTTTAAGTTGGGGATGTTGCCTACGTAAAAGCTAAATTTTTGAAGATGCTATTGGATTGCTTTGTCTGCAAACTTAACAGATGTTATAGAAAACTCCTACAGCAGGCATTGGTGTCCATGCTTTTTGTAGGTTCTGTTGAGCTGATTTTAGTGAGGCTCTCCAAAAGGCAGTAAGAGATCATTTAAAACAGCAAGGTGAAAAATATGCGGCTTCTTTCAATGCTCAGCTAGCCGGCCGAGGTGCAAAGCCGTTGGTTTGGCAACCTATGTATGCAGTGCATCAAGATAGTGGTCGTGTGATCGGAGGGCCAATCAAGGAGATGGCTTCAGCTTCACTCAAGAGCTTTGAGGAAGCAGCAACCTTGGCAGAGGATCTTTGGGCAAAAGGCTTTCAGGTGAAGCAATTTGGAGCGACTCATAGCAATTTACGGGAGTTTAAGGTTTGGGTTGGCCCACCCCCGAAAGCTGCTAAGTAACGCGCAGCGGGAGAGATGTCGGATTATTACAATACGCCACTTTTTCAGTCCTATCTCAAGCATGTGACAGAAAAACACCCGGATGAAAAGGACAAGCCTGATCTGCTGAAATTCAGAGCTGAGCTGCTTGCTCACAAAAGAGCTATACGATTTATTGATGGTTTAGAATCTAGTCCTGAGTGGCAACAGAAGGTCCAATACTTAGAAAAACAAATTGCGAAGTTAAGCAGTCCGCCAGTTGTAGCCCAGTCGAGTGTTCAGCTTCGCCAACAATTCCAAACAGTATTGCCACAAGGGTTAGATCAAAAGGATTCTGCTTCTCTTAACAGTGCCTTAAAATTATTGTCCGAGTCAAAGCAAACTCCAGTGAAGATCGAAGCACGATATGAAAACCGCGATTCCAAACAGCCTCTTCAAACCATTACAGTTAAATTTAAAACGATGGAGGAGTTGCAGCAATTTATAGGCTCTTTACCGGATGCCTCCCGGAAGGTCTACGAAGCCTACAACGTGCAAGTAGCAGGAGGTTCTGAATATTTAGGCAAAGCCCTTGATGGGACATACTTCTTCCATCTCAAGCCAGCTTTACTACTAGGTCAGTAGCAGTCACTTCTTAGCTTAGTTTACTCAATCGAAGCGCCCCAGGATTTTAGAATTTGGAGTTCTTCTTCTGAGGTCATTGCCTTTTTAAATTTTGCACCCGACTGGCCTTTGACTCGCGCTTCGCATTCTTTCCAGGAATTATGGCGTTTTGCGACTTGGCCCACCAGACTTAAGTAAGAATACGGTTGAGCATTATTTCGAGAGGGCTCCTTGGATTCTGGTAGGGACGTATCGGATGGAATTTGAAGAACAGGGAGGGGGTAGGATGCCAGGGGGCCTTGGTAAAGTTCAGGCCTTCCTCCTCGAGAAAAAGCGACCGCAATTTCATCGCACCGCTCGTTACCAGGGACTCCGGTGTGTCCTCGTACATATTTCCAGGAGATTTTTCGGGTGCGAGCCAGTGAGTCCAAAAGCTGCCAGAGATCGGGATTCGCTACTTCTTTCCCTTCGGTGGATACCCATCCTCGTTTTTTCCAGCCCCAGATCCATTGGGTGATTCCTTGAATGACGTAGGTCGAATCGGTAAACAGTTCAATGGAACCGGGAATATCCTGTGCTGCTTGCAATGCCTGGATTGTGGCAGTGAGCTCCATGCGATTGTTGGTCGTATTTTTTTCCCCTCCTCCGAGTTCTAAAATCCAATCGTTAGGGAGATGCTTGGCATAAACGATAATTGCGCCCCAGCCTCCTGGGCCGGGATTGCCTGAGCTGGCACCATCGGTAAAAATACGGATCACAGACGAGCTTAACGAGTCTAACGATGTTAAAGACGAGCCTGACGAGAATGGAGTTTTTTTCATGGGTTACAAGAGTGTTACCCTATTTCTATGACAGAGTCATGACACAACCTGAAAGGATTTCGTTTATAGTGTTTTAATGCGACTCGATGCACTCCGAGTGCTTCACCTCAGTAAGAAAAAAGTTCCTCTGTTTGCTCCAGCCCTGATGGAAGAATCTCGGGTGTTCTTTCTGGAGACCTGCCAACGCTATGTATGGATTTTTAATGGAGAAAGTGGGAGTCCTCGAGCAGCGTGTACTGAAGGCGCTGAGGTTTTTTATGGCAAAGAGGCCTATCTGTTTTTATTACGTGTTGCCACGGGCCTTGAAAGCGAAGTGGTGGGAGAGACGGATATTTTTGGACAGCTCAAGGTTGCCTGGAAAAAAGCGGAAACTTCTCAAAGCGAGCTGTTGATGGATCTTGGGTTTTGGATGCAAAAACTTTTTGAAGACACGAAGGAAATTCGGAGTCGATTTTTACAAAACCTGGGTGGTTCTTCTTATGGAACTTTAGTGCGTAGGCTTGTAAAGGACCAAGAACGCAAATTACCATCAGAGTCTCCAGAGTTAATAACCGACCGAACCTCCACTATTTTTCTTCTGGGGGCTGGAAAAATAGCGCAGTCGGTTGGGCCATTCCTGATGGATTCAGAACTTTGGCTTTGGAATAGAAACCCTGCCCACCTGGATTCATTAACATCCCTTCTTACCCCCGCCTCCTCCATTTCCATTCTTGAAGAAGAGAAGAGGGGCTGGCAAAAGGCAACCCATGTGGTGGTTTGTATTCCCTTGGACCCTCAGAGGGATGCGATTCGCATGCAATGGTGGTTGCAAGGGGAACAAGCAGGCCAAGCTGCTCGTACCGTGATTCATTTAGGTGGATTCAAAGATCATTGTGGAGCGTGGAATCAGCTCCCTGGATTTTTTAGTTTAACGGATCTTTTTGGTCTTCAAAGTTCATTGGGGAGCTTGAGGTCTATGCAAGTGGCACAAGCGATGAAAGCTTGCGAGGAACGAGCTCAATTGAGAAGGTTAGGAGGGTCACTGTCCATTCCTCATGGCTGGGAAGACCTTGCTTGTTTTGCCTAAGAGCCTGTTTTAAAACGGGAAGTGTAGCATGACGTCAGTATTAAAATTGGGAACCCGAAAGTCTCTTTTAGCCTGGGCCCAGAGTGGCTGGGTCGCTCAAGAAGTCGAAAAAAATAATCCTGGAATTAAAGTGGAACGGGTGGGGTTAGAGACTCGGGGAGATCGCATTTTGGATATTCCTCTCCGAAAAGTGGAAGGCAAGGAGTTTTTTGTCGCTGAGATTGATCATGCCCTCAGATCTCGTGAAGTGGATTTTACCGTTCATTCTTTAAAAGACCTAAGCCTAGATCGGCCCTCGGACTTTTATTGTGGAGCGATTCCGAAACGGGAAAATCCTAGAGATATTATTCTTTTTAGCCCCCAGGTTTTGACGCACCTGAAATCAGGAAAGCGGCTTACGATAGGGACCTCGTCTCCCAGAAGATTGGAAAACATTCCAGAGTTTTTGAAACGTGCCCTACCTCGAGTTGGACCTCATCCTAGTGAACTTCCCCAACTCGAATGGGTTGAAATTCGGGGTAACGTCAATACTCGAGTAGGGCGACTGCATGAAACCCCCGATTCGCAGCGGTACCTAGATGGAGTAGTTCTTGCGTTTGCAGGCTTGATTCGGCTCTGGGCGGATCTGGATGGAAGAGACGAGCTAAAAAAACTGTTGAAAAATGTCAGGTGGATGGTTCTTCCCTTAAAAGAGTGTCCATCTGCGCCTGGGCAAGGGGCTCTTGCTGTGGAGTGCCGTGCAGACGATTTAAGAGTTCGCAATATTTTAAGCAAAATTCATCACGCTAAAACTGCCTCGGCAGTAGAGCTAGAAAGGGCGCTTCTTGCTGAATCTGGTGGAGGTTGTCACCAGCGTTTTGGCGCTACGGCCATTTCTCATCCTCAATTGGGAGAACTTCTTTGGATTCGAGGCAGGAATATTCGAGACGAGGCTCTGAATGAAGTTCGCTGGAGAGGGCCGGAATCTCAAGACCCAAAGCAAAAGTGGATTGCTTGGGATGGAACTCAGTGGAAGTCCAGTTTTTCAAAAATCCAGGTGGATGCAGCTCTGCTCCATTCTCAAAGCCAGGCCTACTTTGTGGCCCATTCGCGCGGGCTGCCGGATGCATTTCTCTTATCAGAGGTGCATCAGCAGAGGCGATTTTGGACCTCAGGAGTGGAAAGTTGGTTTAAGCTAGCCAGTCAGGGACTATGGATCGAAGGGTGTGCCGAGGGTTTGGGTTTTGAAGGGATACAAATGCAGGTTCAGGAGCCCGTGTTAGGCTTACCTGATTTAAAAAATTGGACCGTGTTGACTCATGCAGGTGCGCTATCAGGCTGGGAGAAATTTCAGTGTCAGGTAGTGGCTAGCTATGAAATCAATAGGGACTATGGAAGTCAGCCAAAAATAGACCTTCAGGTTGCGACCCACTTATTTTGGAGCAGCGGATCTCAGTTTCTTGGGCTAAAAGAATGGGTGAACTCTCATGCCATTCATGCCTGTGGTGCGGGGAAAACGGTGAATTGCTTGCGAGAAAATGGGATTCGTCCCTGGGTTTTTCCGACGGTGGAGGAATGGAGAAAATGGATCAATCAGCGCAACAAAAACGCTCCCTGAGTTTAAGACGTTTACGTCAAAGTCCTGCCATTCGGGAACTCGTCAAAGAAGTGCGTGTCAGTGTGGATCAAATGATTCAGCCTCTTTTTGTGGTTCAAGGGATCCAAGAAAGAGAAACCATTCCCGGTTTGCCTGGAGTTTTTCGAGAAACCCCCGATTCCTTGCTTAAGACGGTGGAAAACGATCTTGAAAATGGGGTGAGGAAATTCCTGCTTTTTAGCGTCCCGTCTGAAAAGGGACTGAAAGGATTTGATTCCTCGTTTGCGGTCCAGCAGATTCAATCGATTCGAAGGCGGTTTGGTAAGGATGTTTTTTTAGGCACGGACGTTTGCCTTTGCTCTTTAACAGTCCATGGTCAATGTGGCGTACTTACCGCGGAAGCAGATCATGTGGATAATCATTCTACAGTGAATGAGCTGGTTCAACTGGCTTTGGAATATGCGCAGGCCGGTGCGGATTGCGTAGCGCCCAGTGATATGATGGATGGGCGTGTGGGAGCGATTCGATCTGCCTTAGATCAATCAGGAATGCATAGAACTTTGATTATGAGTTATTCTGCCAAGTTCCACTCCCGGTTTTATGGCCCGTTTCGAACTGCGGCTAACTCTGCTCCTCAAACAGGATCTTTAGGTGCCGCTTTGAAAGACCGTTCGACTTATCAAATTGATCCGGCCTGTCCAAGGGATGCGTTTGCTAGTTCCTGGAGAGATGCAGAAGAAGGCGCAGATATTCTCATGGTGAAGCCCGGACTTCCGTATTTGGATATTCTGGCTCAGTTATCCTCTCAGATTCAAAAACCCTGGGCAGTATACGAAGTCAGCGGAGAATATGCTGCGATAGAAGCTTTGAGTCAAAATGGGTTGATTCATGCTCCTGCTGCCCATGTGGAGGCTTGGACTGCATTTGTTCGTGCCGGAGCCTCGATGATTATTACTTATGGGGCGAGGTTTGCTCAAAACTATTTACAGCAAGATTCAGGAGTCTAAAATGAATACCCTTCAATCAGATCAATTGTTTCAAAGATCCCTTGGACTAGTACCTGGTGGAGTGCATTCTCCCGTAAGAGCATTTAAGGGGGTGGGAGGAGTTCCTCGTTTTATTCAATCGGCTTGTGGAGCGGAGTTGGTTGATGTGGATGGGAATCGCTACACAGACTTTTGCATGTCCTGGGGGCCTTTGCTTTTTGGGCATCGGGACCCCGAGATTCTCGAGGCAGTTGGGACTGCTTTGGGTAAGGGCTGGTCTTATGGAACCGCAGAACCCTATTCACTCGAGTTAGCCGAGTTGATCACGCAATGGATTCCCTGGGCTCAGAAAGTTCGGTTTGTGAATTCGGGAACCGAAGCGGTGATGGCTGCACTGCGAGTGGCAAGGGCCGCAACGGGAAGAAATAAAATATTGAAATTTGATGGGTGTTACCATGGGCATGTGGATTCGATGCTGGTTCGTGCAGGCTCGGGTCTTGCAGAAATGGCATCTCCCGACAGTGCTGGGGTTTCAAGTCGCGTTGCGTCTGAAACACTGGTGGTTCCCTTGGATGATCTTGAGCAGTTCGAGCAGGCTTTTGAGCTTCATGGCTCAGACATTGCGGCAGTGATTCTAGAACCCGTTCCTGCCAATAATGGCCTGTTATTGCAGAAGAGTGAGTTTTTACATCAAGTGGTGAAAACAGCCCGTGCTCATGGAAGTTTAATTTTATTTGATGAGGTGATTTCGGGTTTTCGAGTGGCTCTGGGAGGGATGGCCGAAGCCACAGGAATTCAGCCGGATTTGGTGACTTATGGAAAAATTATTGGCGGAGGTTTTCCAGTGGGAGCCTACTGTGGGCGCAAGGATTTGATGGATTGGGTAGCACCCCAAGGTCCTGTTTATCAGGCTGGGACTTTAAGTGCCAATCCAGTAGCTATGTCAGCTGGAATTGCGATGCTAAAAAAAATAAAACGCGAAAATCCTTATCCCATGCTGGAAAACAGGACTGAAAAATTATCAGTCGAATTGGAGCGCATCGCTCGTGAGTGTTCGATTCCAGTTAAAGTTCAGAGATTTTCTTCGTTGTTTTGGATAGTCTTGGGAGAAATTCAAACGGCGGATGGGTGGGTGCGCAATCCGTTGCAGACTCCTGCTCAGCATAAAGCAACGTATGCTCGGATTTTTCATGCGCTGCTGGAAAAAGGGATTTACCTCGCTCCCAGCGCATTTGAGGTATCTTTCCTATCAACAGCCCACCAGCAGGAGCATCTGGGGGCTTTGGCAGAAGCCTTCAGTCAGGCCATGAAAGGGTGTATCGCAGATTGAAAAAGAATGCTTCTACCAAACAGTCCAGTTCTAAATCTGATCGGCATCTGAGGCTGATGGTGTTTGCTCATTTGATTTGGCTTGGGGTGGTATGCTTACTTGGCGGATGGTGGGGGCGCCTGGTTTTGATCCAAGCTCGTCGGATTGCTGAACTGGAGGGAGATCTCGGTTGGACTCTGAACCAGACTCAGGAACATTGGCATAAGACGGAGCGAATGTTATTTTGGGAATCATCCACTTTTTTTGCGCTCCTCCTCGCTTGTTCTGGGCTATTATTCTGGGTTTATTGGCGAGATGTTAAGAGGGCTCGAGGAGTTCACGCTTTTTTTGCTTCATTCACTCATGAATTGAGGACTCCACTTACTAGTATTCGGCTTCAAGCGGAGTCCATTGCTGAGTCGCTTGCAGGACGGAAGAGGGAGAAAGAGCTGATTCAGCGTCTTTTAGAAGACACGCTTCGGCTGGAATCCCAAGTGGAAAGAACCTTAGAGTTGGCTCGGGTAGAGGGTGGAGGGCCAGTTTATACTCAGTCATTGCAAATCAAACCCTGGGTCGACCGTTTTTTAAAAACATGGTCATATGATTATCGGGATCGTGTGGAACTGACCACCCAAGTAGAAGATGTATTGATTCAAGCGGATCCCACGGCCATGCAGGTAATATTTAAGAATCTGCTGGAAAACTCGATCAAGCATTCCAAGAAAGAAAAAGTTCAAATCTCCATCGATACCCTGCCTGAGAAATCAGGTGTTGCACTGCGACTGAGGGACAATGGCCAGGGTTTTCAAGGCGAAAAAAAGAATTTGGGAAAAATATTTCAAAGGGGTCCCACCTCTTATGGAACTGGCGTAGGCTTGTATTTGGTGAAAGTTTTGATGAAGCGCATGGGAGGGGGAGTTGATTTTCGTCTTCAGCCTGGATTTGAGGTGGCTTTGTGGTTTCCAGAAGGGAAGCTTCATGGCTGATCGCAATTCTCGAATTTTGCTGGTTGAAGACGAAAAGAACGTGGGATCCACTTTAGTGGAGCGGCTCAGGAAAGAGGGCTTTGAAGTGGAATGGTCGATGACCCAGGAAGAAGCGTGTTTTCAGGTGTCCCATCGGGTGTTTGATTTGGCCTTGTTGGATGTGGGCCTCCCTGATGGATCGGGTTTTGAAATTGCAAGTTTTTTAAGAAACAAGCAGCCCTCTGCGGCTGTGATTTTTCTGACGGCTTGTGGAACTCCAGAAGATCGAATTCGAGGCCTAGAGCTGGGGGCAGAAGATTACATTGTGAAACCTTTTCATTTGAAAGAGCTCATTTTGCGAGTGAGAAATGGCCTCAAAAGAGCCCAATACCTTGCTGGTAGTTTAAAAGGATCGGAGACCCCCGTTCAAGTGGGCCGAGCAAAGATCCATTTTCTTAAATTTGAAGCAGAAGTGGATGGAAAGGTCTGTCCTCTGACTCACAAGGAAGCTGCGTTATTGAGGTTAATGGTAGAAAGACGTGGCTGTGTTGTTAGTCGAGATGAAATTCTGAATCACGCTTGGTCTGTTTGGTCTGACGACGAATACCCTACTCCTAGGACGGTAGATAATTTTGTGATGCGTCTCAGACGCTTGGTAGAGAAAAATCCGGAACAGCCTCAAGCAATCAAAAGTATTCGTGGAATAGGATACCAGCTATTATGATGAATTTGTTTCAATCCGCAGTTTCTATGCAGAATCGGAAGAGACCCCCGGTGTGGATGATGAGACAAGCCGGAAGGTACCACTCCCATTATCAGCAGTTGCGGAAAAAATATTCGTTCATGGAATTATGTAAGAATCCAGAGGTGGCCTGTGAGGCAACTCTCGGTCCCATTCATGACTTTGATTTTGATGCGGCCATCTTATTCTCCGATCTCTTATTCCCTCTGGAAGCCATGGGGATGGGGCTTCAATATCAAGAAGGACCTCAGCTCGGTTGGCACTTGAAAGAGTCCCAAGATATTAAAAGATTGCAAGGAGGGGCTTCGAGAGTTTCGACTTTGGAGTTTCAAGCACAAGCCTTAAAGCGGATTCGGCAAAGGCTTTCCCCGGAAAAGGGGCTGTTGGGATTTGTGGGAGGTCCTTTGACTCTCTTTTGTTATGCGGTGGAAGGCAGTCATCAGGGAAGGCTTGAGCACGCGAGAAAGGGCCTGGAAGATGGTCGATTTGATGGTTTTTTTGAAAAGCTTCTCGATTTGCTGGTAGAAAACATGGTGATCCAAGCGAAAGCAGGTGCCGATACCATTGCTGTTTTAGATACATGTGCAGGCGAGTTTGATCCCATGACTTATCGCAAGAGCGTGCTCCCTGCACTTTCACTGGTTCTCAAGCAATTTAAAGAAAAAATGCCTGAAACCCATCTTACCTACTATTCAAAAGGGACTAACCAAGAACACTGGAGTTGTTTGAAGGGATTGCCTATTTCCTGCTTAGGAGTGGATTGGAAACAACCCATTCACGAGGTTTTGTCGCAGTGGGGGCAAACTTGGGCAATTCAAGGAAATATAGATCCCCATTGGCTTTTTCTTGAGTCAGGAGAGTTAGAGGAGAGGCTTCGAACGGTCTTTGCCGCAGTGGCGGGTCTTCCGGTTGAAAAACGGCAGGGTTGGATCTGTGGCCTCGGACATGGCATTCTTCCGCAGACTCCCGAGCAGAATGTGCGACTTTTTTTAAAACTTCAGAAAGAGTTGTTTTCAGAGGGTGTGCCGGAAATCAGGGAAACTAAACAATGACCCATGCGTTGGATCTCCTTCGTAAATACAATGTTCCGGGCCCTAGGTATACGAGTTATCCCACCGTTCCGTATTGGTCGGAAACTCCATCACAACGGCAGTGGATAGAGAGCATTGGGAAGGCTTTAGTTCAGGGCAAGGCTCAGGGGATTGGGGCTGCTATTTACGTGCACATCCCCTTCTGCAAAGCGCTTTGCACCTATTGTGGGTGCAATACCCGAATTACCAGGAATCCTAAAGTCGCTCTGCCTTATATTCATTCGGTATTAAAGGAATGGGAGCTGTATCTTTCTCAGTTAAACCAAAATGTCTTGCTCAGTGAACTTCATCTAGGAGGAGGGACGCCCACTTTTTTAACTCCTGAGGAACTTGAAAAATTGGTAACTGGAATTATTTCTCGGGTATCGATTGCTCGTGATGCAGAGTTTTCGTTAGAGGCGGATCCTAGGGTGACTACCTCCGAGCATCTCCAAGTTCTCTATCGATTGGGGTTTCGTCGCTTAAGTCTAGGAGTTCAAGATTTTGATCCTGCGGTGCAAGCAATTGTCCATCGAGTTCAATCCGTCAATGACGTTCGCGTGTTGACCGAAAAGGCGCGTGAGATTGGCTTTCAAGGAATAAATTATGATTTGATTTATGGGTTACCCCTTCAAACTTTGAAAAGTATTGAGGGCACTATGGAAGCGGTCCGTCAATTGAAGCCAGACCGCATTGCATTTTATGCTTATGCCCATGTTCCGTGGATTAAGCCAGGGCAAAGACGATTTACGGAGGCCGACCTGCCATTAGGGGATGCAAAAAGAGCATTATATGAGCTTGGCAGGGAGATGCTCGAGGAAGTGGGTTATCATGAAGTGGGGATGGATCACTTTGCTTTAGAGACGGACTCTTTGTGGAAAGCGGTTACCGAGAAAACCTTGCATCGTAACTTTATGGGTTACACCCCCAGGCAAGTTGCTCCTCTCATCGGTCTTGGAGTTTCAGCGATTGGGGATTCCTGGAATGCGTTTGCTCAAAATGAGAAACTGGTTGAGACTTATCAAACCCGTATTGAACAGGGGGAGCTACCACTTCATCGGGGACATGTTTTGAGCTCAGAGGATCTGATCTTAAGAAGACATATTTTGAACTTAATGACGCGAATGCATACCCATTGGGACTCAGATCCTGATAGTGTGGATTATCTTTCAGATATTCATGGTCGGCTGGCGGAATTGGTAAAAGATGGTTTGATCCACCTGTCAGAGAAGTCCTGTCTCATTACAGAGCAAGGGCGTCCCTTTTTAAGAAATATCTGTATGGCCTTTGATGCAAGGCTAATTCGTCAGGCGCCAGCAACCACTTTATTTAGTAGGACGATATAGGGATTCTGTTTGAACCTACTATGTCACTAAATAGTGACAAATTTACCATTCAAGTATGGACGAAACCAAATGTCAAAGGCAACACTGATTCTTGGGTTGGGGCCGCCGTAAAGCCCTAAAGAATGAGGCACTGAAGAAGGAAAAAGAATGAGCGTTCCTTTTTCAGGCAAAAAACTGCCACAATGTTTAAATGGCTGTGTTCCACTGAATATTTCCAGTTCACCATTGCCTAAAGCGAAATTTCCAGAAACGTAATACACTCCGGTAATATTCATAGGATTGAAGTGATGAATATGCGGAGTATTATGTATTTCAACGGTGTTAAAACTATTGGTCCAAGTTCGAATGTAATGGGGGCTGTTGCCCCGATATTCGCTATCAAAATGTTCAATATATATACTCAGGCAGCTTTTTACTAATTTATGGAGCTGGCTCAGGCCGCTGGCCGGTAGTGATGGGCTCCTAAAGTCAAATTTAGAGGTAATGTCAAAATAATTAGCGAGCCACTGTTCCGATTTAATGCTGGAGATGCTTTCCTTGACACCGTCTGACAGGTTTTTTTATTTCTTTGCGCATTTAATTTCTTTTGAATGATCAATTCCAGTCCTTGGTTAAAGGAGTCAGTTAAATGAGTTTGAAATGCCAAAAAAGGGTTTCCAAACCGAACTGACAAATCATTGACCTGCCGAATCTTAATAGCTGTTTTTGTCACAGGTTCTCCGTGAGTAAAGTTACTATACAGCAGAATGGAACGTCAACGGGTAGCTCAGACCTTGTGTTCAATCAGTCCATAATGACTAAGAGTGTTGTTCAAGCAGAAGAAAATTCCGTCCTGGTTGAGGCTTAAACCAGATGTCAAAAGCGATACTAATGCGAAGGGTATCGCCATCATAGTGACCTACGTCGTGAGGTAAATCAGATGGAAATAAAAGAAGAATTCCAGGCTTTGGTTGATAGGCTATTTTTCTATCGGGGTTCCTTTTATCTGGAAAAATCAATAACTCGCCATTGTTGGGCATAAAGTCCCCAGACACATAGTAAACTCCAGAAATATTTATGGGGTTAAAGTGGTGTGTATGTGGAACATGCTCTTGTTTTTTCTTGAATACATTACTCCAGGAGTGGATGTAATTCGGTTTATTTCCATTATATTGTCGTTTGAACAGTGATAGATAGCGGGAAAGACAGTCCTTTATTAAAGAATGGAGTTGCTCGGCTTCCTTAAAGGGTAAAAAGACAAAGTTGGCTTTGTCTGAACGAGCACGGGTTATATCAAAATACAGTCTATGCCAATCTTCTGATTGAGAAAAAAACTCTTTTTCATTAAATGTTTTTTTATTTATGGCAGCTAAATGGGTGTCAACGAAGTCAATGGTAGAAGACGCAAGTTTTTTATTGAAGTCAGCATTAAAGTTAGTCTGAAACTCGACAATATTTTCTCCATAGGTGGACGGTAGCGTAGTATATTTTTTGATCAAGATAACCTCTTATCTGTGTCAAGTATATAAATAATTATATATAATATTATGGAAATACAAATGGAATTTAAAATATAAAAAGCTTATAGTAGTGAATGGATGTATGTTTCAAAAAGGAACAAAAAGTGATTCAAATGAATAATGTATTTGCCTTATTTGTTGCTATATTGATGAGCTCGTGTTTGTGTTCATGTAGTCGAGTCATGGAGATGAAAAGCAAAATATTAAGTAAAGCAACTGAGCTTAGTGGGTCCAGTGAATCAAAAAATAGTTCTCCAAATGCTGGTGGAACTCAAGCCACTAACACTTCGGATGGCTCTGAACCTTCAGCTGCGATCGAAAAACTTCCGAATGCAAGCTATAAACTGACAAGGGTTCAATGTAACAATGCTCCTCCCGCTGGTGGGTATTTTAAACAGATTTCAAACCAAATACATAAAATTGAGGGACAAAATTGGTACCGAACCTTCGTTTTTAACGAATGTAAGGCGACTTTCTTATATAAGATGGAGTATCAAAAGGATGGTATTCTGATGGCAACCCCATCGGGGGTTGTTCAATGTTCTAGCGAGAAGGCATGTAACCCTGTTTTAGATCAGCTATTTAAACACAAATGTGGTGGTGAAATTAATCCGGATAGGTATTCCTACACAGTTAAACAAAAAGCAGGAAACCCAAAGGTTTTTACATTGACCTATGTGGAAGGGGCTGATTTATGCAAAGCCACTCAATCGGGTGCCGATCCACTTAGTGTTGATATAGAGGAAGTGCCAGGAAGTTAGTTTTTTTCAAAAAAAAGATATCCGTTTTCAAAAAGCCACTGAGTAATTAGGTAAGGTAATTCTTTACAAGAGCCATCAGTACTTTTCGCAGAGACCGACAATGAGGTGTCCTCACTGATCGTTAGGTGTTTTACCCCTCGGTGGGGATCTGAAATTCGAACTTGGCGCGAAGAAGCCTGAACCCAGGGTGGCAACCAGCAGCGAGTATTTTTTCCTAATTGGGTTTGGAAAGAGGGTCGCTTCTTATTCATCCCGAAAAGCCTAAAGGGTTTCTGAACTAAAGGATCTTCGTAGTTTTTATAAACCTTGAGTCTGAGGTTTCTTAAAGCCTGCTCTGGATGCAAGTTTAGAAGTGCAATTTGTTGATGCACCCCTCGCAGCCATCGGGACTTTTTAAGTTTAAAAGGTGGGGTGGTGTTGCGGCCAAAAGATTCAATCGCCTGGGTGAGGTTTTGCTCAACAGCCCTCTGGGAATAAAAGTGAGGCAGATGATAAGAAAAATCTTTTTTTCGGCGCAAGTGCAAGATCTGTTTTTTGATTTGATGAGCTAGTTCGAAAGGGCACAAGGTGGGTCCGCGTTGAGTATCATAAACAGGAACAAATGCGACCAGGTCTTTAAAGCGATGCCTAAAGTCAAGGTAGCCACCCCAGGCACTTAAGACTACAGGATTTTTATAAACGAGTGAATCCAGAGGTGCAAGTCCAAAGCACTCTTCAGAGTAAAGACTAGGGGAAACTAAGACATGAGGGGTGGACTGTATCATTCCCTTCAAGACAGTGTTATTGACAAAACTGTGCCAGGTAATAATCTTATTCAAATTAAATTGATTGGTCAGAGATTTCAAAAATGAGTAGTATTTTGAAGCTCCGATACCCATATTCGGACTCCCTAATTTGTCTTCGTAACCATAAAAGTCAACTCGCACTGAAAGAGAGGGGTTTTTGTCGAGTAAAATACGCAGGGACCAAAGCAGGGTGTGCAAGTTTTTCTGCTCCGAGTATCGACCAACAAAAAGAAGTCTTATGGGCTTCATGCAGCACTTAACTTGGTTAAAGGGCAATTTCTGAGAAGCTGATAAATAGGGGTATGGCAAAACGACTGATTTGGCCTTAGGAAAGCAAAGCTGGAGAGTTTTTTGTTCAGCGCGAGAAACCGCTACAAAAATATCTGAGGAGGTAAATAAGTCCACTTGACCGAATGAATAGGAAAATCCACGACTACCCTCTCCAGCAAGATAAAAAATGGCAGGAATTTGCAGTTTCAGGTGTCCTCTTAACGCTCTCATGTAAACAGGACCATTCCAGGTAAAAACAATTAAGTGAGCCTTTTTTAGCAAGTCATAATGGTGAGGAAGATTCAAAGGATCTGCTTCGATTGCATGAAGGGTAAATTTGGATGTTTTTGAAAATGAAATCCAAAATTCTTGAATTGATTTAGAAGCGAGGGTCTGACTGTACCACTTCACGACAGAGCTTGGCATGCTGATCATGACGACATAAGTGATCCCATTGCTAAAGCTCATGACACTTGAATTTATCCTCTGAGAGGGGTTATAGCACTTTCAATGGGGCTGAGTGCTTAATTTATGCGTAAAAACACAAAAACCAGGGTTGTGATAATTGGTGCAGGGCAAGCCGGCCTTGCTATGAGTTATTTATTAAAAAAAGAGAAGATGGACCACGTAGTTTTAGAGAAAAAAAAGCTTGGAAGCTCCTGGCGCAACCAACGGTGGGATAGTTTTCACTTAGTTACCCCAAACTGGCAAAACCAACTTCCTGGCTTCCATTACGTGGGTGATCGACCTGACGAATTTATGTCAAAAAATGAGATCATTAATTATCTAGAGCTGTATCAAGCGAAATATAGTCTTCCTATATTTTCCAATAAAGAAGTACTGAAAGTTACCAGGAATGGGTATCAGAGTTTCGAGGTGCAAACGCAAAACAAAATTTACCATGCTCGGGCAGTTGTTGTTGCGACAGGCAGCTTCTACCAACCCTATGTGGGTGAACAAAGCAGAGATTTGCCACAAACCGTTTTACAGCTGCATTCATCAAAATATCGCAATGCGAGGCGGCTGCCTCCTGGATCTGTTTTAGTGGTTGGATCAGGGCAATCGGGATTTCAGATTGCATCTGAGCTGAATTCCTCAGGTCGTAAAGTTTTTTTATCTGTGGGGAGCAGTTACTGGATTCCTCGTAGCTATCGAGGCAAGGATATTTCCTACTGGATGACACAGTTGGGTGTTACTGATTTACGTAAAAAAGTTTTGGGTGCTTCATCAGAAAAGATTTTTTTTTCAAGCCCAATCATTAGCCATAGGGGAGGGGGAGCTAAAAGATTAAGCTTAGATGGAGTGACACTCTTGGGGCGGTTTGAAAACTGCATTGGGAATCGACTAAATTTTAGTGACAATCTTGAAAGTTCCTTTGCGGAGTCAGGTATGTTTTTTGTTCATGTGACGCGCCTGATTGATAGATTTATTGAAAAGCAACAACTCAAGGCACCTGAGTCGACGGCTGTGGCAGACGAACTTTTATTATCGTTAAAAGTGCCTAAACTAACTGAAGTCGATCTGCTAAAACAGTCTATTTCTACCGTAATCTGGGCTACTGGATTTAAACCCAATTACTCCTGGATTGACTTACCTGTCTTTGATCAAGCAAAAACCCCGATATACCATCGTGGAGTAACTCAAGTGGAAGGTTTCTATTTTCTGGGACTTCATCGCCTCTATACTTTAAAATCGGGTTCACTCTTTGGAGTTGGGGAAGATGCTGCATTTATTTTAAAAAATATCAAAAGCTATTTCAGAGTGCAAAAAATCATAAAGACAAGCAATCGTATGAGCTGTAGAAAAAATTCTCTTGTCTCCTGAGTAAAGCGGACTAGTCTTCTGCCTGAAATCAGGAAGTTTTTGAAATGAAGTTACCTTAAGACAGGGTTGGCATAGCCAGGAGCCATCGGATTGCTGAATTCCTAAAATAGATTCCACTGCCTCATGGATTAAAGCATCGGGGTGACTCGCGGCCCCTAACTGATAGAGTAAAAACGGGAGATTGGGAATGGATAAGGCATTGTTTAAAAGGATGTTCCGACAGAGTGGAATACAGGCATTGCTATTATAACTGAGTTTCTTTTGAAGCCACAAAATGTAGCCGGGATGTTCCCACCAAAAGGCTTCCAGATACCGGTGTTTGGTTGTGTGGTTCATCCACTGTAAAGCTCGACTCATCTTGGTGCGTGCCAAACCCATTCTTTTAAGTGCTCCAATAACCTCCAGGGTAGTGTCAGCGTGAGGTATCGACCAATTATTAAAAGGAGAGTTTGCTTTGAATGGGTAAGTGGGAAAGCCTCCCTCAGGATTCTGTTGGTTTAGGATCCATTGGATTGCTTTCTGTGGAATGGGTAGGCTATGATTCTGAAGAACCATCAAAGCCTGAGAAGTTGAGCTGCAGTCGCCCGATAGTGTTTTATTAAATCCCCAAGTTCCATCTGTATTGATATTTCCAGCTAAGTATTGAGCTCCTTTTTTACAGCGAGATCTAAAATTCGGAATATTTTCTAGGATCCAGCAGGTATGTGCTGTCATCCATTCTACAGAAGGAGCTCCGGTAGTCGTAAAATCAATAAAGGCTCCATCCGATGTTTGCTCACCCCGTAAGTACTGAAGTCCAGCCGCTATGGCAGCTTTAAGTTTTTTTTGCATGATAATAAAGCGAGGGTTGATAAAATGAGTTTATCTGAAACAAAAATTTCCCTTTGTAAATCAGGAGCGTGAGGAATAGGGAAGTGTTTTGATCCTAATAATACAGGAGGATGTTTTAAGGCGCCGAACTCAAATTCCATCAAGTGGGAAATGATTTGCTGTCCATAGCCTCCTAGTTTGCAGGGATCATGGATAATGACAAGTCTACCCGTCTTTTTTACCGATTTCACAATACTTGGCATATCGATCGGAGCAATACACCTCAAGTCAATCAACTCAATGTCAATTCCGAGACGGGCGATTTCCGGTAAAAGGTTTTCAATACGGTAGAGCATGTGAGAGTTTGATAGGAGAGTTAACTCAGTGCCAAGTTTCACCATTCTAGCCTGAGTAAGTGGGAGAGTATAATCAGCTAAAGGAACGGTGGATTTGGTAAAATTCAATAATACATGATCAAAAAATAGAATGGGATCTCTGGATCGCAGTGCACTTTTCAATAGCCCCTTTCCTTCAAAAGCACTTGATGGAAGAATAACCTTCAATCCTGGAATATGGGTAAATAGACTTTCCAGTGATTGAGAGTGCTGTGGGCCCGATCCACCTAATGCACCTGTTGTAGAATGAATTACCACGCCTTGATAGGCTTGACCCTCTGTTAGGTAGTGAAACTTAGCAATTTCATTAACCAAAGCGGACATGCCAAGGAGCAAAAATTCAATTCTTTGGATATCAATCAAAAGTTTAACGCCATTCAGGCTGGCCCCTAAACTCATTCCAACCATAGTAGATTCGCAAATAGGAGCTTCAATAATTCTGTGTTGCCCAAATCGTGCTTTGATTCCTTTAGTCATTCCCCAGAGGCCCCCTAGTTCGCCGACATCCTGTCCAAATACGGTGATGTAAGGATCTCGATCCATTTCTTCGCAAAGGGCCTCGTTAAGGGCTTCCGTGTATTTCAATATTCTATTCATAATCCTGAAAAAGGCTGGTAAATGCATCGCTAGATTCTGAGGGAGTCTCCTTCATGGAAGACTCAAGAGCCTGATCCAATTTCATTAGGACGTCCTTAGTGTTGATTTTTTCTAATGCTTTTTTAGTTGCTAACTTAGAACGAATCAGCTTGTCTTTGAGCAGCTGAAGAGGATCTCTTTCGGCTAAAAAATTGGGGCTGATTTTGCTCTCAATCTTCGCTCCAAATCGATCAGCTACGGTATGACCAAGAAGCCTTCTCGTCTTACATTCCAAAAAAAATGGGACCAAATCTGCTCTTGCTTTTTTAGCCATTTGTCTGACCGTTGTATAGACCTTTTCAACATCCATGCCATCAACACATTGGGACTGAACCCCTAAAGCCTTGGCTTTCTCATGAATATTTACATTTGCCATCGTTTGTTCAGTTCGAACGCTAGTCGCAAGGCCATTATTTTCACAAACAAATATCAGCGGCAGTTTTAAGTAAGCAGCACAGTTCAGGGATTCGAAGAATACGCCGTTATTAGTAGCCCCATCGCCAAAAAAAACTACTACTATTCTTTTGTTGGCTCTCATTTTATTTGCAAGTGCGGCGCCCACTGCAATGGGAAGCCCCTGAGCAACGATTCCTGAAGAAGCGATTACTCCACTTTCGGGATTCATGAGTTGCACGGATCCTGATCTGCCTTTGGAATATCCCGTTTTTTTACCCAGGATTTCGTCGAAAAGTCTTTTTGGAGATAGTCCTTTTGCTAAACAATGACCATGGCCTCGGTAGTAAGATACAACCTGATCTTGAGATTGAAGGGCGGATATCGCTCCTACTGCAATTGCTTCATGTCCTAAGGAAGTATGGACAAAACCACTCATTTTACGTTGAAAAAAAAGGTCCAAAAGCTTCTCATCAAATCTTCGAATCATCAGCATGGTTTTGTACATGGTGAGCAAATGACCTGCCATAAGACTGATATATCTGCCAGCAATGAAACATTGCAAGGCTCAAAGGCTTTTCTGATTACAGGAAGAATGCTAGAAGCCAAGGATGCTTGATCTGCCGTACTTTGATGATCTATTTGAGGCGTTTCGATATGGAGATTTGAAGTGTGAGGGTATGTGGGGTGCTAATGTCCATTTTGGATATTGGCAGAATCCAACAATGGCAACTGGAAGCCTAGCTGATATCATTGCGGCTGGGAAAAGAATGAATGAGTTTCATTATCGTCGACTTTACCTAAAGCCGGGGGCGCGAATTTTGGATGTTGGGTGCGGGTTTGGCGGTGCTATTTCGCAAATAAATGACCATTTTACTGGACTGGACCTTGTGGGACTTAATATTGATAGCCGTCAGATTAAAAGGGCTGAGAAACGTGTTCAAGGTAATAAGGGTAATAAGGTATCCTTTGTTGAAGGTAATGCATGTCAAATGCCATTTGCTGATCGTTCATTCGATCATCTCATTGCAATTGAATGTGCATTTCATTTCGAAAGTCGTCTAGAGTTTTTCAAGGAGGCCAAACGGATTTTAAGACCAGGTGGAAAATGTGTTGTCTCAGATTTCATTCTTCCAAAATTAGGAAGACCCATTGCTCATAAATTTTTAAACCAGGCATGGTGGTTTAGGCGCTGGGGGGTTTTTCATCCAACATCGCTAAATGATTATCGTGACATGATCAGGACTTCGGGATTTTCAAGCGTTCACTATGAAGACATTACTAACGAGACTATTCCGCATTATGATGTAATGACCAATCTTATGACTCAAGAGAAGCTTTACCCTGTCACTAGAAAAGAATCGCTTTGGGCCTCAATCGTTCTTAATGTTCAAAAAAAAATGCACTTGCTAAAATACTTCCTATTTGAAAGCACAATGGGTTTATGAAAAAGGATGTGGGTGAAACATTTTGTATTATCCCGTGGTTGCAGACAGTTGTAGGTGAGACTGGTGAGTTTCATGTGTGTACTCATGCTCGCTTAGAGTCTATTTCAGATACCGGTGGCGAGTGTTACAATATCAAGAAGAAGGGTGACATAGAACTCGTTCGAAACTCTGAGCAACTCAAAAAATTAAGGAGAGAAATGCTTGCGGGGTCACGGCCAAAAATGTGTACGCCCTGTTTTGAGTTAGAGGATTGCAAAATCCAAAGCTACCGCCAGAGGATGAATCGAAAATTTGAAGAAAGTATTTCGGACTTGAAAAGTGAGACTGCTTCGGACGGAGAGGTACCACTTCCGTTTCGATACCTTCACGTTAGGTTAGGAAACTTCTGCAATCTAAAATGTAGAATGTGCGATCCTATTTCGTCGCATCGGCTTATGGATGAATTGGAGCCAATCTATTCTGAAATAGATTCGGTTCAACGACGTTTAGCTCACTTGAAGAATCCCGATTGGTTTAAAAAAAAAGAAGCATGGGATGAGATTATTAAGTACCTAAAATATATTGATCAAATTTACCTCGTTGGAGGTGAGCCCTTTTTAATTAAGGAGTCGTTTGAGTTTCTGAGAGTGATCATTGAAGCTGGGTTTTCTCAGCGGATCACGCTTCATTATAATACCAATCTTACTTTTCTTCCGAAGGAACTCTATCAGCTTTGGCCTCAGTTTAAAGCGGTTTACCTTCATGTGAGTATTGATGGATACGACTCCATAAATCACTATATTAGGTATCCAACAAAGTGGAGGGACCTGGACCGAAATTTACATGTTTTGGACGAACAAAAAGCCCGTCTCAATTGCGGAGAGATTGGAATTAATACGACTGTACAAATCTATAACGCTTTCAGTCTCGTGGATCTTTTCTGGTACTTAAAAGAGAACTTCAATAATATTATTCCCTATCCTAATCTTGAGCCAGTTATGTTTAGATCTCAGCTATCTTTACAAGTATTAACACCTGAGTTAAAAGATGTAGTCGAGATCAAGTTAAAAACATTTATTTCAGATTACTTTAAAAAATATGCACAATTGCCACCGCAGCAATTCTTGAATCGTATTAAACAAATACTAGCTTATATGAGAGCTAAAGACAGTTCTCATCTCATTCCAGAGTTTAAGAAATTCACTGAACATATGGACTTAGCAAGAGATCAGAGCGTATTAGACTTCGTTCCTGAACTTACCGCGCTCATGAGTGTCTAAAGGGATGTCTATTAACTTCTGCAATTTTATCTGTAAAGCTCTATTTTTTTTTAAGAAAGAAATAAAGTCAAAACCGAGGAGCTCCGCAAGTGGTCTGTTAAAGCCTTGGGAACTGAAATAGAATTCAGCAATTTGCTTTCTAAACCAATTGTGAATGTTAAAGTGAAATCTACAAAATATTAAAAGGAGTGAGTGGTCTTTACTGGAGACTTTTACGCTGTTGGTACAGAATGGGAGAACTTGGTTAAGTGCATTTTGGTCAAAAGTTAAACAAAAAAAATTCCAGTGCAAAAAGCTGAAGACCGCAAGTTGAAGGCAAAATTTTAAACTGTATTTCCCAGACAGTTGCTGCAATAAATCTAGGTACTGAGGGTTGTCACATCCATAAACGTTGGTATTTTGTCTGTACATCCATCTATGAATATTGTCCGATGCAAAAAACTGTCCTATGGTCTCGCAGGCGCCGGCAAATGATTCAGCAAGCAGGGCATTAAAGACAAAAAATTTCTGAGCTGCGATAGGCTCATCAGGAAGTGGCTTACAGTTAAGGATAGAATGGGCAATCAAATGTGCGGTCTCATGTATAATATTGTTCTTTTTTATTTCCAGGATTCTATTAATAGGCAAGTCTGGAATGAGCTTTTGCATTGCGTATAAGGGGGCAGTATTTTTGAAATAAGGTACTTTGTTATTTCTAAGAATTTTCGCAAAAGCGAGGTTAGGGCATGTTTCATAGTTATAAATTCCTGGAAAGCAGGAAAAGGAGACTCCCAAGCGGGAAGACGACTGCCGTAATCTTTTGAAAAAGGGATTTCTAAAGTAGAGATAACCATCGCCTAAACTTTCCACTAGGTCAGTAGCAGCTTCAAATTGGCGCTGTGCATAAACTAAATCTGATATTGAAATCATAAAATACATTACCTAATGACTAAACTTCCCGCAAATCTCATTCATCACAGAGCAGGTGTCAAGTAATTCCTGTTTGAAAGAAAAGGAACATGTCTGATTAAGTTTGTCTGGATAGACTGCTTAGTTATTTTTAATTGTTCTTTACTAGATTGAGCTTTAACAGCATGATTTATAATTATTAATATATTCATACCTAGGACTAACAAAATGAGCGCAGATTCAGGTATTTTCCTAGAAAAGTATAATGATTTATCGTCTAGCTTGGGTACCGGTGTTGTTGAGTTTCACTTAGCTCCGAATGAGGACTTTAACCAGCGACTGGGTGAAATTACCTGTTCTGAAGAGGGGATGTTTCATAAAGGTCTAGATAATTACCTAACTAAAAATGAATATTCGGCCAGTATGGAGAGTAACCCGGAGTGGTGGAATGAATGCTCACGGATTAGAAAGAGGAAGTTGCTCGAGGAATTTGATTTTCTGTCACTGCCCTATGATGAACTGAGACAGCTTAAGCAATCGATCACTTACTGCGTGGATCAATATCTAGGAATTTTTGAAAAAGAATATAGGGGTAAAAGACCGAACTATTTTCACTCCTGGGCCGTTATCTGCAAGCTTGAAAAAAAGGCTGAAAGCCCTCATATTCATCATTTCAATCCGATCAATCTTGCTGGTGTCTACTATGTAAGTGGTGATTTTAGTCCTCAGAATGGAGAACTTGAGATTTATCCGGACAATAGGAGAACTCAAACAAAACTCACCTACTGTCCAAATGCAGGGCGTATTTTGTTATTCCCTGCTCCTTTGCCGCATGCAATAGGCTACTATAATGGCAGAACTCCAAGGATTAGTATTGCGTTTGATATTTGGTTTAAGAAAGAGCCGAAAGCAAACTCAATTTAACTTGACTCAAGATTTGAGATAGTTCAAGTTCCTCTCAAACCGCAGGTAGGAAATGCATTCAATTTCAGATCTTGTTCGAGAGCAGTTGACCTATTCAGAAATGACTCATTTGACAGGTAGTCTTGGAGATGGGTTTTTATATTCCAGAAATTTGATGTTTCGAAAACTAAGAGATCAAATGTTAAGGCTTGGCGTTACTTTTTCTGCTCGAGCATCCGTTTATCATTATCGGACCTGCCCTCATCTTTCATTTGAAAAGATTCTCTATTCTAAGAAAATTCCGTATTTTAAGAACGTCTCTGCGTTGATAGAGATGCAATCGCAATTGCCGAACTTAAATGTTCAAAAAATTCTTGAAATTAAAAAGAACAAGGTAATGCACGAGTCTGCTCATTTGTTCGCTCAGTCTATTCTAGGCAAGAGCAGTTTTTCTGTGGAAGACCGAAAAGGTCAAAATAGAGAGGTTTTAAAGGTTCTTCTTTCGGAGTCCTATGCTTCAGCATGCGAGACGGTGGGCCAGATTTTTTCACCAAATGAGATTCACGAATGGATGTACCGGCAGAATACTAATGTATTTGGATGTGAGGGGCTGAATTATAGGAAGCTTCTTAAACAGATTTCTGAGCAATTTGGAATCAAAGTCTGCTTTAATTTATCTATTTTGAGTTTTTTATGTTGGCATTTCTTTTTCAGTTCGATGAGTTCGCCCATGCTCAACGTCTTGCTGTCAATCTGTGGGACTAAGGTAAAAATGTCAAGCCGGGATAGGAAGAGCTTGCTGGAATTTTCTAATTATCATTTCTTGGTACGTAATTGGTTTAGAGATGAGGTAGCAGAATTTTACTTTTACTCCCAAGGGTTTCAGCGCCCTCTAGCTGAGCTTCTTAAATTTGATTTTTTTTCGTATTTTCTGAAAGAAGAACAGTGGCAGGTAAGTCTTAAAAAATTAGTCGAGATTATCGAGGAACGGCCTCCCATGAGAAGGGCGTTGGACTTGAGTAGGATCTAAAAGGCAGCATGGAGGAACATGACTGACGAGTTCAGATATCACTACAATTAAGAATAGTTTCAGACCTTAGTTCAAGGATTCTCAGCGTCAAGAAGGCAGTACTGACTCTGTCCATTCTCTGATCTCTCGCTCCGAATATCAAACGGAATGCAGATTCTTGCTACGTCACTCTGGTATGCTGGGGCTGCGTGAGCAAAAGTTCCCTGGAAAAAAATAAGCGTTCCTGATGAAACAGGTGCAACTGATTTTATGGTGCACTTGTTTTCATGATGAATCCAAAACCGGGTTCCTCCGGTTCCTTTGAAATAATCACCCGAAACGAAGTAAATTCCTGTAACATTGAGAGGATCAGAATGGTGTTTATGAGGAGGGAACTTTCCATCGAAATCTTTTACAATATTAACCCATGATGTGATGAGGTTTGGCTTTCTGCCTGAGTATTGAGAACTGAATTCGCGAAGAAAAATGCAGAAGCAGTTAGAGATAAGTTTTTTAAGATTCTGGAATTCCAAAAAATTCAATGTCAAAAGATTGAAATCGCTTCTGCTGGTGAAGTTTTTTACAGGGGACCTGTTAGATTCCAAAGTGCGATGTGACATAGGGAACAATCTTGCAATATGGTCCTCCATTGTATTAAAAAGAGCCGGTGATTCATTGAGTAAAGTAAAAATGATAGACTCAAGTCGTCTGTTAAATTTCTGAGAAGTTCTTGTTTTGAATACCAAGAAATTGTTGCCACCAAAAGATGAAGTTAGGTTGGTATAACTCAGATTTGGCATTTCAGTTTAAGAGTATAAATAAAAAGAAGTATTCTCAATAAAAAAATGAAAATACAAATAGTAATAATTGTTCATCCGGACTTTAGGAAGCAGTGGCATACTTTGGCAATTATAATTGATGCCATAGAAAAATGTTGGATGAGATATCAAAAACATGTTGCTGCGGTAATTACTGTTGTTGAGTCAGATGTTAAAAGCCTGTGGACTCATAAACAGCTGCTTCAGAGTGCTGATGTGCATGTGTATGTGTGGGATGGATTTGCCCATCTTAAGGAGATAAGAGGTCGTCTCAAAGTTTGTGTGCCATCAGTTATTTACATTCATGGGGAAGGAACTATTGGCTTTTCTCGATCAATGGAAGCAGTGGAGTTCTTCGATGCTGGAGATATTTTTATTGCCCCCTGTTTGTCGGAGCTGCAGATTCTGAAGTTGTGCTTTGAGTCGGTTCGGGCCATCGTGTGTCCTTATCCACTAAGAAACTCATGTTCATCGAAGCTAGTAGTGAAGCAGTCTAGTAAGAAAGTAGTTCGCATTATTCTTGTGGGTCGCGTTTCAGAGCAGAAGAATATCCACACTGCATTGGTGGCGCTGAAAATATTCATTGGAAAATCTACCATGCATGAAATTCGTGTGGATATCTACGGAACCCCTGATCAGTTAGGCAGTCCTAATATGGACCTTGAATCGCAGGATTACTGGAAATTTCTTCAGAATCTCGTGTTGTCGCTTGATCTTACTACGGTGGTTCGGTGGCATGGCTATCTCAAAGCGTATGTCTTAAGGGAGATGATTCAAGCGGCTCCTCATATTTTTATCTCTGCCAGTTTACATTCTGATGAATGTTTTGGAATGGCAGCATTTGATTCCCTGTGTAACGGAAATCTTGCTGTTCTCAGTGCATGGGGTGGACACCTCGATCTCTACAGAAATTTTAAGGGGCAAGTGGAGCTTGTTCCAGTTCGAGGGTCGAACAAAGGCCCATTTATTTCTCCTGTGGACTTCAGCGAGCAACTTCAGAAATGCTTTGAATTATTCTGTCAAGGTAGACTGGATGGAAGGAAGAGGCGGATTCCCCGCAACTATGGTTTTAAGGCAATTTTGGGCCAGCTTGATAAAGCTATTGAAAATCGGACTTTTGAAAAAAAGCGACTTCTTCCGTCGGTATGGCTCAAAGAACTCCACAAGCAAGTTGGCAAGTTAAACGTGTCAGCAAATAGTCCCATTCCTCATGTCTATGAAGGGTATAATGATCCGCTTGCTCAAGGGGTGTTCGAATGTTATGGAATGCTTCGTCCACGGCCAATTGAAGATCCTGTTGAACTGAGGAAAAAACATTTTTTAATTATGCCTTGGGTTGAGTTTGATCCAAAGTTTGGAAAGATAAAAGTAGAGGATCCACATAGAGGTTTTGCTGAAGCAGTCTTTAAGTGTGATTCTAGGGTCTGCTATAATGTCTATTCAGTTATTGGAATGCCGATGCCTGTGTGGCCTGTATCGGAAGATGTTTTGGTTTGGCTA
>Ga0302320_10005031_pt1 | contig 29794 bp, 21 predicted proteins | sample Bog_T0_3_FD_202130 | JGI IMG/M metagenome (GOLD analysis project Ga0302320, IMG submission 202130) | Peat permafrost microbial communities from Stordalen Mire near Abisko, Sweden - Bog_T0_3 | ecosystem: Environmental > Terrestrial > Soil > Wetlands > Peat | place: Sweden: Abisko, Stordalen Mire...
CGCGTATATCATCCTTTTCCCCTGCGCCGCATGGGCGTCATTACCTGAGGTAAGAGCCGGATGCGGGAAATCCGCTCGTCCGGATCCGCGGAGGGGGTTATGAGCAATCATGATCCCTACTCCGACTGAAATGTCCAGCAGTTCAGGAACTGTATCCTGCATGCGAAAACCAAGTTCGTATGACTTGATGACTCCATCAATAGCATCGGACGCGCCAGGTGCAAGCGCCGCATCATGATTGAAATCCTGAATCAGATCAATCTGCTGGCGTTCCAGGTCCTTCTCCGTTGCAGCTTTGATGTTGGGCATGAAGCCCTGATCAGTGATTGCGGTTCCCTGATAATAGGCCGGAAGAAACGCGCTGCCGTAGTTGGACGCGCCGCCAAAGGCGATGGGAGGATTGATGGTGATATAGCCAGGCAGATTCTGATTGTCCGTGCCCAGGCCCTATAGGAGCCACGATCCCCAGCTTGGCCGGGTGAGCGCCGCATTGGCGCTGCCAGTGTGGAGTTGCACAACCGCCTGTGGATGCGCCGGCGTATCGGTGTAAAGGCCCCGCATAAAGCAAAGCTCATCAGCATGTGTTGCGATGTTCGGCAGTAGCTCTGAGAAGTAGGCTCCTGACTCCCCGTATTGCTTGAAATTGAAACGCGATGCGGTAAGCGTGCCTCCGCCAGGCCCCGACTTTCCATGCCGCCTCTCGAGTGCCGGCTTGTATTCAAAAGTATCGACGCTTGATATCGCACCTTCCATGAACAGAAAGATGATTCGCTTCGCTTTGGCGGGAAGTGGGGGACGTTTGGGCGCCAATGGATTGTTGCTGTTCAACTCCTGCGCGGCGGCTTTCCCGGCAATCGATCCCAGCAGTCCGCTGAGCGCCAGGTGACCAAAGCCGACCCCGGCGGATCGAAGTATATTGCGACGAGAGACTGTGAACGGATTCGACATGCTGATTCATCTCCATCTTCTGTTTCAGAAATTTGCGTTAGCGGACGAACTGGAATTCCGCGGAACCATAAAGGGACTGCACAAATGCGGCCCAGGCGGCCTGTCGCGCCGAATCTGGAACAACAAGCACAGGCGTTTCATCGGCAAACTGTTTGCTGGTGTCGTCGGGATCGTCCTGCGAGAGGTTGTCTGATCGAAAAACACCGTCTGTCATATCAAAAGGTTTGCGACCTTGCGCGGTCCCGCTGACATTGGCCAACGTTGCCTTGAATGATTCTCCATTGTTAGGCTGCGCTTCCTTCCATGTCTTCGAATAGCGTCCGAGGAAGAGCTTAACCTTGGCAATTTCCGCAGGGCTGGGATCACGCGCGACGTTGTCCATCTTGAAGCGGGCTTTGAAGCGCTGGTTCACGTCCTTTGGTCCAAGCGCAAGATAGCCGGTTGCAATCAACAGGCGGTCGCGCGCCGCCGGAGTTTCAGCGGGTAACAGGTCACCCGCAATCTGCTCTTGAAGAAAGCGGTTGTAAGGAACATCTCGATTGAAGGCGTCGATAACATAGTCGCGATAACGCCGCGCATTGGGATAAGGAATGTTTCGTGAAGGTCCAGAAGACTCGGCGTACCGTGCAACGTCAAGCCAGTGGCGCCCCCAGCGCTCGCCGTATTGCGGCGATGCGAGAAGACGATCCACAAGGCGCGCATAGGCCGCGGCCGAGTGATCCTTCACAAAGGCTTTCACGGCAGCGGGCGTGGGTTGCAACCCGGTCAGGTCATAACTCACTCGGCGAATCAGCGTTATCGGATCGACGTCGCGCACGGGCGCAAGCTTCTTCTCTTCGAGCTTCGCCAGCACAAAGCGGTCAATGCTTGTACTTGACCATGCAGTGTTCTCTACTGCAGGAACTGATGGGTTGGTGAGGGGTTGCCACGCCCAGTGGCTGTGGCGCAGCCGGTCGTATCTGGCCGTGATGCTTGCAGGCGTCTGCGGCAATTTCTCTGTCTCGTCCGGCCATGCGGCGCCATCCTTAATCCATGCTTCAAGCGTCTCAATCTCCTCGGACGGTAGCGGGTCGTTGGACTCCTGAGGCATGCGCTTGTGCGCATTAGTGCTCTTGATGCGCTCGATCAGCACGCTCTTCTCCGGATGGCCGGGCACAATAACGGGGCCGTCCACTCCGCCGTTGAAGATTGCAATGCCAACGTCCACGCGCGGCCCACCTGCTTCTTTGAATGCGTCGGAGTGGCAGTTGTAGCAGCGATTTACAAGTATGGGCCGAACGTTCTTTTCAAAATAAGCCAACTGCTCTGCTGTCGCCGGGCGCGGATAAAGAACTGCCTTGGCTCCCTTTCCCGATACCATTACTTCCTTTGCAGCGTGAGCCGCCGTTGCCGGCGAAATGGATCCGGAAATACCAGCCGCGGCCGAACTCGTTGCGGAAGGTCCCTGAGCCGTAGGCCACGGTGCGCCCTGCGCAATCCATGTCTTCAAGTCATCAATCTCCGCTGCGGACAATGGCTCGGGCGCTTTCTTCGGCATGCGGTTATTAGGATCGGTATCGAGAACGCGCTTGATCAGAAGGCTTTCGTCCGGAGCCCCGGGAACAATAGCCGCGCCTGACTTACAACCCGCGATAAGCGACTCGCGATCATCGAGGCTCAGTTCGCCCGCAGTGCGCGTGTCAACGGAGTGGCACTCAGAGCAGTGATCCGCCAGAATGGGTTGAACGCGCTGCGTGAAAAACGCAGCTTGCTCTGGCGTTGCCGCCTGTTGCGGTACGCTTCCCTGCTGCGCGGGGGGAGCGGCTTTCACTGGCGAAAGCAGACCGGGAGTAAGCAGTCCGCAAACGAGAGGTAGACCCAGAACAGCGACAGGAAGACCCGGTCGTAGACCACTGAATAAGGAACGCATGAATGACCCTTTGATCGCAAGCGCGCGCCCTGATGGCGGCGAGAGGGAGACGTCCTGAAGAGCCACGCTCTCAAGAGCAGCAGGGAGCGCCAAACTCAAATCAGGAAATAAATGTCAGCAGGGGAAGGTCGCGTGAACTAGCAACAACAAGAACGAAGAGACATCCGCTGGTTGAGCGGGGCATTCATTCGTTCGGCATGTAAAGCGGAAATCACTTGTTGCTTCTCCGTAGAACCATAACGCGCAGTTTGAGGATAACCTCGTTGCGCGCTGTTTTAGAGATAACACTCCTTTCGTTTCAGGTCAACTTCTTATCGAAGAAGCGCGCGGTTCCCTCTCCACCGGCTATCGCAAATGGGATCGCGGCGTGCGTCCATCAATTTGCTGCTGAAACACACCGAATCAATGCTGAGTCCTCACTCGGTCGGATTGAGAATCACATACCCACCCGAATGGCTGATATAAATGCTGCGGAAGATAGCTGCGGGGAGCAATCCTAGAGCGTCGAAGGCAACACCCCTTCGAGACTGAACCAGATCCAAATCCCTCACAAGCGCGGAGCCGACCCGTATCGTAGTGTGCGAATGGATAGATGTCCCATTTGGCCCGCTAGTGAATGCCATGGAGCCGGCCCAGGGCTGGGAAGTGATTGTGTCATAACGAATCGGGAACAATTCAGGCAGCTTGGCTCCGGTGTCCAACTGCAACTGTACCTCGCCTCTGCCTACATCCATGATCTGCGCCTTGACGAGAAGGCGGTTTGTGGTCGGCATGTCTTGATAACGGCCTGCGGTCTCGATTCGACATCGTTCCCCGGCAGGAACATCTCCATCAAAACGCAAGGTTCGCCCTCGATAGTCGATAAGTATGTCGAATTGGGAAAGGAAATCCTCGCCCAGCACGCCGCGAATTCCCGGGGCTCTGAGCTTTACTTCATCCAGCTTGTCGATGATGGCTCCCAGCTCCGAGACCTCGGAGTTCCCTACTCGAACCTTATCCAATCGCACTAGGCGATCATTGTGTATATCGGATACAGTCACCAGCGAAGTTTCGCCGATGACAGGAGTCCGCAACTGTTGCGCAAGGCCAGGATCGATCACGGTATGGGTTGAGCCTGTATCCAGCAGAAAGGGAAAGGGACCTGCGCCATCGACTGTAGTTTGAACCAGAATAAGATATTTATCGCGGAGGCGGAAGCTGACTGTATCGTTTGGTTGCTTTACTTGCGCGGGCAAAACAGCGGTGAGAGCAAGAGCAGTCAGAATGAAGAGACCGCAAACAGGGGTAGGACATCGGAGCCAACAACAACATCGAACGGGCAAATGGCGGCCTGTCGGCACCTTTCCCTCCCTACCGGATTCCCAACGAATCTCCGTGGCCGGTCACTTCCCAAAGAATGTACCCCTTTCGAATGGCAAATGTCCACACGAACTCCGTGAGCCAAGTGTGCCCAGCCCTTGGCCCGATAGAGGGCGCTCGGTTGGTTCAAAGGCAACGAACTTCAAAACATATCTCCAACCGGCGGAAATGTTGCGAGCAAACTCAAGACGAGCAGGACGATGGATACGATGTTGACCTTCCGAAGTGATACATCTCGACGAAACCACAACCGGTCAAGGATGAACCACGCTAATACCCATGCGAAGACCGCGGTTGTGGTGACGCCGGAAAGAGGACCGGTAGGTTTGTAAAACGTGAGTAGCGCTTTGAGGGCTGGCGAATGATCGGCCGCGATGGTTAAGATCGCCAGGGCCATCGAGCCAATGCCCGCGGCGAGAATTGCCGCAGCAGCCGACCCGTTGGGGCGTGAGGTTGCATCTTGTGACGCCGATTCGTGAATCAACGTCATTGACTTTCTCCTCCGGCGATGTGAATGGTCTGTCCACCTTCCACGGGGGCGTTCTTGTCGAGCATGGCACCGAAGAATCCCGCGACGCCCGCAGCGATCAGAGAGGTGACCACGAACGTCGGCAGGACAGTCCGTAGTTGCGGATGGCGGGAAAGTTCCCGCCCATAGCGCAGCACTACGAATGCTGTGGCTGTGATGGCTATCGGAACCAGCCATGCCACATGTTCTTTCCATTCCATTCCAACCGAATGCCATGCGCTCGTGGCAGGGTGGGCCAACAACAAAGCCCGAGGATAGGGCGCAAGATTTGCTGCGCCCGCGGGTGCAGGAAAGCGGTACCAGGGATAGATGATGTAAGTTCCACTCAAGACACTCAGCCAGGCAAGCGCGGCCATGACAGAAAGGTATGCGCCGAGAAAACGGTTGTTCTCGATAGATGACAAGGCGGACGACGACGGTTGCAAACGCTGGTGAAGAGCAAACAGTGCGCCGGTACAAGCCAGCAGGTAGAGCGCGCCGAACCCCATGCCATGAATGAGCGTCCATAAGCTATGAGTGCTAATTTCCATTATTGCCACCTTCGCGACTTCTGCATCGAGACGTTCTGCATCGAAACGGCTTCTCCATTCAAGCCAGGCAAATCGGTGAACCGACAGGCGGATTGCAACTGCCGTTGGCGGGATAAAAAGCCGCTTCCCCGGATGCTCACCGGAGAAGCGGCCCTCGGTTAGAAGGTGATCTTTGCCGCAAATTGAATCTGGCGCTCGGTTCGTTGAAAGGTTATATCGGATCCGGCCGAGGAAACGATTCCAATGGCGGCTGTGCCAGCGGTTGCGGCCGGAAGATTGAACTGCGGCGTGTTGGCCAGGTTGAAGGCCTCCGCGCGCAGTTGAAGGACCTTCGATTCGGTCAGGTGAGTATCCTTGAAGAGTGAAAAGTCCACAGTCTTTGTACCCGGCCCCTCAAGACTATTCCGACCGGAGTTTCCCCACGTCCCCGCGGCGGGGACCGCGAAGGCTGCGGTGTTGAACCACTTCCCGAGCGTGCGCTGCCCACTCGACAGGGATCCGTTGCCGAAGCCGGGAAGAAGTTCTGCACGGGGCGACAGTCCATCGCCCAGCGCGGTGGTTGAACCCACGGAAAACGGCAAGCCGTCGGAGAACTGTCCAATAGCGTTCACCTGCCAGCCACTCTCAAACGCTCCCAGCACCCCGCTGCCCTTGAAGGGCAACTGATAATTCGAACTGGCGACGAAGCGATTCGGAACGTTGTAGTCCGCATTTCCGTGGTCGTAACGGAGGTTATAGGGATCCGATACAGTTGCCGATTCAGCCGAACCTTCGTCCAGAGCGTGACTGTAGGTATAGGAAGCAAGGAAGCTCAGTCCGTGCGCGCGACGCTCAGCCGTAACCTGCAACGCGTTGTAGCTGGAAACCTGCCGTGTCTCAAGTTCACTGATCTGAGCGAAGACATAGGTTTTGGTTCCGGGAATGTTTCCATAGGGACGATTCGCCGTGACAGTGGTGGCTCCATTCGCTCCCAACTCGTTTGTATTGATGTCCCGAAGATTGTCAAGGTGAACACCTTTGGTTCCGACATAGGCAAACTTGAGGACGGTTGAGAAGGGGATCTGCTGCTCGATGGCCGCATGCCACTGCTCAGTGTATGGAGTTTTTGCATTTGGATCCACGGCAAAGGCGGGCGTATTTGGTTGCAACGCACTGCCTGACGTGACAACGGTGTGAACATAGCCATTTGCCGCATAGTTGAAGGGCGTTCCGTTTGCGGCAGCGCCATAGGTTGTGGAGTTATTGAACGCCCAATAGTTATCCACGGGAACATTGGCCGACAAGGTGGACGAAACGCCTACGTCGGGCGCCGCGTAGTAGATGCCGAAGCCGGCATGTAAGACCGTCTTGTTGGTGACCTTGTAGGCTGCGCCCACGCGCGGAGCAAAGTTCGCGTTGTTGCCGCTCAAACCGCTCTTCGGAATACCGCTGGTTCCCACCTGCTCCAGGGCAGTCGTCGAGATGGAGGGAACAAAAGCCCACTCCTTGTTGTGAGCTTCAGTCCATGGCCAGCCAAGGAAGTTCTCATAATGCACGCCCAGGTTCAACGTCAGCCGGTTGTTGACCTTGTAATTATCCTGCACGTAGAAAGACAGATCGCTCTCTCGCAAGCCGACCTCAGAGGGGAAGGAGAAGGTGCCGCTCGTCGGAGCGCCGAAGAGCAGATCGCTCCACGCGAGTCCGGTGTAACGTGTCGCATACGCCTCAGAGCCGTGCTCCGCGCCGGTTTGGAACATATTGTATTCGAGGCGGATCAGATCGACGCCGACATCCAGAGAGTGCTTGCCGCGAACCAGGGTGACATCGTCGTCCCATTGGTAATTGTTGGTTCCAATGTTCGTGGGACTGTTGCCCGCATCGCCCAGCGCGGTATAGCCGCTGAAGGTCATTACCGGCAGACCGTCTGACAGCGGATTGTTGGGATTGATTACACCGGGGATGTTGAGGTTGGAAGGAGAGGCAAGCTGCAGGCCTGCGTCCCAGTTCTTGGCGTAGACAAAGAAGCGAGTCCAGCCGGCGCGTGCCGTGTTGATGGTGGTTGGAGAGAAGATGTGCGTTTCGCTGAGCACAGCCTGATGCGCAGGGTCCGACGCTGGCCCGCAGATGACGTCGCCCACTAGAGGCGTCGGTAAAATGCCGGGCTGGGAGAAAATGTCATGGCCCTGGCTATAGCGAAGGAAGGCGCTGTCTTTCTCGGTAAACTTGCGGTCAACCTTCACATCGAAGTCGTCTTCGTTGATGATCAATAACGGGGTGTAGATGAAATTATTAGCTACCGCGTTTGCGCTCCCATAATTCGGCTGCGCGTATTTCTCATAAAAAGTCAGAATATTCATGCCTGTCTGGTCCAGACCAGCAGTGCCCACTGGAATGATGGGATTGGTTTTGGTATATGTGATGTTCTTGTTAAGCGGGTTCCTGATTACAAGGCTTGGGTTCTGAAGAAAATAATTCGTGAAGTCATAGCCCGCTGAAGTGACATTCACGACCGGTATGCTCTCCACATCCGTTTGCCCCTGGGCAAAACGCTTTCCGGCATAGTCGGCAAAGAAGAAAGTCTTGGGATTGGCCTGCTTCCAAAAGACCGGTCCGCCGAAGGTGGCGCCGAACTCGTTTTGGCGAAGAGCAGCTTTCTGTCCTGCCGGCCCCGCGATCGAAGTATTGAAGAAGTTTCTGGCGTCCAGTGCGGTATTGCGAAGAAACTCGAATACGTCGCCATGATACTTATCGGTGCCGGACTTGATGACCACGTTGATGGTGCCGCCATTGCCGCGGCCGTAGCGCGCGTCGGCGTCCTGGGTCTCCTCCGAGAACTCCTGAATGGCGTCGATGGGCGGGAAGACTGCTGCCATGCTGTTATGGTTCTCCTGGTCGCCAATGCCATCCAAAAGGGTGCGATTTTCCTGAGGGCGAGAGCCGTTGATGGCGAAATACGAGGGGCCGCGCTGGGCGGTATAGGCAATGCTCGATCCTTGGGTTGTCGTGGATACAACGCCCGCGCCCAGGCTGAATAACTCCGAGAAGTTGCGGCCATTTAGGGGAAGGTTCTTGACGGCTTCTTCCGTGCGGAGATTGCCGACGCTCGAACTCTCCGTTTCCAGTATCTCCGCGGAAGACTGTACCTCGACGGTCTCGGCAGTCGACCCGACTGTAAGCGCTGCATTGACGGCAAGACGCTGGCCCACCTCCAGCCGAACGTGCTCGACAACACTCTTGAAGCCCGGCGATTCCACTGCCACTTCGTAATTGCCGGGATGCAACGAAGGCGTTACATAAATGCCATCCAAATCGGTTACGGTGTTTGTCGCTAGTCCGGTGCCAGTATCTCTTACTGTGACATGAGCGTTCGGAACCACTGCGCCACTGTTGTCCTTCACCACTCCTGTGATGGTTCCCGTTTCCACAATCTGCGCTTGGACCACCGATGCGGTCATCATGAGGAATAGGGCCACAAACAGGCTGGGCAGCTTGAACCTCGTGAGTACTCGAACTGAAAATCTTACAGCTGACATTGAAGCCTCCGATAATGCGATCTCTCTGGATCGCAAGAAAAATGGCCCACAACCTGGAGTCGTGGGCCACGCAATGCGCGAATGCGCACACTGCCTTCAGATGGGAACGATGCACTTGTCCACGACGCACAAGACATCCTGATGGGATCTGTGTGGTGTGCGACAACAATGTGCTTTGGCGGCGAATTCCGAGTGAATCTTCATCAGAGCCTTCCCTTCTAGGTGTGCGTGAGCGAAACCCCTCGCGCTGGAGAGCCGCTGGCGATGAGCATCGGCTGGATGTGCGCGAATAGACGAGTGCGCAAATCAAGCGGCGGGTGCTAAAGAAAAATGGATGGGGAAATTAGAGTGCAGGCCGAATCAACAACACGAGCGGCTGGGCGCCTGCTCGGCGGTGTGAAGCAACGCGCTGTGATTCTGCATCTGCATACGGTCTATTGAGCCATGAAGTCAGTTCCGTGTCAAGCGCGATGCGAATAAGTGCCTTGCGGCTACGCGAATTCGCACCGCACTTGGGGGCACCGCTGCTTGACAGGAATTTTGACTCCGTGCATCATCAAGAGAAATCGATGGCTGATCGCATCGCAATTCGCGCTTGTTGTTGTCCTGTCGAGCCTCCGGCAGTTGAGCAGCCTCGTGCGAATGCGGGTTTGAATCGATCCTGATTGCAGTTTTAATCTGGAACAGAGTTCATCCGGCTTGTCACCCCGCCCACGAGATTTAGCTCGTGGGTTTTTCATTGCGCTCGCATTTCCGCCGCGCACAGCAGGGATGAAAAGAGACCGTCGATGGACCCGTTCCACATCATGGCCAAACCTCATGGGCCGATTTGCAACCTTGACTGCACGTATTGCTATTACCTGGAAAAGGAGAATCTCTACGCGGCCAAGGGGCGCGACTACCGCATGAGCGACACCGTGCTGGAGTCCTACATCCGCCAGTACATTCAATCGCAGCCGGCACAGCATGTGAGCTTTGCATGGCAGGGTGGTGAGCCTACGCTGCTCGGGGTTCCGTTTTTCGAACGCGTGCTTGAATTGCAGAAAAAGTACGCAGGCGACAAACTTGTTGACAACGCATTCCAGACCAATGGAACGCTTCTTGACGATGCATGGGGCGAATTCCTGGCGCGCAACAAGTTTCTCATCGGATTGTCTGTCGATGGGCCAGCGGAGATTCACGATGCGTACCGCGTGGACAAAGGCGGGCAGCCCACATTCACGCGCGTCATGCGCGGGCTCGATATTCTCAAAAAGCATGGCGTTGAGTTCAACACGCTTACCGTCATCAATCGCACAAACTCTTACCATGCGCAAAAGGTTTACCGGTTCCTCAAAGAGATTGGCAGTAAATATCTCCAGTTCATTCCCATCGTTGAACAAGTAGCCGCCCAGCCTGACCCCAATGGCCTGGTGCTGCTGAAGCCCTACGCTCGCCAGCAGACTACCGTGTCGGAATGGTCGGTTGAGCCGCTGCAGTTTGGCAAGTTCCTCAGCACCGTATTCGACGAGTGGGTACTCAGCGATGTCGGCCGCGTTTTTGTGCAGATCTTCGATGTAGCGCTTGAGTCGTGGTCGGGACTTCCACAAACCCTTTGCGTCTTTGCTCCGCAATGCGGAAAGGCTCTCGCCGTGGAGCACAATGGGGATCTCTACTCCTGCGACCACTTTGTCTATCCCGAAAACAAGCTGGGCAACATCATGGAAAGAGCCATGTCCGGGCTGGTGAAATCACCGCAACAGACGCGATTCGGCAATGCGAAGGAGACCGCGCTGCCATCGGATTGCAAGACGTGCGATGTCCGCTTTGCCTGCAACGGCGAGTGCCCCAAACATCGCTTCACCACGACCGCGTCCGGCGAGTACGGATTGAACTATCTGTGCGCGGGATACAAGCACTTCTTCCATCACATCGATCCCTACATGCGGTTCATGGCCAATGAGCTTCGTAAGGATGGCGCACCCGCGCGAGTGATGGAATGGGCGCGCGCCAACGGACCGGTTCACACGCCCGCCGCAGCGAGAAGGAGCTCCCGTGCATCCGTTCTCGCCTAGCCGACGCTGTTGTTGATTCAACAGAAATGACTGCTTAAAGATCGCACAAGCGCCACGCCCACGCGCGCGTCCGGCATGTCGCCGTGTGCGAATTCCCATCCACGCAAGAGCTTTTTGAATAGCTGGAAATAACAGGAGATTTATGAACGACAAGAGCGTATTGAAAGCGTTGACATCGACGCTAATCTTTGCGGTGAGTGCACGGCTCTCATTGCACGCGCAAACCGCGCAACCCTATCAAGGCGTCGTGGGCAGAACGCTTGCCGAATCGAAAGAGTGGTGGCCCGAGCCCGTAAAGGCGCCCGCCGGCGCTCCGAACGTAGTGTGGATACTGATCGACGATGTGGGCTATGGAGCTGCCGGCACGTTCGGCGGGGTGATCCAAACTCCCACTTTCGACAGTCTGGCCCAGGGCGGCTTGCGCTATACCAACTTCCATACGTGCGCTATCTGCGCCCCCACCCGCTCGGCGCTGCTGACTGGCCGCAACAGCGCATCGGTGCATGAATCGGGCTTCTCGCACATTACGGCATCGGCCGGCTTCCCCGGCTGGGATGGCCGCGTGCCTCCGACGGCCGGCACTATCGCTGAGATCCTGCGCGAAAACGGCTACAACACATTCGCGGTGGGCAAGTACGGTATAACACCAGACGAAGAAGCGAGTGACGCAGGCCCGTTTGATCGCTGGCCGACGGGAAAAGGCTTTGACCACTTCTTCGGATTCCTTGGTTCGGCGACCGATCAATACAAGCCGGACCTGGTGGAAGATCAAGCGCACGCGACGCCCGATGGACGCCACCTGAGCGACCAGATCACTGACAAGGCGATTTTCTATATCGATCGCCAGAAAAAAGCCGCGCCCGATAAGCCATTTTTCCTTTACTACGCGCCTGCAGCTACGCACGCTCCTCACATGGTCGACAAATACTGGAGCGACCAATACAAAGGCAAGTTCGACAAAGGCTGGGACGTCTTTCGCGAAGAGGTCTTCGATCGGCAGAAGAAACTTGGCGTGATTCCCTCTAACGCGATCCTTCCTGAGCGCAATCCCAACGTCAAGGCCTGGGATCAACTCACGCCGGATCAGCAGAAGCTTTACGCGCGCTTCATGGAAGTGTATGCGGGCTATCTGACGTATACGGACTTTGAGGTCGGACGCCTGGTGAATCACCTGAAGGAAATCGGTCAGCTCGACAACACGCTGATCTTCGTCTCTATCGGCGATAACGGCGCCAGTAAAGAAGGATCTGAGGAAGGCAGCATCGACCGTTCCATTCAGCGCAAGCCGATAACCGAGGAGGAGAATGTCGCCTATAACCTGGCCAAGATCGATAAGATCGGCACCCCCGAAGCCAGGAACGGTAACTATCCGCTGGGCTGGGCGCAGGCCGCGAACACGCCGTTCCGTTACTGGAAATCGGACGCCAACAGCGAAGGCGGAACGCACAATCCTCTCATTGCTTATTGGCCAAAGGGCATCAAGGACAAGGGCGGCATTCGCACTCAATACAGCCATGTGATCGATCTTCTTCCCACCACCCTCGATCTGGTTGGCATCAAGGCTCCGGAAGAGATTCGCGGGATCAAGCAGCAGCCCATTGAGGGAACCTCTCTGGCCTACTCGATTGACGATGCCAACGCGCCCACCCGCCACACGGTGCAGTACTACTACATCTTCGGTTCGCGGTCGATCTACGACAACGGATGGAAGGCCGAGTTGGCATATCCCAACGACGTCCTGACCAAACACGTAACCAGCAATCCGCCCCAGGACGAAAACGCGTGGGAGCTCTACAACCTGAGCGACGATCCCACTGAGCGCATCGACCTGGCCAAAAAGAATCCCGAGAAGCTGGCGCAATTAAAGGCTGAATTCGACGAGCAGGCACAGGCGCATCATCTCGCCCCCTACCTCACTTTCGACGATTTTGCTAGCAAACGTGTTCAGCACACCTATCTGCCCCAGTTCATTCTTGACCGGCAAAAGGAAGCGGCAGCGGCACAGAACGGCAACAGCAAGTAGCGTTCTCAGCTCATTTCGATTGCAGCCGGTCCGCGTCCAGCCACGGAGCGGCTGCCGAATCCGTCAGGCTTCGGGCCGCCGAGGCATTTGTGAACGATTGAAACCAACAGGAGATTTATGAACGAGAAATGTTTAATGAAGGCGTTAACATCGACTTTAATCTTTGCGGTCGGCGCGAGATTGTCACTGCACGGCCAGGAGGCGCAGCCATATCAGGGAGTCGTTGGCAGAACACTTGCCGAGTCAAAGGAATGGTGGCCGGAACCTGTGAAAGCGCCCGCTGGCGCCCCGAACGTAGTGTGGATACTGATTGACGATGTGGGCTATGGCGCCGCCGGTACCTTCGGCGGATTGATCCAGACTCCTACTTTCGACACCTTGGCTAACAATGGTCTGCGCTATACGAACTTCCATACAACCGCCATCTGCGCACCCACGCGTTCGGCCCTGTTGACAGGCCGCAACAGCGCATCCGTGCACGTCTCCGGATTTTCGCACACCATCATGTCCGCCGGGTTTCCCGGCTGGGACGGCCGCTTGCCTGCAACGGCCGGTACCATCGCTGAGATTCTGCGCGACAACGGCTACAACACTTTTGCGGTGGGCAAATATGGCGTGACGCCGGATGAAGAAGCCACAGACGCTGGTCCGTTCGATCACTGGCCCACCGGAAAAGGCTTTGATCACTTCTTCGGATTCCTTGGTTCGCAGACCGACCAATATAAGCCCGACCTGGTCGAGGATCAGGCGCACGTGCGTCCCGACGGCCGCCATCTAAGCGATCAGATAACCGACAAGGCGATCTTCTATATTGACCGTCAGAAGAAAGCCGCGCCGGATAAGCCTTTCTTCCTTTACTACGCGCCGGGCGCCACTCATGCTCCCCACCAGGTCGACAGGTACTGGAGCGATCAGTACAAGGGTAAGTTCGATAAGGGCTGGGATGTTTATCGTGAGGAGGTCTTTGAACGCCAGAAGAAACTCGGCGTGATTCCCGCCAACGCGATACTTCCCGATCGAAATCCGGACATCAAGGCCTGGGATAAGCTGACACCCGAAGAGCAGAAGCTTTATGCGCGCTTCATGGAAGTGTATGCGGGCTATCTTACCTACACCGATTTTGAGATTGGCCGCCTGGTCAATCATCTCAAGGAAATCGGCCAGCTCGAAAACACGCTGATCTTTCTCTCTATTGGCGACAATGGCGCAAGCAAAGAGGGAACGCTGAACGGGGATATCGATCGTCCTCTGTTTGGAAGGCCATTAACAGAGCAGGAGAACATCGATCACAATCTGAAGAAGATTGGCGAGATTGGCACGCCTGCCGCTACTGAGGGGAATTATCCTCTCGGCTGGGCGCAGGCCGCGAATACTCCTTTCAAGTTCTGGAAGCAGGATGCGAATAGCGAAGGGGGCACGCACAACCCGCTCATCGTCTATTGGCCGAAAGGCATCAAAGACAAAGGTGGAATTCGTACCCAGTACAGCCACGTCATCGACCTTCTTCCAACGACTCTCGATCTAGTGGGCATCAAGGCTCCTGATGAGATTCGCGGCATCAAGCAGCAGCCGATTGAAGGAACGTCACTGGCCTACTCGATTGACGATGCCAAGGCGCCCACCCGCCACACGGTGCAGTATTACTACATCTTTGGCTCGCGCTCAATCTACGACAACGGATGGAAAGCGGAGTTGGCATTTCCCACCGGCTTTATCAAAGGCAGCCTGGAGACCGCGCAGCCCTTTGATGAAAATGCCTGGGAGCTCTACAACCTGAACGACGATCCCACAGAGCGAATCGATCTGGCTCAAAAGGACCCGGACAAACTGGCTGCACTCAAGGCTGAATTCGAAGAGCAGGCCAAGGCCCACAAGCTCTATCCCTACATCACCTGGGACGATGTGCTGAAGGGTCGAATTCACCGTACCCCGGGGTCCAAGTCATTTGCTGATGCGGTGAAAGACGTGACCAAGAGTGGGGGGAACCAGTAGTATTTGCGACTTCACTGGGCAAATCAGCAGTCTGGGGCTGGCATGGCAACATGCCAGCCTGGCAATTCATGATCCCGATACGGTTTTACCAGCGGTCCGCGGGAAGGCATCGAGTCAGTTTTCGGTCGGGAAGTTGTGCTAACTACGGACGGATGCTATGATAATCAACGTGAGCTATTTCATCCTCAATGACGCCGGGGCATGTTGTTGCGCAATGATGTGTTGCGTATGCATGTCTTCTGGCGCGAGGGATGGGCATAGCTAAAGTTTAGCTACAAGCCGGCACCTCAATCGGACCCACCGCCAGATAGAACTGGCAGGTGGGTTTTTGTTTTGGATTGAAATCGAGGCGGGTGCGGCCGGAAAGAGCTTTGCCAAACTGCCTCCTCAAAGGGAGAATAAAATGGGCGTTCCGGAAATTAGAGCCGAAGACCTCAAAAAGCGGCTCGATGCAGGTGAAAACCTCTTTTTACTCGACGTGCGTGACGAATTCGAATTCGAGACATCGAACATTGGCGGTTATCTTATCCCGCTCGCCGAACTGCCTCGCCGGGTGAAGGAACTCGACCCAAGACAGAACATCGTTGCAGTTTGCAAAATGGGTCCGCGTGGCGCTAAGGCTGTGCAACTGCTTAGTAAAGCTGGGTTCGACCACGTCTGGAACCTCACCGGCGGTATTCACGCCTGGTCGGACCGTGTCGATCATGGAGTTCGGAAGTATTAACAGGTCCCGGATTGGCCGGTCGTTTCAACTCCGGATTCGCACTTTCTAGCTTAATAATTAGGCGTTCTCTGGCGCCCGAGTTCCACCTTCGAGAGCAATTGGCCTGCTTGCAGAGTCTATCCACAGGTTCTAGAATTTCCTAGCAATCACAAGGAGACCACCCAGTGGCTGAAGAAGTCGTCCGCGCCTCACTGAGCGAAGAAGCGGCATATCAACTTGCCAACGTCACCAAAACTGCTCCGCAATATGGAGCGATCACGCCGCGCTGGCTGGTTCGACTGCTTGACTGGAAGCCGCTTGAGTCGGGAATTCTTCGCTTGAATAAGGTGGATGAAAACAAGCCCATCGAGTCGGTCTGCAGCCACGAGGACGAGTCACCGCTCGTCTCCACGTACATTAAGTACGAAGAGAATCCTCGCGAGTATGTGCTCAGCAGTATCAATGCGGTCCTCAATGTTCATACGCGCGTCTCCGATCTTTACAGCAATCCGTACGACCAGATTCGCGAGCAACTGCGACTCCTGATTGAGAGCGTAAAGGAAAAGCAGGAAAGCGAATTACTCAACAATGCCGACTATGGCCTGCTCAATAACGTCGCCGAATCGCAAAAGATCAAGACACGCAAAGGCGCGCCCACACCGGACGATCTTGACGAATTGCTGGTCAAGGTCTGGAAGGAGCCGTCATTGTTCCTCGCCCACCCGCGCGCGATTGCCGCATTCGGGCGCGAGTGCACGCGCCGCGGAGTTCCTCCGCCCACGGTGACCTTGTTCGGCACTCCATTCCTTACCTGGCGTGGCGTGCCACTCATCCCCTCTGACAAAATCGCCGTGCGCAGCAAAGACCACACGTCGAAGATCCTTCTGCTCCGTGTCGGAGAGAAGAAGCAAGGCGTCATCGGTCTGTTCCAGCCCGGGCTTCCGGGCGAGCAAAGCCCGGGGCTGTCAGTCCGCTTCATGGGGATCGACCAGCGCGCACTGGCTTCCTACCTGATCTCGCTCTACTGCTCCGCTGCCGTGTTGACAGACGATGCCGTTGCACTGCTCGAGGGTGTGGACGTAGGACAATACCATGAGTACCAGTGAGCCGGCACTCACCGGGGCCGTCCCGAGTCGGGCTCCAGACGTGAATGCTCAGGCTGCGGGATTGCATGCGGGTGAAGGACTCTCTCCCGGCATACTCTCTCCCGCAGAACTGGCGCGCATGGCCAACGACCTGTTCAATGCATTGCCGAACGAAATCCAGCAGCCGGCGATTACAGCGGCGCGGGTGGTGCTACCGGTGAACTCCGCATTCAGCGGAAATCCCTACGCCGCGGTGCCCAGCCCCACCGCGCCCGCAGTTCCCGGGATTCTCGGCGGTTTAGCCGAGTTGCAGCCTGGTGCGTTCGTCCCAACGCCGGACCATGGCTTGCCGCCAGATGCTCGATCGAACGCCACAGTTCCCGCAACACCAGTAGGTTCTCAAGCCGGCCGCGCAGCAGCACCCGCGCCTCCCGCCGTTCCGGCCTTTGCATTCCTCGCCGATACGCGTCCGCTTTTTGTTTCGCCCACTGATGAGCCCGCGGCTCAGAACACTCCGGCTTCCACGTTCGGCAGCACGCTACCCAGCGAAGAGGGCTTCGCATCCATTCCACCCTCGTTGTTCACCGATATTCCGCAATCGCGTTCGACAGGAACGCCACAGCCGCCTTCCCCGGCAATCCCCGGCTCTTTCGGCGCGGTTGATTCATCCGCTATCCCCACATTCAGCTTTCTTGAAGTCGCACGGCCGCTATTTTCCGATCCCGTGACATTGCCCGGCCCCGTATCGGCCGACGCGGCTTCCAGCGCAGCTAGCCCATTTGCCACTCCCATCGACAAGAATGCACCTCAATTGCCCGGTAGCGTGGCCCACGCACCCGGCGCGACTGCACCCGTTCACCACGCAGAAACGCCGCGTCCGCTCTACACATTCGACGGAGTGCCAGTAGTCGCACCCATTGGGGAGCAACCGGAGCTTCCCCAGGACATCGGTTTATCTTCTTATGCCTTCGATGTTGAAGCGATACGCCGCGACTTCCCGATCCTGCGCGAAGTCGTGAATGGCCGACCGCTCATCTGGCTCGACAATGGCGCCACTACGCAGAAGCCGCAATCCGTCATCGATCGTCTTTCTTACTTCTACGAGCATGAAAACTCCAACGTGCATCGCGCCGCGCATGAGTTAGCCGCGCGCGCCACGGATGCTTACGAGTCGGCTCGGGAGAAGACGCGCCGGTTTCTAAACGCGAGCGCACCCCGTGAGATCGTTTTTCTTCGCGGAGCCACGGAAGCCATCAATCTTGTTGCCCAAAGCTGGGGCCGCCGCAACATTCAAAAGGACGACGAGATCGTCATTACCTGGCTTGAACATCACGCCAACATCGTTCCCTGGCAGATGCTTTGCGCTGAAAAGGGCGCGCGGCTTCGAGTTGCTCCCGTTGATGATTCCGGCCAGGTTCTGCTGGACGAGTATGAAAAGCTGCTCACCCCCAAGACTCGGCTCGTCTCCATTACGCACGTTTCGAACGCACTGGGCACGGTGGTTCCGGTGAAGGAAATGGTCGAAGCCGCGCATCGTCATGGAGCCCGCGTGATGGTGGATGGTGCGCAAGCGGTATCGCACATGCGTGTTGACGTGCAAGCCATCAACTGCGACTTCTATGTATTCTCTGGACACAAGGTCTTCGCGCCCACCGGCATCGGAGTCGTATATGGGAAGTCCGAGGTCCTGGACAACATGCCGCCATGGCAAGGCGGCGGAAACATGATTCAGGACGTGACTTTTGAGAAGACACTGTACCAACCGCCTCCGCAGCGCTTTGAAGCCGGCACCGGGAATATCGCCGATGCTGTCGGCCTCGGTGCCGCAATCGACTACCTGGATCGGGTTGGCATCGCGAACGTCTCGCGTCATGAACACACGTTGCTGGTGTATGTAACCGATGCCCTTCAACGCATCCCGGGACTGCACATCATTGGCACTGCAAAAGAAAAGGCTGGCGTCCTCTCTTTCGTAATAGACGGTTTCCGGACCGAAGAGATTGGCGACTACCTTAACCGCAAGGGCATCGCCGTTCGCGGCGGTCATCACTGCGCGCAACCGATTTTGCGCCGCTTTGGCTTGGAAAGCACCCTTCGTGCCACCCTGGCTCTTTACAACACCTGCGAAGAAATTGATGCACTCGTCGCGGCGTTGTGGGATCTGCGGCAAGGCCGCCATCCGGGTCTCGCCTGAGACATCACGAGTCCCTGGCTGACAGCACTTTGGCCCTGGTTTGTGTCGGCCCCAATCATCGGCCTATTCGTGCCGGCGCTCTTACTGGCAGGTAACAAGGTGTTCGGAATCTCCAGTACCTGCGCCACCTTTGTTCGGTATCGGTTCCCGGCAAGCTGGAATCTTTTCGTCTTGACTGGAAGGAGGCCGGACTCTGGAATCTTGTGTTCTTGTTGGGAGTCCTGACCGGCGGATTTCTCGCCGCTCACCGGGGCACGCCGCACGAAATTGCGATTTCGCCCGCGACGAAACCGGCACACCCTGGTCATCGAGCTTGCGGAGAGCGGCGCAGCCGACAAGACCATCATGGACATTGCCGGTCATGTCCCGAAACAGATGCTGAGGCACTATAGCCGCATTCGGATGGAAGCGAAGCGCACGGCTCTCGAATCCGTCGTCAGAAATCTAACTATTTCTGGCTCCGAGCCGGGACGGGCAGAAGAGTCCCTACATGGTTCGCAGAATGGGGCTGAGCGACCAGCGAAGGCCGGTTCTGCGACCAACGCCGCGAACCTGGTCGGAGCAAAAAACGGAACATTATTGCTCAGAATCGCCAATGATTACGCAGCATTTTGAAGGGGAGTCCCTACAAAAGTCCATACAGTCTTCTCGTCTTCTGCCTCTTCAGGGGTGTTGAAGGCTCGTAAGTCTAAGAACCTGTCCAAAAACTGCGCGAGGAACCTGAGAAGGAATATGCGGCTGGGATTTTGTTGTTTAGTTTTGAAGCATGTATCCGAGTGATTTGACGGATGTTCAGTGGTCGAAGCTGGAACCGCTGTTGCAGCCCGCCCGGGGTGAGCGGCACGCTGGAGGCCGTCCTCGCAAGTATCAACTTCGCCGGGTTGTGGACGCGATGCTGTATGTGGTGAAGACCGGTTGCCAGTGGCGGCAGTTGCCCACCGATTTTCCGCCTTGGAAGTTGGTCCACGAGCAGTTCCGGGCCTGGCGCGACAGCGGAGTGTGGGAGCGGGCAGGCAAGGCACTACGCGAACAGAGTAGGAGGGCGCAGGGACGAAATGCTATGCCCAGCGTGGCGATTGTCGATTCGCAGTCGGCCAAGACGGCGCTAAAAGGGGGCGGCGCGGTTATGACGCGGGCAAGAAAATCAAGGGGCGCAAGCGGCACATCGCAGTAGATACGCAGGGCAATCTGCTGTCAGTGATCGTACACTCAGCTGGCATCCAGGACCGGGTTGCAGCCCGCGCCGTGCTGATGCGGCTGTTCTGCCGCTTCGACACCATCACCAAGGTCTATGTCGACGGCGGCTACACAGGCTCGCTGATCGACTGGGCAAAGCAAATGTTCGGCTATAGCGTGGAAGTGGTTAGACGCACCGAGCAGCACCTGTTTCAAGTGCTGCCCAAACGTTGGATCGTCGAACGCACCCTCGCATGGCTGAACTGGTCCCGCCGCCTCTCCAAGGACTACGAACTTCGTCACGACTCTGCTGAAACCATGATCCACATCGCCTTCGCTCATCAACTCTTGCGGCGATACACTTAGTTTTTGGACAGGTTCTAAGAGACCAACTGGCTCCTCAGGTAGGACTCGTTCCCTTCCTCGACTTCCTAACCTATTGAAAAAACGTAAGTTATTGAAAACATACACCGAAAGATTTCGCCTATTTCGCAGGTTTCGCCTGCTTCATATTTTCTTAGGACAGATTTTAGGACAGAAGATTTGTGAAGCGGCGGCGTGCTGACCGCGCATTTCCTCTCGGATGCCTGAAAGGGATGCGGATATCTGCGCCCTCATTTCGAGAATTGCTTACAAAGCTGCCCTGACATCCTAGTATCCGACCTTCCACGATAAGAGAGCCTTTGGGGCGACATGCAAATTGGCTTACGAATCGAAAGCCGATGCCATCAGGTCCTGCTCTGCTTTGGGGATATGAAATCGATTGGCTTCATCACGCCAATTCTGAACTGCCCTTCGAACGTCGTCAAGAACTCTGGAAGCCTGTTGCGCTGCCAGTCCATAGTCTCGGCTAGCATCCATTGCAACGGACACGTCGCAAGCGGTTTCGACTTCATTGATCGCCAGTGTTAATTCGGTCCTATCCGTAGAGGGGTTCATATCGTAGGCCGGTGATAGTCGTATACCCTGCTCATCAACGAAGAAGCGGTGATTACGAAGATGGTCGTCCGTGTTGTGGATCAGGATATTGAAGAGGACGCGTCGGAATAGCTGCTCACAGTCCGCTGCGGTATTCATGCCTCGTGATTGCAGAAGATCGACAAGCTCCAGATAGCTGGCACCAGACTCTCCATCTTCATGCTGCGTGAGAGTCATGGCAGAAACGAAGGCCAACCGCCTTCCGTAAGCATTGCGGTCAAATCGCTTCGCAAGAAACGTTGTGTACGGGCTGCCCTCAAGTCGGAGTGGACATGCTTCCGGCACAACAATACCGGCCTTCGCTGCAAGGCTGTTTGCCACGAGTTCCCATCCACCCATATCGCGTGTGTCCTGGCGGCTTGGAAATTTGGCGATGCAGAGTACGCCCTGTTCATCTCGTACAGAAGCCTTGGGCCTCGCGCCTCCCAGAGAGGTCCCCGGAGCAAAAAGCTGCGCAAGCCATCTCGCATACTCTGGGTGCTCCTCCTCGTTGATATGCTCTTCAAATTGAAGGCTGGCAGCCTGGAGTTCACGAAGCGACGTGATCGGCGGAGCCGCGAGCCGCGCGTCACTATCAACAAAGGGGCCATCAGGCGATACGCGAAATCGTAGTGCTCCAAGGCGAGTTTCGTCATGCACTCCCAACAGAAAATCCCACTCTGTCAGGGTTCGGGGCCTTTGGCCTTCCTGCCGGGCGCGCAGGTTCTCACGCCGTTGCATCAACACCCGTCCCCAGCGATCCGGCGACGAGTCCAGAAATATCCCAAAATTTGCACGATCGGGCGCGGGGTATTGGTGACCTGTGACAAGAGCGAGATCAGGGTCGAATGCAAACGCCGCTTCACCTGCAAGCCACGCGTTCTCGTGGTGGAAAGAGAAAATGTCGCCGGACCGGCTCTTTTGTCGGTGCAATTCGCCCATCGGAAAAGGTACATGAAAGCGTTCGAGATCGGCGTAGACATAGGCAGCATCGAAGTGACTCATGCCTTCCTCGCTTCGCTTCCGGGGAGCCCTACGGAATCAGAAGTCGGAGACTCTTTCTTGGGAGCACGGCGCTTCGGAGTGATTCCAGCGTCCTGCAATTTTCGGCCGAGGACATCGTCAATAGCCAAGCGGGAGAGATCATCTTCCAGTCGCAGAGCCTGCATCACGCGAGCGTAAACACCCAACGCAACCCCAGGATCGCCACGCTCTACTTTGGAGAGAGTTCTCCTCGTAATGCCGGCGCGCTGTGCTACAGAGTCAGCAGAGTATTTTCTCCGAAGCCGGGCCAGCTTCAGATTCTCACCGAAACCTTCGAGCAAACGTGAGACTCGCGGAAGTAAGACTGGGATCACCCTTGGCATAACGAGAATTATTATACCCAAATATAGGCATTATTGAGCATTTATATTCCCATTATTGACGAAAAATACGATTGGTACAGATGTTTCGGTAATGGCTGGCTGAAATTCTCTCCCATTGCAGCGATCTTGAAAGACTTTCCAGATGGCGTCTGAATCGCGGGTCAGCCCCTTACCAAATGTTCCCTCATCAGAGATGTCAAACTAGCCAGGATTCGTCCAGTGCTCGGCGAACGGGACTGGCAACCTATCTCCGTGGATTTCGGCCCGGGGAGAAAGCCGGAGCGATCCTGACCTACTAAAACCTAAAAAACGCGCCTCATCGCCTTGCGATTCGCTAAGACGACCCTAGGGTCGTTTTAACCCACCGCTTGAAATCGGCTCTCAATGGGCCTTCCCCGGATTTGAAGTCCGAAAACTGACTCCATTGGACGGATTTACATCGCCCGTTATCGGCGTGCGAGGTTCCACGAGATCTCCAACGAAGACAAGCTTGCGTCCTTCTGGCGGAATCACGGAGAAGTCGTGCCCGTCGCGATATACTTCGTAGCCGAGTTTCTGCATCAGCTCAACGAGTTCATCGAAGCAGCCATGCACGTCTCCGATCACGTCGAAGGGGCCATGCTCGTTGCGCCGGTTGTTCCATAACGGCTGTCGCTCAATTCCGACGGTGTCCACTTCTTCCGGCGAGGCAAGCGTGAAGATGTGTCGAAACCCCTCGCGTTCAAGACCGCGAAGCGAGCGGCGCATTTGCTGCTTTTGATTTCGGACGACGTGCGGACCAAACTGGCGATCGGGCCGGTTGGCATTGCGCTCTTGGCAAAGCTTCTCGGGCAGGTCGAAAGCGATGGCTACGGGCAGAACATGGAACTCTCGCGCCAGCTCAACCAGAGGCTTGCGTGCCTCTGGCTGGACGTTGGTGGCGTCCACCACGGTCAACCGGCCACGAGCCAGCCGCTTGCTGGTAATTTCGTGCAGCAGTGCAAAGGCATCGTCCGTCGCGCTCTGATCATTCTCGTTGTCGGAGACCAGCCCTCGGCAAAAGTCCGACGAGACAACCATGGTCGGGAGGAAATGCTTCCGTCCGAACGACGACTTGCCGCAGCCAGATGGGCCGATGAGTACCACAAGCGAGAGTTCCGGGACCGTTATCTTCATGGCTTCCCTTGTGTAGAGCCTTCCTCTTTTTCCGTCGATGAAATTGCTTTGAATCGAAGGCGAAGCAAGAGATCATTGAGCGCTGGCCGCGCAGTCGATTCCCCTGGTAGCACTGTTAGCTCGCCCGCTTCCTTGAGCCGCTGTTCCCAGGTGGAGTACTGCGTCTCGAAGAATTGGAACTCAACTGAATCCAATGTCTGACGCTCAGTTCCGCCTGTCTTTCGCGCGATCAGCTCATCGAGAAACGGTAACCGGAATTCCTCATTCAGAATGCGCAGATTGGCTTCAACCTTTCCGGTCTGCATCAATCGAATCCCCGTCAAAAGAACACGGAATACGTAAAGAAGCGGCTTTACCCTGTGTACCTCTTCCTTCTGAAAGAGGCGCCATTGATTGGCTGCGAAGCCTAAATAGTGATGAACGTGGAATCGGGTGATGCATCCCTCGGCTATTTGCTTCAATTCCTCATGTTCCGGCATCGCGTCGATGACGAGTGGAGAGTAGAGCTGCTCCAGTACATAGCCATTCGGTCGAAGGAGCAGCTCAAAGAATTTGCGAACATCATGCGAGACGATATCGAGTTCGACAGCGTCCTTTTCAGCGGACTCGACTGTCTCCCGGATTTGAAAGAGCCCCAGCACTTCCTTGGCCGGGAGTATGTGTGCACCTCGGATGTCCCAGTCAGAATCAGGGGACGGGAAGCCATAGAGGTGCGCTCCGCTGACTGTCGCGAAGAGGAGAGGGTACGGATGAGCGCTTATTGCTCTGCGGACCTCAGCAGGAAACATGCTTCACCTCAACCATCTTTCGCCGTGCCCAGAGCAGCAATTCGTTCGCTTTCGCGTAGTCGGGCGATTCCGGAAGCGTACTTGTCCGGAATGCAGTCTCGAATTCGCTGTGGAGGGATAGTCTCCAACGGTTCACGTCCCCCCAGGTTTGCAAGCCGTCCCGGGTCGCCAAGAGAGCTGCCCGATGTTCACCAACCTGCACTGGCACGGCGCCCTCTTTGAGAACGGTGATCCCCTGGAGAAGCAGGCGAATCAGATGCATCGCATGCTTCCATTTGATCTCGCCAGTTGCGCGTAGGTCCTGTTCGAGCTTCTTGAATTGCGACAGGACGTAGCCGTTATACGTCTGGTAAACGAACTTCGAAAGGAAGCAAGTTCGGTTCTCAAGCAGAGCCGAACCCACCTCTGAAGTGCGCTCAACCAGCGGCGTGTAAAGACATTCAAGGATGTTTGGGTTTGCCTTCAGCGCGAGCCCAATGAACTTTTCTAGTTCCCAATAGCACTCTTCCCGGTCGGCAAACTCAAGTTGCTCCGGCACTCCATAAAGCGACCATTGAAGATCTGCTGGCGGCAAATAGACTCCACGCCGGTCAACATCGGAATCGTCGCGATCGAGCCCAAAGGCACGCGAACCGACGATGCATTCGTACACGATGTACTGGCGCAATTCTTCTGCGCTGACGCCGTTGGCGGGATCGCCGATGGGTCCTGCCTTCACTTGTTTCAGGATGCTGAATTGCTGACGTTGAAGCCGTGCCTCCGTCCCATCGGCAAACCGGACTGTGTAACCATTTCCGCCGTCATTTGGGGGAAGAATGATCTCGGCAATCGCTCCGACGGGATGGTTTGAATCTGATCCCGTCTTTGCGATATCGGAACGCAGAACGATCTGCGTTCCGGTTGGAACGATTAAGCGGGAACCGAGTTTTGAGGCCTCATGCAAGTGAAAAGATTCCCATCTGGGTTGGCGCTCCATGCGTTTCGTCGACTGGACCGACGGGCTGGAAGCGTAAGGCGTAACCATTCGCAGCGGCCACTCGCTCCGCCCAATTGCGGAATTCTTCGCGGGTCCACTCAAAGCGGTGGTCACGATGGCGGAACTTGCCCGCGGGCAATGTTGTAAACAGAGTGTTGTATTCGGCATTCGGCGTAGTGACCACCACGTGTTGAGGCCGCGCGAACTCAAACAGTACACGCTCAAATGCGGCTAGGCGGTGCGGGTCCAGGTGCTCAATAACCTCGACTACAGCGGCAGCATCGAAGCCCTGAAGTCGCTTATCGCGATACATTAGCGAGCCTTGCATGAGATCGATCCGCGCTCTCTGCTTTTCTCCCATCTGATTCAGCTTGAGGCGATCCGAGGCAATTTCAATCGCACGCCACGAAACATCCATGCCAAGAATCTGTTCGAATTGCTCATCGGCGACGAACAACCGCAGCAGCTTTCCCTCGCCGCAGCCTAAGTCGAGCACCTTCTTGGCGCCCGATCCACGCAGTGCCGACAGAACCGATCCCATGCGCTGCTCGTTGAGATTGAGCGGGCGCTCCACGCGTTCTTCCTCCGCGTCCCGCTTGGATTCCTGCGCCTCTTCCTCTGCCGGCGCATCCTCGGCAAGCCGCTCCAGCGCTTCGCGTGTCAGGCTCCGCTGCTTCTTCAAGTATCGGGAGACGATCAGTTCCTTCTCAGGGTGCTGCGCAAGCCATCCCTCACCACGTTTCAATAGCTTTTCTATCTCATCATCGCCCACCCAGTAATGCTTTTCGTTATCGAGCACCGGAATCAGGACGTAGAGATGCGTCAGCAGATTCTGCAGCGTTGTGGTTGCAGCGATTTCTACTGAGACGTAGGGCGACGGCCCCCATTCCAGGAACTTCGCGTCCATCTCGTGCCGGGCGACAACTACCGTGTATCCAAACGGCTGGAAAAGCCGTCGGACCAGTTCTTCACCGCCGCGCGCCGCGATGACCGGCAGCTTTGCCGAAAATGGAATAGCCGTTTCGGCCAACTGCTGCCGCTCTTTGCTCTTTCCGTTCAATGCGATCGTGAAGATGCGGCCGATTGCTACGCTCAGGAACGAATTCGCTCCGTACGGGCGGTCATTCACATACTGTTCCAGTTGGCCGCCCTCGCCGGCAGGTCCGCGCCGGCCGCCGACGAGCGCTACTGGGTCCACCTCAAGCATTACCGCCACTGTGCAGCGGGTCACATCAGCTTCGGGGTATAGGATCAATGTTGAGCTTCATTTCGTCCGACTCCACGAGAACAGTTGAGCATCAAGGCAATCCGTACCAGATCGACCGCCCGGCGCCATGACGAACTAACAGCCCCTTCTCGACTAATGATGTGAAGGTCGCTTTCAGCGTGTTTGGGCTTGCACCGTGCTCGCGCACGATGTCGCGCGTCGTGACGCGTCCCTGATCCTTCACATAGTCGAGGATCTTGACTGCGAGTTCCGGCAGCGCGGCGAGCGCATTCTTCTCCCGCTCGACCTTCACGGCAAGCCGGCGCTTTTGCTGCTGCAATGCCCGCATGAAGAAAAGCAACCACGGCTGCCAGTTCGGCGTTTCAGTGCGGATGGTCGCTTGCGTCTGGCGCAAAGCCAGATAATAGGCTTCCTTGCTATTTTCGACGACGCTCTCGAGCGACGAGTACGGCACATAGGCATACCCCGCCTGTAGCAGCAGAAGGGTAGTCAGAATACGGCTCAGGCGCCCGTTCCCATCCTGAAATGGATGGATTGCGAGGAAGACGACGATGAATACGGCCGCAATCAGCAACGGATGCACGCGGCGCAGCTCGCGCGCTTCATTCAGCCAGGCGACGAGCTCGGTCATGCGCTGCGGCGTATCGAACGGCGTTGCCGTCTCGAACACGATGCCGATCATCTTGCCGTCGGCGTCGAAGGCGCCGACATCGTTGCGGAGTGTTTTGTACTCGCCGCGGTGCCGTTCATCCTTGTCGCTGTAGGTGAGCAGGTCGCGGTGCAGTTGCTTGATGAGGTTTTCAGTGACGGGAATGTCCGACCAGCTGCGGAAGACCGTCTCCATCACATTGGCATAGCCGGCGACTTCCTGCTCGTCGCGCGTGCCGAACCTCTTGATTTCGAGATTGCCGAGCAGGCGTTCCACCTCCCGGTCGGAGAGTTTGCTCCCCTCGATGCGGGTGGACGATCCAATGCTCTCGATCGTCGCCACATGGCGAAGCGCGTTCAGCCGCTCCGGCGCAATCGTGCCGAGGGCGCGCCACGCCCCTTTGAACTCGTCGATCTCCGACAGGAGCGCGAGCAGCTCTTGGGTGACGTTAATGGTGTCGGTATTGACCATACCCGTATCTATGCCGGATTATACCGGATTGTCTACCGGGAATATTACCGGATTACACCGGATTGAGGCCTCAAAGGTTAGCTTCGGGCTGCAAGAATCGGCTAATAGTGGGTGTTATCGGATATCCCCTACCCCCGCCCTCGCTTTTGGTCGTTCCTTTCCACTGCGGCGGCTGCGTTCTGCGCGGTAATGAGTGGATAGCCCTCATCCCTGAGCTGCACTTTCTGGCGGGCCTTGTCGCTGACTTCCGGCAGCTTCCTCGCCGTCTCCTCGATGCTCCATCCCCAGTCGATCGCTGTCATGCACCAGGTGAAGTCCGCCGTGCTCCGGTCGGGTCCGTTGCCGTCACTGGTGCGCGGCGCGCCGGCGAGCGTGCGGGCATAGTCCGGCCATACCTTGTTGGTGCGATGGCGGTACTGGCTTGGACCGGTTTGCGGCTATTTAGCGACGTGGACATGCGTTCAGGATAATTTCGACATCCATTGCGAGGCGTTATGCGCGACTATTTTGCTGGTTCTGTCTGGTCGGAGACCTGCGCCAGGCAGACGCTCCCCATACTCGTGAGTCTAGCCGAAGATAGCAAATCGACCACGTATTCCAAACTCGCAACGTTCATGTTCAACGACGAGACCCGATGCGAGCGTACAAGGATCGGTAAGCGTCATCGCAACGCCTCGGATGCTTCAATGAAACACTGGAGCGTTTCCGAGTGGACGTCTCCTTCCTCGCGGACCTGGTGCTCATGGAAAACGGCGAGGATGACTTTACGACTTTCGGCAAAGAGACCGATTAGGCGGAATCAACCGATGTTAGGATGGCGATGGCGCAGCTGCACCTAAGCAGCGGATTGCTGTAGCGTTTGGAAGATTATCTTTTGCATGTTTGAGTCATCGGATCCTTAGCAGCAGTCATCCTTGGAAAAGTGGGGCAGTTTTGGGGGCAACTCAGAACATTGAATTCACTAAGTAGCTTAATATGAATCAGCTAAATGGAGTATTCGATTGCCGGCGGCGCTACCAGCTAATATCCGCTAAAGCCTGCTAAATCAGCGGGCTTTTCCTTTGCCCGAAAATCATCTTAGCCCTTGCTCGGTAAGCTCCTGGCATGTTTCGAGGCTGCGCCGACCAAAGGAGCAGGTGACGGGAACTGCTCATTCCAGATCTTATCGTCATTGCTTGAGGGAGTTTTGCAGGCATTTTCTTGCCGCTCGGTTCAAGGCCATTCCGAACGGCCATGCATGAGCAGAAGCGAAAGTGTTCCCCGAGTTTTAGCTTCGGGAAGCTGAAGGTCGGTTTGCGAAGCTTTAACCTTTGCGTAACAATGGGCGCGAATACGGGGTATTCGAAGCACGGTCGCGTTTAACAGAAGTTAAGTCGGATTGAAACATGGCGGAGACTTACCGCCTGCGTTGAACTCGGTTATTTTCCTTGACGTGAAGTTGCGGACTGTCAAACCGGCCTCCCAAATGGTTGGACGCTTATCCCTGGGCGGGAATTCGTCGGTCCGGTTTACGTGCAGGGGGACTCTCGGTCGACTTGTATTCAAGAACCAGTTTTGCAGGCGTCGCCCCGAACTTTCTTTGCTACGCCATCGTCCCCGCTGAGATCACAGCAGTCGTCCGTGGCGCTGCAATAGATTTACCCAGGCCGTTTTAAGGAAAGCCGGCTCTCGCGACTTTCCTGTCATCGAGGCCTGCCACATGCGATACCGGTTAAAGAGGTTGGGATTTGGGCAAGCTTGTTTTGAGGGCAGCAGGGAATGGCATGAGCCAAAGCGAGTTGCAAATGTTCGGAGTGGCGTCGCGCGGCATATTGCTGTGTCTATCAGTTGCTGTTTGGGGGAACTTGAGCGCCCTGGCCCGAAGCGCGGTGAGTGAACGGCCTCAATATGTGAAGGTTGAGGTTGATAACGATCAACCCAGACGGGACGAACGTGGCCATGTGATCGATGCCCACGATGGATGCCTGAAATACTTTGCCGGGCGATATTACCTTTACGGTACGGCTTACGGCAAGAGCGCGGGCTACGGCATCAACAACCGCTTTCGCGTTTATAGTTCGCAGGATTTGAAGGACTGGAGCTTCGATGGCGAGTGACCTTGCCCCCGCAAAACGTATCCCTTAGCAAGCTGCTCTAATAGCGAAAGGGAAACGAAGATGAGGCAGGGAACGCGTGGTCGTTACACGCTT
>Ga0302320_10005032_pt1 | contig 29791 bp, 27 predicted proteins | sample Bog_T0_3_FD_202130 | JGI IMG/M metagenome (GOLD analysis project Ga0302320, IMG submission 202130) | Peat permafrost microbial communities from Stordalen Mire near Abisko, Sweden - Bog_T0_3 | ecosystem: Environmental > Terrestrial > Soil > Wetlands > Peat | place: Sweden: Abisko, Stordalen Mire...
GGTCGCGGTCGAGGATGGGGTAGTGAGGGGCGAGGCGGTCGGCCAGAGTGCAGAGGCTGATCACGTGCTCCAGCAATCCGCCCAGCCAGGCGTGATGAAGCTGCTTGGCGGCGGGGGCTTCGCGATATGCGCCGGCGATGGCCGGGTCGGCGAGCATGGCTGTGAGCAGCCGCTTCAGATCGGGGTTCGTAAAGCTCTCCACGAAGCCGAGAAGCTGGCGCCAGAGCTCGGCCACATCGTAAGTGGTGGAGGGCAGCAGGTCGGATTTGTCCACCTCTTTGGGCAGCGCCACGCGAATCTGGTCGATCTTCATCTGCAGGCGGTCGTCGAAGCGGGAGGCCGAGCCGCGGGCCTTGACGATGTCGCCGCGCTCAAAGTCCTTGGCGATGCGCGGGTCAGAGAGCTCCCAGACGCGGCCTTCGAGCTGGCCGGTTTTGTCGCCAAGGATAAGGCTGAGGTAGGGCTTGTTGTTCTTGGTTGTGCGTTGCTGCTTGGCCAGGACGAGGAAGAAGCCGTCGAAGAGCTTGCCTTCGTCGAAGTTGGCCAGATCTGCGATGTAAATGTCTTTCATTCTGCCGAGAAGCTTAATTCATTGGAGCGGGGAAGCGGAAAAAATCTGTTGCGGGATGGGCGCGGACTTGACGATTCGGAAGAACGGCAGCTAGGTTATCGGCAGGGAATGATGCGAGAGGAATTGCCGATGAAACGGATATTTTGCGTATTTGCCGGAGTTTTCGCGGTTGCTTCGCTGGCTGTTCTGGCCCAGACGCCGCAGCCGGCCGGACAAGTTGGACAAGCAACTCACCATTGGAGCATCGAGGTGCATGGAGGCGCTGGAGTGATTGCGCGGAGCGCGCTGGGCCCCAAGGGTGACGCGGCCTATCGCACCTCGCTGGCCCAGGCCGAGGCAGCCGGGGCCAAGGTGCTGGACGGGGGCGGCTCGGCGCTGGATGCCGTCGAGGCTGCGATCAATGTTCTGGAAGACGATCCGCTCTTCAACGCGGGCCGGGGCGCGGTATTCACCGCCGAGGGCAAAAATGAGCTGGACGCGGCCATCATGGACGGCTCGAATCTGAAGGCCGGGGCTGTGGCGGGGGTGACGCGCACACGGCATCCCATCAGCCTCGCGCGGGCGGTGATGGAGAAGTCGCCCTACGTAATGCTGGCTGGCGCGGGGGCCGACGCCTTTGCCGCGCGAGTTGGGCTGGAGCAGGTGGAGCCCAGCTTCTTTTTCACCGAAGCGCGCTGGCAATCGCTGGTGAAGCAGTTGCAGAAGGAGGGTCGTCCCGTGCCGCCGCGTCCTGCGGGCGCGCCGCCTCCGCCAGCGAGTCTGGCCGTGCCGGTAGCCCAGATTCCCACGGTTCTTCCCATTGACGAGTCGGCTGACATACATGTGCATGGCACGGTGGGCGTGGTGGCGCTGGACCGGGCAGGCAACATTGCCGCCGGGACCTCGACGGGAGGATTGCAGGCCAAGATGCCGGGCCGTGTGGGCGACTCGCCGATTATCGGCGCGGGCACCTACGCGTCGAATCAGTCGTGCGCTGTTTCGGCCACCGGCTCGGGCGAGTACTTCATCCGCCTGGGCGTGGCGCGGGAGGTCTGCAACCTGGTGGCCTTCAAGGGCATGAGCTTGCAGCAGGCCGCCGACCAGGTGATCCACCAGGAGTTGGAAGCGCTGCACGGGGACGGCGGCGTCATCGCTATCACGCCCGACGGGCAGATGGTGTGGAGCTTCAACACGCCGGGAATGTTCCGCGCACGGCAGACTGAGGGTGGCCAGGTGGAGGTGAAGATTTACAACGACGAGCCGTAAACGCCTGCCCCCAAGTCGTTTGTTAAGAAACTGTCCAGAAAATATTCCATGAAGGGTACGGGCTTCAGCCCGTACGTTGAGAGACAATTATTAATTCCGGCTTTAGCCGCTGAGGGAATGCAAACTGTCGTAAAAGCGTCCCTCAGGGGCTAAAGCCCAGAACAACTGCTGCCTTTGATGTACGGGCTAAAGCCCGTACCCTTCACCACAATCCGAGTTATAGGACAGATTCTAAGAGTTGGGGCGTCGCACACTCACTCAGCTTGCCTGATCCAACGGGACATCGGCCAATTCGGGATTGAAGGCCACAAAGCAGTTTCGTCCATGCGCCTTGGCGCGGTAGAGGGCCGCGTCCACATTCTTCAACAGAGTATCCGCATCCAGCTTCCCGGCCTCGGAGGCGCAGACTCCGACGCTAACGGTAACCGGCATCTCATGGCTCTCATAAGAAATAGGAACTGCCAGAGTTTCAACAATATTTGCGGCAATCCTCTCGGCAAATTGCGGATCGCGCAGGTCGGGGAGAAGCACCACAAACTCGTCGCCTCCAATTCGGGCTACGGTATCGCTCTTGCGTACGACATCCAGGAGGCGATCCGCAATAACGCGCAAGACCTCGTCGCCGGCCTGGTGGCCAAATGTATCGTTAATGTCTTTGAATTTATCGAGGTCCACCATCAGCAGCGCCAGCCCTGCTTGATGGCGCTTGGCGGTCTCCACGGCGGCATTCAGCCGATCCTCCAGCAGTAGACGGGTCGCCAGTCCCGTCAGGGCGTCATGCAGGGCCATGTGGCGGAAGCGCTCTTCACTTTCGCGAATGCGCCTTCTGAGGATGATTACCCATGCCAGCACTAGTAGTGTGCCGCTGAGCGCCAGCGCCAGCAGCACCACCAGATGAGCCGGCGTCCACCAGGAGGGTTTTCGGACGACATCAACGTCCGCGGTCGAGCGCATCAGAACGCGAAAAGTCCTGGGCTGGACCCCTACCAAACTCACTCCTTTGATCTGCGCGCCGCTCTGGAGAGAACAGATCCCCGTGATGCGTAGAATGCTTCCGTTCTCCCATGCCTTTGTTTCCTGCCCACCCAGTCCTTTGGGAAGAATCGCCGTGTAGATGCCCTTTCCAGAGGTGAGCAACAGCGTGATGTCAGCCGAAGCCGGATCGCGGGAGATCAGTTGGCCGTCTATCTGGATAAGCCGGGACTCGTGCCCGCCGAGCAGGACTTGCTCCGCCGTTACGGGCACGGCAGATAATGGCGCGGCAGCCGAATCATCGGCGCGATTGAAGATCGCATCCGTCAGCACAGACGCATTGCCCTCCGCATGGGCGAAGCCGACAACGTCGATCAGCTCGCCGTTGGCAACACGCGTGTCCTGCGCCGTCTGCGCGCAGATTCCCTGTGTGGCGTCTTGTATGCAAACCGACGTTCCGGGCCATTGAAGAGTGACTCTTCCCCTCACATGCACACGGTGAGTCAGTATAGGCACCATGTCCCACTGCAACAATTTGGAGATGGGAAGGGTGGGCAACATGTAGGGATTCTCCGGCGGCGCCTCGATGATGCGCACCAGGGAAAAACTGGGGCAATCCACGTGAACGCCGATCATATGCTGACGGCTGAGGTTTAAGGTCGGCAGAGCATTGCCGCGGATGCGGAGTTTTGCATCGACCAGGCTGGAGTAGCTGGTTCCCTCATTCTTGATCAGCTTGACTACAATGTTGCCGTCATCCATGGCCAGTTGCAGCATCACGTAATATCCGTGATCAGCAACGGAATGAACGACGCCCTCAACCTCCACCCATTGGCCGTCATATTTACCGAACATCATGTGAGAGTAACTTGGCCGAGGTGCGTCCGCGGGGAAGCCGGCGTATCCGATCACCTGGTATTGGGGATGATCGATGACCGGAGCAAACTCGCCGAGAGCGCTGATGCCGCGCAAGTCGATCAGAGTTCCTGTGGCCAGTGGTTCAGCGTGACCCAGGTCAAGACGGACATAGACGCTGCCGGTCGCATCGTGAACGGTTATTCCTTTGCGCTTGCCGGTGGTCTTCGGATCGTAGAAGGTCACCACCGCCCGCAGATGGACAGGATAACCGCGCTTGGCTTCCTCGCTTCTGAGGTCATGTGCCTCGCGTGCCGTGGTGATGGTTCGCAGCCTGCCAGTGAGATCTTTTGTAGTTTCGGCATTCGCCGCCGGCTTTACGAAAAGCAGCACCATAAACAACAAGACTGCTACCGTGCAAAGGCGTCCGAGGCCGGCAGCCGCATGGCCGGACGCTACGCGTCCGCCGCCGCGCAGCCCATCCGCATCCTGCTTCGGGCAGGCATTAAATTCTTTATTATCAGCAGTGTTGTCAATTCTTCGCTTGAAAAAACTTCGCCTCACTCCGTCACGCAGGAGTACTGACGAGCCGTAAATTGTAGCAATGGGCACAGGTATACTATCGGCGGAATGAGCCCTGGCTTCACCTTATATGCATTGATTGTCCGCTAGCCTGTCAGCAGAATCCGGATCGATCATCTTTCGGAACCAGAACATCTCCTCCAGCGTGGCTCCGCGCGCTTCATCCGGGTGCGTACACTGCGGCACATGTAGCACCACGAACCACAACATTCATTTGCATTAAAAGGTGGTCTTAGCGGATGATCTCGAATTTTTCCCAGAGGCAATTGCAGACCGGGCAGCGTTCGTGCTCCTCTTCGGTCTCCGAGGTGTAGCCGCAGACGGGGCAGACGTAGAAGTCGCGAGCCTCGCCGATCCAGGAATCCTTCTTTCCGGCAACGAGCAGGGCAATGGCTTCGGCGTAGAGTCGGGCGTGGGTCTTCTCGGCTTCCAGCGCTCCATGAAAGGTGCGGATGGCTGCGGTGTTCTTGCGCTCCGTGGCCTCTTCCAGGAAGCCGGGGTACATGGTGTCGATCTCGTACTGCTCGCCGTTCAGAGCGGCCTTGAGGTTCTCCAGTGTGGATTTGAGCTCGACCGGGTGGATTTCAGCTTCGGCGTGGCCGCCCAGGATGCCGATGACGCGGGCATGATTGGCGGCATGAATCTGCTCGGCGCGGGCGGCGGCGCGAAAGAGGCTGGCTGCGCCGTGCAGGCCGTCGGTGTCGGCTTTGGCGGCAAAGGCGGTGTACTTGGCGTGCGCGTTTGACTCGCCCTCAAAGGCGGCCAAAAGATTCTGAACGGTGACGGCGTTTTCCGCGGCAATTCCTGACATGAAAAATCCTCTCCAACTCCGTTCACGAGGCTACGGGCGGCGTAAGAGGACGCGCTGTGACGCAGGTTACAGGGGGTTGGGCGCACTATCCAGCGGTAATTTGGAGTCCCGAAACGGCTTCCGGTTAAAAAAATGCAATAGAATGACGCCATGCCAGAAGTGTTTCGAGAACGCGGTTTCAGGTTCTTCTTTTATTCGGATGAGGGATCTCCGAAAGAGCCGGTCCACATCCACGTTGTTAGGGACCACGCGGAAGCGAAATTCTGGTTGAACCCCACTGTTCGAGTAGCCTACAATAAAGGTTATGATGCGCGGACCATGCGCGAGTTGCAGAGGTCGGTTGAGGCAAATAGAAGTAGGATTGTGAGGGCGTGGAATGAGCATTTCGTTTAAACCTGTGAGTGTTCGTTTCGATTCCGGAAGTTTCCATGTCGATTTGAGCGACGGTCGTGTCATCGATGTCCCGCTGACAAGGTTTCCCCGCCTGTTACGCGCTACTGCGGAGCAACGTGAACAGGTCCAGATTAGTAATTGCGGCCTGCATTGGGAGGCTTTGGATGAGGATATTTCCGTCGCTGGCTTAATCGCTGGCAAAGGAGATCAGACTAAAACGGGCAAAACATTTGAACGGTCGGGAAAGATTTCGTCCCTTACCGGACTGGGTGAGCAGAGCCCTGCGAACAAGACGTTTGCGGCATAATGCCCACATACAGTAAAAAGCCAAGAGGCCATCCCCGATGGGATGGCCTCTTGGCTTGTATGCGGCTAGACGCCTAGCGCACCTCGCTGCGCGCCATAGCTTTCTGGGCCAGCACCTTGTGGGCGTTGTCCTGGAGAGCTTGGGCTTCGGGCAGGAAGGTGAGTGCCTTCTGAATCTCCGGGTCCCAGTCGGCGCGGGAGCGCAGGCCTTCCGTTTCGCCAATCTGCGTGATGAGGACCTGGGACTTGATGCTGATCTTGAGCCAGTCCATCACGCCGTTGAGGTCGGCCTCGGTCCAGGGAATCTCTTGGCTAGTGAGGAATTTTTTGAACTCCGCGAGCACCGCCGCATCCACCTGGAAATTCTTGTCCACGGTTCGATTAACCAGATAGACCGGTGCGAAGTGGAAGAAAACATCTTTACTCAGGAGCAAATCCTGAAAGTGATTGCTCTTGGGGCTCTCGATTTTTTCATCCGGGGTGATGCCGCCGCCGCCGTAGACTGTGCGTCCAGCGTCAGTAAGTTTGACCTCGCGATTGGCGGTGTCTGCCGGCTGCACTCCACCGTGGGTGTAGTAGTTGTAGAGCGAGACGCCGGAGTAGTCGCGCTGGATGAGCCGGCCGGAGGGGGTGTAGTAGTGGTAGGTGGTGAGCGCCAGCGCCATGGTGTGGTCGGCCATATCGTAGACGGTCTGCACCAAGCCTTTGCCGAAGGTGGTTTCGCCGACAATGAGGGCGCGGTCGTGGTCCTGCAGCGCGCCGGAGACGATCTCCGCGGCTGAGGCTGTTCCCCGGTTGACCACCACGACGATGGGGAAGGTGTGGCCGCCGTTGCCGCGCGTGGCGGTGTAATTCTGGTCGGGGTAGGCGCGTCCGCGCTGGCTGACGATGCCTTGTCCCTTGGCGAGCAGGTGGTCGCAGACCTCGACTGCCTGGCTGAGCAGGCCGCCGGGGTTGCCGCGCAGGTCAAAGATCAGCCCCTTCAGGTTGCTGAAGCCGTCGATGGCTGTGATGACCTCCTGCGCGGTGGTTTCCTGAAACTGCGACAGGTGGATGTAAGCCACGCCGGGACGAATTTCATAAGCCAAATCGACGGAAGGGTGGGGAATTTCGTCGCGAATCAGGTCGAAGACCAGCGGCTTGGTCTGGCCCTCGCGAAGCATGGTGGCCTGGACGTGGGTTCCCTTGGGGCCTTTGAGAGCCTTGGCTACCAGGTCGGAGGAGGTCAGGCTGGTGGCGCTCTTGCTGTCTACATCTTTTTCCGGCCTGTTGTCGATGGAGACGATTTTGCCGTCCACCGCGTAGATGATGTCGCCGGGGCGGATGCCGGCGCGGAAGGCGGGCGCGCCCTCGGCGGGATAGACGACATAAACTTTGTTTCCTTGAGGTTGGATGGTCATGCCGACGCCGTAGTAGCGGCCATGCTGCTCCTCACGCATGCGGGCGTAGGCCTTGGGATCGTAGAAGTTGGAGTGCGGATCGAGCACGCGCAACATGCCGGGAATGGCCCCGTCGTAGATGGCTATGTCGGCCTTGTCGTTGTCGAGGGGCTCGGCGTAGTTCTGCTCCACCAGCGCATAGACATTGGTAAAGGACTTGAGGCTGTCGCGGAGCTGGCTTTGGTCGGCCGCGGACTGGGCTCCCACCCTGCTCTGCAACACGCTGCCCACGACGGCGCAGACGGCAAAAAAGAAGACCACGGTGAAGATGGCGCGGCGTGTGCGAGGAGTCATGGGCGGGAAAAACCTCCGGACTGCAGTGCGGCAGACGCCAGAAAAACGCCTGAAATAGGCAGTCTTAATGGTCAAGTATAGCACTGAGTTGTTTGACGCCCGGCGGAGTCTTTGGTCAGCGCGGGGCGGCTAGACCTGGGATCAAGCAGGCCGTGCGGGCTTCTACCGTCCCGGCGGACCAGGAGTTCCAATCCCGATAAAATTGGCCCATCCGAATTGAAAATCATCCAGCGCGCCGAAGTCGCACTCGGATACCCTTGACGAAAGGGGACAGAAAGCACATTAGCCTCGATCCGCGCTCTCGAACTCGCCGCACGCATTTCGGGAACGCGTACCAAAGCGGCCAAGATCCTGCCACTTGAATCCCACATCGCCGTAATATAGGATAAGCGCGAAGCACTAAAGCGCTACACTTTGCGAAAATCGCTCCTCCAAAGGGAGCACCGAGGCTAACAATGAGGAGAACAAACACAGCCCTCCGGCTGGTCTTCCCAGATCGCAAAGATTCATACGCAATTAATGCGCCGGAGCGATTTCTAACTGACTCCAGAAACAGGCTATTCAAGGATCATGTTCGATTCCGGGAGGAGGCTTTACTGTGATAGCCGCTAGTCAACCCAGCATTAGCCCCAACGTCAATTGCCTGGAGGGGAAACGCTGCCCGGAATGCGGATCGTACGGCCCGTTCGAGGTCCAGGTTTCAATGCGGATTCTGTTATGCGACAGCGGGACTGACGACGCTGAGGACGGCTCGACTTGGTACGATGAAAACGCGCCAACCAAGTGTAATTCGTGCGGACGCAAGGGCAAGTTCGGCGATTTCGACGAGGAACTGCAATGATTAACTGGGTTTATTACCCGAGGTCGTCGCCACTCCCGGAATTTGGCCATTCTATCGTGGCTCTCTTCGAAGAAATCTTCGATACCATCGATTCAACCAAGGCTCCGAACCAACCCAGCAATACGGTTATGGCCCGACTCCGGCCAGGACTGGAAAGAGTGGGCTTTCTTGTCGAGAAAGGGAAGTCCAGCGATGACAAAGTCGTTATCCCCGTGCTTTTCGGACGCAAAGGCGAGATCAAGAAGTGCTTCAACGCTGACGCTCACGCGGTCACTAAGAACTGGGTACTTGAAGTCGAGGCAGGCCGGGCCGTCGACAACAATCAGTTTCTCAAGGATATTTTCCAGGCGTGCATGATGCATGACGTTCTACATCTTGCAATAGCTGTCCGCAACACATATCGCGGATCAGACGATTTTGCAAAAGTTGAGAACTTTCTTGAGACGCTTTATGTCAGCGGACGACTACAGCTCCCTTTGAAGGGCATTCTCCTCATAGGCTATTGACCAAGCATCAGGCTTGGCCCGCCGTCTTATCGAATTCGACTAGGGCCTGCACTCCTCGGCTGATGGCCGTTTCTTTTCCATCGGAGGGAGCAGGGGCCTTACTCCGCTCAGCTTTTTCGGCCCTTATGCCATCGGAGGGAGCAGGGGCCTTCAGGCCCCTGAATGCAGCAACACAAATGCGGGCCTTTAGGCCCGGGCCTTACCGCTCAGCTTTTTCGGCTCTTATGCCGTCGGAGGGAGCAGGGGCCTTCAGGCCCCTGAATGCAGCAACACAAATGCGGGCCTTTAGGCCCGGGCCTTACTTTCCCCGCAAGTGCAAAGGCATCGGGTCCAAGGCTCCGAGAGCAGCCGAGCTGAAGCGATAAGCTTCCGGCGTCGAAGCAAGTCCCCGCCGCACCGGGTTCTCCTCAATGTACCGAACACAGCTCATGAACTTCTCTTCCGACGAGATCTGGCTCTCGTTGAAGCTACGCATCCACACGTCGAGCTTGCTTTTCAGGCGGAAGGAGAAGCCGCCCTTGATGTATTGCATCGCCTTTTCCAGCGAAACATCCGGAGCGGGCGTGATCAAAGCGTGGAAATGGTCAGGCATGATGACGAACGCATGCAAGAGGAATCTCCCTTGACTGCGATAGTCGAGGATGGTCCGTTCGAGCATCTCCGCCGTGGCCGTCACCTGAAAAAGACTGCGGCGCTCCGCCGTCACGGCGGTAACCATATATGTCCGAGTTTCTTGGGGCGCGAGCCGCATCTTAGCAGCATAAACGAAAGGCCCGTGGCTAAAGCCACCTTATTTGCAGGCCATCATATAGGGGCCTGAAGGCCCCTGCTCCCTCCATTAGAAAGTCGTCGGAGCAATGGTATGACATCGGCCCCCAAAGACTCCCTGATCATTGCGTGTTAGCCCAGTAATCATGGACCTTATACAGCTCCAAGACTCAGAGCCTTAGCTTATCGGAAGTGTCTCTGCCCAACTTGGCCGCAAAATCATAAAATCCGGCAGGCCGCCCCAGGAAGCGCCTTTGCTTCCTGGGGCGGCTATGCCTTAGTCCCGTTCCCCGCCTTCCTCCTGTTCTTCCCGCCACTGGGGCTCCACCGCCAACCGCATAGCCAAGCTCGGCCCGCGCCGTTTCTTCACTGGTACCGTTCGCGGCTTCTTCCGCTCCGACAGCATAACCAGCACCTTCATGCTGGCCAGGTTTCCCTCCAGCGCATTAGCCTCCAGCAGATCGGCCAGCTTCTCTGAGTTCCGGCCCACACGCTTGTCTGCCGCCTCTTGCAGCCGTTCCGCGCCGCCCTTGCGCGCCGTCTTCCCGCCATCACGTGTCCGGACAGCCCGTTCACGTTTCACGTTCTTGGTTGTGTTGCCTGTTTTCCTGCTCGCATTGTCTGTCTTCAACGCCTGCTCTGTTACGGCCATCTTTCCGCCATTCCCGGCCAACGCTCCACGGCCCTCCCGCCCGCGGAAGAGTAGCATCTACGGCAATCCCGCTCCGGAATCGCCCCGAAAACGCATCGTCAGAATTGTGTCGTATGAATTCTAAAAATGCTGGTGCCTTTCGTCTCCCCTGCGCACGCGCGCCGCGGAGATGGCCCATTCAAGATCAGGAAGGCTCTCTCCTGCCTTCCGTTCTGCGCTCTACTCTTCTTTTGTCTGTTTACTCTTAGCGTACCGGAAAACCGCATAATCTTCTGCAAACATTTCTAGCCCTCTTCCCTGACCCCTGATCCCTGATCCCTGACCCCTGTCGTCACTCCCAGCACGCTAGCCCATAGCCGCTGCTCAGCCAGCTCCCCCAGCGTCTTCCCGCCCTTCGGTACAATCCCGTACACCACCTTGCAGCCCATCGCATCTGCTACACGCGACAATGAGTCCAAACGGATCGTGTTTCTCGGCTCTCTTGCCTCAAGCTGAAATACCGTCGAGCGGTTCACACCCATTTTCTCCGCGATCTCCGTCACCGGAATACGCAGCACCTGCCGCACTGCTCGCAGTAGTCCATTGGTCGGATTCTTCGCTTTCCCCGCGTGACGATAAGACCGCATCTCGATATCCAGCCTAATCCGCGCCAGCTTTCGCTCTTTCTCCCGCATTGCCCATTCCCTCCCGATTCTGATCTCTGATCTCTGATCCCTGATCCCTGATCCCTGATCTCTGATCTCTGATTTCTGATTTCTGCTTTACGGTAGCAAAAACGACACTAATTTTATGCAAAAAGCGCCCAAAAAAGGCCCAAGACGGCCCCTTTTGAGGCACTTTCCAATATTTTGGTTGGCTCCGGTCTATGTATTTACGCGAAATATCTAGCTCCGCACACTCACTTTTTTCGAGAACAGAATTCCCCTGCCCATTCCGTCGCGCTACAATCCGTCAGAAAACCCTTCTTTTGTCGGCCATTTTGCCCGATTTGGGCGGAAACTGGGGGAAGATGGCATTGCTGCTGCCCAGGCATTTACAATGGCGTCTATGCAACAGGAACGAATTATTGTGCCCTGCGGTGTCCTGACCTTATGAATCTACGAATTTTTGGTAATTCCGCGGCAATGGTGATTGGCACATTGCTGCTCGCAAGCACCCTTTGTGCGCAAACACGCCCGGCGGCGCCCCAGAGCCCCTATGGCGGCGTCACCGTCGAGGAGATGGTGGCCCGCGTTAACGACCAGATCATTACGCGCTCGGACTACGACCGGGCGATGAAGGAGCTGGATGATGCGGCGCGGCAGCACGGCGCCTCGATGCAGGAGATTTCGGCGGCTCATAAGGATCTGCTGCGCAACCTGATCGATCAGCAATTGTGGCTCTCCAAGGGCAAAGAGCTGAGCATTACGGGCGAAACGGAGCTGATCACCCGGCTGAACGAGATCCGCAAACAAAATAACCTGGAGAGCCTGGAAGACCTGGAGAAGGCGGCCAGGGAGCAGGGCGTTTCCTATGAGGATTTCAAGGCCAATATCCGCAACGGGATCATTACGCAACTGGTGATGCGTCAGGAGGTAGGCAAGCGGGTACAGTTTACCCCCGGCGAGGCGCAACGCTACTTTGAACAGCACAAGCAGGAGTACTCGCAGCAGGAAAGCGTGACGCTGGCGGAGATACTGGTGAGCACCGGGACGCAGGCGCCTTCGGCGACCACGCCAGGCACGCAGCCGGAGGATCCGGCAGTGTTGGCGGCGGCGCAGGCGAAGGCCAACGATATAGAGGCCAAACTGCACGCGGGCGGCGACTTCAGCCAATTGGCGCGCAGCTTCAGCGACGGACCGACGGCGGCCGAGGGCGGCAGTCTGGGACAGTTTCACCGCGGCGCGCTGGCCAAGGTGCTGGAGGACAAGACGTTTTCGCTGAAGGCGGGCGAGTACACCGAGCCGATTCGCACACGGCAGGGCTTCGTGATTCTGAAGGTGACGGGGCGCGTTGCCGGCGGCGTACCGCAGTATAAGGACGTTACTGAGCAGGTGGAAGAGAATTTTTACATGGCCCGGATGGAGCCGGCGATGCGCGCCTATTTAACGACGATGCGCGAGCAGGCATTTATCGACATTAAGCCCGGCTATACGGATACAGGCGCCAGCGCCAAGCAGACCAAGCCGATCTTCAGCGCCTATGTGGCGCCAACGGCGAAGAAGAAGAAGAAGGTGGAGCGGACGCGCTTCCGCGAGAGCACACACAACTTCCGGCAGAAGGCGAAGCCGGAAGCCACGGCCGAGGCCCCCGCCGAGCAAGCTCCCGCGCCGGCCAAAGCGGCGAAGAAAGGCAAGAAGGGCGGGGGAGTTGAGCAGGTTTCAATGAAGCCCGGCAAGAAGGAAAAGATTCGCCTGGGCCGAGCGCCGACTAAAACTCTACCCAGCGCACCACAGAGCGCGACGGAAGATGCGGGCGCGGGACCGCAAACAGTGAGTACCGGCCAGGAGCCGGTGAATCCGCTGGAACCGGCCGCGCCAACGAAGAAGACTCGCATGAGCGCTCGCCCCAGGGAGGCTAAGGCGGCCAAGGAGCCCAAGGGCGAGGGACCGAAGCCGGACGCCCTGGCTCCAGCGGCACCCGACGCCGCCGAGGCTGCGGACCGCCAGACACAGGCTGGACCGCTGGGCCTGGCCGGCGATACGTCCAAGAAGAAGAAAAAGACAGCGACGACCACAGGCGACAAGACTCGGCTGGCTGACAAGAAGAAGAAAGAGACCCCGGCGCAGGAAACAGGCGACACGCCTCAGAGTCCGGCTCCGCAACCGAAACAGTAACTTCTACATTCCATTCCAAGGACAAGGGCGCGGCTTCGGCTGCGCCCTTTCTATTCGCGCAACCTTCGTTCCGCGTATTAGAATGCTTGGTTCAGTACATCTTGACCTCGTTCGCGCTATGCGGCTGTCAAGGCCAACCTATGCGGGCGCGGGCGAGAGAGAAGCCGGGGGCATTTTTTTGAAACTGAATATCGTAACGCTCGCAGTGGTTGTTTTCTTTTTGCCGTTCATTGTCCTGCAATTCTGGGGACCTCCTTGGACAGCATTGCGCATCGCCGGACTTGGTCTTGGCACTGCTTGTCTTCTGCTGTTCGCATTGGCGCGGATTCAACTGGGACGGGCCTTCAGCGTGCAGGCCAAGGCAAGTACGCTGGTGACCAGCGGCCTTTACTCCCGCATCCGCAATCCGATCTACGTTTTTGGCGGCCTGACGTTCGCGGGATTCATGCTGTGGGCAAATCATCCCAGGCTGCTGCTGATCTTCGTTGTTTTGATTCCCATGCAGGTGTGGCGCAGCCGGGAGGAGGAGCGGGTGCTGACGGAGAAGTTTTGCGAAAAGTATCTGGAATACAAACGACAGACATGGTTTTGATTGCGTGAGGGATTCAAGGAATGGGCCGAAGCCTATTCTGACATACATTTTATATTTTGGAGAGACAGGATGCATTCAGTTTGGTTTGGAGAGTTTCTGGGGACGCTGGTTTTGATTCTGCTGGGCAATGGCGTGTGCGCGGGCGTGACGCTACGCAAGTCTTATGCGGCGGACAGCGGCTGGATGGTGATTACGACCGGGTGGGCGCTGGCGGTGTTGTGCGGCGTGCTGGTGGCGCAGGCTTTTGGCAGTTCCGGTGCTCACCTGAATCCGGCCATTAGCCTGGCCGTCGCGGTGACCAGCGGAGATTATTCGCAGTTGGCGTGGCTGTGGTCGGCGCAGTTGCTGGGAGCGATGGGCGGAGCGGCGCTGATGGCGCTGCACTATGCGTCGCATTGGAAGCTGACGCCGGACCCTGCGGCCAAGCTGGGCATCTTCTGCACCAACGCGGCGGTGCGCAAGCCGGTGATCAACCTTCTGAACGAGGCTGTGGGCACGGCGGTTCTGGTGTTGGTGGCCTTCGCACTCGGCTCACGCGGAGTTGCGCCGAATGGGATGGGGGCGGGAGTGGCTCCGTGGCTGGTGAGTTGCGTGGTGTGGGGCATCGGCCTCTCGCTGGGCGGGACGACGGGCTACGCGATCAACCCGGCGCGCGATCTGGGTCCGCGGCTGGTTCATTGGCTTGCACCGATTCCCGGCAAGGGCGGATCGAACTGGAGTTATGCGTATGTTCCTATCGTGGGACCTCTGCTGGGCGGAGCGTTGGCGGGAGTGCTGGTGCTGTGCGCGCATCTGTAAGGCGAGGCATCGAGTAAATCCCACATCTCAGAAGCGAGATGTGGAGGGCCTAGAATCTGGACCTAAAAGACCGCGAGCGGATAAATTTCAATCACGCCGCGGTTGTCTAGCTGTTGTGTCACATCCGCAAAAACACGCATTATGCGGCCATCTCTGAACAATTCCGAATCAGCACGCGCGGGCAAGGTGAAGCGGAACACAATACGCTGAGGTTGGGGCGAGAACTCTTCTTCAAACTGAATCGTCCCGTTAGTGCGCGAAATGTGGAACGCACCCTCCACAATCACGAAATTTCTTGCTTCTCGCTTGAAGAGTTCATCTACACCATCCCTCTCTTTCGCAATTGAATCCTGCTTTTCTATTAAATTCTTCAACTCAGGACTTACCTGACCGTAAACCAAAAGGTAACGGACAGGCGAAACCTCCGGCCGCATATAGAACTCTTCCTTTGTTGTGAAGTAGTTTGCGGACCGATTCTTCAGCATGAAATTCATTAGCTCTATACATTTACGGGATGCTGTGGATTCACTTCGTTGATACTCAGAGGTAGCCTGTCCTCTCTTTGATGCCTCCGCTTTGAGTGTCGCCCCGCCGACTTCAATACCAACGGATTCGCCCGATTTCTTTTCAGTAGACAGTATGCGCCGCTGTTCAACAAGTTCGGGCTCTATCTCGCTATATATCTGTGCCACACGATCTCCGTCTACGTAGATGAAATCGACTGGTGCATATATTGTACCTCTTGGAGTTTCTGCTGGCGGCTGGTAGCTATCGTCTAACTTATTCATCCAGATTTCTGCATTCGACCTATCTACCGTCATGTAAAGTATTAAGGCATTGACGAATAGTGAAAAGGCACAAAAGGAAATTATAAGTATCGACCAGCGATCCACAGCCTTGATGAACCTGGCACGCTTTTCGGGGAAGAACACAGCCGCAACAACGATGGCCAAACTAATCCCGGCGATGCAGAAGAATAGCCAAATTTGATGCTCCAGGAGATACTTGAATCCCCCCGAAAAGAAAAAGTAGTCCCCGATCAAAAAAGAGCGATTGAGCAATCCGCCACACAAAATGGCTGCGAACCACCATCCGGGGTACCAAATGGAGCCCACAACTACCCAGAGCGTGAACACAACTCCGCCTAATACAACTGAACGTAGCAACCATCGGGCAACGGATGTCAGTGTAGATTTCCACCCGCTCTCACCCATTTCACTCGTCACAAATGCCTCCTATGGGTAACTGAAACAGTCTCTGGCCTGCGGAAGCCATCCTACAGCGTTTTCAATCTGATTTGGAGCCCATTGCACGAGGTCTATATCATTGCCCCCCAAAAAACATCACTCCAGGTAAGAAGCGACGACGGCCAGTGCGGCGATGGCGGCAGTCTCGGCTCTCAAGATGCGGGGGCCGAGGGATGCGGCGCGCCATCCGTTGGCGTCGAAGAGCGCCTCTTCCGAGGGCGCCCAACCGCCCTCGGGACCGATGGCAAGCTCCAGTGTGGGCATCTCCGATCCGGCGGCGGCCATGGCTTCTTCCAGCGCGTGGCGCAGGGTGGTGGTGCGCTCCTGCTCGGCGAGGACAATATACGCAGTGCCGGAAGCAGAGTGCGCAGCCTCCTCCGACTCGGAGGCGGCACGGACTCGCGCGGCCAGAGGAGCGGGATCGAAGATGAGCGGGACGTCGGTGCGCCGCGCCTGCTGCGCCGCTTCATGGGCGATGCGACGCCAGCGCTCGGCGCGCTTTGCGGCGGCTTCGGCGAGATGCTTCTCCGTTCTTCGGGCAATCACCGGCGCAACGGCAGCCACTCCCAGCTCAGTGGCTTTTTCTATGGCCCACTCCATGTGGTCGAATTTGTAGACGGCTATCACCAAAGTAACGGGGAGCGCGGGCTCGGCATCGAGCTCAGCGATCAGGTTGAAGCGGACCTCGTCGCGGGTGACTGCGACGACCTGCGCATGAAAGACGTGGCCGCCGGCCACCACGTCGGCCTCCATGCCGGGCTGCGCGCGCAAGACGCGGGTCATGTGCTCGGCCTGCTCGCCGACCAGGGTTGCGGTGGCTTCGTCCCAATGCTCGGCAATCCAGCGGCGACGTGTCATGGATTCCTCCGTACTGCGCGAGTACCAGTGTAATCCTTTTTCCAAAAACAGATCAGCCCCTAAAAACACATCAGGGGAACGCTGGATGCGCTCCCCTGATGTGTTGCCTTTGGTTGGAGGTGCTGCCGCTACTTCTTTTTTGCGGCCTTTTTTGCGGCCTTCTTCGCGGGCTTCTTCGCTGCTTTCTTAGTTGCCATTTTCCTATTCTCCCTTTCGATGATTTTGCATCGACCTGCAAATATTTTTTGCAGTTGTTGAATGTATAGAATCTCAAAACGCACATGTCAAGAAAAAAACGACATAACGGTGGAAAAATAGACAACAATTTTTTGAGGGCAAAAAGGGGAATTGGGTGCATGGAGTCAGAGAATGTGTCTTGAACAGAGCAAAGCGAGGGCCAAACCGGAGATGAAATCGTGACCTGCATGCGCGAAGATGCCGGCGCGAAGGCTGCGGCGATAGAGAGCGAGCAGGCTGAAGAGCACGCCGAAGACGGAGAGCAAGACCATGCCGCGCACGCCCTGATAGCCGTGCGCCGATCCGAAGACGACGGCGGAGACGAGCACGCTTGTTGACACGCAACCGCGCACCCAGCCGATGAACTGGCGTTGCAGGTAGCCGCGAAAGACGATCTCCTCGACAAAACCGACGATCATGCAGAGCAATGCCCAGGCGGCAATCTATCTTCCGTTTGCGGGCGCATCCAGGTTGCGCAAAAAATTGTTTGACGAATCGAACTATTCACTTCATCCTTCCTATTATGGTGGACACACGAGTAACGCGGCTGATGGCGGCTTATCCCGTTATCTTCCTGGCCTGTCATCGCGAGCACACGCGCGCGGACGCGGCGGGCAAGGCGCTGACCGAAAACCAGGCGAGCGTGTTGAATCATCTGGACGCGACGCGCCCCACCACCTTGTCGAAGCTGGCCGAGCACATGGGGGTGGGCCGTTCCACCATGAGCACGACGGTGACCCGGCTGGCGCGAAGCGGCTACATTGCCCGCCGGGCAGGCAAGCATGACCGGCGGTTGGTCGAACTGACATTAACCCAAGCGGGTAAGAGGATTCAGGAACAGAATTCGGTCTTGAATCCGCAACTGGTGCAACGGCTCTTCAAGAGGATGGAGCCGGCGGAAGCGGAACGGGCGCTGGCCGGCTTGGAGCGTATGGCCGAGGTGGCCGCAATTCTGCTGAAGCAGAGAAAGCGAGAAAGGGATTGATGAAAATTGTTCTGAGTTTAGTTGGGGTCTTGGTACTGCTGGTGGCAGTCGTGGTGGTGATAGGGTTGCTGCTGCCCAAGCGGCATGTGGCATCGCGCAGCGCCGTTATCCAGGCGACTCCGGAAAAGCTTTTTGCCTTGATCTCCGGAAGCCAGGAGTGGCGGCCTGATGTGAAGTCGTGCGAGCTGATCGATGGAGAGGGAGGCAAGCATTTTCAACGGGAGACCTCGCGGCGAGGAGAGTCGGTTCTCTATGAGCTGGAGGGAAGCAGGCCTCCGCTGGCCATTGAGCGGCGGATTGCAACCGAGGGTCTGCCCTATGACGGAAAGTGGAGCTTTGCGCTGGAGCCGGTCGATGGAGGAACAAAAGTGCGGATCACCGAGGATGGAGAGGTCTACAACCCGATCTTCCGGTTTGTTTCGCGCTTTGTGATGGGACACACGGCGATGCTGGATTCGTATCTGAAGGCGTTGGGGAAGGCTGTGGGCCAGGACGTGCGGATCGAGAATTAAGGGAGATGGTGGAGCTGAGCGGGATCGAACCGCTGGCCTCCTCGTTGCGAACGAGGCGCTCTCCCAGCTGAGCTACAGCCCCACAACATTTTCTATTCTAGCAGCGAGCGGCAAATCGGGGAAGGGATGCAGTGTTGTGGGCAATGGGCTACTTTGAATTTTCCTTTGTCCGGAGCAGTAGCCAAGCTAAGAGGGAATATGCCGCAACAGACAGAACCAGAAGCCACCACGGGCGTAACACGATTGGGAAGAAGATTATTAGTGCAATGAGCAACCAATATCGCCATCCGTTTGGCATAGCTTTCTGCTCCGCCCTTAGCGAATATTGTAGCGCTGGTCTCCTGGACTGGCCGTATTGGCAGCGTCCACGCTGCCAGATGTCTCCTGTGGGTCTGGAGACCCACAGGACAGCCGACCGGGAGGTCGGCGCTACCAATTTGCGGATAGACTCTTAAAGCTGATTCATGTTAGCGAGGAACTCGGCATTGTTGCGGACTTTTTCCAGGCGGCTGATGAGCAGCTCCATGGCCTCGACGGGAGAGAGCGGGTTGAGGACCTTGCGGAGAATCCAGATGCGGGAGAGATCTTCCTTGGGTATGAGCAGCTCTTCCTTGCGGGTTCCGGAGCGCTGAATGTCGATGGCCGGGAAGACGCGCTTGTCTACGAGCTTGCGGTCAAGGATGATTTCCATGTTGCCGGTTCCCTTGAACTCCTCGAAGATGACCTCGTCCATGCGCGAGCCGGTGTCGATGAGCGCGGTGGAGATGATGGTGAGCGAACCGCCTTCCTCGATGTTGCGGGCTGCGCCGAAGAAGCGCTTGGGGCGCTGCAGGGCGTTGGAGTCCACGCCGCCGGAGAGGACTTTGCCCGAAGGGGGCACGATGGTGTTGTAGGCGCGGGCGAGACGGGTGATGGAATCGAGCAGGATGACCACATCGCGCTTGTGCTCGACGAGGCGCTTGGCCTTTTCGATGACCATCTCGGCCACTTGCACGTGGCGGGCGGCGGGCTCGTCAAAGGTGGAGCTGATGACCTCGCCCTTGACGGAGCGCTGCATGTCGGTGACTTCCTCGGGACGCTCGTCGATGAGCAGGACGATGAGGACGACATCGGGGTGGTTGGTGGAGATGGAGTTGGCCAGCGACTGCAGGAGCATGGTCTTTCCGGTGCGGGGCGGAGCGACGATGAGGCCGCGCTGTCCCTTGCCGACGGGGGTGAGCAGGTCCATCACCCGGCCGCTGATGGCTTCCTTCACCGTCTCCAGCTTGATGCGTTCCTGGGGATAGAGCGGGGTGAGGTTGTCAAAGAGAATCTTGTTGCGCGTCTCCTCGGGCGACTCGAAGTTGATGGCCTCGATCTTGACCAGGGCGAAATACTTTTCGCCTTCGTGTGGCGGGCGGACGTTGCCGCTGATGGAGTCGCCGGTTTTGAGATCGAATTTGCGAATCTGCGAGGGGGAGACGTAGATGTCGTCGGGGCCGGGCAGATAGTTGTAGTCGGGCGAGCGGAGGAAGCCGTAGCCGTCGGGCAGGATTTCCAAAACGCCCTCGGCAAAGATGTGGCCTTCTTTTTCGCTTTGCGCCTGGAGGATCTTGAAGATCAGATCCTGCTTGCGCAGGCCGCTGGTGCCGGGGATTTCAAGGGTGCGAGCGATGCGAGTCAGTTCCGTGATGTTTTTTTCTTTGAGTTCAGCAATGGTCATGATCACCTGCGATAAGGGGGATGTGAGTGGGAGAATCCGGAAGGGGGAAGTGCTCCGGGGAAAGAACTGACGTGAATTCAATGCTGGCAGCCGGCCCGCGCCGCGTCTGAAAGCTCTCTCGAAATCAAATGGAGCATCTTAAGACCGGGAAGCAGGCTGCCTTGAACGGCAAACAGCTAGAAATTGCTGCCTGACTTAACTATACCCTTCGAGGGCGGGGTCAGGCGGCGCGGCGAGTTTCGGCCGGCAGCTGTGCAGAGGCCTCGATGGATGCAGAGGAGCCGGGGTTGGAGGTTTGGAAGCGGCCCAGGACTTCATTCGTGGTGTCCTGCAGGCGGGTGTTGGGCTTGTGCAGCTTGCGTGTTGCCTTGCTCGCAAGTTGACACAACTGGTAGCGATTGGAGACATGAGAAAGAGCTCCAAAAACCAAATCAGAACGCATTGCAATTCTCCTTCAAGAAAAAATTAGCTCCGGCCGGCGCAAAACAATCGCCGGTGGCGCAGAAGGGGTGTTCAATACAGCAAGTGTTACCCCCAATTTTCACACCCAAAGCTTTTAGACGCACAAGCTGAGCGTATAGTTCAAAATCCTTACGCAAATTCGCAGATTGTGGAGCAGGCATTACGCCGTATCAACGATACAGATTGCAGCCTTGGGAACTATCCATTCTGCATTCCCGTTCCGGCAGTGATCAAAACCGCACACCGGGGCATCAAATAGATGAGCCACAGCTCAATATATGATGCGGGAAATAACAGACGGGCGCACGATCAAATTCTCTAATCCGCCCTAATATGGATAGCAATCATGAATGTATACCGAGATGGCGAGGAGGTCAACAGTTATTTCCGGGGACGTTGCCGGCATTGGGGCGGGGCGGAAGAAACGGGGACCAATCATGGGATAAACATTATTAATTCAATAAGATAAAGAGCTTGTATCATCCTGGGAAACTTCCTGATCTATTAGAAATATGTCTGAAAACAGGAGACTTTTGCACACGGAGGAATCTTCCTGGTTACCTCGGAATCGGGTGCGATACTGGATGGCCATGGGAGGGTGCAATCCGGCCAAGTCTTCGGTGGCCTCCGGGCCGCGCAGTTCTTTGGATCGCAAACCTGTCGGTATGACTCCGATCCGGCGGTTAAACACGACGGTACGGAATCCAGACCTGCATCGCGGCAGGAGCCCGATTTGCCCAGGCATAGTACGGAATCAGTTTGACCGTGACGGGAAGCTCCTGCGCCTTTGCGGCGTCGTTGGCGGCAAAATAAAGTTTTTGATTTGCCGGAATGCTCACTGTGCCGGGATGCTCGAGGACCATGACTCCATCCAATAAGTCCGGATCGAAGCGCGCGGTGGTGGGGGCGCGCAAATCGACGGCGTAATTGCTCAGGTTCAAATCCTGATCCAGACTCGGTTGGTCCAGTCGCTCCATGCAGAAAACGATGGGGCCGCGCTGAAAGGCAACCCGACCGCGATCCTCGGCGACGGCGGGGTTGGACTCCAGCAGGCGGGTCGTCATGTCGAAGCTCAGATCGATGCGGTCATCGGCCGACCAGCGGCGGCGAATGGGAAGATATTCTCCGGAGAGCGCGCCGCTCACTTCTTTTCCGTTGACTTTGACGATGGAGTGTTGCGACCAGCCGGGGATGCGAACGTAGACGGTAAACTCGGCCGGCGTGGCCGGGCTGATGGTCATCCGGACCTCGCCGGACCAGGGAAAACCTGTCTCTTGTTTTATGTTCAGGCCATTGCCGTCCGGAAGGCGCCAGTTCATCACGGAGTTATCGTAGAGATGAACGTAGACGCCGTCGGAGGCGGTGCTATAGAAGTAGCCGGGAAGCGAGGCAAAGGTCCGCTCCAGATTTGGAGGACAACAGGTGGTGTCGTACCAAGGGTTGCGAATATCGCCCTCGGGCGAGTGGCGGTCAACCGAGTCGTCTGCGGGATCGAAGGCCAGCGGATTGCGATAGCAGTAAGTTTTGCCGTCGAGCGACATGCCGGAGTTGATGCCGTTGTAGAGAGCGCGCTCAATCTCATCGGCGAAGCGCGCCTCGCCGGATGCGGCCAACATGCGCCAGTTCCACATCATGTTGCCGATGGCGGCGCAGCTCTCGCCATAGGCGCGCGAGTTGGGCAGCTCGTAGGCGCCGCCAAAGGCTTCGCCGGTTTCGCGCGCTCCCACACCGCCGGTGACATAGAGCTTATGCGTGGTCAGATCGCTCCACAGCGCGTTGAGAGTCTTCCAGTAGGCGGGGTCGCCGGTCTCCAGATAATAGTCGGTGGCGCCGCAGCAGGCGTACATGGCGCGAACCGCGTGACCTTCGAGCCGAGTGCGCGAGGTGAAGGGAATGCCGCAGAACATATAGGTTGTTTGTTGCGGCCGCAGGGAAATCCTCGCATCGCCATGGAGAATGTAGCCGGCCAGGTCAACGTACTCGCGCTTGCCGGTGACACGATAGAGTTCGATGAGCGCCATCTCGATCTCCGGATGGCCGGAGACGATGGCCTTGCGGTCCGATCCCGGACCAAAGTTAGGAAGCAGGAAGCGGTCCACGAAGCGAATGCCGGCATCGAGCAGCGTGCGGTCTCCGGTGGCCCGGTAATAGGCGATTGCACCCTGCAACATGTGGCCAATGTTATATAACTCGTGGCCGTACGTTTGCGTCTCGTATAACATGCGCAAAGGCTTTTTATCGCCGTCGAAATAGGTGTTCAGGTAGCCATCCGGCTCCTGAATGGCTACGACTTCGCTGATCATTGCGTCCGTGGTTTTTCGCAATTGCGGCTGATCGCTGGTTTGCAGGGCGAAGCCGACAGCCTCGGTCCACTTGTAGATGTCCGAGTCGGAGTAGACCGGGCCGAGTTGCGGCGCGGAGGACTTTCCCACTAGCCGCAAAAAATTATCCATGCGCCCATGCGTCACCAGTTCGTCGCGCATGCTGGGAATGCTGGAGGTCAGGTTGATGTTACGCCGCCGCGACCAGAATCCATCCTGGATGACAACCGCGCGGACCGGCACCGGCTTCAGCTTGGCGAAGGGAGAACGGGAGAGATCGATTACACCGGCGTCGCGCCAGGCTGCTTGAGTTGTGTTCGACGGCTGCGCCTCGCTCGCCAACAGGGAGAGCAGGCCTCCAGAGTTCGGCTGCGCCGCGGCGAGAGCGGGCGGAATCATGGAGACAGCGGCGGAGGCGATAAAGGAACGGCGAGACAAGAAGTTCTTCATGGATGGGTTCCTTTGAAAATCTCAATCTCCAGCATTTTACAGAATCCCGCTTATGCCCAGTAGCTGCGGTCGAGGGTGCGGTACTGGATGGCCTCGGCGAGGTGGGCCACGGCGAGGCTTTCCGCGCCTTCGAGGTCGGCGATGGTGCGGGCAACTTTGAGGATGCGATCGTGGGCGCGGGCGGTGAGTCCCTGCTGCTGCATGGCGCGCTCCAGGAGGCTCTCGGCGTCAGGGCCCAGCTCGCAGTAGGCGCGAATCTGGCGGGTGGTCATCTGCGCGTTGGAGTAAATTTTCTCGCCGAATTTGCGGAATCGCTGTCGCTGGCGATCGCGAGCGGCGAGCACGCGGGCGCGAATTTCGGCTGAGCCTTCGATGGCCGCGGAGCCGCGCAGCTCCTTGTATTTCACCGCCGGAACTTCGATGTGAATGTCGATGCGGTCCAGCAACGGGCCGGAGATTTTGGCCACGTAGCGCTGAATCATGGGCGGGGTACACATGCACTCGCGGGATTTGTCGTTGAAGAAGCCGCAGGGGCAAGGGTTCATGGCCGCAGCGAGCATGAAGCGCGCCGGAAAGCTGAGCGACATGGAGGCGCGGGCGATGGTGACGGTGTGGTCTTCCAGAGGCTGGCGCAGAACCTCGAGGACGTTGCGAGGAAACTCCGGCAACTCGTCGAGAAAGAGCAGGCCGTTGTGGGCCAAAGAAACTTCTCCAGGCCGGGGGATGATGCCGCCGCCGATGAGGCCGGCGTCGGAGATGGTGTGATGGGGCGAGCGGAAGGGGCGCTGGGTGACGAGGCCTTGGGCGGCGTCGAGCACACCGGCGACGGAGTGAATCTTGGTGGTTTCCAGCGCCTCATCAAAGGAGAGCGGGGCGAGGATGGAGGGCAGGCGCTTGGCCAGCATGGTTTTACCGGAGCCGGGCGGGCCGATCATGAGAATGTTGTGACTGCCGGCGGCGGCGACTTCAAGGGCGCGCTTGGCGGTCTGCTGGCCGCGCACGTCCTTGAAATCGACGCTGAAATGTTGCAGCTCGCCGAGCAGAGCCTCAGTCGAGACGCGATATGGCTCGCGCTGAATGACGCCGGCGACCATGGTGTTGAGCAGTTCCAGCACGTCGAGCAACGAGGAGGCGGGATAGACGTTGACGCCCTCGACGACGGCGGCCTCGGCGGCGTTGGCGGCGGGAAGAATGAGGTTAGGAATATTTTTTTCCCGCGCCAGGATGGCCACGGGCAACATTCCTGGAACGGCACGGACACTGCCGTCGAGGCCCAGTTCTCCGACCAGCAGAAACTGGCTCAGGTCGGTGGCTTTCAGCGCGCCATAAGCGCCGAGAATGCCGACGGCGATGGGCAGGTCGAAGCCGGAGCCTTCTTTCTTGAGGTCGGCGGGGGCCAGATTGATGGTGATGTGCGTGGGCGGAATCAGGTAGCCGGAGTTCTTGATGGCGGCGCGGACGCGGTCGCGACTCTCGCGCACAGCGGCGTCCGGCAGGCCGACGGTGTGGAAGACGTCTTTTTCCGCAACCACGCCGCTGTAGTCCACCTCGACATCAATAAGGTTGGCATCGATTCCGTAGACAGCCGCGCTGTGAGCTTTGAAGAGCATGACTTAAGTTGCTGCGAGTGTAGCAGAATACAGGGACAGGGGACCAGGTCTCTGTCCGCATGATTTTGTCTTTGAGGTTTGTGTTTTCCAACCCTTTTGCCAGAAAAAAGGCGAAAGGATGGGTACGGAGCTGGTATAGATTCACACGGTCAGAGACCTAGTTACCAGATGACCGGTAAAGCGGAACCTTGGTTTAAAAGATGTTGCAATTAGCGTCAGAATGCATTGTCGCTTCTGTGCTATTCTCTTGGCAATCCGCGGATTATCAAATCTGCGAGAGGTGTATATGAGCGAAAAAGAATTGCCCTCATCGATGGAGGCGGCTCTTGCGCATGTCGATCCCTATCGGCGCAAGTTTCTGGGAATTATGCTTGTCGGTGTTGTGGCTGCTTCCCTGCTGACATCAGTATCCCTGGCGGCCCAGGAGAAGCCTGGAGGCCAGACGGTCCATCAAGTGAGCCCGGCAATCAAGGACGGTTCATCCACGACGATCAAAATGAATGATCAGAAAACCCCAACGGTTAAGTTCTGGGATCAGACAGGATACAACGCTAAATCCACGTCCCTCAAGGACGCTCAGATCAGAGGCGTAAACCCCGCGCTCAAACCCGAATCCAGCACGACCAAAGTCGAAAGCCCTGCGATCCGAGGCGTAAGCCCCGCGCTCAAACACGATGCCAGTACGAACAAAGGCGCGAACGCGAATACGATCAAAGGCCAGACCAGCTCGATCAAAAGCTCAAACACGCCCGCCACACAGTGATTTGCATCTGAATGACCTGCGCCCAGAGTGGCACCCGGATATTTGAACTTGGCCGCTAGGGAAGATTGCTCTCGCGCTCCAGCTGCGCGTCGAACTGGCGGTTGAAGCGGATGAGGGCGATCCACTGGCCGTGGTCTTGCTGCTGCCAGACGAGATCGCCGTGGAGTTCGCGGGCGATCTCTTCAGGCGGGAGGTCTTGGTGGAGGCCGAAATAAAGTTCATCGTCCGCACGGCTCCTTGCGCCCAGAGTGAAGATCGATGAATGTGGATCGTACTTGGTGGAGAAGACCAGGGCGGCGGAGTATTTTTCCGGCTCCTCTGCGGCGAGGGCGATTCCAGCGGCGGTGAAATCGGGGACAAGATAGACGGAGTAGGGCTGGGTGAGGTAGCCAAGCTCGGGGCGGGAGAGCTCGTCGGAGAGAGGCCAGGCGGAGAGGACAGTGGAGCCGGGATAGCGCGCATCAAGTTGGCGGATGCCGGCCTGGTGGAGGCGGATGACGCGGGCGTAGGTGAGATTGTCTTCCGGGGCAAAGCCGTAAAGAGGATTGATGAAGATGCCCGCGATGAAGGCCGCGGCGGAGAAGGCGGCCAGCGCGTGCCAGTAAGGAACGCGGCGATAAAAGGTGGTGACGGCGAGGAGCAGAATCAACGGATACATCGGCAGCAGATAGCGAGTGAGCAGCGCGCCGCCCAGAATGCTGAAGAGCACGGCATTGACCAGTAGCAGGAGAAAGATGCGGCGCAGCGCGGGTGGGTAGAGGGTGGGGCGCGCGTTGGCATTATTGAGCTGATCCGATTGATTTGACGTGGGAAAGAGCAAAGACAAAAGCAACCGCAGGTCCTTCGACTCCGCTGCGCTCCGCTCAGGAAGACCAGTTTGAGAAACGGGACGCGGGGAGAGCAGCAAGGCGGCGATGGCGAGTCCGACGGGGATGAACAAATTCATGTGCGCAGTGAGATGGATGATGCGGTGCTCGAAGGCGGCGAGGAAGCGCGGGAGCGAGAGGTTGGCCTGGGCGTTGTAGCGAAAAAATTCGGGATTGCCGAAGAGGAACCCGGTCTTGCAGTAGTGGAAGACGTACCAGGCGGCGAGCGGAAGTACGCAGCTTGAAAGCCACGCGGTTTCGCGAACGAGCCGGATGCTCGAGCCGCCAGAGGCGCGGAGGCTTTCAACCAAGCTGACAACGGCCAGAGTGAGCGGGATGGCGATGGCCGTCTCCTTGGAGAGCGCGGCGAGAGCAAAGAATAGAGCTGCGGCCCAGGGCTTGCCGGGCGTTTCCAGATTGCGGGCGGGCAGGATGTATGCCAGCCCCCAGAGCGTGCAGGCGGCGGCGAAGATGTCGGCGTGGGCCAGAGTGCTTTGCGCAAACCAGATGGGATAGAGAGCAGAGAGCGCGACGGTCCAGAGGGCGACGGCAGGCACGCCGGTCAGACGCAAGGCCATGCGCCAGACAGCCGTCAGGCCGAGCGATGCGACGAGGAGCACAGCAAGGCGCGTGACTACGGGGTGAAAGCCGAAGAGCTCCCAACAGAGCGCGAGATAAATGCTGGGCAGAGGCGGATGGGCGTTCGTCGGCGTGGTGATGGGAATCAGCGAGCCGGTGCGGAAGAAGTCCCATGCCGCGGGGATGTAGTAGCCGGCCTCGTCCCAGTAATAAGGTAGGCGGAGCAGGGTGAGGTGGGTAACGCAGAGCGCGGCGAAGAGGCCCGGGAAAACAATCCAGGCGGGGAGGGGCGCGTTCAGCCGCGGCGTCGTGAGGCTTTTCCAGCGCAAAGCGATCGCTCCTCATTAACGAGACTACGTTTGGGCTTTGTGGTTTCCCACCCTTTCATCACCCCAACGACGAAGACCTGTCGTTGGGGAGCCCGATTCGCAACGAACACGAAAGGATGGGGCACGGGGCTGTGTTGTGGAATCCGGTACAGGGTTCAATGATTAGTTGACAGGCCCCTGCGGGAAGCTGTGGCCGTGCGGCTCGAGGTTGAGCGCGCCGAAGGCCTGCTCGTATTGCGCCAGATGCTGCCCCAGCATGTTCCACAGAGCTTTGGTCTGCTGCGGGCTGAGATAAATCGCGCTATGGTTGCGGATGGTGATCTGGTCGGGGGGCTCGGGAGAAGCCAGGCCGAAGACCAGTTGAAAGTCCCAGACACTGGCGCGGATCTGAACGCTGTTGGCGTAGGACTCGCGGTAGTCGGGGCTCTGAACGAGGTTCACGTGGGGTTGCTGCGCGGATGTACTCATGGTTTATCCAGATTACTCCGGCGGGGTGGGGAGGGCCGTTTGGCGAGATGGAAATTATGGCGCGAAAGGGGGGAACTCTAGAGTCACGTCGTCTAACCAACGGCCAGCGCAAGGGACCGATTATTACATAGTGAGTAACGAATCCATAGCGTTTCACTGTTTAATGCGCCTTTCGATTTACCTTCGCCATTTTTTTAATCGCTCGTTAAATGTACGTTTGCGGGCCAGCATTGCCTTTGAAAAACCCACTATAAGCCTGCATTCTTCACTAAATATTTTATTTATTTACTTGCATTTTTATTGCGGCCAATGGTATTGTTTCGAAATTGCCACTCCCCAGGAGGTAATACAAGATGGATAACGTGAACGAAACATGCGATGAGCCCAGGAAAGAATGGGCAGCGCCTGAACTGAAGAAAATCGATGTTGAGGAAATCACCGCATTCGGCAATGGCCCCGCGTCAGAGGGCGGGGGGCTTACTAGCTAACGCCTACCCTTAACTATTCATTCCGGAAATAATAGTACCCGCACTTTTTGGGTAATAATCCGGTTGTGATCGTTTGTCTGGCGTTTAGCGTTGCCGTAAGAAGTTTGTTCCCCACGACAACGCGAGCCGATTGAGTGAATTCATTTACCTCTTGACGGCGTTTCATCTTTTTGCCAGAGTGCATAGCCAGGTACATCCCCTTCGTGGCTGCGTCTTCTTTCAGAAGCGCGCCGCGAGTTTTTCTGGCCTTGCGCAAATGTTGTTCAAACTCTTATTAGGTAGCCGTCGGACGCGGTTGTGGCGCGACTGAGAATTGCTTCCCCACAGCTTCTTTCGACATACGGGCAAGCGTTGCGGTTTGGCCGCTTGCTGAACGTCAATGGTCTTTCAGGTTCGCATTGCCGTATGCGGGCGGAAGATATAACCGTGCTTTCCGGCAGGATGCCGGCGTCAGCCAGGGAACTCCGCCTATATGCAGGAGACCTGGCGGCCAGCGATGCTGCCCGGCTGAGGGTGCATTTATGCTTTGCAGAATTCTTTCCTTCGTTTCTGGCGTGGTGGAAACCGTTGTTACCCGGTTTTCTCGTTTTGCCACCCTGGCTTTTGCGGGATCGCTGCTCGGTTTGGCTTTGCCGGCAGTCATCGGGATCGCTTTCTGCCCCTCAGCTAATGCAATTCCCACCGGGCCTGTGATCGACACGCAGCCTGTCAGCCAGACGGTGGTGCTAGGCACGAGCGCATCGTTCAGCGTGGCGGCGAGTGGCACGGGAACCCTCACCTATGTCTGGCAGTATCTCGGCACCACATGGAAGCCGTATCTAGCGGGAACGGGCTACAACACGCCCAACCTGACCACCTTTGCCACCACAGCGGCCTATAACGGCCTTCAGCTCAGGGTGGTAGTGACGGACGGCAACAGCTTGTCGACGACCAGTAATCCCGTCACTCTGACGGTGAATTCGCCGCCTGCTATCATCACGCAGCCGGTGAGCCAGAGCGTGAACCTGGGCAGCACAGCATCGTTCAGCGTGGCGGCGAGCGGCACGCCGGCTCTTACCTACACCTGGCAGTATCACGGCACCACGTGGAAGCCGTTTCTAGCGGGAACGGGCTACAACACGCCCAACCTGACCACCTTTGCCACCACAGCGGCCTATAACGGGCTTCAGCTCAGGGTGGTGGTGACCGACGGAAACAGCGTATCGACGACCAGTAATCCCGTCACTCTGACGGTGAATTCGCCGCCTGCGATCATCACGCAGCCGGTGAGCCAGAGCGTGAACCTGGGCAGCACAGCATCGTTCAGCGTGGCGGCGAGCGGCACGCCGGCGCTTACCTACACCTGGCAGTATCTCGGCACTACGTGGAAGCCGTTTCTAGCGGGAACGGGCTACAACACGCCCAACCTGACCACCTTTGCCACCACAGCGGCCTATAACGGGCTTCAGCTCAGGGTGGTGGTGACCGACGGAA
>Ga0302320_10005033_pt1 | contig 29789 bp, 25 predicted proteins | sample Bog_T0_3_FD_202130 | JGI IMG/M metagenome (GOLD analysis project Ga0302320, IMG submission 202130) | Peat permafrost microbial communities from Stordalen Mire near Abisko, Sweden - Bog_T0_3 | ecosystem: Environmental > Terrestrial > Soil > Wetlands > Peat | place: Sweden: Abisko, Stordalen Mire...
GACGGCCCGACCAGCACGAGAAACTCGCCATCCCTGATCGAGAGATTCAACTGGTCAACTGCCTTGCGCTTCGTCTTCGGATAAATCCGCGTCGCGCCCCTAAACGTCACAGTGGCCATCTGGATCCGCTACTCCTTGGTCGCGCCGGCGAGCATGCCCTGGACCAGGGTGCGCTGTGCGAAGAGGAAGATGATCAGGACCGGCATGATCGCGATCAGCGTAGCCATCGCGAGGTCGGGACGATAGATCTCCGAAGCGGCATATCCCGAAGCCGTGGGGCTGAAGATAGGTGCCGAGCCGATCAGGATCTGCAGGCCGATCGTCACCGGGTACTGCGAGTTGGTGTAGGTCATCACGAACGGAAGGTAGTAGTTGTTCCAGTCCGCGACGAACGCAAAGAATGCGATCAGCGCGACGATTGGCCGCGCCAGGGGCAACGCCACATGTCGGAATACGCCCCATTCGCTGGCTCCATCGATTCGCGCCGCCGCGAGCAGATCCTTGGGGATGGTGGACGAGAAGTAGATGTAGGCGAGATAAACGCCGAAGGGGAAGAACGCGAACGGCAGGATCACCGCCCAGACTGTGCCGAGCAGGTGCACAGCGCTGGCCTCTAGAAACAGCGGCAACACCAGTGCAGTCGCCGGCATGATCATCACGACGAGCGTGATGGCGAGTAGCGTGCGCCGCCCGATGAACCGGGTCAGCGCGAGACCGTAGCCCGCCGGAATCGCTGCCAGCAGGGCCAGCGCGGTGCCGCCGATCGAATAGATCGCAGAGTTCTTGAGCCAAATCAGCATCAGCTGGCCCTGGTAGTTGATGACACGATTGAACGTGTGGGCGAACGTGCTGAGGCTCCCGAAGGCAAACGGAGAGTCGTGGACGAGTTGGTAGTCCGTTTTGGTCGGTGCGAGGATCAGCCACATGATCGGCACGAAGAAGAAGGCCGCGAACACCAGCAGGACGGCAAGTGCGATGAGGCGGAACACGTAGCGTCGGGCGAGCATCAGTCGACCTCGAACAACTTTCCGCGCCAGACGAGGATCACCGCGACGATCAGGCCGACCACGAGCAGGTCGACCGAGACCGCGGCGGCGTCGTTGAACCTGTCCAGCTGGAAGGCCAGGTAGTAGGCGAGCTGGTTGGGCGACCACTGGGCGGGCACTTCGCCGTTGGTCGCCACGGCCAGAATCTGGGGCTCGACGAACAGCTGCGAACCTGCCGCGAACGAGAGCACGAGCATGTACACGATCCACTTGCGGATCAGGGGGAGCTTGATTCGGAAGGCGGTCTGGAACACGTTCGAGCCATCGATCTCGGCCGCCTCGATGAGCTCCCGGGGAATGTTGTTCAGCGCGCCGTACATGATCACGATCCATCCGCCGGCGCCTGTGAAGAAGGCCATGATTGCGAAGATGATGAAGAGGTTCCCCGGCGCGACCGTGTTGGACAGGACCTGGTAGTGAAACGCGTGCAGTATGAACGCCCAGGGACTCCCACTCGGCGTGAACATGAACAGCCAGATGATCGCGCTGGCCGCGCCAGCCATGGCACCCGGCAGATAGAAGATAAAACGAAACGTGGTGCTGACTCGCCGCTCGAGGGTGTGAACCATCAGCGCCAGCGCCACGACGAAGATGGTTTGACTGATCAGCCAGATCCCCTCGAACTCCAAGACGTGCTCGAACGCCGGCGCGAATTCAAAGAAGTTGAACGTGTTGATGAAGTGCGCGAAACCGATGCCCCCCGGCGCGCTCAGCGCTAGGGCAATCGCATAGATCGCCGGCGCGACGCCGAGAGCGAGCAGCAGGACCACGTAGAAGGCGACGAAGAAGTAGCCCGCTGTACGTGAGGTGGCGGCCGGTGGGCGTTTGCGACTCCCCCGCCGGGCGCGGAGTCCCCGACGGACGCTCGCGCGCTCGTCGGGGACAACCACGGCCGAAGGGATCGTCATTTACTCACTGACTGCGGTCTGCTGTTGCTGGCTGCTGTTGATCACGGATTGCTGACGGCGGCAACAGGACTCTTGACCGTGTAGCCGGCCAGGCGAGCCTGGTTCGCCAGACCTTCGGCATACGGTAGGAGTTGCGACGACATCGTCGCAGGCGGGTTACCGGTCACGGCCGCCAGGTTCGTCGATGCCCAGACATTGTCCGTGCTCCACGGCACCGGGCTCCAGCCGCTCCACACCGAGGCCGCGGCCGACTTCCACGAGGCCTCGGTCACGCTCGGGTCGCCGAAGACCGTGGCGAGTGACGAGACGTACTTGGGCTGGTCCGCTACGTACTGCGGCAGACCCGAGTCGACGCCGACCTTCTGGATGTTCGGGCTGGTCGCCATGTACTGCGCGAACGCCGCGGCCGCGCTCGGATCCGGAGCGTGCTTGGACACGAGCCACAGGCCCCCGCCCAGGTCGCCGGTCACCTTCGCGCCGTTCGTCGCGGCCGGCGCAGGGTAGGCCACCATCGTGCCGTTCGGCACTCCGCCCGACGCGCCGGTCTGGAAAACGGCGGTTCCCTCCCAAAGCGCTCCAACGGCCATGACGACCTTCTGCGGATTGACGGAGAAGATGCTCTCGTCGCTGAGGGACTTGCCTACATCCCCCGACGCATCGATCGCCTTCGCGATCCCCGTGCAGTTGGCGGAGTTCGGGTTGATCTCGATCGTGCCCTTGCCGGTGACCTGGTCCAGCGGGCACTCATTGGCCCACAGGAAGTAGTCGTCGATGCTGAACCCGTCACCGACACTGCCGATTAGGTAGCCCGGGTGAGCGGTGTTGAGCGCCGTACCATCCGCGAGGAATGCCGACCAAGTGGTCGGAATCGGTGCACTGCCGAAGAACTGGCTGTACAGCGTCGGGTTGACCCAGAGCACCTCCGCGGCGCTGTCATTGCGCAGGCAGATGACCTGGCCACTTGGTGTCGTGCAGCTGCTCATCGAAGTGCCCGCGAAGCCGCCGAGAACCTTCTTCGGGACGTAGCTCTTGAGGTTCAGCAGGTCGTTGTAGGGCGCTGTACCGAGCTGGACAGCGTCGTAGTTCTGGGTGTCGAACATCACGTCCGGGGCGTCCGACGGCCAGCCAGTGCGGTTCCACAGGGCGAACTTCGACTGCAGCACGCCGGTGCCGTTCTCGTTGCCGTTGTAGAGGACCCACTTGATGTTGGCGTGAGGGTTGGCCTTCATGTAGGCCTTCTCGTAGGGGACGCGAGACGTGTCGATCCAGACGATGAGCGGTTTCGCGGCGGCTTTCGCGCCCGCGGCGGCGACACCTACGATGGCGACCCCTCCGCCGGCGACCGCGAGCGCGGTGCACGTGATGAGCGCCGTGCCACGCCCGCGTCTGCGGGTGCGCCGAAGCGTCCTCGCGATAGATGAACTCAGGGTATGAAGCACCTTTCCTCCTCCTGTGATGATGGTTGAGTCGTGTTGTCGTGAAAGTTGTGCCGGGGCAAGCTTGCGGCGGGTCTCAGGCTCTGGCGCCGGCGACGCCACTTGGGACCGCCGCCCCCGCCTGATCGACTACATATGGAGCCAGCTCCTTGGGGTAGTCGGGTCCCGCGATCAGACCGACACCGGGGCCGGTCGGTGCGGCCACCATGCCGTTGGCGTCGATGCCCTCTTCGCGGACCACCGGGTTGCTGGTGACGAGCGATTCGTAATAGGTGCAGTTCGAAATCGCCATGCACAGATGCCGTGCATAAACCGTGGGGCCGTGCGGCTCGGCGCGAAGCCGGAACGCGTCGGCGAGGTGCGCGATCCGCATCGCGCCCGTGAACCCGCCGCGCAACTCGGTGCTTGTTCTGACGAAGCTCGCGCAGCCGCTCGCGATGAAGTCGGCGGTGTTCATGTGGACACCGTCGGATGTCTCGCCGACGTTCAGCGGAACGCCCACACGCTCGGCGAGCCACTTGTATGACGTGATGCTGAATTCGCGAATCGGCTCCTCGTACCAGAGGTACCCAGCCGCGGCGAGGGCGTCGCCGACGTAGACCGCGTCAGGAAGATCGAAAGCTGCCGACCCGTCGTACATCAGCGGGATGCTGCTGCCGACGTGTTCGCGAAGCGCTGTGCACAGCTCCGCGTCGCGTCGTGCGTCTCCCCATGCGTGGAGCTTGATCGCCGGGTAGCCGAGCTCGATGCATTGGGTGGCGACATCGAGGTACTCGGCGATGCTCGGAAACGTCGATGTCGACGCGTATGCCGGGATCTCGCGTCGAAAGCCGCCGAGCACCTCCCAGGTCGGCGCGTCGTAGTAGCGGCCGGCCAAGTCCCAGAGTGCGGTGTCGATGAGGCCGAGCAGGAAGATCGGTAGCTCCTCCGTGCGGTCGATCTCCCAGATGCGGTGCCAGAGCCATTCACGTTGGAGCGGATCGGCGCCGATCAACTCGTCGCGGAGAACATGGTCGAACGCGTCGGCGACGATCGACCCCGCTCCCCGTCGCGGCGCGATCGCGACGCCATCGACGCCCTCGTCGGTTCGCAGCCGGATAACGCCGACCTCCCGGTCGGGAGGGCTGCCGCGGAGGCCGTCGCGCCAGACGAACGGAGGGTTGGAGCCGGGCTCGAAGACGTTGAAGGTCTCTACCTCTGTGATACGCAAGCTACCCCTCCCCGGAGTTGGCACCCCCACAACCGTGGGCACCGATGACTAAGCATATGACCAGACGTATGATGTCAGAGGCCCACCTGGGATGCAAGTGGGAACCGCACGCGCGGGGTTGCGCCTTCCCGTCTCGCAGTGTGCGCTGCGCCGACCTTCCCGGTTTCGCGGGAGGCCGTCGCCGTCGCAGCAAGTGTCGCCGCTGCGCGGCGCGGGGGCCGTGCGCCCGCCCACCTGCGTATCGCTCGAGACGCCGGTGTCAGACGGGTGCGGCGAGGCCCGGCATGTGCCGCACCACTACCGGGCCGAGTGGCCCGCCCGACGCTTGAGCCAGGATCCCAGGATGTGCTCGCGCATCGCGGCCGCGGCCCCGTCGGCGTCCCGTTCCGCGAGTCGCTCATAGATCCTGACGTGCCCGCCGTGGGAGGAGACCACATCCTCGCGAGTGGCCGTTCCGGTGTAGCGCATGCTCGCCCGGGCGAACGGATGAATCGCTCGAATAATCGACCGACCCAGTTGGTTGCCGGAGCCCCGATGGATCACGTCGTGGTACTCGGTGTCAGCAAGCATGTACGCGTCTATCTCGTCGAGCAACTGCTCGAGTGAAATAAGCGCGGCCTGTAGCTCGCTGAGCTGCTCGTCGCTCATCACCTCGGCCGCGCGGCGCGTCATCTGAGACTCGAGCCCGACGCGCACGTCAACCAAGGCGTCAAGCGTCTTGAGCGTGTCGTCGTGGCGGATCGACGCTTCGAGGACGAGCGGGTCCAGCAGGTTCCACTGCTCCAGCGGCGCGACCGTCGTGCCCTGGCCCTGTTTCACGCGGACCAGCCCCTTCTCCTCGAGTACCTTGACGGATTCGCGAATCACACTTCGGCTGACGGCGAATGCCGCACACAGCTCACGCTCGGTCGGGAGCGTCGAATCCGGCGGGAGTGCCCCGCTCACGATGTTGTCGATGATCGTCGACAACACAGCCGTCCCGAGTCGCGCCGGCCGCTGCGGCGGTCGGCTGTTCATGAGCTCCTCGAGGCTTCCGGTCATCGTTGAGTCGCGGTGGAGCGTTACTAGACGAGGCGACTTCCGCCGCTCGGCCGAAATGCTGGCGAGCCGCCCTCACGCAGCCCCCTGTCCAGGTCGCTGACGGCGATTTGCTCGTGCAGGGACTCGCGATTCAGAGGCTCAACCGGCTCCGCTCCGCTGCGCCCGAATTCCTCGCGCGCCTCGAGACCACCCTCGGCTACGAGATCGCGTCCCCCGAGAGCAAAATGAACCATGTGGCAAGCATTACACGACGCGAAGCCGAGTGCCACTCCGGTGCAGCCGTCGCGAAGGCTTCGGATCCACATTCGCGCGGGGCGAGGACGGCATCCCGTCATGTCGGCGACCGCTTCCGATCATGACCCGAAGCCAGCCTTGATGATCAGCTCCCTCGCCGGCAGGTCGTTGCCGAGCGCGGTCACAGAGATGTTCGCGTGCGGGATGCTCGCGAACGCAGGCAGCTGCGGATTCGGCGCGACGCCCGGTCGCACGGGGTACTCGTAGTCGTCGCCCGCGGAGATCAATCGCTGGCCCGCCGCGCTGACGAGAAACGCGACGAAACGCTCGGCCTCGCTGCGGTGACGCGACGAGGCCAGGACGCCTGCTCCGGACACGTTGACGACCGAGCCGGCGTCGCCGTTTGGGAAGTAGTACAGCGCACTATGGATCGCGCTTGGGCCAATTTCGCGTCGCAGGCGGTACCAGTAGTACTGGTTGATCACGCCCACCGCCGCATCGCCACCGTTCACGGCGGCGACCACCGACTCGTCGTCCTGGTAGACGGCCGCGTTTCGCCTCAGTCCGGCGAGCCAGTTCGCTGCAGCCGCCGTCCCATGGGTGGCGATCACGGCACCGACGACCGGTGGGAAGTCCGAGTCCAGCGGCGCGATCGCCACCTTTCCCTTCCACCCCGGCGTGGCGAGGTTGAGAATCGAGTGCGGGAGCGCCGACCGCGAAATCAGCGCCGGGTCATAGACGAGGCAGCTCACGCGCAACGCCACACCCACCCAGGTGCCGTCCGACGATCGGTCGGCCGTGGGAACCTGGTCAAGAATCGAGCGGGGCAGGCGCGCGAGCAGGCCGTGGCCGGTGAGGTCCACCAGCTCCGGGGAGTTCTCGGTCAGGTAGACGTCGGCGGGCGATGAGCGTCCCTCCTGGAGGATCTGGTCCGCGAGCACGACGCCGTCGTTCGTTCGGTCGCCCACCGAGATGCCGGTCGCCCGCTGGAAGGCCGAGATCATCGCCGTCGTGAGCTCGGGGTGCTGGCCGTTGTAGAGGACGATCGACGGCTTGGTAGCGCCGCTGCCGCCGCACCCAGCCAAGAGGAGAACGCTGGCCGCGATCCCAGCCAGTGCTCGCCGCCTCACGGCGTCGTCACCCCTGCCCGATACTCCGCGATGGGACCAGGCGTCGCACGCTCGCGGCGCCGGCCGCGTGCGGTCTGCAACGGCCTGATTGATCGCGGCGAGGCTCGAACCGATGCGGTCAGCAAGGCGTCAGCGTAGGCTGGTGCACCGATCATGCGACCGGCGAATCCTAATGGTCCTCGCGAGTCTGCCACGCGATCTGCGCGTGCAGGGCGACGTGCGCTCGGCGTCCGATGTTGTCGGTCTGGCGTCCGTGGTCGGGGAGCGGAGCGCCGCGCGGGCAGTGGGTAGACTCCGATCCGATGCAGGCTGTGGTCTGGCAGGGTGCGGGCGACGACGGCGATTATCCCTTCGGGGTTGGCCTGAAGCGACGATGAGGACGCTTCCCGGCACCGCCGAGTCCGCCCCGTCCGAGCCGGCGTGAGCCGACGCTCGGCCAGACGTCGGCTTGGCGTCCCGACGGGCCTGCTCGGCGCGTGCCTCGTCGCGGCGCTGCTGGTGGCCGTTCCGGTTGTGGTGACCGTCGTGCAGGCGGCCCAGGGGGGCTTTTCGGTCGCTGGGACAGCGATCGGGTCGACCTCGACCCTGACGCTCCTGCTGCATTCGATCGAGGTCGCGGCCGCGGCCACGCCGATCTGCGCCGTGCTCGGGGTTGGCACGGCGTGGTTCGTCGAGCGCACGACGCTGCCCGCCCCGCGTCTATGGGCCGTGCTGGTCGTGGCGCCGCTGACGATCCCGCCGTTCGTGACGAGCTACGCATGGGCGAACTTCGGCCCCTCGTTCCAGGGGTTCCTCGGAGCGGCGGGGATCATTGCGTTCAGCTACTACCCGATCGTGTTCCTGCTCGTCGCAGTGGCGCTTCGCGGCCTTGATCCTGCGCTCGAGGAGACGGGGCGCTCGCTCGGGCTCAGCGGGCGCGGCACTTTCTTCCGCGTCGTGCTGCCGCAGCTACGGCCCGCGATCTACGGCGGGATGCTCCTGATCGTGCTCGACGCGCTGGTCGAGTTCGACGCCTTCGTTGGACTCAAGTTCCAGACCTTCTCATTCGATGTCTATGCGCAGTATCAGCTCGGGTTCAGCACATCGGGCGCGGCCGCGCTCTCGTTGGCGTCGATCGCGCTCTGCGTGATCCTGCTTTTCGGCGAGGCGCGTCTGCGCGGCCACGCGAACTACACGCGGGTGAGTCAGGGCGCCCGGCGGTTGGCGGGGCGCTACACGTTGGGGCGCGCGACGCTTCCCGTGATTGTCGCGATGGCGGCGGTGGTCGCGATCAGCGTCGGCATTCCGGTGGGGATGTTGGTGCGCTGGTTCGCCGACAGCAGCCAAGCTGGCCTGTCGAGCGCCGGCGGGAACCTCACCTACCTGTTCCCCGCGACGCTCACCTCGGTCGAGATCGGCGTCGCTGCGGCGGTTCTAGGGGTTCTGCTCGCACTCCCGATCGCGGTGGCCGCGGTCCGACACCGGGGGCCCGTGGTGACCGTTCTGGAGCGCACCATGTACCTCTCGTTCGCGCTGCCCGACCTCGTCGGAGCGATCGCGCTCGCGTACCTGGCGAGCCACTGGTTGCATTTTCTCTACGGCAGCTTCGTGCTGCTCGTTTTCGCGGAGGCGATCCTGTTCGCCCCGTTCGCCGTCGTGGCGATGCGCGCGACGTTCGGCCAGCTCGAACCATCGCTCGAGGAGTCCGCGCGATCGCTCGGTTCGGGGCCGCTCGCGAGCTTCTGGCGCGTCACGCTGCCGCTTGCCCGGCCGGGACTCGTCGCCGCGCTCGTGCTCGTGTTCACGTTCACGCTCGGTGATCTGTCAACCACCCAGGTGCTGCTCCCCGTGAATCTCTACACGCTCGGCACCGAGTTCAACTCGAACAGCTCCACGGTGGCGTTCGCCGCGGCGGCGCCGTTCGCCGCAGTCCTGATCGCGCTTGCGGTGGCGGCCGCCTACCTGCTGATGAGCCGCTTCGGCACCGTCCGGGCGCTGGCGACCCGCTGAGTGATGGCCGACCTGGAATGTCGAGACCTCCGCAAGGCCTACGGCGGGCACGTCGTGCTCGCGGGCGTCGACCTCACCGTGCCGGAGGGCACGCTGACCGCGATTCTCGGCTCATCCGGGAGTGGCAAGACGACGCTGCTTCGCATCGTGATCGGGTTCGTTGTCGCAGATGGAGGGACGGTTTCGATCGATGGGAAGCTCGCCACAGACTCCGGGGGCACGCACGTGCGGCCGGACAAGCGGGCGATCGGCTATGTCGCTCAGGAAGGCGCGCTCTTCCCGCACCTCAGCGTCGCCCAAAACGTGGGATTCGGGCTCGCACGCGCGGAACGCAAGCGCGGCAGCCGCATCGGCGAGGCGCTCGACCTCGTCGGCCTCGCTCGTGGCTACGCGGATCGCCGGCCACATGAGCTGTCAGGCGGTGAGCAACGCCGGGTCGCGCTCGCCCGCGCACTGGCGCCGCGCCCGGCGCTGGTCCTCCTCGATGAGCCATTCTCCGGGCTCGACGCGGCGCTGCGAGGGGAGACCCGCGCAGCGGTGCTCGACGCGCTGGCCGGCGCGGGGGCAACGGCCGTGCTCGTCACGCACGACCAGGGGGAGGCCCTCTCGATGGGACGCGAGGTCGCCGTCCTTCGAGACGGCCAACTCGTCCAGACCGCTGCACCCGACACGCTCTATCGGACGCCCGCCGATCTCGATCTCGCACGCTTCGTCGGCGACGCGGTGGTCGTGCCAGGCGTTGCTCGTGAGGGGAGGGTGGTCTGCACATTCGGCACTCTGGATGTCCGCGGCGACGCGATCGCGGGAGCGGTGGCGGTCATGATCAGGCCGGAGCAGATCCGGGTGATGCGGAGCGCCGACGCAGGCGGCGTTCCGGCGAGGATCGTCGGACTGAGCTTCTACGGCGCCGAGACCGTCCTCCAAATGGAGCTCGCCGACGGGCTCGGGACCGTCGTCGCCGCGAGGACCTTCGACAGCGCCGGTGCCGGGGCGGGCGACGACGTGAGACTCCTCGTAGACGGCCCGGTCGTGACCTATCCGGCGACGGATGCTAAGCGTGAGGGGCGCGGCGTAGCGGCGACGCCCACCGCATCATGAGCCGGTGGCGGTCGCCCAGAGCGAGCGTCCTCCATGCGCGAGCGAGGCGAGCGGCACGATCTGCGACGCCGCCGGCCCGGTCCCGGTGTAGGGCTTCGTGTAGCTGAGGAAGAAGAACGACACCGTGCCGAGCCCCGAGCCGGGCACGTCGCCCTCGATCTTCCCGATGTAGCCGGGCCCGCTCACCCAGACGAGGATTGACACTCGGGTGGACGAGCTCGCGGCGATCTCCTGCTCGATCGCGGCCGCGATCCCGGTGCGCTGGGCGCTGCTGGCCGCTGCCAGCGCCTTCGCCAAGTCAACCGAGACACGGTATTCCTCCATCGGCACCCCTTCGACCACCCGTGCGCCGATCGTCGACGCGCTCCGCGCGGCCCACGCGACTTCGTCAAGCGCCAGCACCGGAGCGAGGCCCTCTGCTTGAGCTGCGAGCGCACCATCGGCGCCGGATCCCCCGAGTGGCACCGAGATCCACATCTTCCCCGCCGGCAGCGCCCCGGCCGCTGTCGGCAAGGGCGACAGCAGTAACGTCGTGGGCTCCAGGTCGAAGTAGAGGGTCTGGTAGCTGCCGGCCCGCAGCTTCAACTGGAGGAACTCGTAATCCAGGCCGGTTCGGAAGTCGTAGGCCGCCCGGCCGCCCAGGACCGTGATCGGCGCGGTGAAAAGCTGCGGTCGCTCGAGCGCCACTTCGTAGCGCGCCCACTGCACGGCGAGCGTCTTGCTCGCGGCGCCCGTCACCTGCCGCAACGGGTTGCCGCTCGCTCCGCACCCGCAGAGCGCCGCGGCTGTGACCACGAGCACGGCCCATGCCGGCCTCCTCATGCGCGCGAGACCGATTGGGCGTCGCCGCGCGCCCGTTTGCTGATAGCGCACCCGGGCGAGCGATCCGCTGCCGTCGCGGAGGGCGCCATCAGGAAGCACCGACGCGGCCGGCGTGTTCCGAACGCGAGTGGGCGGGAAAGAAGAACTTCCCCGCCCACTCTCAATCTCGCCGCCGCTTACGCGCTGGCGCTAGATGCAGCCGTCCCCGTCATCGGGACCGCCGCCGTTCTGGTCGCCGTCATTGTCCTCGTCTTGGCAAGGCTGGTTGCTACTGGTCGACGTTCCCGTCGTAGTCGTGCCGGTGCTCGTGGTGGTTGTGCTCGTGGTGGTGCTCGTGCCGGTGCTCGCCTTGTGCTTGATCACCTGTCCGGACGCTGATAGCACGTACCAGAGGCCGCCGCTCTGGTTGGTCGCCTGGCCGTAGGCGGTCCCGGCCTTCGTGTCGCCAAGGTACCCGTAAAGGGGCCAGTGGTTGTAGGTCACCACGCGGCCGCCGGCCGAGTCCTTGTCGCTCCCGAGCAGCGACTGCTTCGCGCTACCGCCGGCAACGGCCTTTCCGCCTGCCGGCAAGAAGACCGGTGGCCAGACCTTGGCGCACGATTTGAAGCACGTCACCTTCTTTTGCTTATCAGGCACGAACATGTACAGCGTCTGGCCCTTGCTGTTAACGAGGATGGTCCCCAAGCCGGGCACCGACCTGGTCGAGATCTTCACGCTCGACGTGGCCACCTTGGCCGTCGCGCCCGACGCAAATGGCGCCGTAGCCACCAATGCCGTTGTTGCCGCTACGGCTAGGAGCGCCGTAAGAAGTGTTCTGATCCGCATGGTTGGAAATCCCTCCTGACGAAGCCCCGACCTCCCCGTGCTGCCGGAACCTGAAGACTGTTGTTGTTTCCAAATGATAGACGACGCGTGAGAGGCCTCGACGCAGTTCCGGGGAGATGCCGGGGCGGTGGACCCGTCGGAACGGCCGCGTCGTGGCGGGTGGCGGCGCGGCACGAGCGGGGGGTTACGTCCCCGCGCCAGTCGCCGAGTTCAGCGGTCCGGGAGGACTCGCACCGGGCGCCGCGAAGGCACGCTCAGCACTCGCCCACGCCCGTGACCTGCTCGTAGTGAGTGCACGGCCCGATATGGAAGATTCCCTTCATGCCGGGCTTGTTGCGGTCGGCCTTGAGACCCGGGCCGTACGGGATCGTGCCCCGGATATCGAGGAACAGGATCAGGATCTTCGTCTTGCCGGGCTTGACGGTCGCGTTGAAGCCGGTCTGCACGCCTGAGCCGTAGTTCTCGTTGCCGAGCGCGAAGTTGTGGGGCTTGTTGCTGACGTTGTGGATGACGAACTTGGCGTCGGCGCCGCGCGGCCCAGAGTCCAGCGAGAGTGTGTACTTGGTGTTGGTCATCGTGACATTCACGGTCACGAACAGGTCGGGGGCGGTCGTCAGTGGCCGCGTGGGTACCGATACCCCGGCCTGCGCTTGCCCCGCCCCCGCCAGCACGGCCACCAGAACAGCGCACTCCGCCGCCAGAGTGGCTGCAACACCAAGGATCCTCGGCCTCATGCGATTACTATAGCTTCAGGGAATGCGCCGGGTAGCAGGTTGCCTCATCGTCGTGGCGGTCGCGGGCGCGCTCTCCGGTAGCGCCGCGGGAGCTGGCTCGGGGAGCGCCGCGGGAGCTGTCTCGGCCACCTGGGCGCTGCCTGCGGGGAACCTTGCCGGAACGCGCGCCGCCACTGGCTCGGTGCTGTCTGCGAGAAACGTCGGCCGACTGCGGGTCAGCTGGCGGTTCGCGCCGACCGACGCGCTCGAGCGCTATGGCCGGTTCGCCTCGACACCGCTGATCGACGGTGACACCGTCTATGTCGAGGATCTGCGCAGCAACGTCTACGCACTCGACCGCGAGACCGGCACGGTGCGCTGGGAAAGGCGCTTCGACGCGATCAACGACGGACCGAACGGACTCGCGCTCGGCGCCGGCCGCGTCTACGGCGCGACCGACTCGGATGCATTCGCGCTGTCGCCATCGACCGGAAAGCGGCTCTGGGACCGCCATCTCACGAGCGCCTCACAGCAGTTCGTCGACGTCGCTCCGGTCTACTGGAAGGGACTCGTGTTCCTCAGCACGGTCGGGTTCGCGCCACTCGGGCGCGGCGTGATCTATGCGCTCGACGCTCGTACGGGCGCCGTGCGGTGGCGGTTCGACACGATCGAGCATCCATGGCTCCACCCGTGGGAGGCCGGCGGGGGCGGAACCTGGTATCCGGTTTCGATCGATTCGCAGGGGCGCCTGTACGCGGGCATCTCGAATCCGACGCCGTGGGGTGGAAGCCCCAAGCTCCCCAACGGCGCAGCGTTCCCCGGATCGGTCCGCTACACGGATTCGCTGGTCGTGCTCGACGCACGCACGGGCCGGCTTCTGTGGTACGACCAGGTCACACCGCACGACGTCCGCGACTACGACTTCGACGCGACGCCGATCCTCGCCACGATCGGCGGCGCGCCCCTGGTGTTCGGGGCGGGCAAGGCCGGGCTCGTGATCGCCTGGAACCGCCGCACACGGCGCCGCATCTGGAGCACGCCCGTCGGCTTGCACCGAAACGACCTCGGGCCGCTGCCGCGACGCCGCGTGACCGTCTGCCCGGGCATCTTTGGGGGAGTGGAGACGCCGATGGCCTACGCCGACGGCCGCCTCTTCGTCCCGGACGTCGATCTCTGCGGCTGGGGCAGCGCAGTCGCCAGTCAGAGTGTGCTCAGCCTCGATCCCGCGCGCGGTCGCGGCCGGCTCGTCGCGCTCGACGCGGTGAGCGGTCGCACGCTCTGGGACACTCGCCTGCCCTCGCCCGACTTCGGCTGCGCCGCGGTGGCCAACGATGTCGTGTTCACGTCGACCTACGCGGGCACCCTCTACGCGCTCGCCGCCGCCACCGGCCGGATCCTCTGGAGCGCGAAGCTGCCGGCCGGGGTCAATGGCTGCCCGGCCGTGGCCGGCGACATGCTGATCGTCGGGGCGGGCATCCCGGAGCACCCGCGCGACCGGCCGGAGCTCGTCGCGTTCATGGCTCGCTAGCGGTTTTGTGCTGATAAGGTGAGCCGTCGTGACCGAGCCCACCTCCACGTCGATCGGACGCGCCGGCGGACAGCCGCGCGAGCGCCTGTCCCGGCGGCGAAAGGCCGTCCGTGGCCTCGCCGCAAGCCTCGCCGCGGCCACGCTCGTCTCACCCGCGGCCTTCGCGTTCGTCTCACCCGCGGCAGCTGCGACCAAGGCCTCGCTCTTCGCGCAGGCGGTGGCAGCCATGCATCAAACGGATGCGACGGAGGAGGCGCACAACACGATCCCCTTCAAGCGGGGCACCAAGTTCACGGTCGCCTGCGCCGTCCGGGGGACGAACGTCCTGTGCACCGAACACTCCGGACCGGAGCGATGCGTCAGCAGCAAGCCCTGGATCCTGCTCACCGACGTGTTCCCGATCATCAAGGGCCGTCTGGGCGAGTCGCTGACAGCCGGCCTGACGTGGACGTACGTCTACTGCACTAAGTAGGGCCGGCTGGGCGCCGTTAGCGAGCGCGCCAACCGGGTACCTCTACTGCGCTAGCTAGGGCCGGCTGGGCGCCGTTAGCGAGCGCGCCAACCGGGGGGTACGTCTAACTGCACTAGCTAGGGCCGGCTGGGCGCCGTTAGCGAGCGCCAGACGCTCGGGTCTGCCGCGCCCGGCAACCGCGCACAGGAGCACCACGCGCGAGCGGAAGGCGGCGCGGCGCCCGCCCCGCATCGCCAGTCGCGAGGAGAGCCAAACCACCGCGCGCCGGCCGGGCCCGGCGCGGACCAGACCCGCTGGGCACGCCGGGTGAGCACCACGCCTCGAGGCGAGGCGAGGCGCGCTCGAGGCAACCCGAGTCGACGAGCCAGAGCGTCGGCACCCCCAGGCGGGGGTCGACCGGGACGGCGCCGCTCGGTCGCATGCACGCTTCGAGGCAGGGCAGCGCGCCAACCGCGAGGCGCCCCCGAAAACAGCGGCGGCGGCCGCTTGCGCGGCCGCCGCCGGTCCTTCAGTCCTGTACCGCGCCCGAACTCAGCTGCCCGGAAGGGCGTAGGCGTAGATGTAGCTGCCGCGAACCCCGCCGGTCGGGTCTTCGTGGCTCTCGCCACCGACGATCTCCGCGACGTACTGCTTCCCGTCGACCGAGTAGGTGATCGGCGGTGCTGCAGCCGGTGCGGCCATCGCCGGCGACGTCCAAAGCGACGCGCCGGTGGTGGTGTCCACCGCTTGGAGGTATCCCTGGGCGTTCGTTCCACCGGACCCGAGGTGACCGACGAAGGTCAGCCCGCTGGCCGTGTCGGCGCTGCCGCTGAAGCAGACCTCGGTCCAGTCCTGGTGGAAGTCGAACTTGTTCGTCGTCAGATCCAACTCCGAGAAGTTGCCCGTGTTGGTGAGCGGGATGTTGTCGCCGAGGCTGAGCACGCCGGCGCCAATTCCGCCGTGCGTCCCGACCACCTCCGAGGCCGCCGGGATCTGCTCATGGCCGTACTCGCGGCCGTTGTCGGCGCACGAGATGATCCCGTTGGTCAGCGGGCTGTACGAGCTCGACGGCCAGTCGACGTTCTCGAACGGCGTGACCTGCCACGACGTCGTGTCGTAGGGCTGGAAATCACAGGCGAAGTCCAGCGGCTTGCCGTCCGGAGTGGTGTCGGGCAAACCCCAGTAGGCCTCGGTGGAGCACAGACGCCCCTGCCCGCCCTTCATCGCCGGGAAGAAGAGCACGTTGGGAGTCTGTGGAATCGGCTGCGTCGGCCAGGTGTTGACGTCCGGTGCGGTGTCCTGGGGCACCTTCACTTGGTCGACCTTCTCGACCGGCTTGCCGGTCGCCGCGTTCAGCTCCCAGGTCCAGCCGTACTTCGCGACGTCCGCGACCGCCGTGATCGGCTTGCCCTTGTACTTCTCGTTGAAGACGATCACGTTGTTCGGCAGGTCGGAGTCCCAGAGGTCGTGGTGGACTGTCTGGTAGTACCACTTGAGCTGGCCCGTGTTCAGGTCAAGCCCGACGATCGAATCCGTGTAGAGGTTCTCGCCCGGGCCGCGTGAGTTCCACGGCACGGGATTGCCGGTGCCCATGATCAGCAGGCCGTCCTTGACGTCGACCGCCGGCGTCTGCCACCCGGCGCCACCGCCGTAGAGGTTGCCCGTGACGGCGCCGTTGAACGACCAGGTGTTCGCGCCGGGCTGGCCGGCCTGCGGAACCACGCCCCAGCTCCAGAGCAGCGCGCCGTCGGCGGAGTTGAACGCGTCGATCGTGTTGCTGGCGCTGCCGCCGTCCCCGCCACTGGTCGGGATGTAGAGGATGCCCCTGTAGTAGAGCGGCGCCGAGGAGAACCTGATGCCCCCCTGCCAGGGCCCGGCGATCGCCCGCCAGGCGACCTGTCCGGTTGCCTGGTGGAGCGCCACGAGGCTGCCGTCCGCGAGGCCCACGAACACAAGACCGTTGGCAACGGCGACGCCGGGCTGCCGGCCTCCTGAGCCGTTGGCGAATCCGGGGTCCCAGGTCGCGTAGGGCGGGTTGAAGTTCCAGAGAACCTGACCCGTCGTCGAGTCAAGCGCGTAGACGCCGTTCTCGGGCGTCTGAATGTACATCGTCCCCTCGTACTCGACCGGTGTCGCCTCCTCGGAGCCGCAGGAGGAGCCTCCCTTGGGACAGATGCCGAGGTTGGTGACCCACGCCTGGGTCAGCGTTCCGACGTTGGCCTTGGTGATCGAGGTGAGCGACGAGTAGCGGTCATTCTCGATGTCACCGCCGTTTTCAACCCAGTCGTTGCCCGCATAGGCGGCGAGCTGCGCAGACGTGAAAGCCGGCGCCGCCGTGATGCCCGACGCACCTCCTTGTGCAAGCAACGAGGTGGCGCCTACCGCAAGTGCACCGATACCGACGACAGCTGCGATTACCCAACGGAGTGAACGACGCATATCAAGCAACCCCTCCCAGAGACGAAAATAGTGGCCCCCCGCGACTGCGCCAACACTATCGTACGGGCATCCCACCTTACAACCGGTAGGCGCATTTGCAAAGCGGAGACCGGACGCGCAGCGCGGCCGATATCGAAGGTGCGCCTGGATTTCGAACCGGTGTTCTCGCGCGATTTGTGGCGGCCAGGCCAATCGCCACTGCGCCGCCCGGGATGGTCACGACGCACAGCGGCTGGCGAGTGAGCTGCGGCGCGCCCCGGAGGCCTCAGCCGCGCGGTACGCTCAGCGCGGCGAGATCGCTGGGGGTCGTCGATGCGAGCTCCGTCGGCCAGCCCTTGAGGTCGAGTGGACCACCCGGGCTGGCGGTGAAGCGCGAGAGCACCTGCTTCTGGCTCTCGAAGAGGCTCAGCGCGTGGCCGAGCACTGAGGGCGGGAGCAGCATCGAGAACCTGCCCTTCGCGTCCGGCCAGCGCTCGGACACCGGCGCCACGACCTTGCCGCCCATCGTCACCCCAACCGCCAGACCCGAGTAGATCGCGGCGCTGATCGGCGCCGGCGAGCTGATCTTGTAGGCGGCGTTGAGCCCGAGCTGGATGTTGAGCACGGAGCTCTCGAGTCGCACGAACGGCACGTTCGTCCCGGTGATCCCGCCGTAGGAGGTCGATCCCTGAGCGACGCCGACGCTGATCAGCACCGGGTTGTCGGACGTCTCGTCCGAGGCGGTGAAGAACGACGAGTAGTAGCCCTGCGCATTGGAGGGGTTCGAACGCGTCCAGAAGTCGCGATCCTGCGTGCGCGTGATCACGACCGCGTCCTCAACCGGCTGGCCGTCGGTGGTCGTGATCCTGCCGGTCAGCTCGTAGCTCAGCAGATGCACCGCCGGGGGCGCTGCGTGCGTCGAGTCCGTCGCGCTGCCGGTGACGAGCACGTCGCCGTTGTGCTGCACCGAGGCATGCAGCCCGCTGATCGCGAAGGCGCTCGTGAAGCCGCCGGTCGCAGCCGAGACCGCCCGCGCCTGCCCGGCGCTGAGTCGCTTGCCGCCAATCGTGGCCCCGGCGAGACCGGTGACCCCGACGACGTGCCGCCCGGCGACCGTGTTGTCGATGTCGTAGGTGAAGCGGCCCTGTTTGTCGGTGGGCTGGGGAACCTGGTAGCCGTCGACGGTCAGGTCGGCGCCAGCCACCGGCTTCCCGCTCCACAGCAGACGGCCCGTGAGCGCCTGCTCATTCGAGGAGTCTGCCTGCCACGGCACGACCGCGGTCGCGGCCGGGGTCACGATTGTCGCAACACCCTGCGCCAAGGCCGACCGGACGTGGTGGCGGAGTTTGTGCGTCACCCGCGCCGCCGGTGTGCGGGCGGCGGGCAGGCGCCGGGCCAAGGTTGTGATCACCGGCGCGGGCGACTGGGCGGACGCACCGCCGAGCGCGAACACCTGCAGTTGCGTCGCCAGGCCGCCACCGGATGAGGTCGGCGTGCCGCCGACGGTGATCGCGACGTACTCCGTGCCGTTGACGGAGTAGATCGAGGCGCCGGCGGCGATCTGGTGCCCGGTCTGGAACGTCCACAGGATCTTGCCCGTTTGGGCGTCGAACACCCGCAGAACGCCGTCCCCCCCGCCATCGAACCCAAGGCCGCTCGCGGTGGTCGTCACGCCGCCGCGCTCCGGCTGCGGCGTCATGTCCTTCCAGACCGGGGCGCCGGTGGCAAGGCTGACGGCACTGATCGACCCGTAGTCCTTCCAGCCCGGCGGAGTCGTGCCATAGTCGCCGTTGGCAAGGCCGAGGAACACGTCGCCGAGCGTCAACTCCTCCTTCTCCTGCGCCAGTGTCAGCACCGCCTGCTCCTCCACCGACGCCGTCTCGGCGGCCGCCTCATAGACGTACCCCGTGTTCGGATCGAAGGACGCGGGCGAATAGTTGAACCCGCCGATCGAGCTGGGGTACACGGTGACCGGCTGCCCCGGCACCAGATTCGGGTGCTCGGTGTGGTCGAGCAGCTTGACCTGCTGGTAGATCGGCCGGCCCGTCTTCGCGTCGTAGACGAACCAGAGGCCCTCCATCGTCGCGACCGAGACAACGCGCTCGGCCTTGCCATTGATCTTGGCGGTGTAGACGAGCGGCGGCTGGGCGGTGTCATACGACCATTCGTTGAACGACATCTGCTGCTGCCACCAGTCCATCCGTCCCGTTTTCAGGTTGACCGCGATCAGCGAGTCGCCGCGGGGATCGGAGCCGGGACGGAGGGACGGGAAGTACAGCGGCGTCGCGGAGCCCGTGCCGAAGTAGAGGGTGTCGGTCGTCGGGTCGATCGTGACCGGCGTCCAGACGACTCCGCCGCCCGCCAGGGGGTCGTACTTGCGCCACTCGGTTCCCTCCGGCGGGACGGTCCAGAAGGGGTTTGGCCAGGCGGGCTCGAGATTGCTCGTGTGGTAGGCCATCACAAAGCCGCGCACGCCATATTCCGAGCCGGCGGCGCCGAAGACCAGGAGGTGGTCCCAGCAGATCGGAGCACTGGTCTCCGAGTAGCCGTAGTCGGTCTCGGCGTCGGGCACGGCCTGCGAGATCGGCACCTGACGCTGGAGAGCGCCGGTGGCAGGGTCGAGCGAGACGACGTCCATGTTGAGCGTCAGCACGAACACATGGCCGTCGCAGAGAGCGACACCGCGGTTGGCGACCTGCCCGTAATCGCTGAAGACGGCGACATCGCTTGGTGACCAGTGCCACAAGACCTGGCCGGTGGTGGCGTTGAGGGCCCAGACGTTGTCGTTGTTGGTCGTCATGTAGAGCGTCCCGTTCGCCTCGACGGGATAGGACTGCTCGCCGTGACGCACGGTCGGGCTGAGCTTCGTGAAGTCGACGGTGAAGAGCCTGCCGAGGCTGCCGACATTGCCCGGGTCGATCTGCGTGAGCGGCGAGTAGCGGTTCTCGTCCGGGGTGTTCCCGAATCCCGCCCAGCCGACATTGGCGTTGGACGACGACTGAGCCCCGGCCGTCCCAAGACCCAGCCCCGCCAGCCCCAACGCGGCCAGCACAACCGCCGCTGCGCGTCGCCCTCTCATCACCGCGACGCGAGTATACGCTGACGAATCGCGCCTGGCGGCAGCACCCCGGCCAGCAGCAGCGCGAGCGCCAAGCCTGCCACGTAGGGTGCCAGGGCGTGCTGCCCGAGGACACGTCGCGCGCGGCTGGTGGGACCGCGGCCGACGATCTGGCGCAGGTATGACGCTGCGGCCCCGCTCTGGCTCTCCTCGAACGAGCGTCCCCCGAGTGCGGCAGCGAGCTGCGAGAGCAACACGCTCCCCGTGGGATCGGGGTGGTAGGCCGGCTCGGGCCGTCCATTCGCGTCGAAGACCGCCTCGGTGGCGCTCCAAAAGCGGATCGCGAGGAAGCGGTATCCCTGCTTGACGCCGACCTCGCGTCCGAGGGCGCCCGCGTCGAAGGGGTTGCTCTCGCCGTCCGTTAGGAACACGATCACGCGGCGCGTGACGTGCGGCTCGAAGTAGTTGCCGGTGGCGATGTCGTCGAGCGCCGCGTAGGTGGTGGCCCGCACGGCCTTCGCGACCGGCGGCGGATTCTCGATCGCGACGGCGTGCTCGAGCACCGCGTCGAAGCCTGCAACGTCGGGCACCGGCAGCATGTCGGGCAGGACGCGGTCGGTGAGGGTGGCCACGCCGGCCGGCACCTCTTCGATCGCGGCGCGCAGCGCCACGGCCGCCTTGATCGCTCGAGCCAGCCGCGTTGGCGAGGTCGGCGTGAGTGAGGCCGCCATCGATCGCGAGGTGTCAAGCACGAATAGCACCGCTACGTCGGTTCGCGTCCGCACGAGCGCCTGGTCGCTCAGCGCGGGTTGTGTCGCCGCCAGGCCAAGCAACGCGACCGCGGCCGCTGCGGCCCCGCTGCGCCGCCCCAGTGACCAGCGCGGGGGCGGATCGAGCCCGAGTGTCCGCGCCAGCGCGGCGGTGCGGATCCGGCCGTGCGCCGCGGCCCCGAGGGGGAGGAGCACCGCGAGCGCGGCAAGCCCTCCGAGCGGCGTAAGGAACGTCATCAGTAGCCGCTGCCGGGTACGCCGGCAGAGGCGCCGAGCTGCCCTGTCCTGCCGAAGCCGTTGGCGAGCCCGGTTCCGCGCCGCTTCCCGTGAGGCACGCTGAGGCGCAGCAACAACTCGAGGTCGAACTTCGCCGCGGTGTCGCCGGGGTCGACCCGAATCGCGTCGGTGAAGTCCGCGATCGCGGTGTCCGTCTGTGAGACCCCGCCGCCCTCAGCTGACTCGGTGAAAGCGAGGATTCCGACCAGCGTCCGCGCCTGCGCGGCCACCTGCGAATCGGCTGAGTCAGCTGGACCCGCGAGTGCGTTGATCGCCGCCACCTGCTGGGTCTGGATCCCGAGCGCGTCGTTCAGCTGCTCCTGGAGTCCGGCCACCTGGCGATAGTCCTGGAGCGCCCTGCGCGCCGCCACGTCGCCGGCGGTCCCCACGAGCGTTTCGGCGAGACCGCCGAGACGCGTCGTTGGGATCCAGCGTGCGCGCCCCGGGGCGATCGCGTATACGGCGTCGCCGCGGTCGAGGGCGACCGGCCACGCCCGCACGTCGGCGGCAAGCAGGGCGGCGAGGACAGCGAGCGCTGCGAGAACCGTGATCGCAGCGAGTCGCAGGGCCGTCACGATGACCGCCTCCAGGCCAGTCGAGGCGCCCAGCCCTCGCGCAGGGCGAGCGCGATAGCGGCGGCGACGGCGAGCGCTACGAGCGTCCACGGGAACGGCGTCTGCTCCCGCGGGGCGGCCTGTTCGAGAGTCGGCGCCTCGACGATCGGCGCGCCGCGCCCGAAGATGGTGCGGAAATACGCAATGTCCGCCGGTAGCGCGCTCAGCCCGACGATCCGGATCGGCACCCTGTCGTGCTTCGCAACCTCGGCAACCGCCGAGAGGGCGGGCAGGTCGTTGGGATCGTCGTCGAGGTCGCTGACGAGCATCACCGTGGCCTGCGGTCGCTGTGCCACAGCGATGTCGATCGCGAGCTCCATGCCCGCGGAGATGACCGTGCCGCCCGTGAACGCTTTCGCCCAGGGATTGGCGGGAAACGAAGGCATGAAGCCGGGCACCTTCTGCGGCGGCAGCGTGAAGTAACGGACCAGGGGCGCGAGGTCGGCCGCGGGCGTGCCGGGCGGGAGCGCCTCGTACGCGTCGTCGGAGAAGACCACGAGGCCGACGCGCCGGCCGGTTTGCGAGAGCGCCCTGAGCGTGCCGCCGATGCGCGAGAAGCTGTCGGAGGAGATGCTTGCCGAGAGGTCGAGCACGATCACGACGTTCGCCTTCGACGGCAGCGGCACCAGCGTCTGCGAGTGGGGGGAGCGGGAGCTGAGCAGGACCCCCACGGCAGCCAGCGCGGCGCACGCCGCGAGCACTGCGAGCGCAGTGCGAGTGACGATCGCGCGCGCGCGGAACGCGCGAGCGTCGGCGAGCGGGATGCCCGAGCTCACCGCGGCCTCTCCTGCTCGATGTCACCGACGAGCTGCTCGAGCTCGTGGGGCTCGGGGACGGGCTCCGACCAGGCGAGCCGGCCGACTGCGCCGGAGCGCTGATCGCGGCCGAGTGCACGGCCGAGCAGCGCGAGCGCGCGGCGCCGATCGGGGGCGGGCCGGCGCTCGGCCTCGCGGGTGAGCTGGAGCGCGCGCTCGAGCTCACCGGGCTCCGGTCCTCGGCGCCGGAGGCGCAGGTTGATCTGCCAGCCGGCGATAGCGACCGCCGCGAGCGCGCAGAGCGCGGCGAGCACGTCGAGCAGCGTGGCCAGTGTCCCCGGGGCGATCCGGTAGGTCGCGGCCGGTGGCGCCGTATCGGCCTCGAACGCCGGCGAGCTTGCGGCGAGATCCGACTTTGTCACGCGACCTCGCACCGAGAGCGTTGGCCACAGCGCCGAGGCGCGCGCGATCCGCCCGTTTCGCGCAGTGACCGACGCGCGAATGAGCGGCAGGCCTAGGCGCGCCACCCCGCTGGGCGCGACGCATGGAGCCGTTAGACACGAGAGGGGGATGGTGACTGTCACCAGCTCGAGGCCGCCCTGCGTCGAGCTGGACGTGCGCGCCGGACCGAGCTGCGTGAGCGGCGCGAGATCGTCGGTGAACCGCAGTGTCCGCGGCTGGACGAGGCGCGCGTCGAGCGCCACCACCACGCGGGCGAGGATCCGGTCGCCGAACTGAGCGACCGGGGGATCGAAGCTCGCCGCGACCTCGACCGGCACGGTTGGCGCGATCGCAGGGCCGGACGCGGAATCGCCGAGGACGAGGAGGCCCACGACGGCGCCCGCGCCCGCAAGCACGCAGACGGCGGCGATCCGGACCCAGGTGAGCGCCGCGATGCGGGTCAACGCGCCCATGCGCTGCTCCTGCGCTGCTCCGCCCACGCGATGAACGCCGCGTCGACGCGGTCGGGCTCGCTCGTCCCGAGCACGATCGGCTGAAGTCCGAGCGCCTCGCAGTCCGCGATCAGCCGAGCGAACCGCAGCTCATTCGCCTCACCCCGCTTGGCCGCCTGGCGGCGGCTCAGCCGGACCAGCGCGACGGCACCGGTACTCGGGTCGGCGATCGGGACACCGACGCCGCCCACCGCAGGGAAGGCCTGCTCCCAGACTGGATCCTGGATCACGACCGGCACGAGGTCCCACCCGCAGCCGATCCCGCGCAGCCACGTCTGCGCCCGCGGCGGCGCGAGGAAGTCGGAGAGCACGAACACGAAGCTTCCGGGCGGCAGGTCGCGGCGGTGCTCTGTCAGGAAATCGAGCGACCGCTCGAGCACGTCGGGCGGCGCCGCGAAGGGGGTGTCGCCGCCCTCCCGCTGCTCGATCAGCGAGCGGCGGTCGCGCCGCGCGGGCGCCAGCCACCACGCCTCGCCGTCGCCGAAGTCGAGCGCGGCCATGTCCGCCCGCGCGGCCTCGGCGCTGCCGGCGATGGCGGCCACCGCCTCCCGCACCGCGGCGTGCTTGTGGAGCCACGGCAACGGGTCGCGGTAGAGGTCCATCGCCGGCCGGCGGTCGACGACGATCACGACCCGCGGCGCCTCATCGGCGGCATGCTGGCGTACGACGAAGGTGTCCTCTCCGCTCGTGGCGGCAAGCCGCGCCGATGCAAACCAGTCGATCGTTGCGACCGGATCACCCGGCTCGTAAAGGCGATGCCCGATGATGTCGCCGCCGTGACCGCGGCGTCGGCTCGCCGCCTCTCCGAACGGCAGGCCGGTCAACCGCCGCCGTGGCACGAGCGGGAACGTGTGCCGCGCGCCTGACGGCGAGCTCACGGATCCCAGGCGGGGGCCGGCGGCGGCGCCAGCTCCAGGCAGCGCTTGCGGATCAGCTCGAGCGCCTCGTCGCGGGCGAGCGCGCGCGTCTCCGCAAGGAAGGAGGCGGTCAGCAGCAGGCGATGGCCGAGCACCGGCAGGAACAGCCGCTCGATGTCCTCGGGAACGGCGTAGTCGCGGCCATCCAGGAGGGCCAAGGCCCGCGCGCTGCGCTCGAGTGTGAGGCTCCCGCGCACGGAGGCGCCGATCGCGACCCCCTCGACCTCGCGCGTCGCGCGCACGAGCTGCACCGTCCAACGGAGCATCAGCTCGTCAACGTAGACGTCCTCGACCGCTCGTTGCAGCGCCCGCAACTCTTCGGCGCTCACGACCGGCTCGATGTGGTCGATCGGATGCCCGTGACGCTGAGCGAGGACGATCGCGACCTCCTCGTCCTCACGCGGGTATCCCAGGCGCACGCGCATCGCAAAGCGATCCAGTTGCGCCTCGGGCAGCGGGAAAGTGCCCTCCTGGTCGATCGGGTTCTCGGACGCGATGACGAGGAAGGGCGACGGCAGTTGGCGCGTGACCCCGTCGACTGTGACCTGACCTTCGGCCATCGCCTCGAGCAGCGCTGACTGCGTGCGCGGCATCGCCCGGTTGGTCTCGTCGACGAGCACGACGTTGGCGAACACGGGGCCGGGTCTGAACTCGAACTCGCGCGTCCGCTGGTCGAAGATCGAGAGCCCTGTGATGTCCGTCGGCTGAAGGTCAGGCGTACATTGGATCCTCGCGAAGGTTGTTCCGCCGATCGACTGCGCGATCGCGCGTGCCAGGATCGTCTTAGCCGTGCCGGGGACGTCCTCGAGCAGCACGTGCCCGCCGGAGATCAGCGCCGCAAGAACGAGCGTGATCTCGTCGTGCTTGCCGACGACCACCTGCTCGACGTTGGCGAGGATCCGGGCCGCCGCGCCGCCCGGCGCCTGGGTTTGCGCAGGCATCACGGCAGGATAGGCTAGCTCCCTCATTCGCGTGATCGCCCGGTAGTCAGCCAGGCGGCGTGGGGCGGTCGTGTCCAAGTCGCCCGCGCGCGTCGGGTACGCCGGTGAGTCGCCGTTGGACATCAGCGAGCGCGGGCTACTGACCGGCACCGCGGCGATCCACGAACGCGCACCCTGGGCGCGATCGACGGCTACGGCCGGCAGACGCTCCGAGTTGCCGACGCGCACACCTGGGTGTTGCCGTCGACATCCGGTGCGGCCGGCGGTTTCTGGGACATCGAGGGGTGGCGCGCACTAGCAGCTGCGATCGACTCACGTCTGCCGCTACCTCCGGCGGAGTCGCTCCGCGGTGAAACCGGGCGCCTCGAGCGTGGGTAATCCTGCTGCTCTTCGTCGATTGCGTGCGTCTCGCAGACGCGTCTGGCACGCTCAGTCTGGCGGTGAGTTGGTGAAGTAGCCGGGGGCGTCGAAGTGGGTGGGGATTCGGATCCCAAGGTCGGAGAGGGCTTCTTCGAGGCGTTCGAGCTCCGCGACGCCGATGCGTTCGGCCCATTGTGCGCGGAGTTCGTCGAAGACCTGTTCGCCGGTGCGAAGTAGGGCGTAGCCCTTTTCGGTGACCGTGAAGCGGCGGCGGCGGCTGTCGCGCGGATCGACCTCGCCGGAGACGTAGCCTCGCTCCTCGAGAAATCCGATCGTCTTGGCTGCAGCTTGTTTTGAGACGCCGAGTTGGCGGCCAAGCTCTGAAGCGGTGTCCGCTCCGGCGTCGATCGCGCGGATGGCGAAGTCGTGGACCGGGCGGATCTTTTCGTGCCCTCGTTCGGACAGCTCTGCGCTTGCGGCGTCCGCGAGAGCCCGGAACCCGCCGAGCAGCAGCAATGCGAGATCAGCGCCGGAGCGAGCGATAACGGCAGCATAGACAATCAAGTTGACGTACCGACAACCAAGTTGCTAGTATATGGACAACCTAGTTGTCGAACCTTGGTTCGAAAGGAGCACCATGCCTCCGACCACCGACCGCGCCACGATCCCTGAAGTCACCCACCACCGCACCACGCTCAACGACCGGACCCTGCACTACGTCACGGCTGGCACTGCTGGCACTCCGATCCTGCTCGTTCACGGGTTCCCGGAGAGCTGGTGGGCGTTCCGCAAGCTCATCCCGCTGATCGCCCCGAATCACCGCGTCATCGCCGTCGACCTCCCCGGCTTCGGCGACTCCGGTCACGAGCCGGGCGACTACACGAGCTCCTTCGCCGCGGAAAGCCTGCGGCAACTGATCGAGTACCTCGAGCTCGAACCGGTGCATCTCACCGGCCAGGACATCGCCGGAGTCGCCACGTTCCGGCTCGCTGCTGGCCACCCCGAACTGATCCGCAGTTACGCCGCGATCGAGACCGGCCTGCCCGGCTTCGGACTAGAGATGCTGGCCGACGTCACCCACGGGGGCATGTGGCACATCGGCGTTCTCGCTGCTCCCGGCATCCCGGAAATGCTGCTCACCGGACGCGAGCGCGACTTCCTTTTCGGGTACGCCTACCCCACGATGAGCGCCACCGAAGGGGCGATCTCCAAGCAGGACATCGACGAGTTCACACGGGTCTACTCCCGCCGCAACGGCTTCGCCGGCGCCACAGGCCTCTACCGATCGATGCTCGAAGAGGGCGAGGAGATTAAGCAGATCGTCGCCCAGCAGCAGCTCACGATGCCCGTCCTCGCCGTCGGCGCAGGCACTGGGCAGTTCACCTACACCACGATGGCCCAGGTCGCGCATAACGTCACCGAAGCCAAGCTCGGCGGCATCGGCCACCTCGCCGCGATCGAAGACCCCGAGGCGCTCGCGCAGACACTGCTGGGCTTCTACCGAACGCTCGACGCCTAGCTGTAGTTCCTGAGTAGGTTGGTCCATCCGGGCCTCCTTGGAGTCTGAGAGCTGCCAAGCAACTCAGACAAGGAGGACACAGGATGAAGCTTCACGCTAACGTTGCGCTCAGACTGAATGGGCGACGGCAGCTCGCGCGGCGGGTTGTCGATCAGGGATGGACGCTCGTTGACGCCGCGGCAGCGGCCGAGGTCAGTGTGCGTTGTGCTCGCTGCGGGCAAAACCTGATCAAGCACCGGTAAGGCGAAGGTCCCTCCTCCCGCCCCGACAGGGCGAGTCTGCACCCAGGAGGCGATCGCGACACGGAGGTTCGGGCAGTTGGGGCGTTAGAACTGCCAAAACATCGATGCTTTTGAGTTGCACGTCGCCGAACTCCTCGCCCAACGAGGCAGATGATGACCGCTCGAAACGCCGTCTCCCCGGCGTGGTGTCTGACGTTTGCGCCACACGAGCTCGTCAAGGCTCACCTCGCTATCTTGAGGCCGTTCCTGCCGACGGTGTCGACAGAGACGACGCCGGTGTCGAGAAAGACGACGCCGGTGCCAGAAGTCTTAGGCGAACGCGGAGGATCAGCCATGAGTCAAGCTGCACCTTGGGCGGGATTGCTGGGAGGCAAGGTGGCCGTCGTCACCGGCGCTGCTCGCGGGATCGGCCGCGCAGCGGCGATCGCACTCGCTCGCGAGGGCGCGGACATCGCCGGCATCGACATCTGTGCTCCGGTCGACGCGCGCTCCGGCGTAAAGCCGTCGACTCGCGAGGACCTGGAGGAGACTGGCCGACTGATCGGGGAGACTGGCCGGCGATGGCTCGGCATCGAGCTTGACCAGCGCGACCTGCCGGCGCTGCGATCGGCCGCCGCCCGCTGCGAACAGGAACTCGGCGGCATCGACATCCTGTTCGCCAACGCCGGGATCCAGAGCTTCCATCCGCTGCTGGAGATGGAGGACGCGGACTGGCAGATCACGATCGACGTCAACCTGACGGGGACCGCGAACGCCGTCCGGGCCTTCGCGCCATACATCGTCCAGCGTGGTGGTGGTCGCATCGTCCTCACCTCCTCCACCCAGGGGCAGCACGGAACGAAGTACGGGGCAGCGTATTCCGCGTCGAAGTGGGGGATCGTTGGCCTCATGAAGTCGGCAGCATTGGAGCTCGGACCTCACAACATCACCGTGAACGCCCTCATTCCCGGCCTCATCGACACCGCCCTGACCCGCCATGAAGAGCGCTACGCGCAGGTACTCGAAGACGCCGGTAAGCAGCCGAGCGGAACAGCCAAGGACGAGCAGGACGCGCGCGAGATTCTCGCCACCAAGTCCCCGCTAGGCGTCCCCTGGATAGCGCCCGAGGATGTCGCACCCTTGGTCGTCTTCCTCGCCTCGGAGGCCGGAAGCATGGCTTCGGGCTCGACCTTCGAGATCACCGGTGGCGACAGCGCCCACAACACCGCGTAACAGGCAGAGTGATGCACGGGGACTTCTCACCGTCCTCGCCGAGACTGGCGCCTGAAGCGGCTGTCGTAGCATCGGTAGCTCGTGGACACCATTCCTGAGTCTGTGCGCAGGCTGGCCATGCACTCTTTCTGGGAGCTCCCGCCTATACCCGGCACCGAGATCGTTGAGCGTGAGCACTACCGTGCGTTCTTGCACAGGATGCCGATCCCGCAAGTCGTCGAGCCGCGCAGTCTCGGACCTGATGATGTGGAGGCCGCTGTCCTCGACAGCCGCGCTCTGGTCCGCGCGCACGGCGCGAAGCTGTTGGCGTGGTGGACGGGCGTCGACCACCCATGGCTCGGCATCCAGTTAGAGGCATTGGGGCTTCGCAACGAGGACGCCTCCGGATTCGAGTCGATTGAGAATGCAATGGCGTTGGTTGAGCCTCCGAGAGCGACGAGTCACCCCATGCATGACTTGGAGATCACGCAGGTCAGGACGATCGAGGATTTTGCGTCGGCTATCCGCGTTCGGTTCGATGCGTTCGGCGTGACCAAGCAGCTGCGGGCGGAGGCGGAGGCGGGAATGGCGGATCGATACGCGGAATACGCCGTCTCGGCTAACCCGCTACGTACCTTCATTGCGTCGCGCGACGGCCGTGTAGTCGGTGCGGCGAGCGGCGTCCTCGGCACGGTTGGCGTCAACCTGATCGGTGGCTGTGTGCTCGAACAGGCCCGCGGCCACGGTATCTACCGGGCACTGACGATCGCGCGCTGGGAACTAGCGGTCGCGCGCGGAACGCCGGCATTGACTATTCAGGCGGGACGGATGTCCCGCCCGATCGTCGAGGGACTCGGCTTCAAGTTCATCGCTGCGATCCCGACTTACATCGACCATCTCAGCAGCTGATGGTGATTCCGGCGGACGCCTCCTGCTCGACGAGCAGGAGGTCTGACGCGTCGCCTGAAGCGATATATCCCCGCTTCGAATCCCAAGGTTTTGCGTGCTAATCGACCGAAATTGTCGAGAAGAAGCAGGCAGTCATCGTTAAGGCCAACGAAAAGGCCAACGGCCTAGAGTGGACCCGCGTAGCCGCACTCGCGCGAACCAAAAACATGCGCTTTTGCAGGCTATTTCAGAGCCGGAGAGGGGACTCGAACCCCTGACCTATCGCTTACAAGGCGATACCTCGATCCGGCTGAATACGCCAGTTTTCCCTGCAAAATCGCTTGTACTCGTAACCGTTCAGTTGGTCAGGGGGACATAACTCTGGCGCGTCGAATCTTGGGGTGTGGATCGGGTTGAGGCTGAGGCGATCTATGACGCGGGCCGCGATGTTGTGGT
>Ga0302320_10005034_pt1 | contig 29782 bp, 39 predicted proteins | sample Bog_T0_3_FD_202130 | JGI IMG/M metagenome (GOLD analysis project Ga0302320, IMG submission 202130) | Peat permafrost microbial communities from Stordalen Mire near Abisko, Sweden - Bog_T0_3 | ecosystem: Environmental > Terrestrial > Soil > Wetlands > Peat | place: Sweden: Abisko, Stordalen Mire...
TGACGAACTTCTTGTCCATCCGATGCCCGCCAACTACCTGGAGTACCTGCGTCTCAAGCTGAACCGCATTGCTGCACCGCCCGCTTTGCCGGTCCAGAAAAATACGTTTTCAGATGATCGCTAACACGGTTGTCCAGGAACCTTCGGAATCACCTTCAAACGCTGGCCAAGATCCATCCGCAAATTGCGATTTCAGGAGGAACTGAGTGGATGCACCAGCGTTTGCCAGCGTTTCATCTGCCAGGGCGAACGCCGCCAAACAAGTGGCCTCGATGCTGGCCTGTTGCGATGCGGCAAAACTCCAGCCTCCCAACACCAACTGACGGCTCGCGAGAACGCTGTCCGCAACGGAAAATTGGACTATCAAATGACGACCTCCGGCACCGTACTGAGCGCAAATTTCATGGAGTTAGCGAGGAAGGCAACAGTGCCCGTGGCAGTCGAACTACGCGCCGGCTCCCTGATGGGCTGCACGCGAGCAGAGTCCTCCAGTCGGCAATGATGAAAGCCATTCACGAAGATCTTCCAGTTGATATCGAACCAATGGGCCAATCTTGATAAAGCGTGGCCCGCGCTTATCGACTCTCCACTTGCGAAGTGTGGCCAGGCTGACGCGGAGTACGTGGGAAACCTCTGTTTCGGTAAGAAGTGCGCTCATCGCGGTGTTGTCATCTTCAGGCTCCCGACCGGGGCTCCTTCGCTGGCTGTTTAGGGGGGTTGCTGCAGATGCGCGCCGCAGGGTTTTGGGGGAGGACGTGCTAAGCATTGCTACTCCTTAAGAAAGACTGCCTTTTGTATAAGACACATCAAGATCCATCGCAAACAAACGAGGATCGCGAGTGCCGAGCGGAACGACGCCGACCATTTGGAGCTTCGGCCCCAAGGCTGTGGGCTTTTTGCTGTACGCAGATTTGCGCTTTAGTACGCAATATTACGTAAAATGGATCGAGGAAATGTTATGGCAAGCATCGTAGTGTGTGCAGAACCCGGCAGTTGGCAGCAGGCGGGTCGTTTCGCGAAAAAAGTCCTCGGCGACGCGGAGTTAAGAAGTTTTGAGGATCTCGGACGACGCGCGCCGGTTCAGCCCGTGCTCGTGTACCTGACCCACTCGGACTATGGTCACCTCCGCTCGCTTTTGCAGATTCTTAAGCCTGGAAGTCAAGATGTGGTGATTTATTACGCGAGCCGTGTTGCGCCGGAGGATGCCGCACAACTCGGTAAACTAGTTGGCGAGACACGTCCAAATCACACCAGCCTGGTGTTTGAGGCGAAGACCGCAGCCGCATCAATGTTGCAGCATTCGCGATCTTCCGCTAAAGAAAACGGCACGTCGTCTTCAGTTGCTCGTGCCCGGCAGCCGCGCGAGCACTTTGGATTGACCCAAACCGAACTGGCGCACGTTCTCGGTGTCAGTCTGCGAACGGTACAAAACTGGGAGCGCAATGGTGTTGCCAGGAGTCCGCGGCAGCTTCGGGATCTTGAAGAACTGTGGACAATTCTGAAGGAGTCTATTAAGGGCACGGACATTCCGGTCTGGCTGAGATCGGAAAGCGAGGCTTTTGCCGGAGCGCGCCCGATCGAACTTCTGAAAGAAGGGAAAGCCCGCGACATTATTGTCGAATTTCGGCGCCTGCAGGCTGGGGAGCCGGCTTGAAGCTGGGGCGCGCTGCTCGAAAGCAGCTCGCGGAACTGATCGCACGCGCGACCTAACTCCGAGGCGACTTCTTCCGGTCCGTGGCATTCCGGTATTTCACCCCGACGACGTGATCCGCGGCGAAGGGACCCGATTGAACGGCGGTCGCTTTGTGCCGCAAAAGTAACTGCTACAGGCGCGGCGAGCGAATCAAACCATGCGACCCCGAAAACCGCGTTTGCCGATAGCCCTACGAAGGTGATGCCCGCCAGGTACGCACAGGTAGCCGATTGAACGGCATCGGCTCTGAGCGCCGGATTGTTGGTTCGAAGGGCTTCTTATGGGAGCACACCCAGGCGAAGGCCGGAATAGATTCTGCCGGTTTCTTTCGATACTTCGCAGGGCGTGACATCGGTTATGCGATCGACATCGGCGACGTGCGCCGATATAAGAAGCCTTTGGATCTCACACTAATTTATGGTGGTCGGGCACCGCAGTCGTTTCTTTACCTTTAATGGTCGGCAAATTCACCTTCAGTTAACAGCCCACCCCAACCGTAAATGCATTTCACCGCATACCGCGTCTTCAGTATTTGTTGAAATCGGCCAAACTGGTGAAAGTTCGCTTGTTGTATTTCACTAAATATGCTATTTTCAACATGTGTTGAAAATACAGGTTTCAGTGGAAGATACCGAGCTCCGCGCGGCCAGACTATTGGAAAGCCTGTTGCATGAGGTCCCAGTACTAAAGCTCAAGCAAATCAACGTGGGATCAGAGGGGCGCGAGGCAGGCATAGACATCATGATGCGAGTGGACATTTCGGGAGAGTCGCACTTTCTCGTCTGTGAAGTGAAGCAGAACGGCCAGCCTCGCTATGTTCGCGACGGTATCCATCAACTCCAGAACTATGTCGCTCATTTTAAGAAGCCCTCTACTCCGGTCTTGGTTGCACCTTATTTCTCTCCGGTGTCGCGTGAGCTTTGCCGGGACAACGGAATCTCGTATCTCGATTTCGAAGGCAACGCCCATCTTGCGTTCAAAACGGTCTTTATTGACCGACTGACTGAGCGCAAGCCCCCGTCAGAACGCCGGGAGTTCAAGTCATTATTCACACCCAAGTCAAGCCAGGTCCTGCGTGTTCTTTTGCGCGATCCGAAGCGGATTTGGCGCGTGACAGACTTGGCGGAAGGCGCTCATGTGAGCCTGGGACACGTTAGCAACGTGCGGACAGCACTTCTGGATCGTGAGTGGGCGGAGGTCGTGCCTGAAGGACTTCATCTGACGTTTCCCGATGCATTGCTGGATGCTTGGAAGTCCAGTTACGAGCCGCCAGTCGAACACCAGTTTCGCTTCTACACCACATTGCACGGGAAGGCTTTTGACACTCGCATCCGCGAGATGTTTGAGTCCATGCCGCAGACGGTGCAGGCCGCGCTTGCTTCGTTTTCCGCAGCAAACTGGATTGCGCCGTATGCCCGGACCAGCACCCAGTTCTTCTACGCCGAAAACCGCGGGCTCGATCACATCCAATCGCGGATGAAATTGTCGTCCACCGCGAAAGGCGAAAATGTCATTATCACGATTCCAAAAGATCATGGAATTTTCCTGGACGCCTACGAACCGGCACCGGACGTCCGCTGTACCAGTCCGATCCAGACATATCTGGACCTCTCCAGGGGCGGCGAACGGGGAGAGGAAGCCGCGGAACATCTGCGCCGCACGAAGCTAACATGGCAGAAATAAATCCTTCCGATCCGCAATCCGCGAATGAATACGACGACCGCACGACTGTCGCTGTGAAGGCGGTGCTTCTCGAAATCGGCCAGATTCTCGGGAGCTTCAAGGGGAAATTCGCGATCGTCGGCGGCGCCGTACCCTGGCTTCTTCTGGATAACTTCGAGATGCCTCACGTCGGAACAATCGATGTGGACCTTGGTCTGGATGCTGAGGCTTTGGGAGACGGAGAGTACGTGCGTCTCGTTGACGCACTGATGACGCATGGCTACCGCCAGAACAAGAAACTCAAAAGTTTCAGCTCGTCCGCCGAATTGAAGCGACGGACGAAGGGGACCAGATCGATATCGTCGTTGATTTTCTGATGCCGCGGGATGCGGTGATTGACAGGAACAAGCCACCAATCATTGAAGACTTCGCGGTGCAACGGGCTGACGGGACCGATCTTGCGATGCGCTTTAACCAAATGGTTGCAGTGCGCGGCGTGATGCCCAATGGCGGAACCAACCAGATTGAGATTGCGGTGTGTTCCATCCCGGCGTTGCTCGCGATGAAAGGGTACGCGGTTCACAATCGCTTAAAGCAGAAAGACGCGTATGACATCTACTACTGCATCCGTAACTACCCGGATGGCATCGATGCCCTCGCGAAAGACTGTCTGCCGTTATTGAAACTTCCGAGTGGGGCGACGGGCTACGGATTCATCAACGAAAAGTTCGATGCGGTCGATGGCTTTGGGCCCACCTGTGTCAAAAACTTCGTCCAGGAATCAAAGATCCTCGGAGACCGGACGCCCGATCAATGGCAGCAGGATGCATTCGGCCAGGTCGATGCCTGGCTGCGTGCCATGGGGCTGAGGGTATAGGCCAGTGCTGCTCTGAGGAATGGAGCCGTCGCGCGACTAGTCAGGGAAAAGAGCGGAATCGAGCGCAAGTGGACCGGCACCCGATATCGCAAGACGCCTTGACCGTGCGGCTTGACCGTGAGGCGGCGGCACCGCCGGATTTTTTGATACCATAGTGTATGTTCGCCTTTTCTTCTCCTATGCCAGTTCGGCGAAAGTGCCAGCACGACTCTTGGCTTTACGGAAAGAGATGAGAGGAGAAAGCATTGAGCGAGTTCTTCGATGAGTCCACGGAGCAGTCGCTCGTAAAGACGAGCATCGTCTCGAAGTATTTCTGGGGTTGGGCGAAGGTCATCATCCCCACCGCGAAGGCGCACGGCCGGAAGATCGCGTATCTCGATCTCTTCGCCGGGCCGGGGCGGTATAAGGACGGCAGCAAATCCACGCCGATCCTCATCCTTCAACAGGCCGTCGCCGACCCCGACATGCGGGATATGCTCGTCACGATCTTCAACGACAAGGACGAGGCGCACACGCGGGACCTGGAGCGGGCGATTGGCGAGATCCCCGGCATCGAGACGCTCACGCACGCCCCGGTCATCATGAACGAGGAGGTCGGCTCCGAGATGGTCAAGCGCTTCGCGTCCGTGAAGCTCGTGCCGACGCTCTTCTTCGTCGATCCGTGGGGATACAAAGGGCTTTCCCTTCAGCTCGTGAATGCGGTGCTAAAGGACTGGGGCTGCGACTGCATCTTCTTCTTCAACTACAACCGCATCAACATGGGGATCACGAATCCGTTCGTGGCCGACCACATGAACGCCCTCTTCGAAGCGAAGCGCGCGGAGGAACTGCGTGCGGAACTGATATCCCTCCAGCCTGATGACCGGGAATTACGCATCGTTGAGGAGTTGTGCGCAGCGCTCGGCTCCGGCAAGGGCCGGTACGTGCTCCCCTTCCGGTTCAGGAACAACGACGGTAGCCGGACCAGCCACCATCTCATATTCGTGAGCAAGCACTTCCGGGGTTACGAGATCATGAAACAGGTGATGGCGAAAGAGAGCTCGTCCCGCGATCAGGGCGTCCCGAGCTTTGAATACTCACCGGCGGACAACCGCTTCCCGCTCCTTTTCGAACTCACGCGGCCCCGCGAAGAGCTCGAAAGCATGCTGCTCGAATCATTCGCCGGACGGAGGATTGGAATGCACGAAATTTATCTTCAGCACAACGTCGGCAGACCATACATCGAACGGAACTACAAGGACGCTCTCATGAGCATGGAGGCGGCCGGACAGATCCGCTGCGATCCGCCGGCAGACCAGCGGCGCAAAGGTACCATGGGTCCGAACACCATCGTGCATTTTCCTCAAAGGGGAAGTCGTGGCACTTAAATCGCACATCGAGTGGACCGACGCGACGTGGAATCCCGTCCGCGGCTGCACGAAGATCAGTCCCGGCTGCAAGCATTGCTATGCGGAGACATTTGCCGAACGCTTCCGGGGCGTCGCCGGACATCCGTACGAGCAAGGATTCGATCTCCGCCTCATCCCTAAGAAGCTCGTTGAACCGTTTCAGTGGCCGTCTCCGCAGATGGTCTTCGTGAACTCTATGAGCGATCTCTTCCAGCCCGGCGTACCCGATGAGTACATCGTGACCGTGGCTCGTATCATGGCGCGGGCCAACTGGCACACGTACCAGATCCTCACGAAGCGCGCGGACCGCCTTGCCGAACTCCTGGACGGAAAGCTCCGCTTCGCCGCAAAGCTTCCTCATCTCTGGTGGGGCGTGAGTGTGGAGAACCGCGCCTATGGCGTGCCAAGGATCGGCGTCCTGAGCCGAGCACCCGCCCGCGTCCGGTTTCTTTCGGTTGAGCCGCTCTTGGAGGACCTCGGTCCGCTCGACCTTCGCGACATCAACTGGGTCATCGTGGGCGGCGAGAGTGGGCACGGCGCTCGCCCGATCGATCCCGCGTGGGTCCGCGCGATCATGAGCCAATGCCGCGCCGCGAAGGTGCCGTTCTTCTTCAAGCAGTGGGGCGGCAGACAAAAGAGCAAGGCGGGGCGGCTTCTCGATCAACGGACGTACGACGAAATGCCGGAGATCATCCGGGAGCCGATCCCGTCCCGGAGCGAGCGCCTTCGGTTCGCCACGCGCTTCGGGCCCGAGGTCGAGCCGTGGACGGAGATCGAGACTATGCCGCTCGTGCAGATCGCGTGAGGCGCTCGCCATAGGCGACGACTCGCAGGCGGAGTGTTCCATGCCTCGCATCATGATCCTCGGCGCCGGAGCCAGCCGGGCTTGCCCGAATACGCGGCCAGATCTTCGGATGCCGCTCCTGTTCGACATTCCGGAGATATTCAACGCGGAGCGGTTAGCGCCGGAGGCTGAGTTTCTTCGGGCGTTCGGAATCCATCTGCGCGGACTGCTCGATCTTTCGGGCGGAGACATTGAAGCGCTTTTCACGACGATGTTCCAACTGGACGAGCGATTCTTCAGCAGTTCGGGAACGCACATTCTGGAACCGGAATTCATCGACCGTCTGAGGACGTGCGGCGCGCTTGACGAACTCTTCTCATCGCCTGAAGAACGGGGACGCGCGCAGCGCATCGTTGAACGCTTGAGAGCGTTCTCCGAAGACGATAGCCTCAAAGCCGTCTTCGGACCCGGCAACTTCCTGCATCATTTTCGCTTCGCGATGGTCCAATACTTCGACGCATCGATCCAAAGACACCCGTGCCCCTTCCATCAGCGTCTTTTTGAGAGGCTTGAAATGCGCGATGTCGTGGCCTCGTTCAACTACGACGACATCGCCGACTACGCGCTGCATGGCCTGGGGAAACTGACGGCGATGTCCTTCGAGCATCTGGGATTCTCGTCCGTGACTTTGCCAGAGAACACGCCTGCCTTCGGTCCCTTCGTCAACTTCCTGAAAGTTCATGGATCGGTCAATTGGTTTAACCACTACGTCGGCGATTCACGGATCGAGCCGCGCACTCCGCGAGGACTCAGACCGTCGATCTATGGCGGACCGGAGGTCCACTACCGGCATGGCCGCCCGGCTTTGCCGGCCGATTCCGGCAACACGTATGAGGCGTTCCTCTTGCCGCTCCACTGCAAGGATCTCGTGTATCGGAGTGTCCCGATTTTTACGCGTCATATGGATGCATTTCGCCGAGCCCTTTCCATCGCGAGCGAGATATGGCTCGTCGGCAAGAACTTCATGAACACCGACCGGGAACTCAACGGCCTCGTTCGCTGGGCCACGTCCGACCGCGAACGGGTCCTCAACGTAATCGATCCCCACCTCGACATTGCCTTTCATCTCCGGCTCTTCAACGCAAGGCTCGGCAGGCGTTATGCGACGTTAGAGGAGTATGCGAGTGCCGTTCCCGAGAACGCGACCAGAGCATGAGCAAAAGCTGGGCTCATCGGCAGGGGACAGAGGCGAATCGCGGGGGCACCGTTTCCATGGCCGGTTGACGATTTTCACTCCCCGCCGTAGGATTTAACCACACAAATGCGAGGGGGGCGGCTGAGGACTTCTTCTCGTCTCGCGTGATCTGGCGCTTTCGTCGGTTTCCTACCCGGAACGCATCCGTTAAAACAACCCGCAAAATCAGCGAAAAAATGCAGCCTCCGGCGAAGTGAACTCAATGGTGACCTATGCCCAATACTATGCCCACCCTGTGCATGGAAGGCTTAATATCGGTTGATATCTGTGATTTGGCTCGGCTGGAAAATCGTGCGGGGTTTAGTCGATCAAGTGTTTTAGAAACAGTTAGTTATAAGCGCATATCAACGAGTATAAAGCGGAAAGGCCAGAAGTCCAAAACAGGTCGTCGAAGGGGTAATAAGGATTATGAGTCCGCTGCTCTAACCATTGAGCTAAGGGCCCGTGTTAATTGAATCAACTACTTAGGCTGCGTCCTTCTCGGCTTCAGGGATCGGTGTGCCCTCTGTGTGCCCACCCTTCTTCCCGGAACTCAGGTTGAACGCCTCCAGCCTCTCGAACGCTCGCTCCATCGCCTCGGAGCTCGGGTGCACGTACCGCTGAGAAACCGTCACGCTGCTGTGCCCCGCTATCCTCATGATGGTGAACGCGTCCACCCCGGCCTCTCCGAGCCTCGTCAGCATGGTGTGCCGAAGCGAGTGGATCACGAAGTCACCAGGTAGGTTCAGTTTATCGCGAACCCGCTTGTGCTGGTGTGAGAGAGACGTGCCGACTATCGCCCGGCCCTCGCGCTCGCCGGGAAAGACCCACTCGCTGATCGCTTCAACCTTTCGCCCTGCGAGCATCGCCTTCGCTCGCGCCGTCAAGCTGACGTTGCGCTGGGCGTTCCTCGACTTGCCCTTGCACACGTGGACGTACCCGAACTTGGCGGCGCCTACTGGCTCCAGGTGGACGTCCGGCCACCGCAGGCCAATGGCTTCGCCGACTCGAAGGCCCGTGTCGAGGATGAGGACCGCCGTGTCTCGGAGCGGGCTGGGCGTCGCCTCCAGGTAGCTCGGCTCATTGCCGTGGCTCAGCACGAATTCCCTGTTCCGCTCGCCAGGGAGAAGTCGGATGCGGGGAACTCGGTCGATAACCTTCCACTCCTGCGCGAGTCGCAGTGCGCGCCGGAGCGTCGCGAGATGGCGGTTCACCGTTGCGGGCATTACCTCCTTGCTCCGGGCCTGTACGTACTTCTCGATCAGGCTCTCGTCAATGCGGTCGAGTTTGGCGCCGCCCAACGCCGCGAACTTTACCATGTTCGCCATCTTCTCCCTGTAGAAGGTGACGGTTCGGGGCTTCTCAGCGCACCTGACCTCGATGTGTCCCATGAACTGCGACTCGTACTCTTTCAGGGTCGGGATCTTGCTGCGGTCGCGAATGCCTGCCTCTCCTTTCGCCAGCTGCGTGCGGTGCTGCGACTCAAGCTGCGCGGCGGCCTGCTTGTTCGGCTGTTTCGTGTTCACTCGGACGAGGCGCCCGTTCCACTTGAAGCGATACCAGTAGGCCGGGTATTCCTTCGTGGTTCCGTTCGCGAGTAGTTTGGTGCGTTTGAAGATCATATGCGGTTTAATTATGCTGCGAGTGGCGCACGAGCAAATGACTTTCTCTGTTCGCTCGCGCGCCGCTGGCTCAAGCTGCTTTCCCCAGCGAGTCGGCCATCATCCAGGCGTCCAGGTCGGCGACGGCGTAGAAGGTCATCCTGCCCTTCTTGATCCGGCGCGGCCCCTGGTCCATTCGCTCCATCTTGTTCAAGTACTGCTGGGTCACGCTCAAGTAGTCCGCGGCGGCGCGCAGACGAAGGTAGGCGGGGGCGGTCCGCGTCGGGCTGCTGTGCTCGATCACGCCGTTACCTCCTTGCGGGATTCCATCCATGCGACCAGGTCGGATTTTCGGTAGCGGACGGTTCGAGGTCCGATCTTCGAGCGCGGCGGGCCTTCCCCGGTCTTGCTCAGGTTGACCATCGTATTGACGTGGAAGCCGAGGAACCCGGCGGCCTCCGTTTGACTCAGGTACGCGCTTTCGTTCGGTGGAACAGACTTACTCACAACAGCCATCGGGATGACTCCTCAAGTGGTGTTGTGGACGATATGGCTCCGAGACAGGAGCACGATCGACCACCGGCTGGTTTGTCCCGACCGACAGGCGAAGAATGGCTGCTGTCGTTAACGGACCCTCTCTGCGCTACCGTCGTCCCTATGCCGAAGACGCCGTAACTTGCGCGGGAGTCGGCCAGAGCCAGCGTTGTTGCTAACTGGGTGTCCGTTCCTAATCTCATTTTATAACTTATGGGTTCGCCGAGTCACAACATAAACCAACGCATCTCGTTGAGCCTTAAGCAAATATACTTAGTAAATAGTCAAACTCCGCCAGGCGCTGGTTTGGAACTCAGTCGCCAGGGTCCCCAGGATTGATAAATAGTCCTCGCCTGGGAGTAACCATGGGAGATGCTCCTGGAACTCGACCTGGGGCTCCCTAGGCACCAAATAAACAGAGACCGTGGCGAGGGCAAAGCCGAAGTTAGCGGGAGTGGCGCTCCGGTGGGCTCGAAGCCTGGCGCTGGAGGCTTGACGCTCGGAACCCGAGCCAGGGGGAGCACATCAGACTCGCTGTCCTGAAAACCTGCTGATTTCCCATACCTAGCCAATACTCCGCGCGCGCACATAATACGTGTGCGAAGTGTAGTTGAAGAAGTAAGGTGAAAGAGAAAGTCCAAGCTTCCGCCAATTTATCAACCATCAGACACCATTAGGTCTTTCGTAACCTAATGATGTTTCGTAACTACTTGACATGTTTGTCTTTAGCATTGTTAATTTCTGTAAACATTAGACACATTACCCTTCGTTCAATTTCACCTTGTTGTTTCATGAAATGTTACGCACACGTATATATGCGCGCGCGGAGTATTGGCTAGGTATGGGAAATCAGCAGTTTTTCGGCGCCGAGAGCCCAATGTCCCCCCCGGTTGAGAGGGGAAAGAGCGACAAAAGACGTCGCGTACAGGGTCCGTGTGTCACCACCGATTTGCCTTCCAACTCGACACAATGAACTTAGGCGGCTGGTTCCTCGACTAACTGGTTGGTTGAGATCGGCTGGGCCTGCAAGAGGGGCGGTTCACTGCCATGAGCCGCCCCCTCCCTTCAGATCTCCAGCAACACTCACGAGGCTCGATGTCCGGGGCCTCCGCTCGAAACCCCGCAGAGGAGCCCGGATTGACCAACAGCAAGACCCTGGACGAGTACCGAGCTCTGTTCAAAGCGCTCGAAGCGGAGGAGCGGGACGCCGCCGCGCTGCCTCAGTGCTCTCGTTCGGCAATGGACGCAGCGGATGCGGCCGGCCGGGTCCGTGAGGCTCTCGAAGACCGTTTGTTCGAAGACTACAACCGGATCGGCTTCGCCAGCGAGAGTGAGGATTCCCCTGTCCGACGTCGCAGCGGCCCCCTCTCATCCGAGGAGAAAGTCCAGGTCAAGGAAGCGCTGTCGGGCGGAATGACGCAGGCGGCGACTGCGGCCCGGTTCGGCGTGGCTCAAAGTGTCGTCTGCTCCATCAAGAACCGGCCGGAGCACGTCGCGCAAACCTACAGATCCAAGATCAGCCCCGAGGACAAGCAGGCCATCCGGGTGAGCAGGGGGCTTCTGCGCCTCGTGGCTGAGCAGTACGGCGTGAGCATGTCGCTGGTGAGCAGGATCAGGAGCGGTCTTTAAGGGCGAATATGCGCCCCAGTTTGGAAGGAAAAAAATGAACAACAACGAAACGAACAACGAAAACAACGACGAGAAATTCTGGCTTGCAGCGCGCGGCGCGGCGCTGGCTCTTTTCGAGGCTGTGCCAGAGGAACTGAGGACCGCGCGGGCCGACGCGAGCCGCTGGCTGAGGGTCAGGGACGCGGCCGTCATGGCGTGGTCCGCTCTCCCCAACGAACTGAAGGTCACCGCGGCCGAGAAGGAGGCGCGATGACGACCGGCTCCCCGCTGTTCAGAAAACTCGTCGAGAGCAGCCCCGCAGCAGCCGAGTTCCTCCAGAACGTCGTGCAGATCACGATCAGGCGCGCACCCGAGGACCCGCACGCATCGGCTGGCGACGACCTGTGTTGGGTGTTCCAAGGGCCGACCGCGCGCACCGGCTTCGCTTACGTCGGCCGCGAGACCATGGTCCGTCGCGCGTACGAGCTACTCGTCGGCCCGATCCCGCACGGCCATTGCCCGTGGCAAAAATGTCGGAACAAGCTCTGCGTGAATCCGCGGCACCTGGTGCTGCAAACGACGGCCGAGATTCGATCGGCTATCGCGGCGCGCTTGTCGCCCGATGATCGGGAGCAGGTCCGGGACCTCCTGGCGGCTGGGGAACGGGAGGTTGACGTGGCGCGGAAGTTCGGCATCACCCAGCCCGCCGTCTCGGCGATCAAGAACAAGCGATCGGACGAGACTGACGAGGCTCAGCAACACGCGGCAGCGCAGCAACTCTCCCTGGGCGAGTGGCTCGACAAACAGTCGATGAGGCTCGGACCCGTCGGCCAGCTGGCCCGCGGCGATGAGATGCCCGACAGAGCCCGCGAGACCGCGCTCTCGAAGGCCGCCAAGGAATACGGAATCTATCAGCTGCTCACTCGCGAGTACGAAGCTCGCCGAAACAGCGAGCGGACGCAAGCGGCCAGATAGCACCATCACGAACGAACAAGCAAACGCACAAAGGACAACGAAATGGAAATCAAAGAGTACTACGAAGAGATCCGGCGCACCAAAGCGCGCCTGAGCAAAGAGTTGCTCGCGGGCAAGCACGCCGCCCAGCCCGAGCCCGAAGTGGTGACGGACCAGTACGGCGATTCCGAGAAGGTGCCGACAGGCGTGTACCTCACGTCCGTCAGGAACCGCCAAGCCGGGACGCAAGCCGGTCACGTCTGCCTGGCAACGCCCGACAACGCAGCGGAGCGCATCGTCGAGGCAACGCACCGCGTCGCCACCGAGGAGGAGATCGCTGCCAGCCTGGAGCGACAGGCTCAGCAGCGAAGATTTCACGAGGAACAAGACCTCAAGTTCGACACGCGCTCCCGCCAGTTCCGCGTGAAACTGCCGGAATAGTGCCATGCGGACTACAACGGAGATTATGAATCCCTGCCAGAGCCGGAGGGAAGCATGAACGTAGAAACGTTCGTTCAGGAAACTATCGCGGGGCCAGGTGCTCTCTCGGTCGAGGGAATAGCTTTCCGTGAGAAGCAGGTCGCCGAGGCAGCGATCGCGCTGAAGGAAGCAAAGCGATTGGCGACCGCTGCTGACGCGAAGGCACTGGCCCTTGGCAAGAAGCAGACGGCCATCAACTCGCGGCTCGCCGATGTGAACGCAGCGATCCGAGACAAAGCGGGCCTGCGCGCCGTCGTAGCAGACCTCAAAGCCGTCAAGGCGGAGGTCGCACGCCGCTCGTCGCTGGAAGCCGAGCATCGGCTCTTGAGCGAGGCGCTGCAGTTCCTCGTCGGCGGCGAGATGGCGGACGCGGAGCTATCGGCGAAGGAAGCCCGCCTCGACATCAAGCGTGCCGAACGCGACTGGGTGGACGCCAAGGGCCGTGAGGAGACCGCTACCCTGTGGGCCGCGCTCGCCCCCGCGATGAAGAAAGATCCGAACCTGACCATCCAGCTGGATCGCGGCGGCGTGATCGTCGAGTACGTGAAGAAACTCGCGGAGCTCGACGCGGAACTGGACCAGATCGGCGCGGCGCTTGCGCGAGAGACCCAGCTGGTGCGCCAGCAGCAGCAAGGCACGGGAGCGCTCGCGGAGTAGACCGCAGGCTCACATAATACTCACTATCGAAAACACACAAGGAAAACAGCATGAGCGAAATCAACAAGCCAGTGAAGACCAAGCAGTACATCGGGAAGGACCTCGACTCCATGACCGCGGAAGAATTGCGCCACGGAGCATTGAAGTGGATGCAGGCTGAAGCAGCAGGCGAGGGTCTCGGAGACGCGCGAGCGGCGAAGAAGGTCAACGACGAGAAGCTGGGCAGCATCGCGAAGATGCGAAAAAGAATAGCGACGCTCGAAGCCCAGGTTAAGGGAGGCGGCCAGTGACCGCCTCCGGTTTAGGACACATCGCCGTGCCGACGCCTGGCACGCCGGTTCTGCTGAGCGCTGTCTTGACGGCGCTGGGCCTCGACCCTGAGACGCGCGTGACGAGAGTCTACATTACTCCGCTGGGCGGCAACGCTGGCAAGACGTACGTGGGAGCGGTGGGCATGAGCAAGAGCACGGGCGTTGGCGTGCTGAAGCAGATGCAGATACCCCCGGCGACGGGCATCAACGACACGTTCATACTTGAGGCGGCAGGCGGGGGCACGAACCTCATCCGCCTCGCAAGCCTCGCTCTGGACGCCGACACAGCCAACGACAAGTTGACCATCGGCTACGTGCAGGGCTGAGAGATGCCGGCCAAGCTCACACCCATCGAGACGGAGGCGATTCGCGCCAGCAAGGACCGCACGCATGTGCTTGCGGCGCGCCACGGCGTCTCCGTCAGCCGCATAAAAGAGATTCGCGCGGAGGTTGGCCGGTCCCGCGCGGACGACTCCGGAGGTCGCCCGGTCGGCCAGCCCAAGACAGGTGGCAGGCTGGCCGGAACGCCGAACAAGAGGACTGTCTACGCGCGACAGATACTCGACCAGTACGGTTCGGACCCGGTGGAAATGTTGGCAAAAACGATGGCCGACGAAGGAAATGTCCCGCTCGACATCCGCATCGATTGCGCGAAAGCGCTGCTGCCATACGTCTACCCCAAGCTCTCCTCGGTCGAGGTGTCGGGCCCCAACGGCGACGCAGTGCGGGTCGAGCACGACCAGACGCTCTGCGAACTCATGATGAAGGACGACCTCATTGTCGCCCGCATGGAAACGCTCGTCATCGAAATGACCGAGCCGGCGCGCCGGGAACGCGAATCGTTCGGACCAGCCTACAAGCCCGAGCTCGGGTGACGCCCAGAACCCCGTGACGGAGCCGGTCAGCTAAGCCCTGGCGGTAAGCTCCCCCTGGCTCTCCCGACTCCGCGTGGGTGATCCGGGAAGCGAACAGCAATATCCCTGGGTCCCTTCGAGGCACTTCCGCCATCCTATCCGGCTGCGCGGCCGGGGCGCATAAGTGCAGTCATGAACCCCAGCCGCGCTGGTCGATCTATGCAGCCTTGTCCAGCTTCTCCTCGGCTTGTGCCCGAGTAAACTCTTCGAGAAATCTGTCCGCCTCCGTCAGCGTTTCCCTGGCGTACTCCACCTTGAGTTCGAGGCTCAGTATCTCGCGGAGCAAGATCGCGATCACGCGCTCTGTCAGATCCTCGTCCGGGCGCCTCGCGAAGGCCGCGTCCTCGGGCCCGGCAGCCCCCCGCGTCACCAAGTAGTCCAAAGTCTTGCAGAGGATCTCGCGAAGTCGTGCTCGACGGCCGGCTTCCGCTCCGAATTGTGTTTTTTTCAATTTTTTATCTTGTTTCCTTTCTTGGTTGGCGAGGTGTTTTCTTTCTCCTCACAACCGAAGTATCAAACAATTCGGTGATGGCGCGAATAACATTATTTCCGCATCAAGAGCGGTCGTGAGGGGTATTGCGTGCGGCTACGAAGGCGTGGTATCGTCTCGCTCCAGACGTGCTGGCGGACGAGCTTTTCAACGAGTTACAGGCACGTGCCGGAGCGCTGTCCCGAGGGAAATGAAAATCAGCGATTATTTTTTGCTCTCGCCCCGAGACACCAGAATTCAAGGAGCGGTCAGAGCCCGATGCCGAGGTGGTCGCAGGGCGCGTCGGCCAAGTCGAGTCGCACGCCGATGTACCGCTCGGTGACCGTCACTGAAGAGTGGCCCAGGCTGAGCGAGACCTGCTCCATGCCCGACCCGCCGTAAAACGCGAGTCGCGCGAAGGTTCGCCGGGCGTCGTGCGGCCTGATCGCGACGCCTACCCTGCCCGAGTGCGCAAGCACGATCCTGAATATGGTCTGCGGCGACAGGCGGTCGCCCGCCAGCGTGCCGTTGCACCTGACAGGCCTGAAGACTCTGCCGTCCGCGATGCCGGCCGCAGCCGTCCACTCGTCGATCGCGAGCTTGGTCCACGCCGCCATCGGGATCGTGCGGGCCTTGCCTTGCTTCCCGACCAGGTCCACTATGCACCAGCGGGCGTCCCGCAGCTGCACGTGCTCGACGGTCAAGTCCCTCGCCTCGTTGCGCCTGAGCCCGGTTCCCAGCAGCACGGCCAGCAATGCCCGGTCCCGCTTGCCGGTGAAAGTGGACGAGTTGGGAGCCGCCAGCAGCAGCTTGGCCTGGTCGCGAGTCAGCCAGTTGCCCGTGCGTATGCCCTCGCGGCGAACGCCCTTGACCCTGCCGACCGCCGCCGCGATATTCGGGTCCAGCATTCCCGCGTCAGCGGCCTCGAACCCGAGACGCCGTATCGCGCTGAGAGCCTGGTTGATGGTGGACGGCGAGAAACCCAGCCCCTCCAGGTGCGAGCGGTACTGGTTGACCAGCGGCTTGGCGAAGGCGCGCCCGGCGGCCCACGCGATGAAGCGGTCCAGCGCGATCTCGTACTGGCGCTTCGTAAGCGGGGACGAGACCGCGTCCAGCACCAGCGACTTGAGCACCTTCAGCGGGTCCGGTGGCACCACCAGCGCGACCGCGCAGGCGTCGCTAACCACGTTTATATCCCCCTGCCGTCGCGCGACTCGACCAGGATTCCGGCGGGCCGGTAGAGCTGGCAGAAGTGCCACGCCACCAGCTTATCCGGTCGCCTCGACTTGCTGAACTTGCCGACGATGGCGGAGCACTCGGCCATCGAAAGCGGCCGGCCCGCGTCCCTGATCTCCTCAGCGAGCCGACGAGCCACGGGGTTCATCGCGGCGATCTTAGCCGCCTGCTCGGGACCGTCGGCCCGGATCGCGTAGCGTTTGACCTTGGGCGCCTTCTCAGGAGCAGCCTTTTCGGTATCTGGGGTCTCCGTGGTCGCTTCCAAGGCTTCCGCCTTGGAGTCTGGCACTTCGGGAGTCTTTTGGAGTCCTTCGGCTGCTTTCCAAAAGAGCTCGATGGCCTTCGCTTTCGTGGCCGGCTTGGGCGGCTTCCCGCCCCGGATCGATGCCACGAGGGCCGCGATCTCGCCGGTCTTCATTGCCTCTAGGCTGGCGTCTGTGTGCTCGGTCCCGCCGACTAAGGCGGTGCGTGTCTTCTTCGCTGCTGCTGTCATCTCTGATCTCCTTGTTTCCTGCTGGTCAACTACTCTGCTTGCTGGATACGAAACTGACCGTAGTCCTTCGGACACATCCTGCGACCGTCCAGGCCGAACTTCATCGGAGGCAGCTTGCCGTCCAGGCTGGCGTACAGCTTGCCGTTCTTGAGGACCCTCGTCACAACCGCATGGTGCGTGCTGTCTCCGAACCCGTTTGGCAGGCTGAGAGTCAGCTTGATTTTGTCTCCGGGTTTGAAGCTCTGTTCGGTCAGCACGAGAGCCCCCTGGCGTTGGCCTCGACCACGTAGGCCGTGAGCCTGGGCATGATGAACCTGCCGACGGCTGGGCCGCTCGCTGCGGCAAGCTGCATGGTCCCGGCCTTGACCAGCGTCAGCAGCCGCTCGTCGGACACCGTGTCTATCGGCCCGACCTCGCCGACCTCATCCAGCATCTTCGCTACCTGCTTGTTCACGCTGTTTCGTTCCGCTCTCGTCATCTCTAAAATCTCCTTACGTTTGAATATTGGCGTGTTCGGCTGGGAAAGTACGCGCCCATTCCGCTAAATTTCATTAGTCTTCGGCTGGGGCACATAAGAATGACTAGCAAACGTTGCAGGCGAACAAAAGGCGAATTAGAATAGGACTGTACGGCGTCGATGGTTTCCTGTATCATGGTGTCTCAAGACGTATCAGGACGGTTCCGTGCCCTTGGTCATCGAAGGAAGAAAGCTCTATCGGATCGGGGAGGCTCTCCCTCTGGCGTCGGTCAGCAGGGCGACGTACTTTCGGTGGCTGAAGCTCGGGCTTCTCAAAGACACCCAGTTCAAGGATCGAAACGGGCGCAGAGTTTTTACGGAAGACGAGTTGGAAGAGCTGAAGCGGGAGAGCCAAAAGCTCGTGCAAGCACCGCAGATTCCGCTCACGTTTGAGTGACGCCGATGACCGACATTTTCACGCCCGAACGTCGAAGCGCCATAATGGCGAACATCCATTCTGCCGATACAGTCCCTGAGATGGAGCTGCGTCGGCTTTTGCACGCGCTCGGCTACAGGTTTCGGCTGCACAGGTCGGACCTTCCGGGCAAGCCGGACGTGGTTCTCCCGAGGCACCGCGCAGCGATACTGATGCACGGCTGCTTCTGGCACGGACACACATGCAAAGACGGGCGCAGACCTGGCAGCAATACCGACTACTGGAACAAGAAGCTGGACCGCAACTCCCGGCGCGACAAGATGAGCGTAGCCGCGCTGCGGCGATTGGGGTGGCGTTGCATGGTCGTGTGGGCGTGCCAGCTGAAGAACAAGGAACGGTTGAGGGACCGCGTGACCCGGTTCCTGGAGGGCCCGACAAAATGAAGCCTACTGTGGCATCTTTCTTCTCCGGCATCGGAGGATTCGATCTGGGCTTCGTCAACGCCGGCTTCGAGGTCTCCATGCAGTGCGAGGTGGACGAGTTCTGCCGGTCCATCCTGAGTACCCGCTGGCCGAAGACGCCGCTGCTGAAAGACATCAAGGAGATCCAACATGCAGATGTACCTGTTTCCGAAGTCTGGGCAGGGGGATTCCCCTGTCAAGACGTCTCGCTTGCGCGAATGGGGCCGCGAGCTGGGCTTAAAGGGAAAAAATCTGGACTCTTTTTTGAGTTTGCTCGGCTACTTGAAAAAGGACGTCCCCGAGTTTTCCTCATCGAGAACGTTCCAGGTCTCCTCTCTAGCCACGGAGGAAGAGATTTTGAAATCATCCTACGAACGCTGGCCAACATCGGGTATGGCGTGGGATGGCGTGTGCTTAACAGCCGGTATTTCGGAGTGCCCCAGTCACGTCAGCGAGTCTACATTGTCGGGTGCTATCGAGACTGGCGAGGCCCCGGAGAGATACTTTTTGAGTCCGAATGCGGCACGCGGGATAATCCGCCGGTCGGATCGGATGGGAAGAAACCTCTTTCCCCCTTTAAGGAACGCATTGGAGATCCTCTCAAAGGGCCAGTGACGCCGAGCCTCGCTTACTGCTTGTACGCTTGCTCTGCTCGCCACACGGGAACGGACTGGAGCCGCAACTACGTCTCCTACCCGGACGGACGCGTCCGCAGACTCATGCCTATCGAATGCGAGAGGATACAGGGGTTCCCCGAGAACTGGACCCTGCCGCGAGGACTGGACATCTCGGACCCCGACAAGATAGACACCATGCGCTACAACGCCCTGGGCAACGCTGTCACCGTCCCGGTCGCGGAGTGGCTGGCGCATCGCATTGGTGCGTACGTGGCGACACAGCAGCAGTTCGAGGAGCAGCAGGCGACGGTCGCCCTCTAGCTGTTCTCGGCCAGCATCTCAAGGTACCGAGCGCTGGGCCTTTCCCCGCTGAGCTTCGGCAGTCTGGCCTCGGGTATCGGCCCCGCGAAGTCGCTGAGGGACGCGATGCTGAACCCGCCGTTCTCGGTGAGGATGGCTTGCGCCATGTCTGCCGGCACCTCGACGCAGTAGCCTCCGTCTACTTGGCGGATCAGGATCAGCCCCTCGTCGAAAGCCCAGTGGTGGTGCTTGCACAGGCAGATGCCGTTACAGACGTGATCGAGGTCATAGTCGGCCCATGGAAGGATGTGCGCGGCGTCCACGCCAGCCGACGTGTTGTGCGCCGTCGAGGGAAGATGCAGGCCGCACACGGCGCAGGTGGAGTTCCAAGCCCGCCGCACGGCCTGCCGGAACCTCGCGCTCGCGGCGCCCCTCGACGCGGCCCACCGCTTCCATTCCTTGACAGTCCTGCGCTTGATCTCGGTTTCGTCGGGGTCCACCTCAGCGACGGCGACGGGAGGCGGCGCGGGAGGCTCACTGAGGGACGTGAGGATGTCAGGCAGCGCGTCTTGGGCCTCGCTGCGGTACAGGATGCCGAGGTCGGCGGCGGTCTCGGTCACGGCCCGCTGGATCTGCTCCACGACCCTCTCGGCCTGCTCGGGGATCGGCTGCCCCGAGTGCGTCAGCGCCCGGTGCTGGTCGATCAGGTGGGCCAACCCTTCCGGTAATTCGGCCCGACTCTGCCACACGTGCTCCAGGTTCACGACCCGATCAGCGAAGCGCAGTTGCTCAGCGTGATGGCTGAGGTTGCGGAGGATGATCTCGCCGATCCTCAGTTGGACGGCGTCGTCCCCGGACAGTTCGGCGTCTGCGATCTCGATGTGCTCTATGGCGTAGCGGTTGGCTTGGAGGATCGGCATTCCCCGGCCGAGGGCGCTGTCGGCTCTCACCGAGTGCGGCACCATCAGCGCGGCGGCGATCTGCCGCTGTATCTGGATTCCGCCTTCGAGGAGCCTGAGCCTGCGCTTGCCGCCTTGGCTCGTTAGCTGGACGCCCGAGTCCACGATCCAGCCCGCGCCGAAGTCGAGGAGTATCCGTCGCAGCAGGATGTCGTTAGGGGTCAGGCCGTTCGGAGCAGGTTCGCTGATCTCGTACTCGCCACGACCGCCGCTCGTGCGGCGGGTGATTCGCATGTACTAAAGATCGCACTACCAGCGGAGGGCTGCAAGGAAGCCTTCAAGGACGGCACTCGGAATAGCTGCGTCCCATAAGACCGCTTACTGAACCCAGTCAGGGGTTAGTTGTTCTGGGCGGGATCGGGTGGCTTTGGTGGAGGCGTCCCCATGATCGCGCGGGCCAGGAGGGAATATTCGCTGTCCGAGCCTGATTTGTCGGCGCTCAGCCGCGTCAGTTCCTCGGGCCCGAGCTTGGCGAGAGCGCGGATCACTGTAGCGGTGGCCGCTGTCCGCGACTTTAGCTTGCCGTGCGGCGCGCCGATACGATCGAGAAACCGTTGCACGTCGCGTAGCTGCGGCAGAAATGTGCGGTTCTCGAACGCGACGGCCAGCGCGCGCAGCGGCCCGCTTATTTCCGGGTGCAAGCCGGCTTGCTCCGCGACTAGGTCCATCAGTTCGGGCTGAGCGCGTTTCTTAGTTTTCGTCTTCTGGCCGAGCGCCTGCATCTGCCGCTCTAGCTCTTCGACGGTCTGCTCCCCGAGAACGGCCAGCGCCTGGAGAACCTTGGCCTTGCCGTGCCGCAGGATCAGTAGTCTTACGTCTAGGTCGAGTAGGTCCTTGGTCACGCGGTCACCTGAGCCAGCCCAACTCGATTGATTATCTCGTTCGCCAACCGCTGGAATCCACGGACGACGTCGCCCCGAGCGTAGCTCGTCTGAGACAGCGGCGTCTGCTCGCGCGCCGACTTTGCATACGAAGCGGAGTACCGGACCTGGTTCTCGAAGAGATGCCATCCCTGCTCCGCCGCGATTTTGCTGACTTCTTCGATGGACTGCTGACCTTCGGGGCCGGCGGAATAGCTGGATGAGTGGTTGAAGACCAAGCCGGCGATCTCGATCTCGTGATCTTCGTTTTCCAGTCGGAATTCCTGGAGGGAGCGCGCCAAGAGCGGCAGTCCGATAGTCGCCATGAACTCCGGCTTGATGGGCACGACGAGGTACCGGCTCGCGAAGTACGCCGCGTCGGTGAGGACGGATTCGGTGGGCGCACAATCGATGAGGATCAGGTCGTATTCATCGCTGACCTGCGCCAGAGCCTTGGCCAACCTACGCTCTTTGCCGTGGGGATTCTTCAGCGTGCGCGAGAGCTCCAGACGGCTGGGGATGAGGTCGAGCTTGCTGTTCGTCCAGTACCCGGCCTTCTTGACGATGACGTCGTGAACGTCCAGCAGTTTGGGCGATCCGTTGTGGGTACTGGTCGGCACGTACTCGTCAAAGATCTGCACGACAGTCGGCTTGTGCTTAGCCAGGTGGCTGACGTACGCCTTCGGCCCCATGAGCGCCTGGCTCAGGTTGGACTGTGGGTCCAGGTCAATCGCCAAGGTTCGAAGGTTCTTCGAGTCCGCGCTGTGCGCAAGGTGCATCGCCAGCGTGGTCTTGCCGACGCCACCCTTCATATTTATCATGCTTACGACTGTTGCCATCTTCTGCTCTCCTTGTCCGTCCTTCTCATCTCCCGATGCCTCCGGATGCGATCGTAGCGCCTCGCTGTACTGCCGGTCGATCTCTGACGCCACGCTCGAAAGCCGCGCTTCCTTCGCGAGGCGAAGCAGCACCGCAGGCTCGACCTCCAAGGCTCGCGCCAACTCGCACGTGAACTCCGGCGCGGGCACCTCGCCCTGAACTTCGATCTTGGCCAGGTACGCGACGCTCTTCCCGAGCTTTGCCGCGAGATCCCGCACCGTGAATCCTCGGCCAGCACGCAGCCGCTTCACCTCCCTGGCGAAGCGCGTCACGATCATGTTCACCAGATTAGGTGAACATGACGCGGATGTCAAGAGGTTTTGAAACGTGGGGCGATCGGGCGGCACGAACTGCGGGAGAGTGGGGGACGCATCGTTGACCTCGGAAAGGAGGTGCTGGTCGGTGTGCCCCCTGTGTGCACCTTTCGGTGTCTTCCGGTTTCACTCGGTGCACACCGCTGGTCCGCTAAGGTGCAATGGATTCAGTCGGTTTCACTCGGTGACAAGAGCCGTCTGAGATTATGAGTCCGCTGCTCTAACCATTGAGCTAAGGGCCCAAACTGTTTTATATCAACTATTTGCGGCGATTTTTGGATCGCTCAATTTTTCACCTATACCCAATTCTATGCCCACCCCGATCCTCGCGACACCCTGCCGCGACTCCTCCAGCTTTTCAAATGCGCGCTCGACTGACTCCGGCGATGGATGGACATATCTTTGTGACACGGTGATGCTGCTGTGACCAGCGATCTTCATTATCGTAAACGCGTCCACGCCGAGCAGCCCAAGCCTCGTCAGCATGGTGTGGCGGAGCGAATGGACCACAAAATCCGCTGGCAGTTTGAGCGACTCACGCACCTTGGCGTGCTGGTGGTCGAGGGACGTGACGAGTATCGGCTTTCCCAGTCTTCCGCAGAAGACGAATTCCGACTCGGAGGTTTTTGAACGGGCCGTGAGCATGGTGACCGCTCGGGCTGTCAGGCTTAAGGTACGCCGGGCCTTTGCCGACTTTCCCTTCTGAACCTGGACATATCCGAATTTCGCGCCACCGGCGGGCTGCATATGGACGTCGGTCCATTTCAGCGCGAGCGCCTCTCCGTCCCGAAGGCCAGTATCCAGCATCAGGATCGCGATGTCCGCCAGCGGTTCCGGTGCTGCCGCCAGATATTTCTCTTCGTCCCCGCGGGTGAGCACGAACTCTCGCGTTCGCTCTCCCGGCAGTAGGCGGATTCGGGGCACACGATCAATCACCTTCCACTCGTGGGCGAGTCGCAGTGCGCGGCGCAGGGTTGCCAGTTGGCGGTTGACGGTCGCGGGCGCGACCTGTTTCCGGCGTTCCTTGACGTATTCCTCGATCAGGGCCTCGTCGATTGCGTCCAGAGTGGCGCGCGCCAGTTTCGGGTATTCGAGCAGGCGGTTCAGCTTTTCCTGGTAAAAGGCGATGGTCCTGGGTTTCTCCGCGCAGCGAACGGATATGGCCTCCATGAACCGTTCGGAGAACCGCTCGAATGTCGGAACCGGCGGCTTCTCGACGATTCCGACCTCGCCCTTGGCGAGCGATGTCTTGTGCGCAGCCTCCATCTGTTCAGCGACACGTTTGTTCGTCTGCTTCGTACTCCTGCGAATGGATTGACCATTCCAGGTAAACTTGTACCACCAGAATTTGCTTTCCTGTTGCTTGTAGACTGCCATGGCGAAGCCTGAAACTCTTTGATTATCTCAAGCTTTCGACCGACCCGGTACAAACCCGAAACGACAAACGACGATTGAACTCCTTCGGGCATTCGACCAAGCGCCATTCAACGCGAACCTGCACTTTGCTTCAGTCGTCCACTCGTCGTTCCAGTCGATTGTCCACTGCCCAGAAACGCTTCGGGTCCGTTCCCAAACACTCCGTGACATGGCCCCCCGCCGACAGGAAGCGAGCCCAGCCAGGAGTCGATATCGGTCTGGCGGTATCGAACGAGCGGCCCCAACTTGACGAACTGTGGCCCCCGATTCAAGACGCGCCACTTGCGCAATGCGGCAAGGCTTACACGCAGTTGTTTTGATACATCCGTTTCTGTCAGCAGGACCTGACTGACATTCATTTCTGCCATCGCTTTCCTCCCTCCTTTCGCTTTCCACGTGCCGGGTTCAGGGTTCACGAGGCTGCTCGCGCCGTCCCGTTCGTTGCGTGAACCGCTCCCAGATCGGAGTTCCGCGGCTTCGAATGACTCGAAGTACGCCATCGATCCTGGAATCGGCGCTCTGCGGATTCCAGGCGATCCAACGCATCGAGGAGTTGCATTCCCGCCTCTTTGAGCGGCTCGCACCGCTCCGTGCTCATCTCGGTAACTTTGATCGCGAACCGGATTCGGTCCATCGCCACGCGCGCCTGATAGGCCATCTCGAATTCAGCTGGTGACGGCCGGTTTTGAGCTTCAGCTTCGATCATCGCGACAAACTCCTTAACAATGTCGGATCTCATCATCTGTGCCTCCGGTAGACCTGTCTACTTCCCTTGCTGCCAAGCGCTTCTCTGTCGCAGACCTTTTTCGCCAGAGGGAAGCGGTTGCGGATCGGCTTGGATAGGCTGGTACGGAGCTTCGAACAAAATGTCGCGGTTCACGCGCACTGTGAACTTGTAACCAACCGGCACCTTCACCGTTGGCTGAACATTCAGATTCCGCCGGGTGATTTGTGACCCGGTCTGGCTCAACTGGCCGCCAACCGCACTCGACGCTGCATCGGCGGAACTCGGGGACGTCAGAACACTCTGGTTTCGCCGCTGGGATATTTCGAATGCCGCTGTAAACAGACTGGTCAGCGCCGAGAAACCGATCAGCCGCGCGTAATGCCGGTCCACCTTGTCGCGGAGTCCGGCGTTGCCTTGAGCGTCGAGCCCGACCATACCGTCCAGATCGATCGACGAAGCATCCGGGAAAATGATTCTGGACCAGGCGACCTGAACACCATCCTGGCCGTAGGCGACCCGCGAATCGTATTTGCCCACGAGGCGCGATCCTTGCGGGATCAGCAGGTATCGGCCTGTCGCGGTGTCGTAGACACTTGCGGTAATGAGGGCTTTCAATTCGCCTGGCAGATCGGAGTTGAGGCTTTGTTCGAGGACCGCGGGGATCTCCCAGCCGGCCTTGATTTCGAATAGCGAAAGTGGGGCATCGCGCGTCGAATCGAGATAGTCGTTTCGTTGATGGCTCCGGGCGGCGTCCAGAAACGATTCCTTGCGCGTCTGCATGTTCTGGTCTTCGTATTCACTCTGTGCCGAAGCGGGTAGAGCGCTGGTCGGCACGGTTAAGGTCGCGTTTCGGGGCGTACCCGTTAACGCCTGGGTCAGTGCGGCTACCTGAGCGAGATCCTCTGCGCCGGAACGACCGTTTGAGGCGAGAGCCGGGACGGCAGAAGATCCCACGGCAGCGCGGATGCTCGTCGGTGCGATTCGTGCCTCTTGCTCGCGGGCGTAAGCCGCCGCTACTCGGCGCTCTTCCGGTGTCGGCTCATGCGCCGTCACGACCGGAACCGGCGGCACCGGACGCGGTGGCGGTGGTGGTGCCTGCCGAACCACGAGCCGCTCCTGCGGAAGTCCGTCGCATGGTTGCCCGGTTTGCGGATTGAAGCGATACGGTTGCCCGGTCTGTGGATTCGAGCCGCATGCCGACTGTGGCTTGTCGGTAGCCCCAAGGTCCGGCGGTTGGAGTTCGGTAACCGTCTTGCGGGTCAAGGGAGCAATTCCGTCCGGGATGATCTTCGTGAATTCGCTGCCAGCCTGCGTTGCGGGACTCACGTTCTTTGGCAGCCCGGCGTCTCGCGCTGCCGTTTGGGCCTTTTCCGTCCGACGGTATCCTCCATACGCAAACGCGATCATAAGACCGACCACGACGAGGAGGATCGCCATTCCCGCGCGCCGACTGATTCGAACCGATTTTCGGGGTTCGGGATGAATGTCCAGACCGTCAGGAGAGTTCATAGCGCGGACGCCTTCGGCTTCCATGCCAGTCTGGTCTTTCGGCGGATGATTATCCTTTGGGTTCGCCACGGCTGATCTCCACTTTCTGCGCTTTCTTGCCGGTTCCCAGAACCAGGTTGGCGCGGTCAAACAAGCGATCAACGATGTAGGTTTGTTCGCGGACCCGGTAATTCGTCATTTCGCCTTTGCCATCAGCGCCGAGCACGACGAGAACGGGGGCCTCGCGATGTTGGATGTCGGCGGGCATCTGAATGTACGTCTTGGCTCCATCGTCGAACACGCGCAGGGGCCGGATGTGTTCGTCCCCGCCCTTGATGATGTAAGAGAAGTTCATCTTCTCGACCGCGAACACGGCGGGCGCCACCTCGGCAGGGTGCTTTTCCTTTTGAGCCGCGGCCTTTTGTTCGGCCATTTGCTGCTGCCACTTGCGATTGTTGTCGTCATCGGGATAGGCGAACGCTACTCGGGCCACGTAGTCCTCTGCCTTGGAGATGAGCCGCAGATAGTAAGCCCGGCGGTCCGTGGTCACGAGCAGATTCGTGTCGAGCCCAGGCGTCTGCGGTTTCAGAACGATCACGGCTGTTGATTGCTCGCCGGTTCCGTATAGAGCGGGCGAGATGTTCCAACGGACAGAATCGCCGATGTGCGGCTCGCCCACGATCTTCTCGCCGGCTTGTAGCTCGATCATGCAGACACGGAGGGGTGCGCAAACGACTGTCGGCAAACCCGCGCCGAAGGAGTAGAGCACTCGCCCATCGCTGCCCGCAGCCGGGGCGTTGTTCTCGCCTCGCCACCGTTCGCTGACACGGACTGCTTCTAACGCGGTTGGTGTCAGAGGTACGTCTGTCCGAGGCCGGTAGTCTTTCGGCACGGACTCCGGTTCCGACGTTTTGCCTGTGCCCGTCTTGGGCGGCTGCGCGAATACCGGACTCACCTCTGCCGGAAAGCTAAAGGGTTGGCCTTCCTGCAGCGCCTTCAGCTGTGCGCCAAAGTCGTACTGCTGAAGTAGCGGAGGCACGGTGGCTTGTGGCGGCTCTCTCTTGACCTCGATGGCTGGAACTTTCATCGCCGGTGGATCGGCCGCTGGTGGTTGCTGGCCGAACGATGCGACGGCAAGACTGAAAAGTAGGATATTGGGAATTCGCACTTCTATTTCTCCTTCAGAACTTTGGCCCAGCTCGCATTTGTGACGTACAAGCCGACCGGATTTACCCGCGCCTGACCTTCGTCCTTGGGCGGGTTGATGACAACTGAGAACGAGCCTTTCCAGTGGTCCGTGGCCTTGACGGCACCGTAGAGATCACGTGTGGTCTCGATCCATTCCACTTCGTAGGTGCGGTCACTGGTGGGCAGCACGGAATTCACTTCCACCGACACTGTCTCCGTCTGAGCTCGGTTGGAGGGCGGAGCAGCTCGGTAGAAATCGCTGACGAATGTCTGCGCGGCGGAACCGTTTGCGATCTCCGCGTAAACGCGGTCAATCGCCTTCCGCTGAGTAACGCCATCGGTCGTTACCAGGCGGAGGTTTTCGATCCAGGTGAAAATACTTGCGCGTCTGAGGCGGTCGTCGTTTCCCGAGGCTTGCTCCGCGATGCCGGAGGCCACGGGCCGGCCCAGACTATCGACCAGCACGACGAACGGCACGACATGGGACCGGATCGACATCCAAATGAGTCCCGATGTCGCAAGTAGTGAGACGAGGCCGGAAAGTGCGGCCATCGTGCGCCAGTTCTTCGCTCGCGTGATCTGGTCGCCATACCTCTCGTCCCACTCGCGGCGAGCGGCGAGATATGGGTTGTATTGTTCCGCTTGAGCGCGCGGTTGTTGTTCTTTCGGTCGGATCGCAAAGCTGCTGAACATGGTTCCTCTTATTCGTTGTGATCAATCGGCATACGGGGCGGCGTCGCGTGCGGTGCCGCATCCGATGGGAGCGCCGGCAGGCGCCTTCGAAAACTCTGAATTCGCTCGCTGAAAGTGCTTCCACTGCCGCGGCTCACTGCCGGGGGCGGTGGTGGAACAGCAGTGCCAGCGGAAGGACTGCCGCTTTGTGGTGGGGAGTCCGGAACGGGACTGGCGGACGCCGATTCGAATCCTCGGGCCGGTCTTTCGCCCTCGAAACCCGAGCCTCCGAGCGGTTCTCCGCCAAACGACGAGAGCGATATGCCGCCGGACCCACTCGAAGGCGGATCTGGTTGTCGGCGCGCGCCGCTGCCGGAACCGTCACTTCTCGCAGCCGAAGGCGGGGGGACTGCTCCTCCGCCTCCCGACCCGACTGAGCTGACGCTCGCGACGGCGCTTGCAACGCCGCTTGATCCTGAGCTTCCCGCCGATGCAGCCGACCCTGTCCCAGCGAGCGCCGCGGCGCCGCCGGCAAGCGCACCCACCGCACCGGCCCCCATTGATGCGACGGCAACACCGGCACTGCCGAGCATGACTCCGGTCGAGATCAGATCGCCTCCCGTCAAAGCGGGTGCGCCGCCAAGAACCGCTGCGAACAGCTTTGGGATCTGCCAGCACAGCATCATGAAGATCAGTGACGCGCCCATTACATCGAACGCCGTCATGCTCGGATGAGCAGCTGTGCCAACACCCTGCGCTTCGGCCAGCCATCCGTTGCCGAGACCGAGACCGGCGGAAATCAGGCAGTAGAGGAGGACGATCTTGATTCCGATCGCCACCGCAAGACCGATGTAGCGCTCCACGTAGGGCGCGGTCCACCGACTTCCTCCAAAGCCCAGAAACAGGAAGCCCACGGAGATGATGAGGTAGCTTTCAACAAACGTGACGAGGAAATTGATCGTGATGACGATGTACGAGATGACGATCAACAAAGCGGCAAATGCGAGTGCGAGTGAAGAACCCGGATTTGTGAAGAATGCTGAGGTACTCGCCGCATCCAGCAGCGCGCCTGCGATCCCGATGCCCTGCATGAAGACGTCTCCCGGATTGAGCGGTCCTCCAAGACCGGCGGCGCCGGCACCGATCTGCGTGAAACTGTCTATGATTGCGGGAATCCAGATCCGCCCGTTGATAAGCAGGGCGTAGAAAGCGCCGATCCACATAATCTTTCGAACCAGAGCTGAGGTCCAGGACTGCAGGTCGCTCTTTTCGAGCAGCATCACGGCGGCGCTCCATGCGAACTCGATTACGGCGAGGGTTCCGAATAGAGCGTTCGCATAGACCCAGATGTTCGTCGTCCACGCTATCCGCTGGTTGCGGAACTGCGTCATGATGTCGCCGGGAACCGTCGTGTTGAACGGAGCCTGCGCGAAGGCGTTCTGAGCGACCAGAACGGCGACGGCGAGTACGGTTAGCCAGTGGCCCCGGCACCAACTCGTCGAGCGGATGTGAACCCTTCTGAACATGTTTCACCTCAACGTCCCGGCCAATATGTGACACCGCTGTTGGTTACCGGCCCACTGGAGAAGAACCACTCCGTCGCGGCCTCGTTGGCTGATTGCTGCTGAATCATCGCGGCCTGGTACGCCTGCTTGCTCGACATATCCGCCAGCATCAGCTCTCGGAGTTTCATCAATTGCTGAACTTGCTGGTCGGCAATCTGTCCCATGACGTTTAGAGCCTCCATCTGACCGTCGGCAGTCTGCGACATGGTCTCTAGAGAGTCGATGACGGCCTGCTCATTCTGGAGTTGCTGGCCCTGGAGGCCAGCAGCGCGCAATGTCCCGAGCGTCGTGTCGAGCGAAGTCTGCGACCAATTTTTGTAGTTGACGTAATAGGCCGCTGGCGTGGTCTGATAGCCGGGGTATGTCAACCTGAACTGCTGGTCGAGGTTGCCGAGGGAATAAGCCAGAGCCCGTCCGCCCTGGACTACCTGCGCCAGCGAGTTGAGGTCCCTCTGAATCGGGCCGAAGAGTTGGTTCGGAATATTCTGCACGTTCCGCAGCATGTTGGCGTACATGTTCAACTCGTTGGCGAGTTGGTCGCCCTGACG